>VYLR01000003.1_pt1 | contig 358206 bp, 342 predicted proteins | sample 5114291 | NCBI WGS metagenome assembly VYLR01 (sample SAMN12291774, study PRJNA351875) | freshwater metagenome | isolation source: freshwater lake | place: USA: Michigan, Lansing Lake | collected 2013-08-14 | reverse complement strand
CTTCACCAATTATCGTCCACAATTCTACTTCCGCACCACCGACGTGACTGGCATCTGCATGTTGCCAGACGGCGTTGAAATGGTGATGCCAGGCGACAACATTAAGATCATGGTGGAACTGATCACCCCGATCGCCATGACCCAAGGCCTGCGCTTCGCGATCCGCGAAGGCGGCCGCACCGTTGGTGCAGGCGTTGTCGCGACCGTGGTTGAATAAACGGAGAGGAGCGCGCGTTTACTTGCGCCTTCGTCAAACTGGAAGCGCTAGAAATAGCGTGCTCACTTCAAAGGCGCTCTGGAAACAGAGCGCCTTTATTGTTTTGTGTGGGTTGATGCTGTCACGCCGAACACAATTATAGGTAGAAACAATGCAACAAAGTCATGGTTTTGTTGTAACTTGTGATTGATTCATTTTTGTGGTGTCGTCTGTTTCAAGTCAATTTGGGTGCTGGGGAGACACTGGGTCATGATAGAAAGTTCGCAACCTTTGTTGCTTGAGTTATCGACAACTGACTTAATGTCCAAGTTTGGGCAAGGAAACGCTACGCCTGGCGCAGGAAGCGCTGCAGCACTAATGGGAATCTTGTCCTGCAAACTTCTCGAAACTGCCTGCACCATTTCAATGAAGAAGGTTGATCCCAAAAGTTCAGAGTTCACCAAAATAAAGTTCATAAAATCACAATTGAAAACAAAATTTGAAGCGCCGCTAGCAAAGCTGTTTCAGTTAGATTCGGACCAATTTGAGCTAGTCGTTAGACTTCGAGTTGAGCGCGATAGCGCTACTTCCCACGTAGTCCGCAGAAATAGATCAAAGAAGGAGCTAAAAGAGTTAGCAAGAGCAACTGAAACTATTCTGAAAATTGGCGACATTTGCATTGAACTTCTGGACTATGGGGTTTCAGTTTTCGAATTGGGCTATGTTGCAGTTCGCGGTGATATTGGGACATCGATAAGTGCAGCATCTGCTGGGTCGCTATCGGCGCTGTTTATCTCCAATCTAAATCTTAAAAAGTTTAGAACAGGAAAATGGGCTGTCGAAACTCGGCGCGCTAGGGATGAACAATTTCAGAAGCACCAGTTGAAGAGCCGTATTGCAATTGCCAAGCTGCTTCAGTTGAAAGACGAAGCTGATGGGAAAGGCGATCCACAGCCTATGTTAGTAGTTTAAAATTCAAAGTTCAGCGCATCTGACAATATAGGGGTTGGGTTTGTTGAAGAAGCGCATTCAGCTTTTCAAGTTAACCCAACAAAGGCCAGTAAATGAGGCCACAACATTTGATTTCACTGATTGCAAATTTGGGCCTTATCTATAGATTGGTACAGGAGTGCAATCAAATGTACAGCGCTTGCAATCAGTAAAAATACAGAACTCGTATTGCATATTCGCTCTCTTTTGGAAATCGTAACGTCGTTAGCTGCAATTGAATCGTTTGTTGCAGATAACCTGTATATCTTGATCTTTGATCTCTCTGCAGATTCAATTTTTTCAAACCAGCTTCCTGAAAGCCCAGGCCGCGCTATTCTTTGTTGAATGATTGAAGCGACAGCAAACCCAAATCCAATTGCCAAGAATACTATTGTGATGACGCCGAAGTAGGATTTCGAAATTTGTGATGCGGTGATGAATGCCAACGCGGCCAAATTTGCGCCAATTAGGATATTCGAGCGCTGAGTTAGTTCCGAATGAGATGCCATTTGGCTTTGGATTCTGGTCGTTAACTCTGCTTCGATTAGTTGCAAAGTTTTAGAATCAACCTCTTCTAAGATAGTGTCAAAGTTCATAGCAACCCCAAGGAGAGTGAATTAATGGCTCGTCCACCACCGCCGCCGCCAATACCCTTCACCAAGAGGGATAACATACCTCGTCCACCATCACCATCGCCACCACCACCATCGCCACCACCGCCGCCGCCTCCACCGCCGAAGCCTTCAAAAGAATAGTCAACCTCATCACCCCGATCGCGATGACCCAAGGCCTGCGCTTCGCTATCCGCGAAGGCGGCCGCACCGTTGGTGCAGGCGTTGTGGCAGCTGTGGTTGAATAAGACCTGAGGCGAAAGCCTGCACCAACAGATATCAATTTGCCGGGCATAAGCCCGGCGGGTGGTGCAGGCGTTGTGGCAGCTGTGGTTGAATAAACCACTGCTGGCCTGAGGCCATCGAGATAAAGAGCGCCCTGACCGAAAGGTTGGGGCGTTTTTTTGTGCGTGGTCACCCCTCGCCCCCTGAGGGGGAGAGGGGACGGGGGTGAGGGGGCCTTTACGCAAGAGCGGGTTAGTGCTGACAGGATGAAAAGTACTGGCGCGCATGCGTTGATACTGTGAGTGCAAGGCCCTCACCCCCGACCCCTCTCCCAAAGGTAGAGGGGAGTTGCCTCTTCTAGACCGATTTTGGTGAAAACCCTGCTTAACCAAAGCCGTGCTAAGTGCTTCACCCTCCGACGTCATCCCCGCCGAAGCGATCGCGCAGAGCGGGGACCCCTTGGGACTTTGCGGATCAAGGTCCCCGATTGGCTGACGCCATCGGGGATGACAGTGCATTGGAAAGAGTACTGGCTTTGGAACGGCTTCAGGCCGTACTCCGCTTGCCTTGAAGCCGTTGGACAATTCTTGTTGCGCAGACACTCGAGCATCGCCTTTGCGCAGGCAGGGCTTGCCGCAAAGGCGTTCCAAGTGAAAGGAACTTAACCCAAGGTGCAATAGCTAGCGAGGCGGCAAAGGCTTGCAGGACCGCAACCTACGGCGCGAGTTAGTTTTCCCGTTGACAGCTACCTGCTTTTACCTGAAACGCGTGGCCCGGTCCCATGGAGCGACGATGAAACATTCTATCCTAGACGAGCGCTCTGGCCGCCTGTTTGCTGGCTTTATCGCGGCGGGCTCCTTTATCGGCATCATCCCGCCGTTCCAGCTTATGCTTGAGGACGGAATGAGCCTAGTCGAAGCGCTCTGGCACATGCTGCGGCCCTTTACAATTACCACTAACCTGCTGATTATAATCGTATTCGGATCCATTGCGATTAGGGGGGCGGAGCGGGTGTCCGCGCTTCTGATCGGTGCAGTGATGCTTGCGATCCTGCTCGTTGGCATCATTTTCAATTTGGTTCTGGGGCAAATCCCGCAACTCAATTGGTGGACTTTTCTTGGAGACAGTTTGCACCACCACATTGCTCCGGTCGTAGTACCGCTCTGGTGGCTGATCTATGCGCCCCACGGCAGGCTGCGTTGGCATGCCCCGTTTGTCTGGGCGTTATACCCGCTTGCTTATTCAGCCTACAGTCTTGTGCGCGCCGAATTCGAGCCAGACTCGGCGTTACGCTATCCCTATTTTTTTATGAATGTGGAAACGCTCGGTTGGAGTGGTGTGTTGTTCAATCTTTCGATTATCGCAGCCGCTTTCACGGCGATAGGCTTTCTGATTGTATGGCTTGATCGGCGTCTCGCGCGCGGCAAACAACAAAGCCCCGAGGCCACTGATCGCAAGGTATGACCGGCGACCAATTGAAAGAGCGGTTGGGTGACCAGATTGGGGCCCAAAGCGCTTCTAAGTGGTCGAAGAGGCGGGCTATGGCTCCAGCATAATTTTTATCGTTCGCTGAATGAGGGTTTGAGATGGCCAGATATTTAATGCTCGATGTGGATGGGGTGTTGGTTACGGGGCGTCCTTCGGATGGGCGGCCTTGGTATGCAGAACTGCAAAACGATCTTGGCATCGATATCGAATGGCTGCGCAGTGCCTTCTTCAAAGTTTTTTGGCCAGAGATTGTGCTGGGGCGTCATGATCTATTGCCCGCCCTTCAAGCTTGCTTAGATCAAGCAAAGATCGACACGCCAGCACAGAGGGTTGTCGATTATTGGTTCGCCATGGATTCCAAGGTCTACCAAGAGATTCTGGATCAATGTCAGGGTCTAAGAACTGCAAAGATCCCGGTCTACCTTGCGACAAATCAAGACCACCTGCGTGCGAATTATCTCATGAATGACTTGAACTTGTCGGCCCATGTTGATGGTATCTTCTATTCGGCAGAGCTTGGTGTAGCCAAGCCTCATCCAGATTTTTTTCAATCTATTACCGATAGGCTTGGTGCATCTCCGACTGAAATGTTTCTGATAGACGACACGCTGAAAAATGTTAGTGCCGCGCAGCAAGCTGGTTGGGAGACCCACCATTGGCAAGGTACCCAGCTATTCGCCGACGTAATTGCTGGCAGGTTCTAAGCCCCCAAATGCTGCACCGCAGCATTTAGTATGCGCTTTCTAAAACCGTCCGCTATAACTTGCTCATCGAACACCAAAGGGCTGCTCCTCCCCCCCCGCAGCCCGGTGAAGGAGAGATAAAATGACTGAAGCAAAGAAAGTCGCTGAAACTGTTGAGACCGCTCGTAACGAAGGTCTCGAAATCGCGCGTAAGATCTGGTTGGCTGGCGTTGGCGCTTATGGCCGCGTGTATCAAGAAGCTGCTGGCCGCGTTGAAAAAGTAACCGGTGCTGCAAACGAAATGTTCGACCAATTGGTTGAAAAGGGTGAGCAAGTTGAAGATCTGGTTCGTTCCAGCATCTCCAAGAACGAAACCGCTGGCAAAGTGACCGAGTATGTCGAAAAGACAACCGCACAAGTGAAGTCGGCTTCGGAAACCCGCATCCATGATTTGGAAGAGCGCTTTGAAGCAGTCCGCAAGACTGTTGTCGAAACCGTGTCGCCATTCATCGACAAGGTTGCGCCAATCAACATCTTCGCCATCGGCGGCCAAATCGAAGCCTTGACTGCAAAGATCGACGCTTTGACCGCAGAAGTAGAAGCTTTGAAGGGCGCGAAAGCGGCTCCTAAGGCTGCTAAGAAGACCGAAGCTGAAGCTTCCTAAGTCGCTTTTTGATCCGGGCTGATAAAGCCTGTGATCGGCAACATGATCAGAGCGGCCGCGCGTGCGATAAGTGCGCGCGGCGTTTCTGTAACTGGGGCATCAAACTCCATCCGCACCAGTTGGAAGGCAAGTCCTAGGGCTACTTGGTTGACCAAGCCGTCAAACGCTTCATCACTGGCGACAATGGCTTTCGAGGCGCGAAGCGCATGAAGGAGGCCGAAGGCCGCATCATGCTGGACGGCAAACATATGGCGAATCTGATTGGCCAATCGGGCATCGGCGCGGACCACGGATAAGGGCTCCCGATACGCAAAGCGGGCATCCCACGCCTCTTCGACCAGAATGTGCACCCATGTCCACGCCGTCTCAATCGTGGCGTCTGGACCTGCGCATTTTTCGAGCGCGGCCCCTTTGATGGCTTCCAATTCGCCGATATGGGCCGTCAGCAAAGCGGCGGCAATCTCGGCCTTACCTTTGAAATGGTAATAGAGGTGGCCCGGCGACATCGAGAGGTGATTGGCAATATCGACAGCCGCCAAGGCACCGAAACCCTCACTGTTGAAGAGTTCACGCGATTTGGCGAGGATTTTGTCCTTGGTGGGGCTTGATCCAACCATCTTGAGATGTCCTTCAGCAGTCAGAAACAGGTAAACGACGAAAATCCGTTATCAAACGCGCTTATCACAGCAGAAACGACTTCACGATTGTCAATTGCCGTCATAACGTTGGTTCTGACAATGCTTGCGGGGGTCATTTAATGAATCAACGGGGCGGGGAGGTCTGAATGTCGAAACAAAAAATCAATCTTGGTGATGAAGCCGCACAAAACACTGTGGCCTTGACCGCAATGATGGGCCTGGCGCGTGAGGATTTGATGGGTGCTGTTGCGCTGATGATGCGCGAAGTAACCGCAAAGCCTGCCACCACCACCAAGCATTTGAAGGCCTTGGGCGATGATGTCGTTAAGATTTTGAAGAATGAAAGCGATCTGGCACCAGATGCCAAAGATAAGCGCTTCCAAGATATTACATTCAAATATAACCCCATCTATCGGATGGGCATGCAATATTATCTGGCAGTTCAAAAAAACGTTGGCACCTGGCTGGCTGACCTTGAACTAGACGAGATGGAAAAGGCGCGGGCCAATTTCGTCTCGCAAATGATCATCGACAGCATCTCGCCCACCAACACGCTGGTGGGTAATCCCGCCGCGATCAAACGCGCTTATGAAAGCGGCGGCATGAGCCTGATTAAGGGCCTGCAAAATGCCTATCGCGACCTCACGGAAAATGGCGGCCAAGTCAGCCAAGTCGACAAGCGCCCGTTCAAAGTTGGCGAAAATCTTGCGACCTCCAAGGGCGCGGTCGTCTATAAGACCGAAATGATGGAGTTGATCCAGTATTCGCCAACGACGGAGCAAGTCCATGCCATTCCGTTCCTGATCATCCCGCCACAGATCAACAAAGCCTATGTGAATGACCTGTCGCCGGATAAGAGCATTGTGCGCTTCTTGGGCTCTTTGGGCTTGACCACTTTCCTCGTCTCCTGGCGCAATCCACGGGTGGAGCATCGTGACTGGGGCTTGGCGGCCTATGTCGACGAGCTGATTAAGGCCAGCGATGTGATTATGGAGATCACCAAGTCGAAGAAGCTGAACGTCTCTGGGGCGTGCTCTGGCGGCATCACCACGGCGACCTTCCTGTCGAAATTGGCCGCCATTGGCGATACGCGCGTCAATGCGGTCAGCTTGATGGTCAATGTACTCGACCCGCAAAAGGACGATTCTGAAGTCGGGGCCTTGGTCTCTGAACATGGGATTGAACTGGCGCGTCAGCGCTCGGCGAAGAAGGGCATTCTCGAAGGCGATTCCTTGGGTCGGATGTTTGCTTGGATGCGACCCAACGACCTCATTTGGAACTATGTGATCAACAACTATTTGATGGGCCAAGATCCGCCGCCGTTTGACGTGTTGTTCTGGAATAATGACACAACCAATCTGCCAGCAAAGCTGCATTCGGACTATCTCGACATGTATCCCAAACAGCCCTTTGCCCGGCCGGGCGAAGTGGAGTTTGCGGGCCATGTTGTTGATCTGACCAAGGTCAAGAATGATTTGATCGTCATTGCGGGCGTCACTGACCATATCACGCCTTGGAAGGCGTGCTATCGCACCACCCAATTGATAGGTTCGGAGAATATTGAGTTCATCCTCTCGCACTCTGGCCATATTCAGGCTTTGCTGAACCCGCCGGGCAACCCCAAGTCGAAATATTATCGCAATGAAGGCAAACCGCCTCCGACGACCGATGAATGGATGGCGGGCGCAACCGAAGTGCCCGGTTCTTGGTGGCCTTTTTGGGGCGAATGGCTGAAGGCGCGCTCTGGTGCGATGAAGGCGGCTCCCGCAGAGGTTGGCAATAAGAACCATCCGGCAGGCGATGCGGCACCTGGCCGCTATGCGTTCAATGACTAAAATGGGTGTATCGACGTTCTCTTTCAGAGCGTAAGAGTTTTGCAACCATCTTGGTCGACCATAAAGGCCCAGCTCAGGGATCGCTAAAAGGATAGTCTAACGTGTCATCAGCTACCGAAACGACGGGCCGCAAGGCCCAGTTCGAACGTGTCACCATTGGCGGACGCACCGTTCGCGCCGCCGTCTGGCGCACGGACCTACAAGGTAAAGCGGGTAAAGACCGTCCGCGACCCATCCTGTTCTTCAACGGGATTGGTGCCAATATCGAACTGATGGCCCCCTTGGCCGATTGGTTTCTTGACCGCGATATCATCACCTTTGACATGCCCGGCGTCGGTAAGTCGCCTAATCCGATCCTGCCGTATCGTCCTTGGATGATCTGCGCTTTTGCTACCAAGCTGTTGGATCATTACGGCTTTGATGTTGTCGACGTGATGGGGGTTTCTTGGGGCGGCGCGATGGCGCAGCAATTTGCGTGGCAAAACCCAAAACGCACGGGCCGTCTTTTGCTGGCAGCAACCAGCATGGGCATGCTGATGGTGCCGGGCGACCCTGAAGTCTTGATGAAAATGGCCAGCCCCCGTCGCTATGTCGATAAGGACTATATGCTAGCCAATTTCCGCACCCTCTATGGTGGGGACACCAGCGGCTCAGACGGCCATGCCTCGCGCCTTTTACCACCGTCGACCATGGGCTATATGCAACAACTGACCTGTATGATGGGCTGGACGAGTGCGTGGTTCTTACCCTTCCTGCAAGCCAAGACCTTGGTCATGATGGGCGATAAGGACAAGATTGTCCCCGAAATCAATGGCCGCTGGATCGCAAGTCTGGCACCCAATGCTAAGCTTCACATCGTACAAGGCGGTGGGCATTTGTTCTTGGTGTCGTTTGCTGAAAAGATCGTCCCCGTGATGCGCGACTTCTTTGATGAAGGCGAATTCTGGTATGGCAAGACGATGACAGCTGAGACCGGCTCAGCTAAACCAGCAGCCAAGAAGGCTGCTTAATCGGGGAGAACGCCATGCGGATTGGGTTAGGTGTCGCCCTTGGGATGCTATGTTCCAACTCCGCCTTGGCTGGCGTTCAATCCGCTTCGTCGGGCCAGATGGCTCTGGTCTATGATGTGGAGCTGGCGGGTGCCCCGTCTGACGCGTGGAAACATGTCGTCGATGTTGCGGCCTGGTGGTCGTCTGCACACACCTATTCGGGCGAAGCGAAGAACCTTAGCCTAGACGTGCGGCCCGGTGGATGCTGGTGTGAGAACTGGGCAGGTGGCGGGGTAGAACATGCGCGCGTCCTTATGGCCATTCCCGGCAAAGCCTTGCGGATCGAAGGCGGCTTTGGCCCCCTACAAGGCATGGCCGTTAAAGCCACCATGACCTTCACGCTGAAACCTGCAGTAGACCCGACTAAGACCCAGCTTCATGTGGTCTATCTGGTCAATGGCGCATCAGAATCCAAGTTGAATGAGTTGGCAGCCCCAGTTGATGGCGTTTTGACCACCCAGTTTGGGCGACTGGCCGCCCTGAAATAATGCCCAACGCCCCAATGCTTGCAGCCTTTGACTTGGGGCAGCGTCGACGGCCTGAGGACGCCGCTGTGCCGTCCACTTGGGCGCAGACACCCCAAGTGACGCGCGATCATGGCCAGATCATCTGGCAGCATATTGATGCGAGCGCTTATGCAGAAGCGCTTGAGGCGGAACTGGCCGTGGCGCGCGCAACGGGGGCTGAGGACCTTGAGTGGAAGCTTTATTCCCATGACGAACCAGCCGGCCTCGCCAAGGCCCTAGAGGCCGCAGGGTTTGAGCGCCAACCGACTGAGACGATACTGGTCCGCGCATCGGATTTGGGCCTCGCTGCACCGGTCCCGGGCTTAGAGATTGCGAAAATCCACACGCTGGAGCAAGCCGAGCATTGCTTTAACTTGGCGCTGCAAGCCTTTGGAAACAATTGGGATAAGACACCTGAGGACTTGCTGAAACGGGCCTTGGGGGGCGAACCTTTTTGGCTGGCTGAGTTTGAAGGCCAGCCCGTCGCGATGGGCCGCTTGACCCGTACCGAGGGGAGTGGGTTTGCAGGCCTCTATGGTGGGGCGAGCCATTCAGACTATCGCCGTCGCGGCTTCTACCGGCCTGTGGTGCAGGCCCGGGTACAGGCGGCGGCCGAGATGGGCTGCCAATGGGTGTTTTCAGAGGCCCTGTCGACGAGTGAGCCCATCCTGCGCGCCCTAGGGTTTGAGACGCTGTGTCAGGTGACAGGCTATCTCTACCGCTTCAAAGGCTGAGACTTTTTGACCTCGCCTCTGGCAATCGGCGCGCCGAAGCCATAGATAGCCGCCATGGCCGAAACCTTTTCCCCCGACGATCTCCCGCTCGAAAAACCCGCTCGCTACCGCGAGGTTCAGGCTATGATTGCCTCAGTTGTGGCAGGCGAGACTAGCCACACCGCGCGTTATGCCACAGCGGTCAGCCTCTTGGTGCAGGCCTTTGGCCCGCGCTTTTTCTGGACGGGCTTTTACGTGGTGGACCCCTTGAAGCCGACGGAACTGGTGGTGGGGCCTTATCAAGGCACCTTGGGCTGCTTGCGCATTCCCTTTGGCCGCGGCGTTTGTGGCGCAGCAGCGGCGTCAGGCCAAACCCAATTGGTCAAAGACGTCCACGCCTTTCCGGGCCATATCGCGTGCGACAGCCGATCCAACAGCGAGATCGTCGTGCCGGTGTTTGACGCCTCTGGCGCCTTGGCCGCCGTGTTGGACGTGGATTCAACCGAGCTCGCGGCATTTGACGCGGAAGATCAGGCTGGGCTTGAGGCGATTTGTGGGATTTTGCTGCGGGGTTAGGGGGCTTTGGCGTCCCGGCTTTAGAGACGCGACTCCGAGAAGCTCTTTTTCGTCTGGACCCATTTTGGTGAAAACCCTGTTTCACCAAAATAGATCGTCTAGGATTAGCGCGACATCTGGGTAGTCAAGTGCGCAGCTTCGCTGCGTCGCGGGGCGATCCGTTTTCGCAGAAAACGGACACTTGACGACCCAGAGGTCGCACGCACAATTGAGACAGCGGTTGGGTGACCAGAAGGGGCACCAAAGCGCTTCTTAGTATTATCTTTACTTCCAACCCTCTCATCCCCGCCGAACCGGAGCGGAGAGCGGGGACCCCATAGAGGTTGTTTTTGCTTTGTCTCAGCCCAATCACTTGGAACGCTTCAATGCCGCGCTGCGCTTGCCTTGAAGCCGTTCGACGAGTGTCTTTACGCAAATTTGGGCGTCAAGAGGTGAAATCGACTTCGTCGACGCGCGAAGCGCGCCTCTTGACCCCCAAATTTGCGCGCTCAAAATCGAGGAAAGCCTTTGCGAAGGCATAGCCTGCGGCAAAGGCGTTCAAAGTAGAAAGAGCCAAAAACAAGACCAGTGCTTTTGAGACGGTGCATTCCTTGCGGAACGCACCCTACGGCGCGAAACTTGGCACTTAGGGAACGGTCTCCCACGCAGAGCGTTAAGTTCCTGCTTCGCCCTCGGCCCAGCCTCTCAAACATCGGGACCCACTGAAAATGAACAACAAGCTTTTAGCCTGCTTAGGCTTGCTCGCCGTCTCACTGACGGCATGCTCCGACAAGTCGAAGAACGAAGCCGCTGCAGCGGGTGACCATGCCGCCGCCGCCGCCCAAGATGCCGGTGCCGCCACCGTGACAGCGGCCGAGGACGTCGGTAACGCTGCCTCTGATGCCGCCGCCAATGCCGGTAATGCGGTTGATAACGCCGGCGAGAAAACTGCGGAAGCGGCTCGCAACGCGGCGGCCGATGCCAAAGAGGCGGCTGACAAGGTCGGGCGCAAGGCTGACGCGGCCAGGGACGCTGCCGAGAAGACCCAATAAACGGGATGACAGCGCGGCATGGCGTGACGCGTAGCGCCTTGTTGTATCCGTGATTTCCAATTTGGGCCGTTTGGTCTAAATTGAAACCATGCCAATTTTGATCATCCTTGGAATTCTAGCACTTCTGGCCTTGATTTTCGGCCCTCAATATTGGGTCAAAAGCGTCATGGCGCGCCACGCCGCCGATCGACCGGATTTCCCCGGCACCGGGGGCGAACTTGCCCGTCACTTGCTGGATGAAGCTGGTTTGGCTGATGTTGGCTTAGAAGAAACACCGGCAGGAACCGACCATTATGACCCGATTGCCCGGGTTGTGCGGCTGTCGCCCAACAATCTCACCGGCCGCTCAGTTACGGCTGTCGCGGTGGCCGCCCATGAAGTTGGCCACGCCGTCCAGCACCGCGATGGTGACCGGTTCTTAGTGACCCGCACCAAATGGGCAGGGGGGCTGGCCGGGCTCGATAAGGTGGCATTTTGGATGCTGATGTCCATTCCGTTGATTGGCATTATCATCAAGTCGCCCGTGATTGCGATGCTGCAAATCCTTGCCCTTGTCGTGCTGATGAGTGGGCGGGTGTTGATGCATGTGCTGACCTTGCCGATGGAAATCGACGCCAGCTTCAAGCGCGCTTTGCCTGTCTTGGAGCACGGCGGATTTTTACATGGTGACGATCTCGCCAGTGCCCGGCAGGTGCTAAAGGCAGCGGCAGGGACCTATGTTGCCAGCGCTTTGGCCACTTTGTTGGATGTGATCCGCTGGATCCGGTGAACTTCAACAGGCTTGGTCAAGACAGTTGCTACGGCTGCGCCCAATCGGTGTCGTTCACTCTATTCCCGCCTCTAAACTTTGAGCTTGTAATGCCCTCACCCCAACCCCTCTCCCAGAGGGAGAGGGGCATTACGTTGCGCGCTAAAACCGCTCGCCTACTCCCGCTTCAGAACGTTATCGACAATCCAGCTCCATGCCGCTTGGGGCTTATAGCGGGCTTTGAGGTCGTCGCGGTCGTATTCGGTGGTGAGCCAGGTCCAGAAGTCGATGCGGCCTGTCGCTTCGATCTTGGCCCATTCGGCCCAGAAGAAGTCGAGGATGCCGGTTTTGGCGGCGCTGATGTGGAGATATTTGAAGCTCAATTGCTTGCGCGCTTCTTCCAGAGGGACGCCCTCGATTTGATAGAGATAAAAGACGCTCATGGTGCCCGCGCGGTCAGCACCGGACTTACAATGCATCAGGGCTGGGTATTCCATCGTCTCGAAAGCTTTTTTGGCCTCGAGCAAGCGCTCAGGATAGGGCGCGCCGCGGCTCTCGCTATGCAAGAACACGAGGTTCAGGCCCAATTGCTCGCACGCTTCTTTTTCCAGCACGGTAAAGCTGGCGTCGGTATCGCCGCGTAGATTGACGATGGTCTTGATGCCAAAGTCTTTCCATTCCGCCAATTGCTTGGGGCTGGGTTGGTTGGTGCGCCACATGCGGGGGCTGATTTGATATTTGTTCTGAAAGCGCGCGCGCAAGAAGGCGTGGTCGTTCCACCAATAATCATCTTCAGCGGCTTTGCGGCGTTCGGGCGTCGTCAGGTCAAATTTGGGCACGGGCGCGTCTTTTCGGCTAATCGGATCGCATCTAGGCAGGCCCGCGTTGCCATGCAAGCCTTAGCTGTGGCGCCCGCGCACTCGCCTTAAGGCGCAACGCTCGCTATGGAGCGGGGACTATGAGCAAAAAACTCTCTCGCGCCTTCTTTCGTTCTTCACCCGTCCAGTGGTTTTTTGCGGGTTTTCTGGCCGCTTGGATGGCCTTGGTGCGCGCCACGACGCGATGGACTTTTGTCGGGCGAGAGCACGCAGAGCCTGTCTGGAAGTCCGGCAAGGGCGTTGTCTGGTGCTATTGGCATTCGCGCATCATGGGTGCGCATTCGATCTGGCCAACCGATGTTCAAAAAATGCTCATGCTGATCTCGCTCTCGCCCGATGGTCAGTTTGTGGCGCGCGCCGCCGAACTTGTAGGCCGAACGGTGGTGCGGGGGTCGTCGTCGAAAAAGAAAGCCGGTGGCGAGACTGAAGATAAGGGCGCTTTGCAGGCTTTTCGCCAGATGCTCAGCCATGCCTCAAAAGGCGGCTGCGTCGGGATTACGCCAGATGGGCCGCGCGGGCCCCGTATGCGCGCCCAGCTTGGGGCGGTTCGGGTGGCCAAGATGGCCAAGGTACCACTTCTGCCTTCGGCTTTCGCCGTGAAAGGTGCGGGTTATGCCAAAAGCTGGGACCGCTTCCACTTGCCGCCTTTGTTTTCGAGCGGGGTGATCGTGTATAAGCCTGCCATTGAAATCCCCGCCAAAGCGAGCGAGGCCGATATGGAAGCCGCGCGTCTGGCCCTAGAGATCGCCTTGACCGAAGCCATGCAAGAAGCCGATCGCTTGGTGGGGGGGGCACTGATTGAACCTGCACCGCCAGCCGCTATCGAAGAGGCCGCAGCGTGACAGAGGACCTGCCGTTCTCACTGACGCTCTATCGGATCGCCACCCAGCTTCTGGCGCGCTTTATGCCGGGCGTCTTGTCGCGGCGCGCGGCTAAAGGTCGGGAGGACCCGGCGCGTATTGGGGAGCGATTGGGCACGAGCCCGATTGAGCGCCCGAAGGGTACTGTAGTCTGGATCCACGGGGCCAGCGTCGGGGAGTCACTTGTGGGCCACGCTCTTGCCCAAGAGATGCGCAAAGCACAACCCGGCCTGACCTTCTTATTCACCAGCGGTACCAAGACCTCGGCTGATCTGATGGCGCGCAAGCTAACTGCCCCCGACCTGCATCGCTATGTCCCGGTTGATACGCCCGCCGCGACCAAGGCCTTCATGGCGGGCTGGAAGCCCGACCTCGCCGTCTTCGTGGAAGGCGAGATTTGGCCGAACTTGCTGTTGGCAGCGAGGGAAGCAGGGGTGCCGCTGGCTTTGGTCAATGCGCGCATGACGGCGCGGTCGGTCAAGGGCTGGCGGGGCAGGGCGAAGACGGCAGAGCTTTTGTTTTCCCTGTTTGATGTGGCTTTGCCCGCTGACACCCGCACCTTTGAAGCGCTCAGCCTGTTTCGAACCGGGCCAATTGGCACCATTGGCAACCTGAAACTCGCAGCCCCTGCGCCCATCGTGAATGCCAAGGAAGCCAAGGTGCTGGCGGTAAAACTTGGGAAACGCCAAGTCTGGCTAGCAGCCTCCACCCATGAAGGGGAGGAGACAGTCTTGCTCGCCGCCCATGCGGCACTGCGACTGGGAGCACCCGACGCGCTCTTGATCTTGGCCCCGCGTCACCCCGAGCGGGCTCAAGATGTTGAGATTGAATGTCGCAAACAGGGCTTGGTGCCCGTGCGCCGCTCGGCAGGGCAAGTTCCGGGCGCTCAAACCCCAGTCTGGCTGTGGGATACGCTGGGCGAATTGGGCTTGGCGATGAGGCTAGCGCCGGTGACCTTTGTGGCCGGTAGCTTACAGCCCGGCATTGGTGGGCATAATCCAGTGGAGCCTGTGCAGCTTGGCTCCACCGTCGTCAGCGCTAGCTTTGTTGGCAATTTCCTCGACCTTTATCAGGCCTTGGAAGACCAAGATGGCGCTGTCATTTTGGACGATCACGCGTCAGACAGGATTGCACTCACCCTAGCCGGCCTATTGGGTGACCCAGCGCGTCGCGAGCGCTTGAACGAAGCTGCGCGCAGCGTGATTGCGCAAGGAAGCCATGCCATGGCGGACACGGTGGCGGCTCTCATCGCGCTTTTGGGGCGGCCCAAGACATGAGAGCGCCTGCTTTTTGGACCATCCGCTATGGCCGCGATGCGGCACCCATCCTGCGGCTGCTTCTGTCGCCGCTTGGCGCGCTCTATGGGGCCAGCGTCGCGCGGCGGATCGCACAGGCGCAACCAGAGACTTTGCCGATCCCCGTTATCTCAATTGGTAATTTGACCGCTGGTGGAACCGGCAAAACCCCATTCTCGCAAGCCTTGCGGGCTTTGTTGGCGGACCTTTTGGGCGGACCCATTGGCATTGTCTCGCGCGGTTATGGTGGCACGCTGGAAGGCCCGGTGACCGTTGATCCCGGCGTGCATGGGGCTGAGGACGTGGGCGATGAGCCTTTAATGCTGGCCCAAGGTGGCTCTGTCTTTGTGGGGCGTGACCGGGCAGCGGCAGGAAGGCTGGCCGCCCAGCAGGGCATGAAAGCCCTGATCCTCGATGATGGTCACCAAAACCCGGCTTTGGCGAAAGCTTTGTCACTGGTGGTGGTCGATGGGCAGACGGGGTTTGGCAATGGGCATTTGATTCCGGCAGGGCCGTTGCGCGAAAAGCCTGCTATTGGCCTTGCGCGTGCCGATGCGGTCATTCTGATGGGGCCGGTCTCAGACGACACGCTGGAGGATTTGGAAGGCTACAAAGGTCCCATTTTCGCGGCCACGCTGCACGCCAAACCTATCGCCATTGAAGGCCCCGTGCTGGGCTTTTGCGGCATTGGTCGACCGGAGAAGTTTGACGCGACCTTGCGCGGTTTGGGCTTGAACGTGGTCGATCTATATCCATTTGAAGATCATCACCGCTATCGCCCGGATGAGCTGGCGCGACTTGAAGCGGATGCGCGCGCGGCAGGGGCTACATTGGTTACGACCGAGAAAGACTTTGTGCGCTTGCCGCCAGCCTTTGCCGCCGCGGTGCGCGTCGTTCCTATTGAGGCCGTTTTGGCGGATGAAGCGGCCTTTCTTGCCTTTCTGCGCGGCAAACTCGACAGCCATCTCGGGCAGGATTAGGATTTTTCCATGACAGCAGGTCGTCGCGAGTCCTTCTTCAAGCGCATCGAATCTTGGGCGTTTCATACCTATTGGAACCGGATTAGCCGGATGTCCTTGGACGAAGCGTCTAATGCGGGCGCCGGCTTTGCCCGCGCGCTGGGCCCGATTACGAGTGCCCACAAGACCGCGCGTTACAATATGCGCTTAGCCTTCCCCCGCATCACCCCTGCCGAAGAGCGCGAGATGCTGGACGCTATGTGGGATAATCTGGGCCGTGTGGTGGGGGAGTTCCCGCATCTGTCCGCCATGGGCCTGTTTACGCCAGACAGCCGGGCAGAATTTGACGGCTTAGACATTCTCGACCGCTATGTCGGGACTGGTAAGGCTGGCGTCTTTGTCTCGGGCCATTTTGCCAATTGGGAAGTCATGCCCGCAGCCATCGTGCGGCGTGGGGTCGATTGCCGCGTCACCTATCGGCCAGCCAACAATGTCTGGGTTGACGACACGATTGTCAAAGCCCGTGCCGACTATGGCGTCCGCTTGTTTGCGCCGAAGGGGCCGTCGGGTGGCGTTAGTCTGATGCGAATTCTCGCCAAGGGCGGCTCTGTCGCGATGATGAACGACCAGAAGTATGAGACTGGCGTGGAAGCCCCGTTCTTTGGCCATATGTGCAAGACCGCCGATGGGCCGTCCCGTCTCGCCTATCGCTTCCAAGCACCCTTGCAGACTATGACGGTGAAGCGCCTGTCTGGGGCGCACTTCAAAGTCGATGTGCAAGAACCGATGATGATGGACTTTGATGCGCCGATTGATGAGGCGGTCCATGCCTCGGTCCTGCGCATCAATCAATTCATGGAAGAAAACATCCTGAAAGCGCCCGAGCAATGGTTCTGGGTCCATGCGCGTTGGCCTAAAAAGGCGTGGATTGACGCCGGTGTGATGGATTGATCACTTTTTGATTGGCCAATCTGGGTGTCGGGTCTAAGTTAGGGCTATGGACCGTATCGAAGCCTTGAAATATCGCGCAGGGGCGACAGCCAAGCTTGCCTTTTATGCCGCCCATTACGGCTTCTCACGCGCCACCTCGGCACCGTTTGATCGGCCAGGCGACGCACCCTTTAACTCCGACAAGCCTAAGCCAGATTTAGCCCGTATGCGTCAGGCCTATATGGCCGCTTTTACCCAAGATATGGCCAATATTGAGGCCGGGCTTTACCTCGCTCCACAGGCCAAAACTGAACTTGCCCAGACGCGCAAAAGCCTTGCCTATTTGCGCGATGTTCGGGCGATCGATCAGCGTCGCTTGGCCAAGAATGGCGTCGAGGTGCGCGAGGAGGGCTTGGGGGAGGGGTTTCCCGCTTATTTCCGGCAGAATTTCCATTGGCAGAGCGGCGGGTGGCTGACGCCTGAAAGTGCGGACCTCTATGACTTTCAGGTTGAGACGATTTTTACGGGCTCAGCCGGGGCCATGCGGCGATCAACCACCTTAGCATTGTTGGCCAAAAGCCTGAAAGGCGTCGATCAGCGCACCACAACTTGTGTTGAGCTTGCGTGCGGTACGGGGCAGTTGGCGCGCGAAGTGATGCGCAATTTCCCGCGTTTGCGCTTTACCGCGCTGGATATGTCGCCCCCTTATGCGGCAGCGGCCCGAAAGGCGTTGAGCCCGTATCGAAGCGCTGCAGCCATCAGTGGTGCCGCCGAAGCGACGCCATTTGAGAGTGCCAGTGTGGACCGCATGCTATGTGTCTATCTCTTCCACGAACTGCCGCCCAAGATTCGCAAAGCCGTGGTGACAGAAGCCGCGCGCATCCTAAAGCCCGGTGGCATTTTTGTGCTGGCTGATGCGCTCCAGACAGGCGATGATCCCAACCTCGACCGCCTGTTGGATGCATTCCCCGTTGGCTTTCATGAGCCCTTCTTTAGCACTTATCTGACAACCGACATGAAGGCCCTGTTTGCCTCGGCGGGCTTTGATTTTGTTGAGGGCGCACAGGCGTTTTTAACTAAGGGCTGGATGTTTCAAAAGCGCGGTGGGTGAGGATAGAGCCCCTTTAGCGCCGCGGTGTTCTCCCCTCGCCCCCAATGGGGGAGAGGGGGCGGGGGTGAGGGGGGCTGGACGCAAAGGCGATTTGGCGCTGCATCCGCCGATGCTGTGGGCGAACGCCCTCACCCCAACCCGTCGACCTATAGGTCGACCCCAGAGGAAGATGGGCTTTGAACTTGTTGAAATCAAATACACCCCCCAAGTGTGACCGAACGTCGCGCCGCACGCAGGTGACGGGGAAGCCGCACTAGCCTATGACTGACGTCGAACTGGCAGAGCGTCAGACGGAGTGCCTTCTTTGGGTGTGCTCAATTTTGTAACAGACATTTGGGATACCTTGGCCATTTCATCCTTGATGGTGGCCGTGACGGTGACCATCCACTTCCTTGGCCTTGCGGCCTTGATGTATATGTTCCGGAAGCGACCGCCCTTAGCAGACTCACAAGGCCGACATTTTTCGCTGCGGTTTCTGTCTATCCTGTTTGTCGTATTTGGCCTGTTTGCCGTGCATACGCTTGAGATATGGATGTATGCAGTTGTCTATCACTTTGGGCTGCATGCCTTTCATGATTTTGAGACTGCGCTCTATTTTTCGACCGTCACCTTTGTTTCGCTCGGCTATGGCGATGTCATTTTGCCGCGCGACTGGCGCTTGGTCGGTGCGATTGAGGCGGCGAATGGTGTGATCCTGCTGGGTTGGTCGACGGCGTTTTTGATCACCGTGATCGGTCGCCTGCGCGCGTTGGAGCACGAGTGGCTCGATCATAAGGCCGAGTGACTGTCAAAGGATCAGGTCCGGCGGTGCGGGTTTTCGAATATTGCCTCAACTTCAGTCTCGAACAGGGCCGCGATTTTGAACGCTAGGTCGAGAGACGGGTCGTGCTGATCGGCCTCAATCGCAATGATGGCCTGACGTGAAACCCCTAAAGCCTGGCCCAAATCAGCTTGGGTCAAGCCTTTTGTTGCCCGTAGCGCGCGGAGATTATTGATCATTTGGCTGCCTTGCGCGCAAAGGGACTGACGAGGGCAAAGCAGGCCCAAAAGAGTGGGTAAATCATCCAACCCGGTACATGGGTTGCCCCGGCATAGCTTTCCGCAAAACCCCAAGCCGAGAACAGGGCCATCGCGACGCCCGAGGCCAGAATGAACTGGCGCGCCAAGAACGCCCCGATGAATTCATCACTGTCGCGGATCATTACCAAGGTTGCCCAGATTTGGCCTGCGATGGGTAGGCTGACCAAGGCCGCGAATAGCCAGCGGGCAGGGGCTGGCAGGCCATTCATCAATCCTGCTATCGCGCCTGCATTGATGAGGACATAGAGCCCCATGAATACCATCGTGCGCACAATATAGGTCTTGGCTTGGGGTGTTTGTTCCATGGCAATTGCCTCCTGAATGTCAGGTATACCTAACATCACCGAAATGTCAGGTCAAGCTGACATTTGCGATTTCTTGCACTTTGCCAGACCCTGCAAAGTTGCATCGCGCGCAATTGCCCTCTAACCAGTTCCCGACATAATAAGGTCGGCGATACGACTGACAGCTCTAGGGGCACACGGACCAAGATGTTTGATAAGATTCTGATTGCCAATCGCGGCGAAGTGGCCGTTCGTATCATCAAGACATGCCGCCGGATGGGCGTGAAGACCGTCATCGTGTTTTCTGAAGCCGACCGCGATTCCATGGCCGTTGAGATGGCCGACGAGAAGGTCTTTATCGGGCCAGCCCCCGCTTCTGAATCCTATCTGGTGATCGACAAGATCATCGCCGCCGTTAAAGAAACGGGCGCGCAAGCGGTTCACCCGGGCTTTGGCTTTTTGTCGGAAAAGGTTGAGTTTGCGCAACGTTGTGCGGATGAGGGGATCGTCTTTATTGGCCCGAACCCTCACGCCATCCACGCCATGGGCGATAAGATTGAAAGCAAGAAGACCGCTGCTGCAGCAGGCGTTTCCTGCGTACCGGGCCATATTGGCGAGATTGCCGATACTGCCCATGCCGTCGCGATCTCTGAAGAGATTGGCTATCCGGTCATGATCAAGGCTTCCGCTGGCGGCGGCGGCAAAGGCATTCGTGTGGCCTATGACCGCAAGGATGTTGAAGAAGGCTTCCCTGCCGTGCGTGCCGAAGCCAAGAACGCCTTTGGCGATGACCGCATCTTTATTGAGAAATTCATTCTGGCCCCACGCCATATCGAAATCCAAGTCTTGGGCGATAAGCACGGCAATGTCGTGCATTTGTTTGAGCGTGAGTGCTCGATCCAGCGCCGCAACCAGAAAGTCATCGAAGAAGCCCCAAGCCCGCTGCTGGATGAAGCAACCCGGGCCGCCATGGGTGCCCAAGCCGTCGCGCTGTCTAAGGCTGTTGGGTATGACAGTGCCGGCACCGTCGAGTTTGTGGCCTCTGGCAAGGATAAGAGCTTCTACTTCCTTGAAATGAACACCCGCCTGCAGGTGGAGCATCCGGTATCAGAAGCCATCACGGGCCTTGATCTGGTGGAGCAGATGTTGCGCGTAGCGGCGGGGGAGGCTTTGTCCTTCCAACAGTCGGACTTGAAGATCAACGGCTGGGCAATTGAGAGCCGGATTTATGCCGAAGACCCCTATCGCAACTTCTTGCCCTCTATCGGGCGCTTGAAGCGCTATCTGCCCCCCGTTGAAGGCGACTTTGGCAGCCATAAGGTGCGCAATGATGCCGGTGTGCGTGAGGGTGATGAGATCTCGATGTTCTATGACCCGATGATCTCGAAGCTGGTGACCTGGGCTCCAACCCGTCTGGCCGCGATAGACGCGCAAGCGGCGGCTCTCGACACGTTTGCGATTGAAGGCATTCAGGACAATATCCCGTTTTTGGCTGCGGTGATGGAAGAAGCGCGCTTCCGCTCTGGCGACATCACCACTGCCTATATCAAAGACCAATTCCCCGAAGGCTTCAAAGGCGCACCTTTAACCGACAAGATTTTGCGCTTGATGGCGGGTGTGGGTGCTTTGGTTCATATGCGCAAGCTGGAACGTGACGCCCAAATCAGTGGCCGCATGACCCCGCACAAGCCGATCCGCAGCGATTGGGTTGTGCGCATCGAGGGCACTTATCACCCTCTGCATGTTGAGATCACAAACGGTGGTGCGACGATCCGCTTTGAGAGCGGCGATACCATCGACATCACCAGTGGGTTTAAGCCGGGCGACCGCTTGATTACGGGAACTGCTCAGGCTTTGGGCGTGTTTGAGAATGAGGGCTTTGCCGTCAAGTTCAAAGACCGCACGCAAGGCTATGAGTTCCAGTATCGCGGTGCCAAAGCCGTCGTGATCGTCGCCACCCCGCGCGACGCAGAATTGCATGCCAAGCTGCCTGAGAAGGTCGCCGCCGACACATCGCGCATGATTATCTCGCCTATGCCAGGTCTGGTTGTTTCCATCGAAGTGGTGGAAGGCCAAGAGATTAAGTCGGGCGAAGCGATTGCGATTGTGGAAGCCATGAAGATGCAAAACATCATTCGTGCCGAGCGCGACGGCAAAGTGGCCAAGGTCCATGTCGGTGCGGGTGCTGCGGTTGCTGCCGACGAAATCATGGTTGAACTGGGCTAAATAAGGGCCCTAAGCCAACCAGGGGCTAGGGTCGTCTTCTTGGGCGATCAGCGACAGGCCGTGCGCGATCGACACAAATTGGTCGCCCGTTTCCACCTTATAGGTGCCAAAGCGGCGCTCAAATTGGGCTTTGACGGCGGGCACGAAGCTGGAGCCCCCGGTTAGAAACACCCGGTCGATGCCACCTTCATCCAGACCTGCGGCAACAAGGGCCTCATTCACGCAACTGTCAATCTGGGCCAAATCTTCGGCAATCCAAGATTCAAAGTCCGCCCGCGTCAGAGATTTGACCATATCTTTGCCGCCAAAGGACAGGCGGAAAATCGCTTCTTCTTCGTGCGATAAAGTGGTCTTCACTGCGGCAATGGCGCGGTAGAGGTGATAGCTGGCCTCGGCATCGAGGAAGTCGAGGAAAGCGTCGATTTTCTCCGGCTGTAGCGCTAGTTTGGCCAGCTTTTGCAGGTCTTGATAATCGCGGGTCTGCCGCATGATCGACAATTGGTTCCATTGGGAGAACCGCCCGTAAAATGCGAGGGGGACGGGCAGGACTTTGCCGTCGCTGGCATAGTGGGAGCCTTTGCCAAATAGCGGCGACACCAGATGATCAATGATGCGCTGGTCGAAACTATCGCCTGCGATGCCAACGCCGCGATGGGCGAGGGCCTCTGCGGATTGGGTCTTTTGCCCGCGCCGAAAGCGAATGATGGAGAAGTCGCTGGTGCCACCGCCAAAGTCGGCGACCAGAATGGTCGCATCTTGGGTGAGGCGCTGGGCAAAGAAGAAGGCTGCTGCGACAGGTTCATAGACATGGGCGATATCTTCAAAGCCTGCTTTGGTCAGAGCCGCTTGATACCGCGTACGGGCCAAATCCTCGTCTGAGCGACTGCCCGCAAAGCGCACGGGCCTGCCAACCAGCACACGCTTGGGAAAGGTTTCACTGGCGCGCTCACTTAAGCGACGCAAAAAGGCGGCGAGCAAGTCTTCAAACCGCCAAGCCTTATTCTGAATAACCGTGCTGGTGAATAAAGGACTGGCCGCAAAGGTCTTGAAAGATTGGATAAAACGGCAATCGCCGCCCATTTCTAAAAAGCGGTCAATCGCCCAAGGACCGACCTCCATCATCGCCTTGGCGCGGTGGTCATCCTCCTCATGCCAGAAGCATAAGACGGAGCGGCAGGCCTGAACCAAATCTTGCTCATGCGCAAAGGTAATCGCACGGCTTTTGCCCTGCCCATCGGGCAAGGTCGCAACGCTATTGGTTGTCCCGAAATCGAGACCAAGGGTGGGAGTATGGGCCATGGGGGCGCACGGCTTAACGGTCTGGCTGGGGGTTGTCTAGTAGCCGACCTCTCACCATGTCATCCCCGCCGAAACGAAGTGGAGAGCGGGGACCTCGTGGGACTGTGCGCCACAAGGTCCCGGATCGGCTGTCGCCGTCCGAGATGAAATCAATTTTATAGGTCGACATTTTAAAATGATTATTTAAAATAGGCATTCAGATTTCCGGTTTGAGATAGAATGATGGATGCGTCTGAGCCAGAGGACAGATATTTCGTTTACCTCGTGACCAATCGCCCGCGGGGTGTTTTCTATGTTGGGATTACAAGCGATCTCGTGAAGCGAGTTTGGCAGCATCGAACCCATCAGCTCAAACGAAGTTTCACAGATCGATACAATCTAGAGCGGTTGGTTTGGGTCGAACAATACCGCGATGTTAATGTTGCAATTCGGCGGGAAAAATTGATCAAGCGCTGGCGTCGCGAGTGGAAAATCGAGCTAGTGGAAAGGAGCAATCCTAATTGGCGAGACTTGTGGGAAGAGCTTTGCTTTTAAAATGACTGTCATCCCCGCCGAAACGAAGTGGAGAGCGGGGACCTCGTGGGACTTTGTGGCTGGAGGTCCCGGATCGGCTGCGCCGTCCGGGATGACAGTGGTAATTGCAGCTCGCACCGCCCCAACTGTCATCCCCGCCGAAGCGAAGCGGAGAGCGGGGACCTCAGTGGGACCCTGCGGCTGAAGGTCCCGGATCGGCTGACGCCGTCCGGGATGACACTCGTATTACAAAACCTACCCCACCGAACTCGCCCGATCCCGGCCTTGGGTTTGGAACATCCAGCCGGGATATTCGGAAGGAAGGGCGGAAACCTTGTCCAAAACGGCAAGATCATCCGCCGTCAGTTTCACGTCGACGGCTTTAAGATTGTCGGTCAATTGATCTTCAGTCTTGGCCCCAATGATGACGCTGGTCACCCACGGGCGGTGTAAGAGCCACGCCAGAGCGATTTGCGCGACGCTGACGCCGTGAGCCTCGGCGATGGGTTCCATGGCTTCGACGCAATCAAACACACGGTCCTTATTGACCGGCGGAAAATCAAAGCTGGCGCGGCGGGCATTATTCGGGCCGGCTTGATCGCGCTTGAACTTGCCAGATAACAGGCCACCTGCCAGAGGGCTCCACGGCAGAATGGCCAAGCCCTCGCTTTGCGCCAGCGGCACAACTTCGCGCTCAAGGTCGCGTGAGGCCAAGGTGTAATACATCTGCATGGATTCAAAGCGGGCAAAATTCTTGCGCTCGGCGATGCCATTGGCCTTAGCGGTTTCCCACGCGGCCCGGTTGCACAAGCCGATATAGCGCACCCGACCCGAACGCACGATGTCGTTCAGCGTATCCATCACTTCATCTAAGGGGGTCAAAGGATCATAGCCATGGATTTGGTAGAGGTCGACGTGATCCATTTTAAGGCGCTTGAGGCTTGCATCAATCGCATCAAACAAATGCTTGCGCGATAGGCCGGAAATATTGCGCGCCGTTTGCCGGCGGGTGGCTTCGGCTTGGGCATGGGGGCTGGCGTCAGGGGGCAGGAGGTCCTGCACGCGGCCATGGGCTTTGGTGGCGATCACGATCTCGTCGCGCCGCAGGCCCTTGTCGATCATGGCTTGCCCTAACATTTGCTCCGACAAGCCATTGGCATAAACGTCGGCCGTGTCAAAGAAATTCACCCCGGCATCAAAGGCCTGACGCACAAGCGTGCTGGCTTGATCCTGATCTTGGCCACCAATGACAGTCCAAAATCCATCGCCGCCAAAGGTCATGGTGCCAAAACAAAGTTCTGAAACGACAAGGCCCGTCCGGCCCAAGGTTTTATATTTCATCGCGTGCTCCCATGGTTGTCATTTGTGAAGTTGGCGCAAGGCTACACTTCCTGCTGCGTCCTTGGCTATCTCTAAATGCGACTTGGGCTTAAGTGCGCAGCATGAGTGACAGCTATGATGTAATCGTCATTGGGGCAGGGGCGGCAGGCTTGATGGCCGCCGCGCGCGCAGGCCAACGTGGCCGCAATGTTTTACTGCTGGAACATACCGATACGGTGGGTGCTAAGATCCTAATCTCGGGTGGTGGGCGGTGTAATTTCACCAATATGGAGATCAAGCCAGACCGTTTTATCTCCGCCAATCCCCACTTTGCCCGCTCAGCCCTTGCCCGCTACACCCAGCATGATTTCATCGAATTGGTGCAGGCCTATCACATCCCCTTTTACGAAAAGACCTTGGGCCAATTATTCTGTGAAGGGGCGGGGGCCGCACGCCAGATCGTCGATATGCTGCTGGCAGAGTGCAACAAAGGCGGTGTGACGATTGCGACCGACGTGCACATTCAAGAGGTGGCGCGCGTGGGCGAGGCTTATTTTGTAACAACCCAAGTTGGCCGCGCGACGGCGCCAAGCTTGATCGTCGCAACGGGTGGTCTCTCGATCCCAAAACTGGGCGCGACGGGCTTTGCCTATGATATGGCCCGCCAATTCCAAGTGGCGATGATTGAGCCCAAGCCAGCGCTTGTGCCTTTGGTGTTTGGCATTAAGGACATCGAATTGATGCGACCTCTCGCCGGTGTCTCGCTGGAAGGGGTGGCAGCGCATGGCAAAACGGCGTTTCGCGAAGGCATGGTTTTCACCCATCGCGGTCTGTCCGGCCCTGCGATCCTGCAGATCAGCTCTTATTGGAATAAGGGCGAGAGCATCTATCTGGACCTATTGCCCGATGTGAAGGCCGATCAGTGGCTGATCGAAGCCAAAACCGCCCGCCCGCGCGCGCAAGCGGCCACAATTTTATCCGAACGACTGCCTCAACGCTTGGCGCATGCTTTGGCAGAAAAGGCAGGCCTAGATCGCCCGATGGCGGACTTGAAGGACGCCCAGCTGCGCAGCCTTTCTGAAACCCTACACCACTGGGACCTGACGCCGGTGGGCGATGAGGGCTATGCCAAGGCCGAAGTGACCAAGGGCGGCGTTGATACGGCGGCGCTCAATCAAAAGACGATGGAAGTCAAAACTGTCCCCGGCCTCTATTTCGTTGGCGAAGCCGTAGACGTCACAGGCTGGCTTGGCGGTTATAACTTTCAATGGGCGTGGTCGAGTGGCGTGGCCGCAGGCGAGGCGGTCTAAGCAAAGACGTGCTTTGGCTTGAGCTAAAAACACCGACAGCTTAGAAACTCAATCGCCTTAATCTACCCAAAGGCCCTGACCCCCGATCGGTACCGTTGCCGCAATTCTCTCCATTCCCGAGATCAAGGGCCTTCCTTCTTTTATGGCGGCTTGCACAGTCGGTAGCGACAATGAGGCTTCATGGGCCTTGCTATCGGTCCACACCTCAGTGATCCAGAGGGCATCCTCATCAAGGGGATCATTCGCGACGATGTAGGAGAGGTTACCTGGCATATCGGCCAGGCCCCGCAAAAGGATCGCGGACAGTTCATCGCGCTTTCCGGCTACTGCTTTCATCTTCCCGATTAAACCATACATCGGAGAATCTCCTTGTTGTTGGGTCGCGTGGTGCGCACAAGCAGCAAGGGCTGCAGCGTTTGTTAGCGCAAGGATCAAAGTGCATCGGCTGATATCCATGCCAATTTCACACTATTGCAGCAAGAGCGATAACCTAGCGTAGCCGCAACCCTTGCTCAGGTTATGCCGCGATATCGCGTACTCTTGGCCGGAATAGATCGCGCGCGAGCCCTTTGCCAAAAATCGCCAAAGCCTGACCACCTGAAAAATCACGGACACCAGCCACGCGGGCAAAGCCGGTAAATGTCTGCAGCGTATGTGCAAGTGCTTCGGGCGCATGGGTCACGATAACTGCATCATAGCTGGCTAATTGGTCCGCCGACAAAGCCATAGTCAGGCCATCGGGTGCCCAAAGAATCCGAATAGACTCCTCACACCGCGTCGCTTCATGGCTCAGTTCAAAATGCACGCCAGGGAATTGGCGGGCCAGAAGTGCGACATGGGCACCGGCATCGGCAGCCATAACTTCGATCACCTGGGAGCAAGACAGGTCCAACGTTGTATGGACGCGTTGCAGCAAGGCCCAAGAGGCCCGTTGTGCGCGCCTTTGTGCCATTTGGCTTTCAGATTCAATTAATTGTTTTTCTTCTGCACGCGACACAAACGTCTCCTAATTTCTAGCCTCAGTGTGAATCGCGTTGGTAAACGAGACGTTAGGACGACAAAAAATTACAGCACGCGGTGCTTTTTTCTCTGTGGAGGGATTGCACGGCCCCCTGAAGAGGCCGTCCAAGAGTCTGTGCTGGGTGAAGTGGCTGGACCTGATTAGGCCTGCAGTTTAGCGTGCGCCTATGACCCCTGACGAGATCAATCAATTCTTGACGCAAGCTTTCACAGGCGGCACGCCGCCCTTTGTCGAAGCCGCCGATGGCCAAAGCGCGCGGTGCCGCGTTGCTTATAATCCCAACCAGATCAGGCCGGGTGGTACCTTGTCGGGTCCTACCATGATGGCGCTTGCCGATACGGCCGCTTGCGCCTTGGTGCTGTCCGCAATTGGGTTTCAACCGCTCGCGGTCACGACGAATTTGTCGATCCAATTCATGCGTAAGCCAAAGCCCAAGGATTTGATTGCTGACGTGCGCATGATGAAACTGGGCAAGACCATGGCCGTCATGGAAGCCTGCATTCGCTCCGATGGCGAGACGGACTTGGTCGCTCATGCCGTGATCACCTATGCCATCCCACCTCAAGCGATGACGTCATGAAGCAAAACCAACTTCTGGGCCTGATCTGCCTCTCAGGTTTTGTTGCCGTAGCGATTGGTGCCTTTGGTGCGCATGGTCTGAGCAATCCACAAGCGAAAGCATGGGTGGTGACGGGCAGTAGCCAGCATATGGCCCATACTTTGGCGCTTTTTGCCTGCGTTTGGTTGCAGACCCAAGGCTACACCAAGGCGCGCTTTGCGGTCCCACTTTTCAGCTTCGGGATTGTCCTGTTTGCAGGCTCTCTCTACGCCCTTGCATTGGGCGCGCCGCGCGCTGTGGCGATGGCAGCGCCCTTGGGTGGCCTTAGCTTGCTTGCCGGCTGGCTCCTGCTTACTTGGGCCTGTTTCAGCCGAAAGGAACATACCGATGAGCCAAGTTGATTGGTCCTTGTTTGGACTGTCAGCCCCTGAAATGCTGCCCATCAATGGCATCGACATGGCTGTTTGGGACACACATACGCCATCTGACATGCCGCCCGTAGTGCTATGTCATGGCTATCCAGAGCTTGCCTTTTCGTGGCGGCATCAATTGACTGGGTTGCCCCAAGCAGGGCTTCGCGCCCTTGCACCCGATTTGCGCGGCTATGGCTTGACGTCGGCCCCTGAGGCGATTGAGGCCTATGATCTCGATACGTTGACCGGTGACCTTGCTGCCCTTCTCGATGCCAAAGGGATCGAGAAGGCCGTCTTCTGTGGTCATGACTGGGGCGGGTTGATTGTATGGGCGATGGCGACACGCAGGCCAGACCGGGTCGCAGGCGTGATCGGGGTCAATACACCTTATACCAAACGCCCGCCGATTGACCCCATCGCCCTTTATGAACAACGTTTCGGGCCGGACCATTATATCATTTTCTTCCAAAAGCCCGGTGCGATGGAAGCGATTTTGGAAGAGGATATCGACAAGACCTTCCGCTTCTACATGCGCCGGTCTGCCGTCACGCCCTTGGAGTTTGATGCCCGCCCAGAAGGTAAGCGCAATCATGCGTTTCAACTGGCCTTGCAAAACTTTGACAAGTCCAAGGCGACCAATCCCTTGTTGAACGCGGCAGAGCATCAGGTCTATGTCGATACGTTTACCCGCACTGGCTTTCGCGGTGGCATCAATTGGTATCGCAACTTCACCCGCAATTGGCTGGATAGCGCGGATATTCCCGATCTTGTCGTCCAGCCCAGCTTGATGATCATGGCGGAGAATGACGTCGTCTTGCCACCTTCCGCTGCCGACGGAATGGAAAAATACGTGCCAGACCTCGACCGGGTGTTGATCCGCGGTTGCGGTCATTGGACTCAGCAGGAAAAGCCAGACGAGACCAACGCGGCCATTGTCGACTGGATGCACAAGCGGTTCGCCAGCCAACCTACCCCTTAAATGGCTCGCTGTTACCCACCTTGAACGCCTGTGCGACCCGCTCTAAGTCGTGTGCGTACACGAAGGAAATTTATGCCCGATTCTGCCTCCATCCGCCGCGCACTCTATCCCCAGATTGAGCCTTTTCAGGTCGGGAATCTGGCTGTCGGTGATTTGCATACGCTGTATTTTGAGCAAGCTGGCACACCGGAGGGCATTCCCGTTGTGTGTTTGCATGGTGGCCCTGGCGGTGGGATGAGCCCGGACATGCGGCGCTTCTTCCATCCCAAGAAATGGCGGATCATCGGGTTTGACCAACGTGGCTGTGGCAATTCCACCCCGCACGCCGAAACGCTTGAGAATACGACGTGGGACCTTGTTGCCGATATCGAGAAACTTCGCGAACACTTAGGCATTGAGGCTTGGGCGGTCTTTGGCGGCTCCTGGGGCTCCACCTTGGCCCTGGCCTATGCGATTAAGCACCCAGACCGTGTGTTGAGCCTAACCCTGCGGGGCATCTTCTTGATCAGCCAAGCCGAGATCGCGTGGTTCTATCAATCTGGGGCCAGCAATATCTTTCCAGACGCCTTTGACCGCTATGTCAGCGTGATTCCAGAGGCAGAAAGGGGCGATATCGTTGGCGCATTCCACAAGCGGCTGTTTAGCGAGGATCGCGATACCCGCATTCTGGCTGCGCGGGCGTGGGCGCGGTGGGAAGGCGATTGTCTATCGATGCGGGGCCCCGATGCCCGCCCGGGTCGCTTTGAAGAAGACCGATTTGTCGAGGCGTTCGCCCGGATTGAGAACCATTATTTCGTCAATAAGGGCTTCTTTGAAACCGACAGCTGGCTTCTCGATCATGCGTCCGTTCTGGAAACAATCCCGATACAGATTGCACACGGTCGCTACGATGTGTTGACGCCCTTATCCTCGGCTTGGGCGTTGAAGAAAGTGCTGCCCCATGCCCAATTGGAAATCATCGGCGATGCAGGCCATGCGAGCCTAGAGCCCGGGATTGTAGATGCGTTGGTGCGCTTTACCGATGATTTGGCTGTTGGGTTTGAACAAAGGCGCAATCAGTCCTAAGTGTAGACCATGGCTGATTTTGTTTCTTTCCCAAAGCGCGGGCTGGTCTGCGTGTCGGGCCCCGATGCGGCGACTTTGCTGGATGGTCTGTTAACCCACAATGTTGGAGGCGCTGGCCCTGGGGCGTGCGTCTATACGGCCATGTTAACGCCGCAAGGCAAGTTCTTGTTTGAGCTATTCATTCTTGCCCCTGAGGCGGGGACCTATTGGATCGATGTGTCGGACCCGGCGAGCTTTGCCAAGCGCTTGAGCCTCTATCGTTTGCGGTCTAAGGTGATGATTGAGGATAAGAGTGAGGCTTATGTGGTCGGTGCGGTTTGGCGTGCAGAGGCTTTGCCGCCAAGCGCTATTCATTTCCCTGACCCACGCCATCGCGACTTGCCGCAGCGGTTTATTTCGCCGCGTACGGACCTCAGTCTGAACGATGATCCGGCGGCCTTTGCGGCCTATGAGCATGCACGGCTTGGCCTCGGCGTGCCAGACCTTGCAGCTGATCTTCTGGTCGAAAAGGACTTCATCCTTGAAGGCTTGATGGATGAAATGGGCGGGGTGGATTTCCATAAGGGCTGCTATGTCGGCCAAGAAATGACTAGCCGAATGAAGCGGCGCACCACGGTCAAGACCAAGCTATGTCGGGTGCTCTTTGACGGGGCAGCGCCAGCGTTTGAAACGCCGATTCTGGCGGACGGTTGGGAAGTCGGTCGCATGCGCACAGGCGCTTCAGGGCAGGGGCTAGCCCTGATCCGTTTTGACCGGGCGCAAAAGGCCTTAAGCGAAGGCCAAGAATTGCGGGCAGGGGATCAGCCGATCCAGTTGGACCCGCCAAGCTGGATGGAAGTGCCCGCTTAGACTGCCAGACTAGCCGCTAGGCTCAACGTGACGATCGACACGCAGGTGGTCAGAAAGACTGCGCGCGCAGCCGTATCGCCCCAGACCTCTGCCTGTTGGGCTTGGATGAACACATTTACCGCACTGGGGCAGGCCGCAAGGATGGTGGCGGCCATGGCCAGATCACGCGGAGCATTGATGGCTGCCATGCCTGCAGCCATCATCAAGGGCAGGGCAACGCATTTGACCGTAACCACAAGGCCGATATCGCGCCCCGAATGGCTTTGGACAGCGCCCAAGCTGGTCGCCATCACAATGCCAAGCGCCACAAGGCCTGCAGGGCTGGCAGCGGCCCCCAACATGTCGAGAGGGCGCATCAAGGCGGCTGGGATGTGAAGGCCCGTCACGGCGATCATAAAGCCGATAAAAGCTCCCATGCTGACTGGATTGGTCAAGCCGCCCAACATGGCACGTCGCGCTGCGGCAGCGTCTGGCGCGGGCTTGGCGAGGTAGAGCCCTGCCACCCCTAGGCCGACAATCAGGATATTCTCTAACGCAACAAAGGCCGCTGCCATAGCCATGACGTTTGGGCCAAACAAGCTCGCCAGAATGGCGGTGCCCAAAAAGGCTGTATTGCCGCTGGATGAAGCAAAGCCCACTCCGGCTTGGCTGGCTTTGGATAGTCCAAGTCCCATGCCTGCCAGCCGGGCCAGCAAGTGACCCGCCGCCAACACCGCTACCCACATCAGAAGCGTAGAGCCCTGCGCCGCATTTGGCACCGGGGCTTTGGCCATGGAGGTGAGCAGGAGCGACGGAAAAGCCAGCCAGAAGACAAAGCGCGACAGACCCGACGCAGTATTGCCGTCAAATAGACCACCCTTTGCCCCCGCCCAGCCAAGAGCGATCAGGCCAAAGATTGGCAAGGTGATCCATAAGACGTCCACGCGCGGTCCTCTGATGTGATGGCCCGCAGCGGGCGAGGCCTTAGCGACCTGTGAATTGCGCCACTTGCTTGGACAAGAAAGCCATCACGCCGATGCGGAAATCCTTGGTCCGGCCCGCGTCGCGTTGTAAGTCGCGCTCGAGTGCCAATTGCGACTTCCAGTCATTGTCCAAGCTTGCCCAAGCTGCTTGGCGGATCATCGACAGCGTCTTGGTCGGGCCACTGGCCAGCGTGTGGGCAAGGGCTTTTGCTTCGTCCAACAAGGTCTCGGGGGAGGTGACGCGGTTGATTAGGCCCCATTCGAGCGCTTGGGGCGCAAAAATCTTTTCGCCCAACAGCATCATTTCCATCGCACGGGCCCGTCCAACGGCGCGCGCAAGCATATAGGTGGACCCGCCATCTGGTACCAAGCCAATCCGACGGAAAGCTTGCAAGAAATACGCATTTTCAGAAGCGAGAATGATGTCACCTAAAAGGGCGAACGAACAGCCAATGCCTGCCGCAGCCCCATTCACCGCCGTTACCACCGGTACCGGCAAGTCGCGGATCGTTGTCACCAACGGGTTATAAATGCTTTCAAGCGCCGCCCCGGCATCCATCTGCTCGGGGTCTTGTGCGCCATTCATGTTAGAGGCGGTTGAGCCCAGATTGGCCCCGGAACAAAAGCCTTTGCCAGTCCCGGTCAGCACGACGGCGCGCGCTTCGCCAGCCGCGCGTTCAAAGGCACGCGTCATCTCTTGCGCCATATCCAAGCCGCAGGCATTCATGGTGGCAGGGTCGTGCAAAGTAATGATGGCGACGTCGCCGTCGCGTTCATAGAGGACTTTCGTATCGTCAGTCATGGTCATCTCCCAAAGCTTAAGCTGTTCTGTGGCAGCCTTACCCTCAAACCCTAGTCTGGATTTGTGGGAGAGGGAAGGTGCTCGCCTTAGGGCAACCGATGTAAAATTGCCAAAGAAGCCTGCTAGGCTAGCTGGCAAAACTTTATCCTTTGCAATCTAAGACCCGAAACCACTCAGTTCAGCCCATTTCCCTCTCAGGAGCTTGCTATGATCAAATCCATCAGCTTCGAGGTCGAGGGTGATCGGGTGTTCGGGAACCTACATCTGCCAGAAACGGGTGTGACCGGGCCGGCGGTCATCGTCGCTGGGCCGATGACGAGTGTGAAGGAGCAGGTAACCGGCGTCTATGCAGCCGCCTTAGCAGCGCGCGGTATTGTCGCACTTGCGATTGATCATCGCACCTATGGGGAGAGTGAGGGCACGCCTCGTAATTATGAGAATTGGCAATGGAAAGTTGAAGATCTTGGTGCTGCTTTGGACGCGTTATCGCATGGTGATCCCGCTATTGATCCGGAGAGACTGGGTGCCGCAGCCATTTGCCTCGGCTGCGGCTATGCGGCCACCTTGGCCGCTGGCGATGCCCGCGTGCGAAGCCTTGGCCTCGTCGCAGGCTATTACCGCGATCCAACTGCTATGCGTGCGAATGATCCTGAGGGCTTTGAGGCGCGGGTGGCGCAGGGCCGAGCCGCGCGGGAGCATTATGAGTTGACGGGAGAGGTCCTCACCATTCCTGCTGCTGCCATAGACGGCGATGCAGCTATGCAAACAACCGATACCGTGGACTATTACACACGACGGGCGGCCGTTCCAAATTATCGCAACGCCTTTGCTGTGATGTCGCGCGAATATTTTTTGCCGTTTAATGTGCAGGCGGCTGCCCCCCAAATCAATTTACCCGTCGCCATGATCCATTCTGAAATGGCGCTGTCGCCGCCGTGGGCCAAAGCGTTTCATCAGGCTTTGCCGGGGCCAAAGAGCTTGGATTGGCTGAATTCGCGCGGACAAACGGATTTTTATGATGATCAGGAACTGGTTTCAGCCAGCGCAGACCGTCTTGCCCAGCATTTTTATGAAACGCTCTAGTTAAAGCTCGTTCAATTGCTGGCCAGCTTGCGCATTTGGCGGGATTCACAGCGGCGAAGCTGGCCGTCATAAATCGCGGCTTGGCTGCTAACCCGGCTCGCCACCTCGCTCAACCAAGGCTTGCTCGAATAGGTGCGACGTTGAAAGCCAGCAGGTCCCTCGTGATAGGCCAGATAGAGGTTACGCGCGTCGGTCTTGGAAAGGCCTGTGCGGCGGGAAATCTGGTCTAAATACCAGCCGATAAAGTCAGCCGAGTCGCCGAAATTCTTGCGCTTGGCCCCACCGCGCGCTTTCTCATAATCTGCCCAAGTGCCGTTCAAGGCTTGCGAATAACCATAGGCCGTGGAGAGCAAACGGCCATCGCGGGCTTTCGGCCGCGCATCGCGGCGGAAGCTGCTTTCCTGACGGATAAAGGCGAGTATGGTTCCCGGTGAAACCTGCCAGTCGCGGGCAGCGTCAAACACATGGTCTTCCCAGCGGCTCTTTTCGTCCAAGATGGCGCACGCATCTGCGATGTTCGACGGAGGCGCGGATGAAGCACAGCCGGCCAATGCCAAAGCCGCAAAAGCAAAGAGAATGCGCTTCTTCATTCTGCTCCCTCCCAAAAACCTTGAAGCGACAACACAGCCGCGCCCCAAGCTATCCAAGTCAGGATGGCAGAAACTGGTTACAAAACCGAAAATGGCGGGAAGGACAAAAAAGAAGCGAAGATCAGGGAAAAAATACAGCTGATCTTCACTTCAGAAGGCGGTCTGTTCGTCAGCCAAAACCTAGGCTGACGTTGCTTGTTCTTAAATGGGCGATGATTAAAATTGAATAAATGCTGGTAACATTCTAGCAAGCACAAAAAAGCCCGGCAGAGCCGGGCTTTTCGCATAAACTGAGGATCAGCTTACATTTTGTAATACATGTCGAACTCGACAGGGTGCGGGTGCATGTTCAAACGCTCACACTCTTCACGCTTCAGTTCGATATAAGCGTCGATCATGTCGTCATCAAACACGCCGCCCTTTTTCAAGAAGTCGCGGTCTGCGCTCAAAGAGTCGAGGGCTTCGTCCAAGGACTTTGCCACGGTTGGCACGCCTTCCAATTCTTCTGGTGGCAAGGAATAGAGGTCCTTGTCGAATGGGTCGCCAGGGTGGATCTTGTTTTCGATCCCATCAAGGCCCGCCATCAAGAGCGCTGCGAAGGTCAGATACATGTTGCCAATTGGGTCTGGGAAGCGGGCTTCCAAGCGCTTGGCTTTTGGCGAAGTGGTGTAAGGAATGCGGATCGAAGCCGAACGGTTGCGGGCCGAATAGGCCAACATGACTGGGGCTTCATAGCCGGGGACCAAGCGCTTGTAAGAATTGGTCGAGGAGTTTGAGAAGGCGTTGATCGCGCGGGCGTGCTTAATGATGCCGCCAATGTAATACAGGCAGTTCTCCGACAGATCGGCATATTGGTCGCCAGCGAACAAAGGCTTGCCGCCTTTCCAGATCGACTGGTGGACGTGCATCCCGCTGCCATTGTCCTTGAAATAAGGCTTCGGCATGAAGGTTGCGGACTTGCCATAAGCTGCCGCCACATTCTGGATCACATATTTGTAGAGGTTCATATAGTCGGCCATTTTGGTCAACGTTTGGAACTTCAAGCCAAGCTCATGTTGGGCAGGGGCCACTTCGTGGTGATGCTTCTCAGGCTCAAGGCCCAATTCCTTCATCACTTGCAGCATTTCACCGCGCAGGTCTTGCGCGGAGTCGATTGGTCCAACTGGGAAGTAGCCGCCCTTTGGACCGGGGCGATGACCCATGTTGCCGCCTTCATAGGCCTTGCCGGTGTTGTAAGGCAGTTCGGTGGAGTCGAAGGAATAGCCCGTGTTGTTGGGGTCGGTGTTCCAACGCACATCGTCAAACACGAAGAATTCAGCTTCTGGGCCGAAATAGGCGGTGTCACCCACGCCGCTCGACTGCAGATAGGATTCAGCGCGCTTGCCGATGCCGCGCGGGCAGCGGTTGTAAGGCTTCAAGGTGCCGGGGACGACCACGTCGCAGACGATGGCGAGGGTGGTTTGCTGATAGAAGGGGTCCAAAGTCACGCTGTCTGGATCTGGCAACATGATCATGTCGGAATCGTTGATGGCCTTCCAGCCAGAGATCGACGAGCCGTCAAACGCAACGCCTTCTTCCAACAAGTCGATATCAACCATGTCGACATCAAAAGTTACGTGCTGCATCTTGCCGCGCGGATCGGTGAACCGAAAATCTACATATTGGACTTCATCGTCCTTGATCTGCTGCATGACCTTGTCAAACTTCGACATCGGTTCTCTCCTGAAAAGCCAGTTAGGTTGTATGTTCAGTCAATAGAGTTTCTGAGGGCAGGCGCTTAAACAGCGTTGATCCCAGATTCCCCGGTTCGAATGCGTACGACATGACTGATGTCGGACACAAAGATTTTTCCGTCGCCGATACGACCGGTGCGCGCGGCATTGGTAATGGCCTCGACGGCTGCGTCAACTTGATCATCACCAACGACGACTTCGAGTTTCAGCTTCGGCAAAAAGTCGACGACATATTCTGCGCCACGATAAAGTTCAGTATGGCCCTTTTGACGGCCAAACCCCTTGGCCTCGACAACGGTCATGCCTTGAAGACCCAAGTCTTGCAGCGCTTCCTTTACTTCATCGAGCTTGAAAGGCTTGATAATCGCTTCGATCTTTTTCATAAAATCCGCCTGCTAGTGTGATGCCGCGAGCGCCTTGGGGAAGGCAAAAAGGACCCGTGCGTGAGTTCTGCGTTGGGCATAGTCCCTTCGGAGAAAGGGCGCGACCTCGGCGCCTGTCGCTATAGGCAGTCAGCCGCACATTGCCTAGACTCTAGGCACACTTTGATGATTTTTTGGGCGCCTCGACTTGAGGGGAAAATGGTCTTATCTGCGTCGCCAACGTGAACTAACAAGAATAGATACAGGGAGCACAAGTTGATCCATCCAAACACGCCTGTCCTGATTGGCGGCGGCCAATTTACCTATCGCGGGGCGCCCGAAGACTGCCCGCCTCCCATTGGCCTATGCGCCCGTGCGGCAGAAGCCGCTATGGCTGATTCAGGCCTAAACCCACAGATTTTTACCGAAATTGATGGCTTGGCAGTCGTTGGCTTCACCATTGATGCAGGCGGAAACCTAAGCCGCATGCCGATTCCCAAAGCTAAGAACCCGCCTAAAGCACTTGCAAAGGCGCTGGGCGCGAGCCCTGCGTGGCAGACCTATACCCATGTTGGCGGCAATACGCCCCAGGCCTTGGTCAATGAGGCCGCCGAACGGATCGCCAAGGGGGATAACAAGCTGGTCTTGTTAGCGGGCGCTGAGTTTTTAGGCTCTATGATGAAGCTTGTTCAGGCCGGTCAATTCGACGCGCTGAAGGCACACCAAATTGACGATGAAGAGGCCCCAGCCATGTTCGGCGATGGGCGTGACGGCTGTTCGCCTTACGAGGCCCGCCACGGCCTGGAGTTCCCGACCAATGTCTATCCCATGTTTGAGAATGCTTATCGAGCAAATCTGGGTCGCAGTTTAGAGGACCACTCGACAGCGATGGGGGCATTGTTTGCACCCTTCACAGAAGTAGCGGCGCAAAATCCTTACGCTTGGTTCCCACAAGCCCAGACGGCTGAAGCCTTGGTGACCCCCAACGCCAGCAACCGTATGGTGGGCTATCCCTATCCCAAGCGCCTCAATGCCATCATCCAAGTCGACCAGTCCGCTGCCGTGCTGATGGCCAGCTACGCCCATGCGAAGGCCTTGGGCGTGCCCGATGCGCAGATGGTGTTTTTACATGGCTGTGCCGACACGATTGAGAAGTGGAATGTGCTCGACCGCGTCGATTACCACTCCAGCCCTGCCATGCGGGTCGGCGTGCGCGAGGCCTTTGCCATGGCGGGCAAGTGCGTTGCCGATATGGCTTTCTTTGATCTCTATTCCTGCTTCCCTGTGGCGGTGGAGATTGCGGCGAAGGAAATGGGCCTCGCCACCGATGATCCGCGTGGGCTTACCCAGACGGGCGGCTTGCCCTATTTTGGTGGACCCGGAAACAATTATTCGATGCACGGCATCGTTGAAATGATCCATCGCTGCCGCAAAGAGCCTGAGGCTTATGGGTTCTTAAACGCCAATGGCTGGTTTCTGACCAAGCACGCCTTTGGCATTTACTCCAGCCAACCAACGAAGGGCGCTTGGGCACGGCGATCCAAGAGTTCCTATCAAGGTGAAATCGACGCGATGACAGCACCAGAGGTGACAGAAACACCCGCAGGAGCTGCGACGATTGAAACCTACACCGTGATCCATGCCCGCGAAGGCATGCGGATGGGCATTGTCATTGGGCGCGATGAAGCGGGTCGTCGCTTTGTCGCCAATACGCCAAAGGGCGATACCGACATTATGGCCGATTTAGAGGCCCGCGAAAGCGTGGGCCGGAAGGGCCAAGTCGTGCATGACGGGGACCGCAATATCTTCACACCTGAAGAATTTTTGTGATCTATCAGAGGGCGCGATTTCGTTCAGCTTGCGTTCAATCTGGGACCGCTAGAACAGGGGCGTGGCGCACGGCAGACCATCCCGTCCCTCGCGTTTGACGTGCACCATTGCTTCACACGAAGCACTTCCTCCGGCCCCAATAGAGCAATCTATTGGGGCCATTTCCTTTTTGGGGCACCTAACAAAAAGATGTAATCCCGATAGGTTGAACCGATTGACCGCGTCATCTGCGGTGATAACTTGCCCCAATTGATTTGGATTTTGCGAAGGGTAAGTTGCTCATGACGAATTTCGCTTTTAAGCAAGCGCTAGGTATTGCTGCGATCGGCCTCGCACTCGTGTCGCCGCTAACTTCTGCCCAAGCAGATACAGCCGGGTCCAGTCGCCTCGCAGCAGCGATCCAAACCTATCAAACAGCAACCAACGAAGGCCGCGCGATGGCGGCCCAAGCTCTGCGGCGCGCTTTGGCTGCTGATTCAGACGCCCCGGCTGCGACCAAGGCTGAGGCTAGTTTCCTTTTGGGCGACTTTGCTTTGCGCGACGGCAAAAAGGACCTAGCTCTTAAGCACGCCAATCAGGGTCTGAAGCTTCTTGAGGGCAGCGGGCCGACTTATGCGCCTGCCGTGCGGGCTTTTGGTGCACGAATAAAAGCACAAGCGCTTTTGGCCAAGGAAGAGCGGCTGGAAGCTTACAAACTCATCCTTGAGGCGCGGATTGCGTATGGTGCCCCGAAAATTGGTCCAGACGGTGCTTGGGACAAGGTCTGGGACGATCTCTATTTGTGGCAGCGGATTGCTAGTTCAGAATTAGTGGGAGCGGAAGCGGCCGTCGGCGCTGCATTTAGGTATGCGTACGAGGCTGAGTTGACATCTCTCTTGCAACAAGACGGCGAATGCGGGGATCAGAATACGCCGCTTGAACTTACGAATTGGGAGACCAACAAGCCTAACTACCCAATAGTGCCGCTATTTGCGAACCAAACCGGTGGCGTGATGATGCGGATCTCAGTTGACGCACAGGGCCGAGTGACAACGGCAATGCCAACGGCCTTTAGCCCTTCAGAGGACTTTGCGATTATGACCGAGCGCGCAGCCAAAGAATGGATTGCTAAAGGCGACCGAATGGAAGAGGCTGCCTGTAGAGTTGGTCGGCCTATTGTCGTGATCTTCAGGCTTTTTTGACAACAGCATTGCTGGCTAGCCGCCTAAGCCGTCGCCAGTGTCTCCACCGGCTTGCCGCCAAAACGTTTGCGCAGGCCAAAGAGTGGCCGTTCAACGGCGTAATAGCTGGCGCAGGCACACAGAAAGCTCAAAGCCACCGCGATCACCATGCCAATGGGCGACAGGCGCTCAAGGCCATTGGCGTCGCCCAGCATGATTTCGCGCACGATCCAGATGATTGGCACATGCCAAAGATAGAGCGAGTAGGAGAGGCGGCCGATCCAGCGCATCGGCATTAGCTCTAAGAGGTCGATCGAAAAGCGTAAGCTGCGCAGTGCATAGAGGTTGAGGACCAAAATGAAGAGTGCAGCACCTTGGATCGAATAGCGCATGGTCTCACGGAAGACTTCATCGCGATAAACCAAGGTCGCCAAAATCGCACCAAACGCCAGACCAACCCAATGCCAGCCAACCAGCCAAGACAATCGAGCGCCAGTGCGGGGTGCCCCATCCAGCAAGATCGCCAAGAGACAGCCCCAAGCGATATTCTCCAGTCGGCTATCGGTGGTGTAATAGGTGTGCTCATGCGGCAGGCCCAAGCCCAGCACCGCATAGCCGCGCCAAAGGGCGCAGACGACAATGCTGCTGACGATGAGGCGCACGCGCGCTTGATGGGTCTTGCCAAACAAAGCCAGCGCTGCGGGGAACAGCAAATAGAAATGCTCCTCCACCGCTAGCGACCACAAATGCCCCCACGGAATGGTACGCTCTGACCAGCCAAACCACGTGCGCACCACGTCGTAATAATTGATGAAATAGAAGAGCGCTGCGGCGACATGTCCGCCATCGACCTTGACGCCAAATGGCAAAAGTAGGAGCCAAGAGCCCAGCAAAAACACCAGAAGTGCTGGCGCCAGGCGCAGAAAGCGGCGCAGATAAAAGCCCGGTAGATCGAGCGCGCCGGCATGCTGGTTCTGTTCAGACACCAGAATGCGCGTGATTAGAAAGCCCGACACAAAGAAAAAGACGGTTACGCCCAAGCCACCTGGAATCAAATTCTCAAAACCCACATGCGCGATCACCACAATCAGGATCGAAATCGCCCGCAAACCATCCAAGCCCGGCATATAGCCGCCGTCTGCTTTGAAGGGGATGGCACCGGTGAAGCTGGGCTCCTGCCGGGTAGAGTGCGTTTCGCTCACTTGGGCCTCAATTGTAGCGCTTCTAGCAAGGGGGCGTGCCATTGCTCAACCGACCGGTCGTAGGTGTCAAACCCGCCAGTGAAGTTGAAATAGCAGGCAGGCATGTTGATTTCCTTAAAGGCGCTGGTCATGGCGCGGGTCCAGTCGGCCCGCAGCCGCATGGGCACTTCCACACCGACACCATATTCGCCCAGCAGGACGGGGGCCTGAATCCGCTCGCGGAACGCAGCGATCTGGGCCAAGTCTTTCTGTAACGCCAGTGTTTCACCTAGGCGCGGCCAGATACGTCCCGCTGGTGGGGGATCGTCCATCCAACTTGCGCCTTGGTGGGTGAATTCAAAGGGCTGATAGTAGTGGACCGTGCCGACGACATAGGGGTCGTTGGGCAATTCGAGATTATCCATGCCATTGATATTCCCCCAATTGTCCCCCGCAAAGATCACGGTGCGGGTTGGGTTGGTCTGGCGGATGATGCGCAGAACTTCTGCCTGCACCTTATTGACGCGCGGGCCTGAAAACGCCTCTTGCGGCTCGTTGATGATTTCAAACATCACTTTGGCAGGTGTCTTCTGATAGCGCGTCGCAATCTGCGCCCAAAGGGCAACGAGGCGTCGCTCATGCACATCGGGATTTTCAAAAAGCTCGGTATAGTGGCAAAGGTTCAAGATGATCGTCAGGTCGTTGCGAATGGCCCAACGGACGACCTCGTCAATCCGGGCCATGAAGACCGGGTCGAGCGTGTACGGAGCTTGTTCCATGGCGTGAGCGGAAAATTTGATCGGCACACGAATGGTATCAAAGCCTGCTGCACGGATCGTTTTGAAGTCGCGCTCTCGGATTTTATAGCCCCAGTCGCCTTCATTTGGGGCCTCAAGCGCACCGGCGACATTGATGCAGCGTTCAACAGGGAAGGGGGCACGGGCAATTGTCGACACGTGCGTGCGGGTGGGTACCTTAGTGGCTTGCCACACGCCTTGGGCAACAGCGACGCCAACGCCAGTGCCGATCAAAATCGTGCCCAAAGCGCAAACCAAACCTGATCGACGGCAGAATGATCGCAAGCGTTCCATGTTAGGCCTCTCAAATGTTTCGTCGTTTTCGCTGCAAACGCTGTGCCGCAAAGATTATGTCTTAGTATTCTGGCAGTCTCTCTTGCGTCTTTAGATGCTTATATATCGCTATTTTGCGGAAATGGCTTCGAACAATTTGCAACAAGCCAAGTTTTGTTCAAAACAAGCCCACTATAGAGCAAAATCAGGCCTGTTATGTGTTCTTTTACGAAACCTCGCTACAAATCAGCCTCACTCATGCGCAGGGTGCCGCTTCGATCCGCCGTCAGCTGACGATGGAGATCGGGGGCTTGGCGGGCGCTTTCTTGGATGAAGACCTTGATCAAGTCCTATTTGCGCTCCATCTCCGCCAAAGCCCGTGCACGTCGTGGGGAGCAATTTTTGACCATGATGGGCGTAGAGCCGCATCATCGCATTCTTGACCTGGGTGGTGGAAACGGCAGCCATTTTCACAGCATTGCCCCCAACCACAAAAATGTCCTGATCGCTGACCATTGGGCTCCCGACCTCGAGCAAGCCAAAGCCGATTATGGCTATGAGACCATGCTGCTCGATGGCTCAAAAGAAGCTTTACCCTTTGAAGACCGCGCGTTCGACATCGTCTTCTGCTCCTCGGTGATTGAACATGTGACCGGGCCGAAACAGACCATGCTCGACATGGATGACAATAAGGCCTTTGAGGCGACCGCAATTGTGCACCAACAGCGCTTTGCCGATGAATTACGCCGCATCACCGATGGCTATTTCGTCCAGACGCCAAATGTGGACTTCCCGCTCGAACAGCACTCGATGCTGCCGCAGCCCATTATCTATCTGCCACGGCCCGTTCAGCGCAGCTTGATGAAGACCATTGGCAAATTCTGGGTCTCCAACGTCCAGCCAGACTGGCGGCTCTTGACTGCCAAGGACATGGCAGGCTTTTTCCCAGATGCGGAATTAGTCTTTGAAAAAGTTGCGGGCTTTACCAAGTCGATCACGGCGGTGCGCAAGCGGACAGGTCAATAGGGGCAGTTTCTGGTCCCTGCACAGAAATTGCCACCCCATCTGATGCTTAGCGCTCGACAAAGCTTGCAGCCTTGCTAAACACAGACAAAGCAACCCGAAAGGCGTAGCGCAGTGACCACCATTTATCCCAATGCGGCAGCCGCACTCGAAGGCCTCACCTTCGACGGCATGACCGTGATGTCCGGCGGCTTTGGCTTGTGCGGCATCCCCGAAAACCTCATCCTTGCCCTGCGCGACAGTGGCGTGAAGGGCATTAGCGTCATCTCCAACAATGCCGGCGTGGATGGGTTTGGCTTAGGCTTGCTGTTAGAAACCAAGCAGATTGCCAAAATGATCTCGTCCTATGTCGGTGAGAATAAAGAGTTTGAACGCCAGTATCTCTCAGGCGAGCTACAGCTTGAGTTCAATCCCCAAGGCACGCTGGCAGAGCGTATTCGCGCCGGTGGGGCAGGGATCCCGGGCTTCTACACCAAGACTGGCGTCGGCACGAAAATCGCCGAGGGCAAAGAGCATAAGGATTTCGACGGCGAGACCTATATTCTCGAAACCGGCCTCAAGGCTGATTTGTCGCTGGTCAAGGCTTGGAAGGCCGATACCGCTGGCAATCTGATCTACCGAAAAACTGCCCGCAACTTTAACCCGATGATGGCCACAGCAGGCAAAATCTGTGTGGCCGAAGTGGAAGAGATTGTGCCCGTCGGCAGCCTTGATCCCGATCACATCCATACGCCCGGGATTTATGTAAAGCGCTTGGTGCAAGGCAGTTTCGAAAAGCGCATCGAACAACGCACCGTGACCAAGAGGGAGGCTGTCTGATGCCAAAGGCATCAAGTCAGTCCGCTGCTATCCTGGGGCTAAAACTTGCCATGCGCATCGCCGCGTTCTGCGTGATGTTGGCCCCTGTGAATTTGAACGCGCGTGGTGCCCCTGGCGGGGAAGTGTCGCCAGCTCACTCGTTTGACCTCCGATCTATGCAAGCTGAACCGCTTGCTGACAATAGGCGAGCGTATCGCTTGATCTGGCACGCATGGCACAAGAAACCCGGTATTCTGACTTTATGGTGCGATCCCGAGGCCTGTTCTGCCGAGTTACGCCACACGGATGGATTTGGAACCTATCGGCAAGGTAACCTTACAGGCCTCTACACACTGCGCGTCGAGCGGACCAAGGCTTTGGAAGTTATGGCTGCCATAGATGCGGGTGGTCTTTGGACGTTGGACCCACAAGTGCGAGGCAAGGATGGGGCGCGCGCTGGCCTGCCTGAAGATTCGAAAGATTCAATTTGCCTGCACGCGCCCCATTATTTTATCGAAGCCAAAGATTCGGGGCGTTCGTTGCTGGCCTATCGGTACTGCCAGTCCAATTATATGGACGGCTTAAATGCTATGGCACCGCTGATCTCGTTGTTTGACGAGCTATTCCCGGTCCCACTAGCCTTGATTAAGCCGGGCTCACCCAAAGAGACTGAAAAGCCAAAAACTGGAGACCAAAACTAATGCCCTGGACCCGCGATGATCTCGCCGCCCGCGCCGCCAAAGAATTGCGTGATGGCTTTTATGTCAACCTTGGTATTGGCATTCCGACTTTGGTTGCCAATCACATCCCCGAAGGCATGACTGTCACGCTGCAGAGCGAGAATGGCATGCTCGGCATGGGGCCTTTCCCGTTTGAGGGCGAGGAAGATGCTGACCTGATCAATGCAGGCAAGCAAACCATCACCGAATTGCCGCAGACGTCGTTTTTTTCCTCGTCTGACAGCTTTGCCATGATCCGTGGCGGCCATATCGACTTGTCGATCTTGGGTGCGATGGAAGTGTCAGAGACTGGGGACCTCGCCAATTGGATGGTGCCCGGCAAAATGGTCAAAGGCATGGGCGGGGCGATGGATTTGGTGGCAGGCGTGCGCCGCTGCGTGGTGGTGATGGAGCACACCGCCAAGGATGGCGCGCCTAAGCTCTTGCACAGCTGTCATCTGCCGCTGACGGGTTTGAAAGTCGTCGATCTGGTCATCACCGATCTGGCGGTGTTTTCGATTGACCGTCGGGCAGGGGGCATGTCGCTGATCGAACTGGCCACTGATGTGACTTTGGATGAAGTCAAAGCCAAGACCGAAGCGACGTTTGAAGTCCGCCTCTAATAATTAAAGCGGGCAAATAAAGCGGGCCCCTAGTCAGGGGCCCGTTCTATTTTGCCTCACACGGATTCACACAGGCTTAGGCCCAGGTGACCGCCACGATCTCATAGCTCTTGGAGCCGCCAGGCGCTGCCACTTCCACAACATCGCCTTCTTCCTTGCCAATCATGGCGCGGGCGATGGGGGAGGTGATCGAGATTTTGCCGAGCTTCACATCGGCTTCGTCTTCACCCACGATCTTGTACGCAGCCTTGTGGTCGGTGTCTTCGTCAATGACGGTCACCGTGGCACCGAACTTGACGTTCGTGCCGGACAATTTCGACACGTCGATCACTTGGGCGCGCGCCAATTTATCTTCCAGCTCAGCGATGCGACCTTCAATATAGGATTGTCGCTCTTTGGCTGCGTGATATTCCGCATTCTCAGACAAGTCGCCATGCGAGCGTGCTTCTGAGATGGCGCCAATCACGGATGGGCGCTCGTCAGTCTTCAAACGTTTGAGTTCTGCATCGAGGGCCGCATGGCCCTCTGCAGTCATAGGGATCTTTTCCATTAGGGGGATTCCACAAAAAGGGGGCTTATAGAGTGGTGTTTCGATCGTCTTTCGTCAAGCGTATGCTTGCAGTGGCTTAACTTGCAGGGTTTCTCCCTCTGCCGCTTCGATGGCGGTGGCGGCAGCGCGCGCGCCAGCAATGGTGGTGTAATAAGAAATATTAGATACCAAAGCGGTGCGTCGGATGGAGTAACTATCGGCGAGCGATTGCGCTCCCTCCGTGGTGTTGACGACCAATTGAATGTCGCCGTTAATCATCGCATCGACGATATGGGGACGGCCTTCCATCACCTTATTGACGCGCTCAACCGGCACGCCTGCTTCAAGCAGGACCTTGGCGCAGCCTTCTGTCGCCACCAGTTTAAAGCCCAAGCGCACAAAATTACGACCGAGCTCTGGCAGTGCTGGCTTATGGCTATCTTTGACTGACAAAAAGGCTGTGCCGCCGGTCGGCAAGCGCATGCCCGCACCCAATTGCGACTTTAAGAACGCATGGCCAAAGTCGGTATCAATGCCCATACATTCCCCAGTTGAGCGCATTTCGGGGCCCAAGATCGGGTCAACACCAGCAAAGCGCGCAAAGGGGAAAACCGCTTCTTTGACAGCGACATGGTTCAGTTTCTTCTGTTTCAATCCAAAGCTCGCCAAGCTTTCGCCAGCTTGCAGCTTGGCGGCAATTCGGGCAACTGGAATGCCGACCGCTTTAGCCACAAAAGGTGCCGTGCGTGAGGCGCGTGGATTGGCCTCCAACACATAAATCGTGTCGTCCTTGATCGCATATTGGATGTTGATCAGGCCAATGACTTTCAGGCCTTTGGCCATCGCAATGGTCTGCGCTTCAATCTTCGCGATGATCTCAGCCGACAAGGTATAGGGGGGAAGCGCGCAGGCGCTGTCGCCCGAGTGAATGCCCGCTTCTTCGATATGTTCCATAATACCCGCGACGAACACGTCTTTGCCATCCGATAAAGCATCGACATCGACTTCAATCGCATCGCGCAGATATTGGTCGATCAAGACGGGATTATCGCCCGAGACGATCACAGCCTCGCGCACATAGCGCTCTAGGCTTGGCTGATCATAGACAATTTCCATGCCGCGGCCGCCCAAGACATAGGATGGGCGGAGCACAACAGGATAGCCAACCGCTTGTGCACCCAGAATCGCTTCTGCTTCGGTGCGGGCAATCGCGTTGCGGGGTTGCAGCATGTTAAGCTCGTTCAAAAGCGCTTTGAAGCGCTCGCGGTCTTCAGCGATATCAATCGCATCGACACTGGTGCCAAGGATCGGCACGCCTGCTTGCTCCAACGGATGGGCCAGCTTGAGAGGTGTTTGACCGCCGAACTGCACGATGACACCCAGAAGTGTGCCGCTTTGCTTTTCGGTTTCGATGACTTCAAGGACGTCCTCAGCCGTCAATGGCTCAAAATAAAGCCGGTCGGACGTATCATAGTCGGTCGAGACGGTCTCTGGATTGCAATTGACCATGATGCTCTCAATGCCCAGCTCTTCGCAGGCAAAGGCCGCATGGCAGCAGCAATAGTCAAACTCGATGCCTTGGCCGATCCGGTTAGGGCCACCGCCGAGAATGATGATCTTCTTGGCAGCACTTGGCGCAGCCTCACACTCCGTCTCATAGGTCGAGTACATGTAGGGCGTGGGCGAGGCGAATTCCGCTGCACACGTATCGATGCGCTTGTAAGCTGGCCGGACGCCAGCCGCACGACGGGCAGCCCGCACCTCAAGCTCGCTCTTGCCGGCGATCTTGGCCAAGCGCTTGTCGGAAAAGCCTTGCGCCTTCACAAAGCGCCAATCAGCAGTCGCCTGAGGCAGGCCATTGGTTTCAAGCTTCTTTTCCGTCGCGATTAGTTCTGCAAATTGATCCAAGAACCAAGGGTCAATCTTGCTGGCCGCGTGTACTTCTTCGACACTCATGCCCATGCGCAGGGCTTGGCCGACTACCAGAATGCGGGTGGGGGTTGGTATGGTCAGCGCTTGATGCAGCGCTTCTCTGTCATTGCCGATCTCAAGGAAAGGATCAAAACCGTCGAGGCCGGTTTCCAGCGAGCGCAAGGCTTTTTGGAAGCTTTCCTGGAACGTCCGGCCAATTGCCATCGCTTCGCCGACCGACTTCATGGAGGTGGTCAAAGTCGTGTCCGCGCCCTTGTACTTTTCAAAGGCAAAGCGGGGGATTTTGGTGACGATATAGTCAATCGAGGGCTCAAACGAGGCAGGGGTGGCGCCGCCTGTGATGTCGTTGGCAATTTCGTCCAAAGTATAGCCAATGGCCAGCTTAGCCGCGACCTTCGCGATCGGGAAACCCGTCGCCTTGGACGCCAAAGCGGACGAGCGCGACACGCGGGGGTTCATTTCAATCACTGTCATGCGGCCATCGGCGGGATTGACAGCAAACTGCACGTTGGAGCCACCCGTCTCGACCCCGATTTCGCGTAAGACGGCAATCGAGGCATCGCGCATGCGCTGATATTCTTTGTCGGTCAGGGTCAGCGCGGGGGCGACCGTGATGGAGTCGCCCGTATGAACGCCCATGGGGTCGATGTTCTCGATGGAGCAAATGATGATGCAATTGTCCGCTTTGTCGCGAACCACTTCCATCTCATATTCTTTCCAGCCCAAGACGCTTTCTTCAACCAGCACTTCACCCACAGGGCTTGCCGCGATGCCACTGGCGCAGATGCGCTTAAATTCGTCGACATTATAGGCAATGCCACCGCCTGTGCCGCCCAAGGTGAAGCTGGGGCGGATGATGGCAGGTAGACCCACGAAGGGCAGGGCGAGCATGGCTTCTTCAACGGTGTGGGCCATCTTGGACTTGGGGCTTTCCAGCCCGATCTTGTCCATCGCATCGCGGAATTTCAGGCGGTCTTCCGCCTTTTCGATGACGTCAGCTTTCGCGCCAATCATCTCAACATTGTATTTCGCCAAAACCCCGGTCTTTTCCAACGTCAGCGCACAATTCAACGCTGTCTGTCCGCCCATGGTCGGCAGAACCGCGTCAGGGCGCTCTTTGGCGATGATCAGCTCCACCACTTCTGGCGTGATCGGCTCGACATAAGTGGCGTCAGCCAGATCGGGGTCGGTCATGATGGTGGCCGGATTGGAATTGACCAGAATGACCCGGTAGCCCTCTTCCTTCAGCGCCTTACAGGCTTGTACGCCCGAATAATCAAATTCACAGGCCTGCCCGATCACAATGGGGCCAGCCCCGATGATCAAAATGGATTTCAGGTCTGTGCGTTTAGGCATGGGGGCGTCCGTTCAGGGCTCTATTAAGGTTCAGGGTGCCAGTCGCAAAAAGCCCTCCCGAGCGGATAGCACGCTGGGAGGGCCTTGGAAGGCGGTAGCTGTTAACGCCTATGGGAGAGTCTAGCAAGTGTTTTACACCTTGATTAGGCTGCAGCCTTTATTTTGGATTGGGGATTATTCATGCGCAGACGTTCTTTGCTGGTCGCCGCTGCCACAACCGGGGCGCTGAGTGTCTTGCCAAAAGGCGCGAAAGCGACCGCATCCGCCGCCCAAGCCTCCCCCGTCCTCGACAGTCTCGCCATGGCGGTGTCGCCAGAGGAAAACCGGCAATTTAGCTTTACCGACAAGGCCTCAGCCTATTTTTATGGTCGCACGCATCAAGATAAGCCCGACGATTGGTTCTTTGGCTGGAATGTCGCCACCAAACGGATTTTCCAAGACTATCGCCTGACCTTGGATGGCAAGCCGCTTCTGCGCGCTGGCGCGAAAGTGGTGGTCAGCCCGCATGCGATCACACGCGATTATGGCGCAGTCAAAGAAACGCTGCGACTGTTTGACGGGCTTACGGCCCTGCTGGTGGAGGTTGAAACCACCGAGCTGGGACGGATCGGATTTGAGTTTACGGGTGATTTGCTGAGTGTAGGGGAGGTTGGGGCAGAAGGCGTTTGGTATCGCCCGAAGGAAGCGCCCGAGTCTTGGCTCTTGCTCGCCCCCGTAGAGGGCGGTGGGCAAGGCTTTTTCATCCTCCTCGGCGCAACCATGGCCGACGTGCGCCGCCTCTTGAGCCAGCTGCGCCGCACGCATCAAAGCCTAACCCGCGCCCGCATGGCGCGAATGGAGGCTTTGGTCTCGGGCTCTAGAGCCCTAGATGCTGGCGACCCAGACCGCACCAAAGCCCTACTCTGGATGCGCCTGACGGCAGACCAATTGGTGATGAAACAGATGGGCACTGGGATTTATGCGGGCCTACCGTGGTTCAACGACTATTGGGGCCGCGACACCTTTATCTCCATCACTGGCACTTTGTTTGTCACTGGCCAATATGACGTGGCCGCCGACGTGTTCCGCAGTTTTGCCGCTCTGCAAGACACCGACCCCAAGTCCAAAACCTATGGCCGCATTCCCAATCGAGCGCGGCCGGATGGCGTGCAGTATAATACCGCCGACGGCACGCCGCGGTTTATCATTACGTTGGCTGATTTTGTGATCAGCTCTGGTGATGTGGCGCTGGCAACACGGCTTTGGCCAGTTGTGAAGCGGGCTGTTGAAGGGGTGCTCAAAAACAATGTCGATGAATTGGGGCTTATTACTCATGATGACGCGGATACGTGGATGGATGCTAAGGAAAAAGGCGTCAGGGCTTGGTCGCCACGGGGAAATAGGGCGATTGATGTGCAGGCGCTTTGGTTGAGGGCATTTGCCTCTGTTCGCAGTCTCGTTCCGGCCTATGCAAAGGTGCAGCCAACTACCAGTAGGCTGTTAGACCAATGTCGTTTGGCGGTTGGTCGATTAGAGGAAGGATTGCGCGCTCATTTTATTGAGCCCGACACTGGACGATTGATTGATCATATTAAGGTGGATGGCACCAAAGACACCAAACTTCGACCTAATATTTTGTTTGCTTTGCCTGAAATATATCCAGCACGGTATCCAAACGATCTTACAAAACACAAGATAGTCAAAGATATCTGGGAAGGCCTTGTTTATCCTTGGGGTGTCGCAACTCTTTCACAAGACGACCCCGACTTCTATCCGTACCATGAACACTGGCATTATTATCATAAAGATGCGGCTTATCATAATGGAACTGTTTGGCCCTGGCTCAATGGGGTAGCTATGGACGCGATCTTGGATGTTGGTGTAACCGACCTGCCGTGGCAGCTATTTGAGAACATGAACCGACAAGCCCTTATGGAGGGTGCGGTCGGAAGTTTGGCAGAGTGCGCGGATGCCCTGCCACTATCCGATGTGACTTGGACGCGTCGTACAGGAACATTTTTACAGGCTTGGTCGAATGCGGAGCACTTGAGGATTTGGCATGAGCGCTTTTTGGGGCTTTCGATTTCTGCACTCGATTCAGTTAGTGTAACGATAAGTCCGTCCCTCCCCCAGTCTGTTGCGAACGTTTCAGCATCCGTTCCTGTTGGGCAAGGCATTTTGCGTGGGATATGGCACAATGGTGCAAACAATAAATGGAGCTTTGAGGCGGTGGACACGCCGATTTCGCTCTTCTTCAATGCACCGGGCTTCTTACATGCAACGCTGCATTGGTTTTTAGAGAGCGGTCAACGTGTCGAAATCGAAGCTCAAGGAGATTCACTTGTTTTGAGCGCATACAGTGCTGATGGTGCGTTAATGGGCCAAACCAAGGGGCTGAGTGACCAAGTGACCCTTGCATCAAGCGCTGAAAAGAACCGTGTGCCCCACCTCCCGTTTCCGAAAGATGAAATTCAATTCTGCGAACCCCGCCTGCAACCCAATCTCAAGAGCCTATCGGTCTATCACGACCCACCGCTAACCTATTAGCGAGCCTAGCCGATCAAGCGGCTCTCAAGGTCGGCATCTGGCTCGCCGTTTTCATCGCGTTCCATGAATAGGGCCTCTGTCATGCCAGTGACGAGAGAGGCTGGTGTCACGGGCTTGGCGATATGGACATCGCAGCCAGCAGCAAGGGCGGCTTTCACATGCTCGCTCATGGCGTTGGCGCTGAGCATCGCAATGGGCGTGCGGGGAAGGTTGTTCTGCTTTTCCCACGCGCGGATGGCTTGGGTGGCGGCTAGGCCATCCATTTCCGGCATCATCATATCCATCAAGATCAGGTCAAAGCTATCGATCTTGAAGAAGGCCAGAGCCTCGCGGCCATTGGCGGCCATCACGGGCGTCATGCCCATCGGCTCTAGCATGAAGGTGATCACTTTTTGGTTGATCGGATTGTCTTCCGCCACCAGCACGCGCAGCCCCGTGGGCCCAACGGAGGCCTCATTTAAGGCAAACGTGTCATCATTCATCAGGACAGAGGGCAAGCGTGAACCTGTCTTCAGCGCATCCGCATATCGCAATTGGATCCGCACTTCAAACCGGCTGCCAGAGCCCAATTGCGAAGTGGCAGAGATGCTGCCGTCCATCAGTTCGCACAGGCTTTTGCAAATGGAGAGGCCGAGGCCCGTGCCACCAAACCGCCGGCTGATGCTGCTATCGGCTTGCTCAAAGCGGTTAAACAAATGCTGGCTCGCCTTTGGATCAAAGCCAATGCCCGTGTCAGACACTTGAACGCGCAGCTCGACGCTTTCTCCATCAATCTCAAGCGCGTCGACATGAACATCGACCCGGCCTTTGTCCGTAAATTTGACGGCATTAGACGTTAGATTGGAGATGATCTGCCGAATGCGAACCGCGTCGCCTATAAAGCGGCCTTCGGCGTCGGGGTGAATAGTCAGATTGAACTGCACACCTTTTTCTTCGGCGCGGGTTCGGAAAGTGTGGGCGGCGGTCTCAATGGTCTCACGCAAGTCAAACGGCGCGACGGAGAGTTCGAGCTTATCGGCTTCGATCTTGGCTCTATCGAGAACATCCGACACCAAGCGCTCCAAGGTTTCCCCCGAAGTCCGCACCAGATTGACCATTTCTTGCTGGGAAGCTGTCAGCTTCGTATTGTTCAAGACCTCTGCCAGACCAACGATGCCATTGAGCGGTGTACGGATTTCGTGGCTCATGGTGGCTAGGAATTGCGACTTGGCATCACTTGCAAGACTGACCTGTTCAAGCGTTTTCGCGAGTTTCGTCTCGCGCTGCCAGCTTTGATAGGCCGCACTCAAGTTATAAGTCAGCAGGAAAATCATCGCGATACTGGCTTGGAAAACGGCACTGTCCGGATAGGCATGACTGACAATCATGATCGCTGGCACAGAAATAATCCCCATCACAAGCGGCAGAGCAGCCGACAAGAAGGAGGGGAGGTAGGTAAGGCTGGTGGAAATCACATGCGTTAAGGCCCCGACCAAGATGGCCAAGCCAATGATCAATGGGCCGATCTCACCAGTCTTGACGAGGGCAAGGGCACCGGCGGCCCAAATACTTGAGCCAAACACCATATTGGCGCAAAAAAGCTTGCGGCTAAGCGCCCCTTTTTCAGGGTCCTTGCTCGATTTCATGCCGATAACAAGCTCTAGCCCTTCATTAAGAGCAAAGGCTGCAAACCAGATAATGGCGGCGAGGCCATCTAGGCCCCACAGCAACAGACCCGTGAATCCGATTGCCGCTAAGACACGGCTTAGAAGATCGTCGCGCAACCGCTTTATAAGCTCTAAATAGGACTGGTGCACGTCGTTACTCTCCCCGTCTGGAGAAAGCTTACGGAATGGAGCTTTATTTTCGGTTAGCTTTGAGGTCGAATTTGCGGCTGTTTTAAGAGAAAATTGAGAAAACTATCGCGACATTTTAACTTTTAGTTGTCTTGTGTCTCTGGATTACTTGGGCGCGGCACGTGCAAGCCGATTACCTGACCCGCCGCTAATCGGCCCAAATCAAGGCGTGGACCATACTTCTGACAGGGGTCTTGCGCGGGCAGCGGGCGCTTTGGGGTTCCCGGCTCTACAAGAAAGTTGGAAAAATCGTCGGCAAAGTTGGAGGTAAAGCGATGGGCGTCACCAACTTCCGAGAGCGATCCCTCGTCCATCACCACACCGGCACCGCGCGACCAAGCCATCGCTGCTGCTTGTTGCCCGTCAGCGAGGTCTAGCCGTGCCTCGATGCTGACACCGCCCCGGCCTACGGGCAAACGGACAGAGCCGCCGGGCAGGAACCAACTGACCGCTGCAGAGGCCGCCGACGCGGTCGCATTGGTCTCTTGAAGGCGCGTGATAATTGCTTGCACGTGTGCCGCTTCTGGGTCTTCCAGCCCTACCAGCTCAAAGCGGCGCGACAATTGAAAGCAAAGTTGACGATCCAATTCGCCCAACACCAGGGTGCGCGACTCGGGCGTAATCGTGTCTGGGATGTCGCCACCGTCCTGCAGCTTTGCCGGTAACAGGGCTAGCTTCTGAACCGTCCGCAACGCGTCCAGATCACGCTGGCGCTCAATCTGCGCCCGCACCGTCCCAGAGACTGTCTCCATCCCGGCTTGATTGGACAGAAAACCCGTTTGCGTAGGCGGTTTCGTGGCGCAGGCGGGTAAGGCGAGGAGGCACAGAAGCAGCGCATGTGGTGCATAGGCGCGCGGGAAAGGGGTCATAACAAAAGCCAAATCGGAACAGAATTGCTTGGGCAAATAAGCTAGTGTGAGGGAATTTAGCACATGTGCTTGGCTTTGCGCTTGCCTTTTTGTCCCCCAAGCAGCTTTTCACATCATCGTGAGAGGGCTCACCCTGCCACCTTCGCTGGCCGCTCCCGCAGCGCCAGAAACAAGAAGATCAGTCCCAGTACGACGGTGAGCGGGCCAGCATAATGCTCTGGAGGGTGATGGCCTGAGTGGGAGCCCTTCAGGAACCAACCGTCAATCGCCGCCAACGCCCGCATGGTAATGACTGCCAGAAGCCCTAACGGTACTAGGGAGCGATAGCGCAGCCCGATCACGAACAAAAGTAGCGCAAAGGGAATCTGGATCGCTCCAAACCAGGCAAAGACGGCAATGATGGTCTCGCCGCGAACCGAAAGATCCACGCCGCCAATCACCCCAGCCCCGCCGTCAGGCAAGAAATAATGGATGCAGCCTGGAATAAACTCCGTCACGGCCACGAACATCAGAAACCAAGCAGAAATCTTCGCACCGCGATAATCGTCATTTGTACTGGGTGGAAATAGTGCCATTTTTGGCCTCCTTGAGCCATCACAGCTTAGGGAACGCTCCCAACCTGTCAACGCGGGCTGAACCGCTTTCGCCACGGAACAGCCCGCACCTCGGCGCGTTGTTGATTTGAGCGAGCCTGCTCATCAAGCAACTCAAGGACATTCTAGTATGGACCATAGTAAGCACATTCGCCTCACCGAAACTGAACTCAATGCCGCTACCCTCGATGACGCGACCGTCTATGGCGCGGACGACGCTAAGATCGGAAAAGTCTCCCATGTGCACGGGATGGGGATGACCGGCGACGTCATCGTCGATGTCGGTGGTTTCTTGGGGTTGGGAACGAAACCTGTCTCACTGAAGATCAATCAATTGGATTTCATGCGGGACGAGCATGGCCATGTTCATGCGACAACGACTTGGACCAAGGCTCAAGTTGAGGCTCTGCCGCAACATATGCATAGCTAAGCCAGCCAACTAAAGCGCTGCGCCGAAAGATAAAAACGGCGTGGCGCGCTATCTTTCAAGCCTGCCGACCATACTGGTTAGCGAGCGCTTCAGCGACCCGACCGATAAGCTCAAGGGGTAGAGGCGCGCTGTGCGGAAAGCTCAAATTACCCTTTGGCCCTCGATACGCCGCAAGTTCTTCGACCAAAGCGAGAGGTTCCTTGAGCGGTGGATAGATGCCGATGTGCCTCTTGAAGGCCGCAAAATAGAAGAAAACCTTGCCTAACCGAAATGCAGGCATGCCATAGCTGAAGCAGCGCTCGGCACCTTGCACCCGCTCCTCAACAAGAGCCTGAATGGCTTCCAGCCGCAGTCTGGCCTCCGGCGCCGCCGCGAGGAAGAAGCTCTCGTGATCCTTGGGGGGGGGGGGGGGGGGCATTTGGCTTTGGTCTTTCAGGATATCAAGATCAAAACGGCCATGATATGGTTCTTTTGAACTTGAATTTTAGGTCATATGGCCTTATAGTCGATGTGTTTAGGAGCCCTTGAGATGTCCACTCTGGTTAAAACACGCCAATCTGCTGATGTTCAAGCGGTTGCATTGAAGGCTTACGCACGCATTGCGCAAGCTTGGTCTCTGACGCTAAGCGAAGCGGCCGCGCTGGCGGACATGTCGGAGTCGACGTGGAAGCGCTCCAAGTCTCCCACCTATGCGGGTGAATTGTCACGAGATCAGATGTTAAGGCTCAGCGCACTTGTCGGACTTTATAAGTCCCTTGAGATTTACTTTGACGAAGCGCTTTCTCGGGACTGGGTCAAACTCCCCAATCGAGGGCCGGAGTTCGACGGTGTCCGTCCGATTGATGCCATGATTGGCGGTGGACTACCAAAAATCCTTCGGGTCCGTGCCTATGTCGACGCCCTGAGGGGAGGGCTTTGAAGATAAATTCTGTCAACGACCGGGCCCTCGTTCGCCTGATTCCCGCAGCGCGCCAAAAACCGCCGATCCTACGAGGTTTGGTCGACACAGATGAAGAGGCTGCAATTCTCGCCGAGCTTGAGGGGGAGACGAGCGCAAGATTGATTGCGGAGCGGGAGGGGAGCCCAGCGCTAGATCGCCGCGAATTGGCATTTGCCCGGCGTTCGCAGGATCTAAAGCTCTATGGTCAAAGCCATGTGAACGCAGCTTTCACCTACACTCGTGCAGGCGGCAATCGATTCAACGGTGGCGAGCGTGGCGCGTGGTATTGCGCGTGGGATGCCTTGACCTCGGTCGCGGAGGTCGGCTTTCATCGCACACGCGAACTTGGATTTATCAATCGGTTCGAGCTCAAGGTGCAATACGTCGAATTGCTGGCCGATTTCATCGGCGACTTCCCAGACCTCTGCGCCGATCTGACGAACCCTGCACTGGATGCCAATCCAGACCGGGGCTATCCAGCAGGCCAAGCTTTGGCAGCCGATCTTAGGCGCGCTGGCCATCGAGGCCTTATCTATCCATCCGTCCGACGCAAGGATGGGCGCTGCTTCGTCGCCTTTGATCCGAGTGCCGTACAGAATATGAGACCAGGCGCATCCTGGATGCTCGCTTGGAACGGAGGGCCGGAGTTTAGCGTGATCGGTCTTTAAAGACACCACTGTCAAAAATGGGTCGAGCAAAACTGTGCGCGCCACCTAAGCCGCGACTTAGCACTTTCCATATTTTATGGGGTTTGGCGACCGTCAAACTTAAAGTGCGTCCTGAAAAACAGTTAAAGAGCGTCTTTTCCCGACAAAAATCAGTTAAAGGGCGGAATTTCGCGCGGTGATGACCGTCTTGTTCGTCGACGCCACTAGGCAAAAAAGGCGTGACCCATTTCTAGTCTAGCTTGAAAAGACGTCCAATGCCCGAGACTAAACTCCATAGGCCCAACGATGGGTAGCAGAGCACCGCTTGATGGACTCTCCTTTCAAATGGCGGACCAATCGGGGCTCAGGTCACGGCAAAAACACTAATTCCAAATGGTCCAAGTTTCAGGTGGCAGCTTCGTCTCTCGGCGTCCTGACGCCCACACAGCGGCTCGATCTGAACGGTTCGGCCCTCCCAAGGTCCTTTAGAAGAAAGTTAGGCAGATCCCGTGGGATTTGCACCTCTTCCTATTCCTTGTAATGAGCGGCGTCGCTCCAGAGAGTTAATCAAATCAAGTGTTGTTATGTTATCCCTGTCGTCCAAAACAGCTCTGCGTGCAGCGTCTTCGGCAGCAGCAACAATGTCCGCAGTCGACAAACCAACGGCATAACTTGTGACCTTCGACCAAGATAGCCTCCCATGTGAGAACCTGACAAGGCGTCGTTCAATAGCCTGACGTATTGATCCGGCATCAGGGAGTTCGTAGGAAAGAACGAGATCAAAACGACGCAACACCGCCCGATCTAGAATTTCAGCAAGATTAGTTGTCGCGATAACGATTGAAGGGCCAGTATCTTCATCAAGAAACTGCAAGAACGAATTCAGCACCCGACGCACTTCACCCACGTCATTCCCATCAACTCTCGCCGCTGCTAAAGCGTCAATCTCATCAAACAAATAGACACCGCGAGTTGTCTTGATCGCGTCAAACACAAGTTTCAGTTTTTGCGCTGTTTCGCCCATGAACTTGGTGATGAGGCCATGTAGCATTACAGAAAAAAGTGGAAATTGAAGTTCGCCCGCAAGGCAGTGCGCTGTCATTGTCTTTCCTGTCCCTGGAGGGCCAGACAAAAGCAATCGTCGCCTTGGCTTCAAGCCTTTTTCCTCGAGCTTATCTCGCATCCGCGTCTCAACAACTATGTGCGACAGTTCTTCCACGATATTCGTCGGCAGGATAACGCTGTTGAGACGTTCGCTGGGATAAGATGCGAGCAGAAATTGCGCGAGGTCACCACGGGGTGCAGCCATTTGTGTGAGGTTTGGAGCCCTTGTATATGCCCGCTGAGGCAGTTGCCCAGCAGCGGCCCATTGACGCAATTGCTCAGCTAAGCGTTTATGACCTTTCTGTTCCTCCGCAGCCGCTAGCTGCATCGCTAGATCGAAGAAACGGTTGGAATCCCCTTCTGCATGACTCTTGACGAGACCTATGAGTTGCTGTGCCGATGCCATACACAATCCGTATCGCGAAACTGAAAACGATACACCCCAAAAACTCCTTTTAATGTAATTCTTGAAGTGGGCCAGCCGTCAACACCATTCGATGGATTGGACACGGGTTGGATGAATTCAAAACTAAACCAAACGAGAGGTGTGTTGCAGCGCGAAAAGAACGTCAGCTTATCAATTGCCGGTGCCCAAACCAGACCCTCCGCAATCGGCCAACTATTGCGAAAATCAGACTGTCTTGAATTGGCATAGCGTCGTTGATTTTTGAGCGCTCAAACCAACAAGTACGCCATCACGACGCCTTTGGGGTGCAATCGCCAGCCAACTCATCTTGCAATCAGCAAGCGATTTGTTTTCACGCCTTATATATATATATGTCTCGTGTGACCATACTCCCTGGCTGTCTTGCCCGGACACTTGGCATTTCTGGCAAAGTAGATTGGCCATTTGCTTGCACCGCTCTTTGTCCCAAGCAGACCATTCTTATGCCCAATAACATCGCGCTTAAGTCCGAGCAGGATGCTTTGAGGCTGTTTAAATCCAATGGGGTTCGTTGCCGCGCGATTATGTAGTGCAACCTAAGCGTAAGCGCGCTACTCTGGCGCGGCACACTTTGGCTGATTTAAAAGGAAGGCATGATGGTCCCCAACAAACTTTTTAAGTATCGCAAGTTTGACGCTAGAACTTTGAGACTGATTACTAATCAAGAACTCTATTACGCTAATCCTCGGACATTTAACGATCCATTAGATTGCGCCTTCGAGGTTAATGTCGACATAGGCTTGAAAGAGCTGGTTGCGTTATTGAAACGGGTTTACGGGCCCGATCGAGAGCAAGAGTGGCGGTATGAAGTGGATTACATTTTCCATCGTGCGACTGAGGAGGGCGATTGGACAATAGATAAGAAGGCGCGCGATTATTTGGAACGCATGCTTGCCGGGTCAATAGAGTCTCAGGTCCGGCAAGAGTTTGATTCTCGCGGTGTGCTATCATTCTCGACGACTTGGAAATCAGTGTTGATGTGGTCACACTACGCAGATGAACATCGTGGTATCTGCTTGGAGTTTGATACTGGCGAGCTTCAGCATGACCGTTTGGCCCCCGTAGAATACCGAAAAGGTAGGTCCGTGCTAGCAAGTGATTTATATGCTTGGAAACTGTTGGGCGATTTAGAGGCCGAAAAGCGCGCATTCAGTACACATTTCTATTCCAAAGCACCTGACTGGCGCTATGAAAAAGAGTGGCGCGATATAACCGATCAGCCTTGCTCTCGCGGGGATTACAGAATTAGCGGCATATATTTTGGGTTTCGATGCGACTATGCAATCAAGGTTGCAATAGTTAAAATGCTTGGTATTGAAACTGATGTTAAGCTATTTGAGGTTGCTCTTGCCCGGTCGTCCTTTAGGCTTAGGCGAATAGAAGTAGATGCTTCTGAAATAGATGCTGTTGGCATGAGTGAACCGTCAGGAATACTTGCCGCGCGGATGGCCGTCGACCTAGATAATCTAGAATGGCCAGATCATACTTGATTTCACGTAAATGCTCCGGATCGAAGCCCTTTTTGGTTGGTTGTTTAAATTTAGAGTAAGGCAATTTGAAGCTGCTCGCCCAAATGGGCTTTATCCCCGGCTGATCAAGGTAAACCAGAATATGAGTGAAATTGCCGACGTGCTTTTAGAAGGGACGAATGGGTCATTACGGCTCCGGCTCGTTCGCTATGAGTTTCCTGAAATCTTAGATGACAAATGGGATTCAAATTGGCTGGTTGCTTTTGGTGAAGGTCATATCGACGGCCGAAGATGGCGGTTTGAGTCAGCTTGCCTTGGTACTATAGAGGTAGGCGCGTTGGCGGATTGGCTGCAAAGAGTTGCCAACGGCGACGAGGTTGATGAGATTGATTTTATAGAGCCAAACTTGGAGTTTAATCTTATAGGGAAATCACATGTCAGAGTGTCCTTCGCACTTGAGTCTGCCCCGCCTTGGGTCGATGGCTACGACCTTGATAACAGAGTAGGCTTTGACGTCACGATTGGGGCCCATTTGGCCAAAGCAGCGGTCGACCTGAAGTGCCAATCCGAAGCGTTTCCGGTTCGAGGAATGGATGAGTGACCTCTGGCGTGTTCGATCCTTTTGAAACAAGAGCACTTCAGATGCGAAGTATTTCTCCCAATGAATAGCGGAAACATCGGGGCTCGGTCATGCACCATCTTGCAACATAATGAAGTGGTCGGAAGAAGCGGACAAAACTAGCAAGCGGGGGCTTTGGAATGTGACAATCAATGATAGAGTAATTTCATGAGTCAATCTCCTGAGTTAGCTGGCGGTGCCGGCTTCACGTTTGCGGATCGCGTAGCAACTCGTTATCTCGCGGCTCTGCTGCATGGGTCGGGCGCGGTAGGCTTGGCCGACCGGAAGGTGATCCGTGTTGCGCTTGAACAGCGAGACGCTGGCGAGCCACTCGACGACATCGTCGTTGATGGAGAGGCTCCGGATGGTTCAGTGGCGCGACTGAGCCTCCAGGTGAAGCGAGAGATCACCATCAGTGCAGCCGCTAGCAACCAAGACTTCCGCGAGATCATCCGCGACAGTTGGGCGACCATCGATAAGCCCGACTTCCGTATGGGTTTGGACAGAGTCGGAGCGGTGGTTGGGGTGTCTACTGCGGTCGGTAAGTCACGCGACCTAATTGCGCTTGGTGAGTTGGCCAAGGCCAGCGCCACACCGGTCGATTTCGCAGTAAGGTTCGCGATCGGCGGAAGTGCCTCAAATGAACAACGCACCGTGCTAGAGGACCTCCAAACTATCACCAGAGCCCTTGATAGGCCTGCCAACGTCGAGGCTATGCACTCGCTACTGCGCCATTTAGTCTTAATTCGTTTCGACGCCCTGCACGAAGGGGCCACCGACGATGCAGCTACAGTCGCGCTTCTTGAGCAATCGCTCGCACCGGGGCAGGCAGGTCAGGCCTCTGCCCTTGCAGACCGACTTCTCAACTTGGCACGTGTGGGGGCGGGGAAAGCTCGATCTTGGGATAGGGATAGCCTGAGACTTGACGTTGCGCCGTGGTTCAACCTTGCGGAGGATCGATGGCTTGCCGCTGATCTTAGCGCCCTTCTGGCTAAGGTAAGGCTGGACACGGAGAGCATCCGCGACCGGATCGGAGACGTAGCGCTAGACCGACCAGCAGTGGGCGTAAAAGTGGCGCAGGCGTTGACCGATCACAAGCTTGTGACGCTCCGCGGGCCGCCGGGCTCCGGAAAGTCAGTGATGCTGCGCCGTGAGGTGCAGGCGGCACTTAATCGGGGACCTGCGCTGCTGCTCAAGGCGGATCGTCTGACCGGAAGCAGCTGGGCGCAGTACGCGGTTGCCATTGGGCTGACGCAAGTCGATGCGGTCCCTCTGCTGCGCGAGATTGCGGCGATCGGTACATCAACGCTGTTTATTGATGGCCTTGATCGCATTGACAAGGCACAGCGCGGCATCGTCGTCGATCTGTTCAATGCACTAGAAAGCCGGACAGAGTTATCGGGATGGCGTGTCCTAGCGACGATGCGAGACTCCGGTGTCGAGCCAGTACGCACTTGGTTGCCGCGCACTTTCGATAGCGGTCGGATGACCACCGTTGAAGTTGGTCCGCTCATCGATGAGGAAGCAGAAGAGCTTGCGACGGCGAAGCCAGCTCTTCGGAGCTTGCTGTTCGGTCCTGACCCGGTCAGAACGCTGATACGCAGGCCGTTTTTCGCGATGATCCTCAACGAAGCAGTTCTCGGACCGGGGACAACACCGCAGTCCGAGATCGAACTCATGTCGCGATGGTGGTCACGCGGCGGATTCGATGCTGAGGGCGTCGAGGCGCTCCTACGACAACGAACGTTGCTGCAGTTGGTCCGGCTCCGCGCCTTGCAGCCTGACACCTCTGTCCCACTCGAATCGCTAGACCCCATGCTCTTGGCATCCGTCGAAGCGCTCAGGAACGACGGTGTGGTTGTATATACCAGTGATGGCCACTCTGCGCACTTTGCTCACGACATTTATTTCGAGTGGTCCTTCGCTCAGGCACTGTTCAGTGAGCGGGACAATTGGATCAGCCTTCTTCGGTCATCGGGTGAGCCACCCGTTGTCGGGCGCGCTGTGGACCTGCGGGGGCAGGCCATGTTTGTAGCAGATCCCAATGCCTGGAACACAGCGCTTGCGCAGCTGTCCGACCCGGCTCTCCGCGGCCAGTGGCACCGCACGTGGCTACTAGCACCATTGCACCTTCCTGACTTTAGCGAGCGGTCCGCGCACTTCACAGCTGCCATTGAAGTCGACGACTACGCATTGATGCGGTCGGCACTGGTCTGGTTCCAAGCGCAGCACACCGTGCCGAACCCCAGTGTGTTAGACGGGTCTCTAGGAGAAATAGTTGACAGGGATACGCGGGTGCGGGCCGCCGATTTGTTGGGGGGGCCGGACGACTTCCAAACCTGGATACAGTTTCTGCACTATTTGGGTACTCAAATGGGCGCAATTCCGCGCCGACTTTTTCCGCAGGTGGTCACGCTATTCGAGGTTTGGCAGAACGCGCTTGCTGATTTACCAAACCGGATCTCGGCCATGATTGTTGAGTATGCGTCCAGTTGGCTTGCCGAGCTTGAACATCGTGACAAGTTGCAGGGACGTCTCCGCCGAGACGACAAGAATGTGCCCCAAGACACCTGGGAATGTATCGAAAACATCGACGAGTTTGTGCGAGCCCTCCGATGTCTTGTGCTCCGAGCTGGTCGAGTTGAGCCAGAACGCGTTGCTGGCTACCTGCGGATGTTCGAGTCCGGGCGAGCCGCTTCAAAACTTGCTTTCGAAGACATCAATGGGTTCGCTCCTCTTCTCTCGCGATGGCTGCCGACCGGACTTGTGGACTTCACTCTGAATTACCTCCGCCGCGAGCTGCCCGAGGAGCAACGGAACCGGCGTATTGAGGAGGACAGGCGATCGGCGACATATCGGAACGAGCTGCGGCTTCGACGGGAAGAGAGCCTCGACTGGGGTGAACGGATGAGTGTCTCGCATTCCAACTTTGGATACGGCGGACCAAGCCGCTGGGAATGGGAGACGCTTTCGCTTGAGCGCGACTCCTTCAATTATTTTCCTGCATCGCCCCTTCACCAACCGTTCCAGGCTCTTTTTGAAAATGCCCAGGACGAGGCTCTGCGGCTTGTGTGCTCGATGTCGAACCACGCGGTGGAGGCCTGGCGCCAACTTCATCGACTTCAGCCTGACTTCGGCACACCCGTCCCAATCAAACTAGACTTCCCGTGGGGGCACCAGATATTTTGGGGTGGTGTCCGGGAGTACCTATGGAGCCGTGGGCTATGGGCGCCGAAGCCTCTAGCCTCTGCGTATCTCGCGCTCGACAAATGGGCAATCGAGCAGGCCGACGCCGGGGTTGACAGCGACACGCTCATTGAGCGCATCGTTCGCGGCAACGACTCTATTGCCGCCCTCGGGATCGCCCTTCATGTTGCGCTAGCACGCCCTTCTATCTCACCCGTCAACGAGGCCCTCGTCACCTGTCAGCGGCTCTGGTCGGCGGATATGCAGCGATATGTTCAGGAGGCAGGCATTCGGTCGAGCAGTCAGATCGGTTTCCGACAAGAAAATCAGCGCAGGGACGCTATGGCAGTTGAAGCGCTCAATACTCTACCCGTCCGCGCGGAGGAGATCCGAAGCCTTGCGATGCTTCATGTTCTCCAAAGCGATGCTGTAGCTGCACAACGCGTCCGCGACGCGATCAAGGCATTCGCCGACGCGCCTGACTTTGAGCTGGAAGAGCGGCCCAACCATCCTGCGGCATGGGAAAATGCTTCCGAGCAAGCGCGTACATACGCTGCCTGGGGAGAGCTGAGCAATTATAGACGGTTGAACATTACCAACCAGCCAGAGCACCAGGCAATTGTCGTGGACAACCCGGTGCTAGATGAACCAGGAGTCCGGGAGCGGCTGGAGGAGGGTCAGGAGCATTTGCTGGCGTTCGCTTTGTTTAATTGGGCAGATAAGTCGTTCGAAAAGGGCAGCATTGCAGACGATATGACCTTAGACCGGGCTATTGCGAGCGCACGCTCGCTAGACAGCGGGACGATCTTCCAGCGGTCGTTTGATGGCGATCAAATTTCAATGCGCCAAGGCGCGGTTGCAGGCGCGGCCGCCGTTATTGTTGCATTTGCACCAGAGGGAAAAGACATCGAGTGGGCAAGGGGCGTGCTGGCGCGGGCTGCAAAGTGTCCCGAAGAGGGTGGCCCACTTTGGTCGTCAGTCGGTATCGTTTCCTGGCACCACGTCATCTTCGTGGCGCGAGCGGCAGCTGCGGACCTTCGCCGAGACCCCAACTCACGTCAACACGCGGTCGAGCTTCTGTCGACGTTGATCCATCCGCTTGACAATGTCGGATTAGAGGCCTCCGGCGTTCTTGCGTCCTTGTGGGATGTCGCTCCTAAGCTCTGCTGGGTAGGCTTGGGACTCGCGCTTGACATTTGCATCGTAGGTCCCGACGAAATCAGTCCGAACTTGATCCATGATCCTGGTGCGGGTGCCGGGGCTCGGCAGCACAAACTTGTTGCAGCGATCGCGAAGTTGGACATTGAGGCTGGCCCACTGCCAGTTCCGCCGACGCCTTGGCTGGCAACTGCGGTCGTCGGAGTCAGGCGCAGGAAACGCGCACTCACGTCTGATGCCGACGAGGTGGCGAATCACTGGCGCAGCGCTGACGGGTGGTGGCGATCGGCCCGTGCAGGGGAGATCTTAAAGAAGCAACCCGTGCGCGAGATACTGGCTTCTTCTTTCGAGGGCTACTTTGTCTCTTATTGTGAAGTAATGCTCTCATGGACGATCGAAAGGCTGGCACCGGTTTGGGCCTCGCACAGCCGCGAAGTCGAAAGGGCTGACGTGCTGGAGTGGACCCATGAGTTTGGCGACGTGCTTGGCCAACTCGTCGGCTTGCTCGAACCCCGGCGGGCCGAAACGAATTTCATCGCTACGATCTGCGCAGTCGAAGATGAAGACACATGCTTTGATCTTCTCATGCCGCTCGTCAGAAGTTTCATCTGCGAGCACGTGTTAGATAGCGCCGAAATCGCAACGATCTCGCCGGTAGTCTTGGAGCGCTCACTCGACCGGCTGCTAGCCGCACCAACGTTTTGTCGAACTAGCTACCGTGCTGGGGAGTTGAATGGGTTCTCTAAGCCAAGGCTTGCGCGATGGCTGATGTTCGTTGGAATTGAAAGAGCCGAACTCAGCCATCGGTACTGCAATGGCGATTGGTCAGAACTGCCCATTATCCTGCCAACGATCGACCGATTTATCCGTACCGCCGGCTGGGTTCCCACGGTCTTGCAAGACTTCCTGACGCTCGCAGAGCGTGCACGCGATCATTACCCTCCCGAAGCGTTCGCTGACGCGATCCTTTCGGTGCTTTCTTCCGGCGGCGATCTTGAAGCACACTGGCGCGGCACCACTATCGCTGCTCGAATCGCCTCACGGATTCAGGATATTGCTGACCGCGCCTCCCCACTACCCCTCGAGCTCGGCCAGAAACTGCTTCGTATTCTCGATATGCTTATTGATCAAGGCGATCGTCGGAGCGCGGCGCTGCAAATCAGTCCGGCTTTTCGTGATTTGCGTGTCATCACAGCCGACCGCCCACCAACTCTTTAGTTTGATTTCTGTTCAGCAAATGGCAATCAACAATGCGGCGACCTAAGTCTTCTTTGGTTTGAGTTCGTCGAGAAACTGATCGGCAAAGCAGCTGTAGCGTGCCCCTAAATGCTTCTCAGGGCGACCGTGAGCGGTTTTTCGTGCCCATTGGCCGTCATGTGCCGCTGAAGAGCGTAAGCTGCCTCGGTACGTCTTTCTGTGACTTTTCGTCTCTTTGGTAGCTGCTGGGCAAGAACGGCTCAATCTCAGCTCGTCGCCACAGCGTGATGCCGTCAGGCTTTTTCAACAGCCATTTTTTCGCCCACGGGCCAATTTGCCTGAACTCGAGGCCCATTCGCGCCGCAATCTCTCTGGTGCTGATGTAGTTCCTCGAAGCCTCAATCACGCTTTGTCGCTGAAGCTTCGCGCTCGTGCGGTTGATGCGCTTTAATTCGCCAGCCTTTAGCAAGGCTGAGATGTCATTCGGATTGCAAGCGAGACGTTCTTCCGCTTCAAATTGAGTACAATCCTCACGATTGGGTTCAGGCGGGGATGCCCAAGCAAAGGATCGTGTGACGATTTGCACCGCGACCTCTGGGGCAACAGTCAAATTTGAAGCCTTGAAGCCATGTTTGTTAGAAATGCGCTTTAAAGCACCAGTCAATGTCCCGGCCAGGGTAGCCGCCAGGAGGCTCCCCCATGGCCTAGGCGACGTCCCCGTAAGCGCAAAACACGAGGATAGGTTTATCCTTTCCACATCTGCAGCGCTGTGTTGGTCGATCTCTGCCTGCAGCCGCCTAATGAAGCTTTGAAATTCACTGTCGACTAAGAATTTTCCCGCGAAGCATTGTGTGATTGCTGGGGAGGGGTGCCACCTTAGTTCTTTTAGATCGACCAATTGTTCAATCGCGGTGTATGTGAGGCCGAATTCGGCGTGAATGCTATCCGTTGAAATCCGGTCTTTGAGGGTCGCAGCAAGCTTCTCGACGTCGTCCTTGTCGAACCAATCAATTTGACGTTTTTTACCTCGGATATGTGTTGGCTTCAGCGCGCCGATGCTGACGATTCTGCGCGTCGCTGCATTGTCCACGCCCAGAATTGATGCGGCTTGGCGTATCGTAATCTTCCCGGTGTCTTGCCGCACGATGGCGAGCGTCTGGGCGGAGTAACTCGCAATCGGTTTCACCTCCTTGATCATGTCTAAGACAAAGCTGACTGTCGATGGCGCGTGGCCTGTTTTGATTAGTTCCTTCAGACGGGCGAAGAAATCTTGGGAATTAAATCCAACTTCTTGCTCGTCAGCTTCAAAAATCGAGGCTGGGAATCCGCGTAAGATCTTAGCGCCGGCGATTGTTAGGTGTGGATAAAGAGCACTTGGGGCGAGTTTACCCGAACATTTTTTTTGCTTTGGTCGCGTCGCTCGCCCAAAAAGGCTGATCAACTGCAAGAGTACCCCGCGATTTAGGTGCCGGAACAGTGGGTGTACCTGCATTAACCCGCGACGCACTTCGATGTCGTCAAGGCTAACAATGTCAGATACGAATTGCAGAATTCCGCGGTCTTTCTTCGCAATGCTCACCGGTTCAGCTCTTCGTAAATCAAAGCCGCAGCTGTCGCAGCGATGAACACTCGAGCGGGGTAATGCCGCCAATTCCTTGCCGCAATCAGGTGCTGGGCAGTTCTCTTGCAGCACTTCCCAAGACTCACGGCAGAAGCCAAGGTCGCTCAGTTCCCAGGAAAAGCGCTGATGCGGACTTTGTGCCAAACTCGTCGGTGAGAAACGCCGCGATGAGCGCCAAAAATGTTGCTCGCGCAACTCTAGTCCGTGAAGCACAAGCGTCTTTGGATCAGTTGCTTCAGGGGCCGGGATGGCCGCTCCAAGTTGCTCCTCTTGTGCACCAAGGATTGCGGCTACGGTCTTGATCTTCTCCCGTGCCAACCGAAGTCTTGCCACAAAACCCTTGCATTCAAGTTCAAGTGTTTCACACAGTATCTTCGTGCTCGGCAGGACATTGCGCTCAGCTACGCGAGCGAGGTAACCATGAAAGCTCTCTCCCCCAATCAATGGAACTCGAATAGGAATTTCTTTTGGATTTGACATGGCTACCCCTTTGTAAATGGGTTGGTTTTGCAGAATCCACTTGGGATGGCCCAAGTATCGATTGCTTTCGAAACATCATAGGTTTCAATTCGATCTGCGTTGCGCCTGATGGCTGTTTCAAGCGAGTTTTGTAAAATGCGCGCCGATAAGCCCATTACGCCCTTTGTGGTCTTTAGGAGCCCGTCAACACATTGCTCGTTTGTGAAATCTGATTGACACCCGAATATACCTAATCGCTGCAACTCTTGATCAAACCCACTTAGAAACCGATGAAGTATCACTCGGCCGCTAGCATTTCTTGGCAGTGGTTCGATATCAGCGATGTTTGCAATTCGTTGGGCTAACTCACCGTTGGAAGTCAGTAACTTTTCAGCATCCTTGGTTCCGAGAAGAGCCAAAGGACAAATCCTTCTATTCAACAGTGTTTTCAGAGCATTAATTACTTCAGCCACATTTCTGCGAGTAGCAAGATGATGAACTTCATCAATTATGATAAGTTCAATTTGCAACTCTTTTACAAGGTCCTCGAGGCGTTTTGCTAGTAATTGTTCTCCCCCATTGGTGGCGTGAGGGTCGCCGAGCTCCATTAAAATGGCGGAAATCAGCCTTTTTGAAGTCATCGAGTTTGAAAGTGCCACAAGTAGGACGGGCTTTTTCTTACCTGGCGATCCGGCCTCTTTGTTTATGAGATCTCTGTATTTCTCCGCAACGGTAGTTTTGCCCGTGGAGGGCGGCGCTAAACAACGCAAGGCGCGGAGACTACCGTCATTGTGCCCTTGACCGAGCAAGCGAACGGTATCCAGCCCGCTTTGAAGTTGATGATGATAGGGGGTGTCGATCCAAACGCCTGAAAAAAGCTTGAGTTTTGCTACAACTTCTTCAGTTTTGGCGCGATCATATGCCGGCCTTATCATGCCAGATTTGGGGGTTAGAACATTAGTCGACATATCAATAAGGCTCCCAGTCTGCGTCCGTGAAGACATCCCATAGTGCTTCGTTCGGCTGCATGGTCGCGTCGTATCGCTCTTGTGCCAGCCTGTGCCTTTCGGCGTTGTCTTGTCTTGTTTTCCGCGCCTTGCTAGCTCCCCTTAGAGACCCTTTTGGGATCGCACCTGCGTCTTTACTGCGCGCAACCAATGGCTCGTGAGGCAACAGAGTTTTGCCGGTGATGGAAGTCAAACCAGATAGATCACGTTTTGACGCGACACTTGGCATGCTGACGAGCTTGGCAGTCGCACGCCGCTGAGCTGCAGTAGCGTTAGGTGTCAGTTCGAGAATTCTATTTTGAAGCAACACTCTTGCTTTGGCGCGATCAGCAATGCTTGAAAACTCGAGTCCAGTTTCTCGTAGATGCTTTCGAATGGTTTTGTGCTGGGCCAATGTAAGCCCGGAAGCATAATCCAGATCGACGCATGGAAATTGCAGGTAGTCGTTATCTTTCTCCCGAAATATCCAAATGTGGCCGAGATCGTATGGATTATATTTTATTTTGACCCTGAGACTGGCGCGCTTTCGATCGCTAAGGCGGGCACATTCTTCTTCTAAAATTAGATTTGTTGTTGGGCGGTCGTTGTATTGAAGTCCAAATAGCTCAATTCCGTCGTTAGACAGCGTTCGCTCGTCTAAAATTCCCAAAAGGGGATCCAGCCGATCACAGGAGAAAAGGACCGGGATGCCATATCGCGCTGCATCCTCTTGCCAGACCAGAGCTGGGGGCCTTCCGTCCAAGCCCGAATGCGGGGAGATGTGATACGCGTAGGCTACGTGCTCAGTAAGCTCCTCGAGTTCTTGAAGGGTGATCGTCGCTTCGGATTTGAACTTATCGGCATGCTCTTCGCGTTTTGATTTGTTTAGAGTGGTCCCTGGGAGCTTGTGGAAAAGCTTGGAATTCAATGTGCCAAAAAGGCGCTCAACGAAGGCCTTTGACTCCGGGCTCGCAACCTTTGACGCGACCAATGTTATGCCCAGATCCTGTATTTGATCTTGGATACTCGTTCCTACGAACTCCATACCATTATCGCACACGATGTTAGACGGCAGACCAAATATGTCCTGCAAGATTGGAAAATCGGAGCTCCCTATGCAGTTTAGCTTAGGTCGCAAGCAGCGCTTCAAGGCTTGAATGACGCTAGCAAGGCTGGGGCCGGCGAAACTTATGTACCAAGCGAGAATACACCGACTTTTCACACAGATAACGGTCGCCAATGTTGGCTTACCGAGCTGGGTTTTAGTGGGTCCATCTAATACATCCAAGTCAATGAGTTCAAGATCGATAATGGTGTGGTCGATTTGGACGAGCTCCAAGATTCGGCTGGCCGGGATAGCTTTGCCCATGGCCTTAAATTTTGCTCGGGCTGCAACTTCGCCAAATTTGGCGCGCATTGTCTGAAAGGTCTCGAGTTCGTCGATACAATCACTGAGCGTCGTTGGTGACGGGCAGTGCAACTGGGTCGCTGTTCCACTGGCCTCATCGAGCGCGTTTCTTATTGTTATCGCGTTCGTCAAATGATTGTAGGCATCCACCTTGCTGGCAGTCTTATTTGTCCAATAATAAAGCGCACTCGCAGAAATCAAGTCTGTCAGGGCCTGATTCAGGCGACGCGGTCGGGGGCCTTTACCTGTCTTTGATATGCAGTCTGACCAAGCACGTGCTTGAAATGAGCCTCTCTTCTTTCGCCATTCTTTAACGGTTCTTGGCGTCAGTCCATCGACGAAGTGTTTCGCTTCCTCTGGATATTGCCGTTTCACTCGATCAACTATGATCTTAATCTGATCATCAGAGACTACCGAGCCCAGTTTATCGAGGCCGACGAGAATTTTGTACCTAATGACGGAGCCTGGGTCTGCTTTCCGAGCTTCTTCCTCTCCCATCATGAAGCGGTTTGACTTGACTAATGACGGTCCCGGATCTCTGGTGTGTAAGCGACCTGCGGAGATCATAGAGATCACCCAGTCGCTGGTGGGAAGATCTGAACGAGATTCCTTCCAGTCGACACGGAAGGTAAGTTCCGTGTGGATCAGCTTGAAAATGAGGCGATTGTCTTCGCCATACCTTTCAAAGACCATTTGTTGGCCGTCAAAAAAGTAGGAATTACCACGTTCGAGTTGGATCGTGGCCCTCACATGCTTGGAAAGTGTGTCTTTTGACTGGCGCTCGCTAGGAGCGATTGCAGCAGCATCATAGGCCATGGTTGTAGCCTCCAATTAAAGCTATGGGTGCGTTCAATGAGATTGGCTGGCTCAGATCCAGATGCACGTTGCCCCTGCAAATTAATGCGCAAAGAAGTGCGCGGGCTTGTTCCAAACCAGAACAAATTGCTTTCAAATCTTGAACGGTTGAGTGGCCGCCGCACGCATCTGCGAGCCGCTCTACAGCCAAACTCAACCAGTCAGGGATCAAGTAAAATCTATACCTATGCGCCCAATTGACATGAAAGTTGTGAAATGTCCGCTTTTGTAAATCGACGCCAAAGACGGGGGTAAACATCCACCCGAGTTCGGCACAAATTTCGCCAGCAGCTTCTAGTTTTTCCCGATAGTCTGGTCGGTCGAGATGAGACGCATCCGGTTTCACCTCAATAATCTCAATTGCGCCATCGGCTCGCAACCGACAAAAGTCGCTATGATATTTTGTCCATTTCGAACCTACTCGAGTTTCAAACAAAATTGCTTGGCTTGCGTATTCTATGACGCCGATGTCCACCTCGCATTGGGCGGCAAACAACAACTCATTTTGTCCCTCGCAGACGATGGACTTGCCGCATTTTCGGCTTGGGAAAATCGATGTCTGCCAGTATCTGCGGCCGGTAAAGACTTGGCGGGTACCATCTCGATCAAGATTTACAGTGATTTTGCAGTTCCGATTGACCGCCGCGGCTTGCGCAAAGTCATCGAGCTTCTGCGCGAGGTTCGAGCTCAAATTCGTGGTTTGGCACCCCGGCAAAAAGCCAAGATGTGATGGTGGTATTTGGCTATACTCAGCTCGATTTTCGCGATTGAGTAATGCGCGGGGATAATCAAAGAATTCGGACATGGGGGCTCTTTCACCGATTGAACGGCGCTCCTTTTCCAGAAGAAAAGCGGGCGAAATTGTGCAATCCGGCGCTAAAGCCGGTTGACAGTTTCAACGAATTTTGGGATTTTGGGATTGTACTTAGTGAATACCAAAGTCCTCGACGTTAGCGCGTCGGGGGCTTTTTCTTTTTGGGCTTACGGTGACATTTTATTTCCCTGTCGTTATTGTTTGAGTTTCGAACTGCGCAATTGGACTTCCCAGTTCCTAAGGCTGGACTGCTCCTAACTAGAAGCTGTAAAATGGAACGCCTTCAAGCTGGCGGGGTAACAACCGCTTTATCCAATTGGCTTCGAACCATCGGCCTATCAGGCCAGATTTGGGCCGGCTCAAAGCCAATTTCCTCCGAGATCAATCTTTCGAGGCGAGCAGATCGAGCGAGGCCTTTCGATACGGCATAAATTGTCGAAGTGCTTACGCCTGCTTTGCGCGCAACATCGGAGAAATTCTTGCCACGGCGCCTCAAACACTCCTTGACCCATCGATGAGTTTGGGATTGATCTGGTGGCATGAGCGGCCCTTGCATGTTACTACTGTGATCATGTATGTATGCTGCAACATCGGTATGAGTCAAATCGCGAGTGATGGGCTGTGAAAACAGAAGATAAACTATATTCACGTCAACAAGTTGCGAAGCGATTGGTTGAGTTTCGAGAAGGAATTCTCGACGCGAGTCAGGTGACCCTCGCAGCTGCCATTGATGTATCTGTACGAACAATGCAGACTTATGAGCAGAGCCGAGCCGATATTTCTGTGGAGGTTCTCATAAGGTTATATGAGCGCCTCGGTCTCGATCCATTATGGCTATTGCTCGGTGAAGGACGTGACCCTAGCCACCAGCATGGTAAGTCAGAACTGTTGGTCCAAGAAGCCTCACGGGCTGTCGAAGTCGTACTGCAAAAGCGGAAGTTAACCTTAACGCCAGAAAAGCACTCGACGTTGGTCAAGATGGTTTATTTGCGCCTTCGGGACGAACTCGGTGACATAACTAAAGTTGATGTCGCAGGAATGGTAAGTTTGGCATCATGACGGATGAAACTGAACCAGCACCAGAAGCTCAGAACTCGCAACTGGTCGATGCGAGCGGCAGGTTTGAAACAAAACGAGATATGGTCCTCTTGGAAGAGGCGGTCACTGAAGCCCGCTCAATGGGACTATCAGCCTTCACAGACGGAAAATCTGCGAAAGAAAGGCTGCTGACCTTCGGGTTAAAGCACGCGGAGCATGTGCTGAAGGACCGAGCCCGCGTCCCAGTATTTGCTTTTCTTGGCGTTTGGAGTCTGCTGGCTGCCTACATGAATTATGAAAAGAATGCGTTTGGTACTCTAATTTTAATTGGGTTTTTGGCGTTATCCTTCGCGCTGATAAAGGATGCAATTGATTGGGCAAGCGTCTTTGATATGCAGAAGCGGGCTCAAAAAGAGCACTTGGACGAGCTGCGGAAGTAAAAGCGCAAACCTCCAAAACCTTGCTACCGTCAGTTTCTAACTTCGGCCTTGGGTCTGCTTTGCGCCGATACTGTTGAAAAAGTCGATTTTTGAGTAATTATGAAGAAAAATTGGGCCGCTGAGCTCGATTGCGACAATTAACGCGGGGGGAGCCACGAGTTTTTCATTGGGCACTCACTGGCGCTCCCAGCCTGATCTGATGGATGTTTCCCGCCGATCAGCCATTTCTCTTACAATTCGCTGAATTTCCGTGTCAGCGCGGATGGGGAGTTTTTCAACAGTATCCGCCAAACGTGGCCAATAACGACCAACTCAACTGAGCCCGAAAGCGGACATCGCAGACTCAGGTCCCTTGACCGAAGTGAAGTTTGAGGCAGTAGCAGAAAAACACCTTTGATTCTCGGTGCCTTTAGGCCAACATAGGTCTCATGGCCCATACGCATAAAGACCCAGCCGCACTTCTGACCCGTCTTCGCCGGATCGAAGGACAGGTGCGCGGCATACAGAAAATGTTGGAAGAAGATCGTGACTGTATGGATGTGGTCACCCAAGTCCAAGCAGCGCGTGCGGCGCTGACGAAGGTGGAAGCGGAAGTTCTGAAGCGACATATGGAAAGTTGCATCGAAGGCGCGATTGCAGCTGGCGACGCTGATGCACAACGCAAACTTTTGGGCGACCTCATGCAAGCGCTGACGAAATCGATCGACTAGGGAAAATTCGAGGCTTGCCATATACCCCCCTCCGGTATATTTAGGAGACATGCAGCTGACTCGCGCCCTGTTTGCTTTTTTCCTCGCGTTGACGATGGCCTTTGCGCCAGTCGCGACGAGTGCGGCTAGTTGGCGGGCTACCTGCGAGAGCAATCCTCCCTGCACTTCAGTGGAAGTCGATCACGTGAGCGCTACTGTTGAGGCCGCAGACTTCTGCGAGAAGATGCCGAAGCCAACCGAAGAAAAGTCGCAAAGCGGTCATTGTGGTGGCTGCTGCTTGGCCCATTCTAATGCGACACTGAGCGCTGCCGACACACAAATTTCAAAGGTTGAGCTTTGGGCTATTTCACTGAAGCCTGACGCCGAAGCACCCTTTGCTTTACCTCATCGCCTTTACGGCCTGAAACGACCGCCGCGAGCCTGATCCATCCGACTATTGCCTAGCAGACATCTTGTCCGCTGGGTCCACGGATCGTGATCAGGAGACCCATTTAATGAATTCCCAAAACTATGAGCGCCGACGGCGGAAGTCTGTCTTTGCGTCCTTGTCTCTCGCCTTTGCAGTTATGACGCCCCTTGCGGTGACAGGTGCCGCACAAGCACAAGAAATTAGTGGCGCGAATGAAGCCATGCCAACGCGCTGGTCAACGCTTCTTGATGCGGCTGTCGCACGTCGCGCGGCAGATGCGGACGCTGTTGCGCTGCGTGGATCAGCCGATGCGCGGCGCGCTCTCTCGGCCCGTCGGTTTGCTGGGCCGCTAGAAGCTGATGCAAGCGCACGGCAAGATCAAATTGGTTCCGGTACAGATTATTTTGAAGTTGAGGGCGGGATCAGTGCCTCTCTGTGGCGACGGGGCGAGCGCGACGCATTGCGCGGTGAGGCGGATGCCTTGGCAGCTCGTGCTGGGGCCGAACTTAATGTGGTTCGCCTCGAGCTAGCTGGTGAATTGCGCACGGCTTGGTGGGAGTTGGCCCGAGCGGTTGCTGACGTTCGCGTTGGCCGCGAGCAAGTAGAATTTGCCCAAACTTTAGTTGCCAATACCAAGCGCTTGGAAGCCGCAGGGGAGCAGGCACGTCTTGATCTTCTGCAAGCGGAGGCAGCACTGGCAATGAGCGAGCAAGATTTGGCCCAAGCCATGGGTCGGGAAGGGCAAGCCCGCGCTCAGATGATTGGCTTGGTAGGCTTTGTTCCAGCCCAACTAACTGCAGAGACTGTGGGCGCGGCGCAAATCGATGATCATCCGCTCGTGCGGGTGGCTTTGGCAGAGGCCGACCAACTTGCCCGCCAAGCCCGCTTTGCCCGGCTCAAGGCCGAGCCAGCTTGGCGCGTGGGGCTTGATTTGCGGTCTGAGCGCGATGGGCGTGGCTTGGATACACGGACTTCAACTGGCGTAAAGCTTTCACGAGCTTTAGGACGCGACCCGTCGGCAGGGGCAGAAGCAGCCAGTCTTGAAGCCGAAGCAACTGCGGCGCGTTCAAAGGCCGCAGCGGTCCGTTTCTCGCTTGAAACCATGCAAGCACAAGCAATTGCCAATCTCACAGCCGCACGCGCGAGCCTTAAGGCCCAAGAAGCGCGACGGGCTATTAGCGTTGAAGCCCTGGCCCTTACCGAACGCGGCTGGCGCGAAGGCGAACTTCCCTTCTTAGAACTCTTACGTGCCCGGGCCGCGGCTTCAGAAGCCTCCCGCGCTGCCGCGCAAGCTCGTGTGGCCGTAGAGGCCGCAATCTCCTCTTTCAATCAGGCGCAAGGCCTGCTCCCTCAGGACCAAACATCATGATCAACCCAAGAAGCCTTAAAAGCCGCTTGTCTGCCCTCGGGCTAATGACAGCGATCACCTTGCCTGTCCCGCTATGGGCAGGTCCGGGCCATGACCATGGCACCGAAGCGGCCACAGCATCGGTTGCGGCACCGACTTCCCCTCGCTTTGAGGCGGTCTCGGACCGATTTGAAGTCGTTGGACGCCTTGATGGGGAAAACTTGCGTCTTTGGGTCGATGACTGGGCGACCAATACACCGATCGAAGGTGCGTCGGTAAATCTAACGATTGGGCCCCGTAAAGCTCTCGCAAAAGCTGACGTCGATGGCACCTATGTGCTTCCTTTCCCAGAGCATGACACGCCAGGCACTTATCCTGTGACAATCTCATTGCGCGGTGCGGGGGAGCCTGCGCTTTTGGGCGCATCCCTAGTAATCGATGATAGTGCAGTTCACGCTCATGCTGAGGAAGGCCTGCCGCTTGGCCTGATGCTCGGCGGTGCAGCCCTTCTTTTGGGTGTTGCGGGCGGTGCTTTATTTTTGGTGCGCCGCAAACGAGCGGGGCTGGCCCTTGTTGCCTTTGGATTGCTGGCTGGCAGCTGGACATTAGTGACTGGAACGCCGAGCGAGGTCGTAGCTGGTCCTGGTCATGGTGATGAAGGACATGCCGACGTGGCAGGTGGTGTGCCGGATAATCGAGCCATGCGTCTTGCAGATGGCGATATCGTCGCGCCGAAACCGATGCAGCGCTTGATCGGGCTTCGAACCATTCTGGCTGGAAATTCGGCAGAGGGTTCTGCATTGCAATTAAACGGGGTGGTGATTGCAGACCCGAATGGCTCTGGTGTTGTGCAAGCGAGCAGTGTCGGCCGTGTCTCAGGCCAATTGCCAGCCCTTGGCCAAAGAGTTGTGAAGGGACAAGTTCTTGCCCTTGTCAGCCCTGCATTGGATGCGGATGTCTCCTTGATTACGGCGCGCGGCGCGGCTGAAACAGCGCTTGCTGAAGCAGAGCTCGCGGCAGGCCCAAGCGGGTTTGCGGCAGAAGCCGCCGAACTGGCCCAGGCGCGCAGTCGCTTGGACCGCTTAACCCGGCTTGAAGGGGTTGTACCCAACCGCGAGATTGCGGGAGCCAGAACGGCAGTGGATGCCGCTGCGGCACGGCTAAATCTCGCAAAAGCCCAAGCCGCTGCGCGTCTGCGCACGGCGCGTACTGAGGCGAGCCGCCTGCGCCAAGCGGGCTCAAATGCGGAAGTGCTTCGAGCGCCGGTCTCTGGCGTGATCAGCGCTGTCTCTGTCGCGCAGGGCCAAGTGATCAATCCCGGCCAAACCGTCTTCACCATCACCAACCCAGACCAATTGCTCGTGGAGGCACGCGCTCCATCGGGCAAGTCAGTCCCCTTAGCGGCAACAGGTTCTGCCCGCACCAGCGATGGTCGAAATCTCTTACTTATCCGCCAGGGCGAAGGCTTGGCGATGGTCGATGGCGCAGCACCGCTCCGCTTCAAAATAGATGGGCCAAGCAGCATGCGGGTAGGAGAGCCTGTGATGGTCTTCATCACCGGGAGCGAACAAACCGCAGGTGTGGCTCTGCCGCGTGATGCTGTGGTGAAGGGGATGAATGGCCAGACCATGGTCTTTTTGAAACAAGCCGCAGAGCAGTTTCAGCCCACCCCGGTTACAATAACCGATTTAGATGCAAACCGCGTCATCGCCACATCCGGCATAAAAGCTGGAACTCGGGTCGCGACCACTGGCGCACCACTTCTTGAGCAGGTGCGATGAGCCATGTTTGACTTTCTTGTTGCTACCTCACTTCGAAATCGGGTGCTGGTGCTGTTTGCATCACTAGCACTTATCCTATTTGGCATCCTCGCCACCATGCGACTGCCGGTCGACGTCTTGCCCGATCTCAACAAGCCAACGGTTACGATCATGACCGAAGCAGGCGGGATGGCCCCGCCCGAAGTCGAAGCTCAAATCACCCAGCCACTTGAAAACGCCATGAGCGGTATACCCGGCGTGTCGCGCGTGCGATCGGTAACCGGTGTAGGCCTGTCTATGGTCTATATTGAGTTTGGCTGGGATGCAGAGATTTTCCGGGCCCGCCAACAGGTGTCAGAGCGGCTCGCTTTGGCCAAAGAGTCGATGGCGGACCTCGATCATGCCCCGCAAATGGGCCCGGTTACCTCCATCATGGGCGAGATTTTGCTGGTAGCCATTCCTTATGGCGACGCTGACCCCATGGCTGCGCGTGAAGTGGCAGACTTCCAAATCCGACCACGCTTACTTACCATTCCAGGTGTCGCACAAGTGATCCCTATTGGCGGCCAAGTGCGACAATTCCGCATTTCGCCGAATGCGGCTCGCATGGGTCAATTGGGCGTCAGTTTGGAGGCCATCGAACGCGCCGCGCAGGGTTTTGCCTCAAATGCCGGTGGCGGCTTTATTGATCAGGGTGGTCGAGAATTTGTCGTACGCGCTTTATCGCGCACGGCGCGGGTTGAGGACTTGGGCTCTATTTCGGTTACCACACGCACCGGCGGCATTGTCCGACTGGACCAAGTGGCTGAGGTTGAGTTTGCAGCGCGCTTCCGGCGCGGTGATGCAGGGTTTGCGGGTAAGCCTGCCGTGATCATTGGCATTCAAAAGCAACCTGGTGCCGATACCGTGGTCGTCACCAAGAGCGTCGAAGCGGCTCTGACAGAGTTGAACAAGACCTTGCCCAAGGGCGTAACTGCCAGCCAGGTGCAAATGCGACAAGCAGACTTTATCGAGGCCTCGCTAGGCACTTTGAAGAAAGTCATCATCGAAGCGGGCCTTGTGGTTGCAGTGATCTTGTTCCTTTTCCTACTTAATGTTCGCACGACAGCCATTAGTTTGGCAGCCTTGCCAATGTCGATCCTGATCACGGCACTCGTATTTTCTGCCTTCGGGCTGTCGATCAACACCATGACTTTGGGGGGCTTGGCTATTGCTGTCGGTGAATTGGTTGATGATGCCGTCGTGGGGGTGGAAAATGTCTACCGACGCCTCAAGGAAAATCGCGCCCTGCCAGCGCCTTTGCCCGCGGTAACTGTCATCGCGCGCGCGACGGGCGAGGTCCGTTCGGGCATTGTCTATGCTACAATGATCATCATTCTGGTGTTTTTGCCCTTATTCTTCTTGTCGGGCATTGAAGGGCGGTTGTTCCAGCCTTTGGGCATGGCTTATGTGGTTTCGATTTTGGCAAGCTTGCTGGTGTCGATCACCCTGACACCTGTTTTGTGCTATTATCTTCTACCCACTATGAAAGCCTTGCCAGTCGAGCAAGATAGCTGGCTGGTCGCACGTCTTAAGCGTGCCAATCAAAGCCTGCTCGAATGGGGGTTCCAGCATGTAAGGCCTGTCCTGATTGGGGCGACATTGGCCGGGCTTGTTGCCATTGGCGGCGCATTGATGTTGCCACGCGCTTTCCTGCCAGCCTTTAATGAGAACACCCTTCTTGTTGGTTTGACCTTACAGCCCGGCATTAGCCTCGCCGATAGTGCCCGCATGGGTGCGACGGCAGAACGACTGATCAAGGAAGTCGATGGGGTGAAAAGTGTTAGTCGCAGGACAGGCCGGGCCGAGTTGGATGAGCATACAGATGGCATTCATTCCAATGAAATTGACGTTCGCTTGAACCCTGGGCTGTCAGCCAAAGAACGTGATGAAGTTGCAGCGAAAATCCGCCAAGCGCTTGCGCCATTGCCGGGAAGCTTTGGCGTGGGTGGGCCCTTGGCGCATCGGATTGATCACATGCTGTCTGGCGTCAACGCGCCCGTCGCGGTTAAAGTCTATGGCGAAGATATGGATGCCGCCCGCAACGCCGCAGACGCCTTGCAGGCGCGGATGGTTGGCATTGAAGGCTTGGTTGATGTGCGGGTCGAGAAGATCGTCCGTGTGCCGCAGCTTGAAGTGATCGTGGATTATCAACGCGCTGCCCTCTATGGGGCCAACCCCGCTGAAGTGACGCGCTCTGTTGAAGCTCTATCCGGCGGTCAAACGGTCTCTAGGATCATTGATGGGGTACGCCGTTTTGACGTAGTGATCCGCTTACCAGAAGGTGCTCGCACGACCCAAGCCTTGTCAGAGCTTTTGATCGAGACACCGAGCGGGGTAATTCCGCTCTCCCAAATCGCGACGGTTCGCGAAACCGATGGGCCGAACCAGATCAATCGGGAAAATGGCAAGCGGCGGATTGTCGTGCAAGCCAATCTGGCACCGGGTGCCAATCTTTCGGCAATCACTAAGGAGATCCGAGCAGCAATGGAGGCTGTGCCTGCGCCAACGGGTGGCTTTTACGCACTTGAAGGGCAGTTCGAGGCACAAGCTGAAGCCACGGCGACCATCGGGGGGCTGACACTGGTGTCCTTCACCCTCATCTTCGCCTTGTTATACAGCCGATACCGGTCGATCGCGCTGGCCATGATTGTGATGGGGGGTGTGCCGATGGCGATGATCGGCTCGGTCATCGCGCTTTGGCTCTTTGGCCTACCGCTCTCTGTTGCAAGTCTCATCGGCTTTGTTGCGCTAACCGGGATTGCCGCGCGCAATGGCATCCTAAAGATTAGCCATTATCTCAATCTGGTTGTCTATGAGGGCGAGACATTTGGTGATGCCATGATAATCCGCGGCACGTTAGAGCGCCTGACACCCGTTCTCATGACGGCCCTATCCGCAGGCCTCGCTCTCATCCCGCTTATAATTGAGGCAGGCGAACCCGGAAAAGAGATCCTGCATCCTGTAGCAGTAACCATCTTCGGGGGGCTTATTTCTGCAACCCTGCTGGATGCGCTTGTTACACCGATTTTGTTCAAATTGTTCGGGCAAAAACCACTCGAACAATTGGTCTTGGCCCAAAAAGATGGGCAATTAAAGGAGGCGTTCTAATGAAACGGACAGTAAAACTAACCGCTGGAATCTGTGCTTTGGCCTTGCTGGCTGCTTGTGGCGGCGGCGGGGCAGACGAAGCAGAGCCCAAGTCTGAGGTCTCTGCGGCAGCGAGCTCTGTAAGTGAAACCAAGGATCAGCCAACCATGTCTGTTGCGGCGGCTGCGACCCCTGTACCGGGCCAGGCTGTTCGCCTAACTTTGACCCTAACAGGCGCGGATGGCAAACCCCTCGGCCCCGATGACATCGCAACCCAGCACGAGCACAAGGTCCATGTCATGATCGTGGATAGCGCGCTGGAAGATTACACCCATGTCCATGGTGAGCCAGGCGCGCAGCCCGGACAGTGGACGGTCAGCTTTACCCCGAAATATCCTCGTCAATATCGCGTCTGGGCGGACTTTAAGCCCGCAGGCAAAGAGCAAGACGGGCACGCTCATGACCACGGCAAAAGTGACCATGGTGATGAAGGTCACAGTCATGACAAAGCAGGCCATGATCATGGTGAAGGAAGCCATGGCCATGAAGATGCAGATGCCCATAACCTTACGCCTTCAGTCACTCTAAACGTGGGCGCAGAAAAAGGTCCAGAGGTTTCAGCGACCCAAACACTTTCCACCAAGGTCGACGGCTATACCCTGACCCTGTCGCTTGGCGGCGCGCTCACGGCTGACGCACATACGCCAGCTACGCTGACAGTTGCCGATGGAACCGGGGCTCCGCTTGCCTCGTTAGAACCGCTTATGGGGGCCTATGCCCATTTGGTTGGCTTCTCGGCCGATGGCACCACGATGGTGCATGGTCATCCTGAGGGTGCAGAACCAAAGGATGCGACGGCAGGCGGCGGGCCTGCATTAGCTTTTGAATTGCACCCAAGCGTTGCCGGACCGCACCGAGTGTTCGTGCAAGTAAAGATCGGCGGCAAGGTAATCACTGCGCCGTTTACGCTGGTGGTGGCAGACTGACATGGATTTACCGACGACGATAACAACAATCCTATTGTACGCCTATTTGGTTGGGTTTGTATTGCTAAGCAGACAAGCGAAAGAGTCCGCTGGACGCAATATTGACTCCTTCGCTAAGCCGGAGGGTACCCAAATTTGGACGGCACTCTTGTTCAAGATTGGATTTGTCGGCGCTGCCGCTTGGGGTCTATTCCGAGCAACTTTTCCGACTTGGGTGCCTCAATGGCCACCTATGTTCGATTGGCTTGTTTGGCCGGGATTCGTTGCTGTCTTCGTCGGGGTATGCGTGGCTCTCGGGGCGCAATCGCAAATGGCCGCATCTTGGCGGATTGGTGCAGTAGAGGGCACTCTTGGAACACTCGTGACGCGGGGCTTTTTCGCCTTTTCGCGAAATCCGGTTTTCGTTGGCCAGCTGGCCCTCTTTGCCGGGCTTGCCCTTGTCAAACCTGATATCGTCCAAGTGATCCTTTCGGCCTGTGTTTGGATTGCTGCTGTCTGGCAAGTCCACATTGAAGAACCGATTTTGGCCAAAAGTCTTGGGCAAGGCTATCGCGACTATGCTGCCCGAACCCCGCGCTGGCTGGGCATTTCAAAGGAATAAAATAGTGGGTCACGATCACAGCGACCATCAAGACACCGGCCACAATCATGGTGCCCATGGCCATGTGCACGGTCCTTCCAGCTATGATGGGGCTTTCGCGCTTGGAATTGGTCTCAATGTCAGCTTTGTTCTGGTTGAGCTTGGAGTGGGGTGGTCCATCAATTCCCTCGCGCTCATCGCAGATGCGGGCCATAATGCAACCGATGTGCTAGGTCTCTTGCTTGCTTGGGGCGCAACGGCACTCGGGCGACTTCAGCCCCGAGGGCGGTTTACATTTGGATTTGGCCAAGCTTCCATTCTGGCGTCTCTCGCCAACGCCTTACTCATCCTCTTGGCCGCCGGAGTTATCGGTTGGGAGGCGATCCGCCGCTTTGCAAACCCCAGCCCGCCGGATGGCGCTTTGGTTATGGCGGTTGCAACCGTTGGGGTGGTCATAAATCTTGGTACGGCCTGGTTGTTCTCGCGCGGCCGAAAGTCGGACATCAATATTGAAGGTGCCTTCCTCCATATGCTGTGGGATGGCCTTGTCTCTCTTTCAGTCATCTTGGCGGGTGCTGCCATCTTGCTGACCGGGCAGGCTTGGATTGATCCGGCGATCAGTCTTGTTGTCGTTGCCGTCATGGTTGCAGGGACGTGGCACTTACTTTTGGCCTCATCCAGACTGTCGCTGGGTGCAAGTCCTGCGGGCGTTGACTTGCCTTCTGTAAAGGAGTGGCTTGCAGCGCGCCCAGGCGTGGCGTCGGTGCATGACCTTCACGTTTGGCCCCTATCCACCACACAAGCGGCTTTGTCTGCCCACCTAGTCATGCCCGAAGGTCATCCCGGTGATGTAGTACTTACTACTTTCGCGCATGAACTCGACGAGAAATACGGCCTCAGCCATGTCACGCTCCAGATTGAAATAGGTGATGGAACAAATTGTCCTCAATCTGCTCATGTCCGATGAAAGGAAACAAGAACCCCACTTTTCAGGTGGTTTTGGGCTTCCGCCAACGATGTGGCTGGAACAAGCCATGTTCGGCCAAGCCCGATTTGGCTGTGCCAAATGCAAATAGCCTTTTGCTTTTATCTACTTTCACACAAATGAGGAAATTCAATATGTCAAAGATTCTCATGCACAGCGTTATTCTTTTGACGCTGTTTGGACCGCTTAATTCTTGGGCCAGCCAACCTGTTCCATCAAAGATAGATGACAGGACTTTGTCTTCGTCACAGTCCGCGGATCTCGCGATTCAATGTCGAAATGAGGCCCGACAAAATCACGATGTGGGCGTCTTCCCAAGAAAGCAATCACGGAACAGTGCAGCAGTCCGCGTTCACTCACTAGCGCTTGATAAGTTTTGTGATGCCTTTGAAGGTAAAGCTAGCCAAGAATTTTGGGATCAAATCTCAGCATCTAAGAAGCCAAGTGAACGACAAGAAGCATTCTTAAGAGCTTGTCTATCGGAAGCAAATGGTGGGCGATCAACGGTGTTCAAGCCCGCTCGTCAACATATCGAACGCATGTCCTCAATTTGCCAGAAAATGGCAGATAATTTGCCGAGCGAATGACTTGCGGCGATCATTGAAGTGCTTGAAGAAAGGTTGTCACTCAGAGAAGTCACGTAGGGACTGACTGTTGTGATATCGCTTCATGCTTAAGCATAACTACGTTCATAGGCGTTACCCAATGACTGCTACTGGCCTTGCATTCCAGGTTCTAGTGTACGCCGCAGCCGCTGCGGCTGAGATTGGGGGCTGCTTTGCGATCTGGGCGGTTCTCCGCAATGGGGCACCAAAGCCTTGGCTTTTGGTCGGTGTTTGCCTGCTTGTGATTTTTGCTTGGCTATTGACGCTAATTCCTTCAGCCTCGGCAGGACGGGCATTTGCCGCCTATGGCGGCATTTATATTGTAGCCTCAATAGGGGCAATGTGGTTTCTCGAGCGCACAATGCCAGATGTTTGGGATATCAGCGGTGGTTTGGTTTGTTTAGCGGGGGCTGCCCTCATCCTTTTTGCGCCTCGGACAGCATAAGGGCAAATTAGATAGTCCTTCAGCGGGAATCTTGAATAACTCATGAATCCCAGAGGTTGTCGATGCTTCTTGAGTGAAGAGATGCTCAACTCTTGCCCTTACTAGCATTGCAAGCAAATTTTAGGTTTTCGGACAACCCGGTCCTTAAAGAAAATGACCCGAGGCATATTTGATCCGCTTTGTGACAGGAGTACGCAAAAAAGTGGCGTACTCCCTAGGTGTATTGCCACCAATAAAGGGAATTGACCTTTAGAATATACGTCCGCTTTGGCCGCCTACCCCCCAAAAAACCAGACCATCCGCTTTCGGCCACTTGAAGACATTATGATCGAATCATGTTGTCGTATTGATAGAAGTTCGCTGTGCTTATTACATCCAAAAACAAGTTCGACAGGTCAGAGCTGCGGACGTGACATCCAATAGTGACGCGCTTTAACTGGCAAAAATGCGCGCTTTAACTGAGTCGCACAAAACTGGCGGTCCCGAAGGGACTTGAACCCCCGACCCATCGTTTAGGAAACGATTGCTCTATCCTGCTGAGCTACGGGACCGCACGCCTCCTGCTTAGCGGTCGAGGGGCGATTTGGGGAGGGGGGTGTCGCAGATTTTTGCCCGACCCTAATCTTGCGCGGTCGCCACCACGCGGGGGAGTTTGAAGATCACGTCTTCGCGGGTCACTTCCACATCTTGCAGGGTGACGGCAAAGCGGGCCTGACACGCGGCGATGACCGCTTCCACCAAATCCTCGGGCGCGCTGGCCCCGGCGGTGAGGCCCAAGGTGGAGATGTCGTCAAACCACGACCAATCGATCCCATGCGCATCATCAATCAGATAAGCGGCCTTGGCCCCGGCGCGCAGGCCGACTTCGACTAGCCGAATGGAATTGGACGAGGTTTTTGAACCAATGACCAATAGGAGGTCAGCTTTGCTGCCCAGCGCTTTGACGGCCTCTTGGCGATTCGTCGTCGCGTAGCAGATGTCTTCTTTGTGCGGCGGCGAGATTTCGGGGAATTTGGCCTGAAGCGCGCCGACAATCTCGGCCGTATCGTCGACGGACAGCGTGGTTTGGGTAACAAAAGCCAGCTTTTTGGGGTCTTTTGGCTGAAAATCAGCGATTTCGGCTACATCTTGAATCAGGGTCACCGAACCCTCAGGCAATTGGCCCATGGTGCCGATGACTTCGGGGTGGCCTGCATGGCCGATCAGAACAATTTCACGCTCCGCATCAAAATGCCGTTGCGCTTCCACATGGACCTTGGAGACCAGCGGGCAGGTGGCGTCGACGAAAATCATGTTGCGGCGTGAGGCCTCTTCCGGCACCGATTTGGGCACGCCATGGGCGGAGAAGACCACGGGGCGGTCGGTGGGGCACTCGTCCAATTCTTCAACAAAAACAGCACCTAAACGCTTCAGTCTTTCGACGACATGGACGTTGTGGACGATCTCGTGGCGAACATAGACAGGGGCACCCCATTTCTCAATGGCGCGCTCAACAATCTGGATCGCGCGGTCCACACCGGCGCAAAAGCCGCGCGGTGCAGCCAGTAAAATCGTCAAAGGAGGGGGAGGGGCAGGGACTTGCGACATGATTTCTCCGGTGGCATTGCCTTGTTGGCGCCGCATTGCGTTGCTTGAAGCAAGACTGACCTCTAAAGACATGGTCTATAATTGCGGCAGTGCCAAGATGGTCTGCTTCGCTTCTTCTGTGGAATGCAACATGCGCCCCCAAGCTATTGCCTTTGTGATCACTTCGTCCATCCTTTTTGCCGCTTGTTCGTCCTTGCCTTTCATGGGCAATCGCGACGGCCGCAACAAGGCCCCGCCGCCGATATCAGAAGCCGATGCGCCAGCTGCTGACGCCCCAAAGCCTGCGGTCGAGGCCAAAGCCGGTGATGCGGAAACCTTGGAGGCCCCGGTTGGCCCACCCCGCAAGCGCGGCTTCTTCTCCGGTGTCGCTAAAGCACTCGGCAGTGATTCTGGTGTCGCCAACGTTGGGCCATGCCCTGCCGTGCGGGTCTTGTATGACGCACAACGCTTTGTCGAATTGGATGGGCCCGAGCGGTTTGAGAATGTTGGCTATACCGGTGAGATTTTGAACGTCAATTCTGACTGCCGCTATGTTGGCGACGATCCAATTACCATCAACATGCAATTGGATATGGCGTTTGGCAAAGGCCCTAAGGCAAAGGGTGCCTATCGGGATACCAATTATTGGGTGACTGTGACCCGCAAGGACATCGCCGTCATCAGCCGGCAAGTCTATACCCAACGCGTGGCAATTCCAGCGGGGACTGACCGGGTCGCGTTGAAGTCCTTGCCCATCAACATCGAAATCCCCCGCGCCACGAAAGATATTGCCGGGGCGAACTTTGAAGTGCTGGTCGGCTTTGAATTGACGCCTGACCAACTGGACTTCAACCGCAATGGCAAGCGCTTCCGCGTGGATGCTGGCGTCCCACGCTAAAGGCCCGTGTCCATGACCCATTTTGCGTTTCAATTAGCCCACAAGTTGGGGGATGCCTTTGCTGATCTGGGCTTAAGCCGTGATCTGGGCGCGGTTGTGCGGGCGCAAAAGGCGGAGTTCGGTCATTTTCAATGCAATGGCGCGATGGCCGGGGCTAAACAAGTCGGCAAGAACCCGCGTGAGATTGCAACTGCCGTCGCGGGCAGGCTGGCGAAAGACCCAGATATTGAGCGGGTGGAAGTGGCAGGGCCTGGGTTCTTGAACATCACCTTGTCGGATGCCGCTTTGATCCGCCAAGCCGAAGCCATTGCCCAAGATGCCCGTGCCGGAGCACAAGTGGTTGAGGTGCCACGCCGGGTCATCGTCGACTATGCTGGGCCAAATGTGGCCAAGTCCATGCATGTCGGCCATTTGCGCGCCACCATTATTGGCGACAGCATCAAGCGTCTGTACCGGTTTCGTGGTGATCAGGTGTGGGGTGATGCCCATTTTGGCGATTGGGGCTTTCAGATGGGCCTCTTGATTGCCACATTGGCACAAGAACTGCCCGACCTTCCTTATTTCGATGCCGATTTTGCGGGGCCTTATCCAAACGCCAGCCCGGTGCAATTGGCCGATCTAGAGCGCATTTATCCAGCCGCTGCCGCCTTGGCCAAAACCGATGTGGAGGCGCGCGACCGCGCCCGCAAAGCCACGGCAGAATTGCAAGCAGGCCGACCCGGCTATCGGGCGCTGTGGCAGCATTTTGTCTCTGTCTCGCGCGGGGCGCTGGAGCGCGAATTTGCTGCCCTTGGCGTGACCTTTGACCTGTGGCTGGGTGAAAGCGATGCGGACCCTCTGATCCCGGACATGATTACGGACTTGGAACAAAAGGGCCTGTTGCAGGAGGATCAGGGTGCCCGCGTCGTATTTGTGCACGATAAGATGGTGCCTAAGAAGGATGGCGGCGAAGGGCCAAATGTCGCGCCGCTGCTGGTGGTGTCATCAGAAGGCTCAGCCATGTATGGCACGACCGATCTGGCGACCATCGTTGACCGGGTAAAGCGCTTCAACACGGACTTGATCATCTATTGCGTCGACCAACGCCAAGCCGATCACTTCGAAACCGTGTTTCGTGCGGCAGACAAGGCGGGCTATATGTCACGTGCGGCCCTTGATCACATTGGCTTTGGCACCATGAATGGCCAAGATGGCAAGCCCTTCAAAACCCGCGAAGGCGGTGTGTTAAAGCTGCATGACCTCATCACCCAAGTGCGGGAAAAAGCCCAAGCTAAGATTGATGAGGCAGGTGTCGGCCAAGATTGGCCGCAGGACGAGCGCGCCGACATCGCCCATAAGGTCGGCATTGCTGCGCTGAAGTTTGCCGATTTGCAAAACTTCCGCGGCACATCCTATATTTTCGACCTCGATCGGTTCTTGAGCTTTGAGGGCAAGACCGGTCCTTATCTGCTTTATGCCGCTGTCCGCATTAAATCGATTTTGCGCAAGGCCGATGAAGCAGGCTTTTCAGCAGGTCCGGTTGTGAACCTTGAAGGCGCAGAGCGGGATTTGATCCTCGTCCTTGACGGGTTTGAGCATGCGCTGCGCGGGGCCTATGACAAGCGCGCACCCCATATTCTGGCCGATCATGCTTATAGCTTGGCAGGGGCTTTTTCGGCCTTTTACGCCGCTTGTCCGATCATGAATGCAGCAGAGCCTGATTTGCGGGCTTCACGCTTGACCTTGGCTAAAGCGACCTTGACCCAATTGCTCATCGCGCTTGATCTACTCGGCATCGAGGCACCGGAACGTATGTGATCCTTAAAGTGGTTGGGACTGATAAATCGGGTCCAGCCGATTGCGGCGGCTAGGTAATTCCGCACTGATTGTCGCGCGCTGGTCCGGCGTAAACCGCATCCATTGTGCGATCTCTGGCAAAGTGCGGTAGCAGCCCAAGCAAAGCCCAGATTGTGGCTCAACACAACAAACCTTGATGCAAGGTGTGGCGATGGGTTCAGCCACCTTAGCCCCCAAATCCGGGGATTAAAGAAACGATCCCGGCCAAGGCCCCAAGTTCTGCCGCGATGGCACTGGCACCCAAGGCGTCGCCTGTCTGGCCGCCTAAATGCTTGCGCGCGGTCAACGCAATCGCGCCAGCCCCTAACACGGTGCCGATGACCGCGCCGACAGCGGGGCCAACAAAGCTCAATTGAAACGCAAGGATCACACAGACGCCGCTGATCACGGCGCCCATGATGGTCGCCGTTGTGGCCTCGGTCGCAGTCGGTTGTCCGGCGGAGGCGGAAATCCCATCATCGGTGGCTGGCTTCAACAGCGTCATGACATGGACCAAAGCGGTGCGTGCCAAAGTCCCGCTGATGATGAGGCACAGGCCTGCCTGCCAAGCTGTGGCAATCTCAGCCACCAGAAAGATCTTGAGAATGATCGCCAAGAGAAGCGCCACACCGCCAAACGTGCCGATGCGGGAATCGCGCATGATAGCAAGGCGCTCCGTGACGGTCTTGCCGCCACCAACGCCATCAAAGAAATCCGCAAAGCCGTCTTCGTGGAACGCACCGGTGGTGACGACTTGCGATGCGACAGCCAATGTTGCCGCGACATGGACACTGCCATTGAACAACCACATGGCTAGCCCATAAGTCAGTGCACCGATGATACCGGTCACGAGACCAGCCACGGGTGCAGCTTGAAAGGCCCGGGTGATACGCTCTCTTGGCAAGTCTTCCGGCCAAGTCACCGGTAAACGCGTAAAGAATATCAAGCAAATTCTGGCGTCATCAATAATGCGCATGGCGCGACTCAACTTTGGCTTATTTTGTTGGAACGTCTTTGGGTCGTTGTAGACGAACAGTTTGAAATTTCGAGATGATAATACTTAATGTCTGAGTGAAGCTTGTACACTGTGGCGCCGAAGTCGCACAAGGGTAACACCACGGTAACACCACTCATGCTGTCTTTTACCTCGCAGCATGGCCTTTCTCGCAAGGTGATTGCGCGCTAGATCAACCCCATGCCCCATGATGCTTGCGCGCCTCCCAAACAGCCCTTTGACGATATCCGCGCCTTAGTGCAGGACTTGCCTAATCGAGATGAAGAGGCAAGCGCCCGTACGGCTTGGCGCGAAAACCAATTGATTAAGCCACCAGGTGCCTTGGGCCGCCTAGAAGATATCAGCAACTGGCTGTCGGCTTGGACGGGCAAGAGTCCGCCACAAGTGATTAGGCCGATCATTGCTGTCTTTGCTGGTGATCATGGTGTCGCCGCACGGGGGGTATCTGCCTATCCACAAGAAGTCACGCGGCAGATGATTGATGCCATGGCTGCTGGTGGTGCAGCCGTTTCCGTCTTGGCGCAGCAAGCTGGTGCTGGCCTGAAAGTCTATGATTTGGCCGTGGGAAGACCGACCCCAGACATTGTTGAAGCCGATGCCATGACCGAGCAGGAATGCGTAGCTACGATGGCCTATGGCATGGAGGTTTTGGCCGAAGGGACCGATCTATTGGTCTTAGGTGAAGTTGGCATCGGCAACACGACCGTTGCGGCTGCTTTAGCCCTCGCTCTGTTTGGCGGCGAAGCTGGCGACTGGACAGGCTCAGGGACTGGAGTTGAAGGCCAAGCCTTGACAGCAAAGCGCGAGGCGGTGGAAGCCGCTGTCGCGCGCTTGGGTGCAGATCGCGATGATCCGCTAAAAGTGATGGCGCGCATCGGCGGGCGTGAATTCGCCGCCATTGCAGGTGCCATTCTCGCGGCACGTTTACAGCGCGTCCCTGTCGTGCTGGACGGCTTTATGGTTGCAGCCGCAGCAGCAATTCTCCACCGTATGAACCCTGAGGCGCTCGATCATTGTATTGCGGGCCATGTCTCAGCAGAGCCCGGCCATCGCGCGCTTCTAGCTCGCTTGGGCAAGCAGCCCATCTTGGACCTTGGCATGCGCTTGGGTGAGGGGACGGGTGCGGCTCTTGCCATCCAAATCATCAAGTCAGCCGTTGCGTGCCATACGGGCATGGCAACCTTTGCTGAGGCAGGTGTAGCGGGGCCTTCCAGCTGATGCCAGTCTCAACCGCTTATCTGCCTGATCCACGGTTTGCATCCTTAGGTCCAGAGTTTGCCGATCCCGTTGCAGCGGCGGACTTTCCAATGCATCGCCTGATCTGGCGTGATCAGAGCGCTGCCGAAACTGTTGGCCTCGCGACGTTGAGCGATGCGGAATGGGTTGCCCATTTCGGTCGCTTCGAGACCTTGCCAGATATGGCGCAACCGCCGCTGGCTATGCGCTATCATGGCCATCAGTTCCGCACCTATAATCCGCAATTGGGGGATGGCCGTGGGTTTCTGTTTGGCCAGTTGCGCGATCAAGCGGGGCGGTTGTTGGATCTTGGCACCAAGGGCTCTGGCCAAACGCCTTGGTCGCGCCAAGGCGACGGTCGCCTAACCTTAAAGGGCGGCGTACGTGAAGTGTTGGCTGCCCAAATGCTTGAGGCGCAGGGCGTCAACACGTCCAAGGCCTTGAGCCTGATCGAAACGGGCGAAAATCTGATTCGCTCAGACGAGCCTTCGCCAACGCGCTCTGCGGTCTTGGTAAGGCTGCAACACAGCCATGTCCGCTTTGGCACGTTTCAGCGCCATGCCTTTCTAGAAGCCCCTGAACGACTGACCGCCTTGGTCGATCATTGTGTGGCGGTCTATTATCCGCATTTGAAAGAGCTGGAAGGCCCAGAACGGGCTGCGGGCTTCGTGCGGGAAGTGGCACTAGCGACGGCTGACATGGTCGCAGGCTGGATGGCTGCAGGCTTTGTGCATGGCGTCCTAAATACCGACAATATGAACGTGACGGGCGAGAGCTTTGATTATGGGCCGTGGCGCTTCTTGCCCGTAGCTGACGGCAACTTCACCGCCGCCTATTTCGATCAAACCGGCCTTTATGCCTATGGCAGACAACCCGAAGCGGGCTTGTGGAACCTTAAACAATTAGCGGGCGCTTTGACCCCGATTGGGGATCTAGACAGCCTAACAGAGGCCGTGCGGGCTTATCCGCCCGCTTTTGCCAAAGCTCAGCAGGCCGCGCTGCTGCGTCGGCTCGGCCTGATGTTTGCCGCAGAGGCCGAAGACAATCGCACCATGTTGGATGCCATGTTTGCCTTCATGGCCCGATCCGGCGTCTCGTGGGATGGGTTCTTTCACGATTGGTTCGGTGGCCTTGCCAGTGAAGCGCGCGCTCAAGTTGGCCCGCGTGCAAATTTCTATCAAGGTGAAGACTTCATGGCATGGTTCAACTGGCTTGACCGCTTTCAGCCCGAGCGCCCAGATCGGTTAGAGCATTCCTATTTCCAAGCCGCAGACCCCGTTAGTCTGGTGATTGAAGAAGTCGAAGCTTTATGGGCCAAGATTGCCAAAGATGACGACTGGTCTGGTTTTCACCAGAAGCTGGCCGATATCACAAGTTTGCGAGAGGCTTTGGCTTAAGCTCTGTATCGCCTGTTTTCGGCAGTTTACTTAGCATTTTACCTCAGGCTTTAGGACCTTTGAAAGCCGCCGCCGCCATACTCCCAAGTGGTTGGGATGGCGACCGGGGCTTAAGTCATCATCCAACCCACTTCGGAGGAGCACTTGGGCTCCTCCTGTACGTGGGAGCCATCGAAATGCGTGAACGTTTTGTCGCTATACTACCCCTGACGCACAATGTTGACTTTGCCCATGACGAAATCTTGGCGGGGTTGAATGGCTTGTTCCCGTCCCTGACGTCTAAGATCAGCGTGGTGCGGGCTGGCGGTTTTGCAGAAGGTGGAGAAGGGGGGCCTTGCTTTTTAGCAATCGGCCCGAACGTGATCTCGGTACATCTCTATCCCGGCCCCCCTAATCTTGGGACAAGCGACGCTCTCGACGTGGTATGTCCAGCGTGGTTCGGCTTGCGGGCAAATCACCCCAAAGCCTATTCCCACGTGATCGTGCGCTCGGAGCAAGACGTAACCCACCCCGCCGAAGCGCTGGCGGCTGCGGCTGCGGTCAGCATGGTTGCGGCAGCTCTGATTTCCATTGTCCCGGTTGAAGAAATCATCTGGAAAACAGGGCAAGTTAGTATCGAGCCGCAGGCCTTCCAACGTGCAGCCTTGCGACTGACCATTCCAGAAGTCAAAGTGGGTCATTGGCTAACGTGGCGCAGCTTTGACGGGCCTCAAAGCCCGCAAAACAGTCCAACTGTGATCCTCTGTTCAAAGGGCCTTGCACCTTTTTTTGGTCGCGAGTTGGAAACAGTCGCTTCTATTTTGCCGCTGGCTGAGGTTGAAAAGCGCGGTCTGGCCGTAGCGGACTTTCTGATTTTGCATGCGCCGCCCGTGTGCGATGATATGCCACTTTACGTTCCTGATCATGATTTTGTGCGGTTGCGATTGCGCGATCGCGGTCTTATGGATCCCAACCCTGTTTTGCTCTTGCGGATCGAGGCAGGACCAGCCATCGGCGAGGGCCGAACGACCATGGCACGCTATGGGCAAGCGATGCCAGCCTCTGGTGGCTTCGGCAAGCGGGTTCTGACCTAGGCCGTTTTCAATCGAGAGGATGAACAGCCTTCCCTTTTCGGAAAACTGGTCCATGATCAAGACTTGTCATCTTTGGCGAACCAAAGGGGTAAGTCATGGAATTGAAGCGTCGCGAAGTAGTCTCCGGTCTTGTTGGGTTCAGCATGGCAAGCCCTGTTCTCGCACAAAAGGCCCCGCTAGCACCGACCGAAACGGTAACTGTGACGGGGCAGACCCCGATCGTAACCTTGCAGACTTGGATTGATCTTTATGGGCGCCCAACGGCAGAGGTGAAGCTGAACGGCCAAGGTCCTTTCAAATTTGTGGTCGATACGGGCTCTAATACATCAGTGCTAAGCCCCCGCGTCGCAAAAACCTTAGAGCTGACAGAGCTGCCCATGCGCACGGTGCATGGCGTTACGGGGACAAGTGAAGCCAGGTTTGCCCGCATTCGTGAGATTGAAACCGGGCGCAGCATGTCGAACAATCTGTCTGTGGCGATTATCGATGCACCAGCTTTGGATAAGCTCGACGGCATCCTAGGCATGGACATGTTTGCCAATCGTCGCGTGCGGTTCAATTTTAGCCGCAAGACGGTCGAGCTAGAACCCGCGAACTCGAGGCGTCCGCGTAAACTGCCAATCTCGGTCGGGGTTAAACTGCGCCATGGCTTGCTGATTGAGGCAGATGGGCGCGTGGGTAGCCTGCGCTCTAAATGTATTTTGGACACGGGCGGGGATACGACCATCATAAATATGGCGATGCTTACGGCCCTTAATGCGCGGGCAAAGCGCCGGCCCCGGTCTGAAGAAGCCCCAGTCATCCTCGGTGTCACCAATCAACAGCTAAATGGGGTTTGGGCGAATTTGCCTCAGATCGAGATGATCGGCTTAGTGATTCGGCGCATGACGGTGGTGGCGGCGGATGCACCAGTCTTCAAGCTCTGGGGTCTTGAGAACACGCCGGCCATGTTGGTGGGCATGGACATCCTAAGCCAAGTTGAGACACTGGTCGTGGATTATCGCCGTCGTGAAGTGGAACTGCAATTGCTCTCCAACTTAGTCGGTGGCGAAGCGACGACTTATCGGGGCTGAACCCGGTCGAAAGGAAACAGTCTTGATGGTCAATCAGCGCCCGAGCCCCACGTTCGGCTTTAGTCGACTTTTTGGGCTGATGTGTTTGCCGATGCTTTTGCTGGCTACGCCACACGTAGCCCACGCTCAATTTAAGTCCACCAAGCCTGAAGCGCGGGTTGAATATTGGCAAAGCCGATTGGCCTCTATGGAAGCGCAATTGGCGGACAAGCAAGGCCTATCGCAGTATCGCCTTGTATTCTTGGGCGATTCTATCACCGACTTCTTCCTGATGGGCGACAATTTGTGGTTTCTGGGCATCAAGAATGGCAGGTCGGTTTGGGATGCGACTTTCGCGGGCAATGACCCCGCCTTGAAGGCGATCAATCTCGGCATTTCTGGTGACCGGATTGAGCACATGCTCTATCGCATCCAGCCTAAGGACCAAGGTGGGCTGGGCCAACTTGATCATCCCAGCTTAAAGCCGGACTATGTGATCGTGCTCGCGGGGATCAATAATTCTTGGGCGAGTGAAACCCCGGCCGACGCGAGCATTGTCGCAGGGGTTAAAGCCTTGGTTGCGTCCGTCCACGCCCGCCAGCCCAAAGCGCGGATCATTCTGCAATCCTTGATGCCAACCCAAGAAGTGTCGCGCACCAAGGATATTGTCATACCCGTCAACCGCGAACTCAAAGCCTTTGCCGAGCAGGGACCACAAACGGCCTACATCACCTTTGTTGACCTCTATCCGCATTTTGTCACAGCCGAGGGGGCTCAGAACAAAACCTTGTTCTATGACGGCTTGCACCCGTCGGAGGCAGGCTATGTCGTCTGGCGCGATGTGCTTGTGGCAGCCCTTGCGGCAGATCGCGCCCGCTAAAGTCGGCCTTTAGGAGGTGAAACGGAAGTGCATTACATCGCCGTCTTTGACGATGTATTCCTTGCCTTCCAAGCGCATTTTGCCAGCTTCTTTCGCACCGGTTTCACCTTTGAAGGCGACATAATCCTCGTATGCGATGGTTTCGGCGCGGATGAAGCCCTTTTCAAAATCGCCATGGATCACCCCGGCTGACTTCGGTGCTGTCCAGCCGCAATGAATGGTCCAAGCGCGCGCTTCTTTTGGGCCGACGGTGAAATAAGTTTGTAGGCCCAAGAGGCTGTAGCCGGAGCGGATCAACTTATTCAGCCCCGGCTCATCAAGGCCAGCCGCTTCCAGATATTCGGCAGCTTCTTCATCATTCAGCGCCGCAAGCTCTGCTTCCATCTGCGCACAAATCACAACGGCGGTGGCCTTATGGGCTTGGGCATAGGCCTCCACCTTGGCCGAATATTCATTGCCGGTCGCGGCAGAGCCTTCATCCACATTGCAGACATAGAGGACGGGCTTGGCCGTCAACAACTGCAACATGTCATAGGCTTTTTGGTCTTCCTTGGCCGGTACAAACAAGCGGGCTGGCTTGCCTTCATCGAGCAATTTCTTGGCTTCGATGCACAATTCCAGCGTCAGCTTCGCGTCCTTATCGTTTTGCTTGGCCTTTTTTTCGAGATTGGGAATGCGCTTCTCTAGGCTCTCCAAATCCGCCAACATCAACTCGGTTTCCACCGTTTCCAAATCGGCGAGGGGGTCGATGCGGCCTTCGACATGGGTGATATCGTCATCGACAAAGCAGCGCGTGACATAGGTGATGGCATCGCACTCACGAATATTGGCAAGGAACTGGTTGCCCAAGCCTTCGCCCTTGGACGCACCGCGCACCAGACCTGCAATATCGACGAAATTCATCCGCGCTGGGATAATTTCCTTCGATGTGGCAATGGCGGCTAACGCGTTTAGGCGAGGCTCTGGCACGGCGACTTCGCCTACATTGGGCTCAATCGTGCAAAATGGATAGTTGGCGGCCTGCGCGGCTGCCGTCTTGGTGAGGGCATTAAACAAAGTGGACTTGCCAACATTGGGCAGGCCTACGATGCCACATTTGAATCCCATGATGGAGGTCTTTCTTATCAGTGGTTGCGCGCTGAATGATCGCGCGAGAAAAGCGTGCCGTGTCTTAGACAGTTTGCCGTTCAAAAGCACCCATCAATGGCAGGGCTTATGCAACCGCAAAGGTCCGCCACTTGCGCGCGTCTGATTGAAAATGGCGGGGAACGCGAGATAGGCGCACGTCAAACTCTTGCAACTCGCGCGTGGCGTCAATGTCTTTACCGACATGACGTAGAAAGCGGATATAGCGGGCTTGGGCTTCCAATGTCGGGATGCGCGGTGCGGCAAAGGCATAGGCTTCTTCTGCCTCTTCATTTTGCCCTAATGCTTCAGCAGCACGTGCGAAGACAAGGGCCTCAGCGGGACCTTCGCGACCTAAAACACGCAATTGGTTGATGCGATTAAGCGCTTCTTGGTTGCGACCAAGTTCGACCAAGGTGCGCGCATGTCCCAGAAGCACAGTTGGATCGTCGACGAATTGTCCTTCGAGGCAGTCCTTATAGAGCCTTTCAGCATTGGCAAAATCGCCCATCTCGACGCTGGCATCGGCCAGACGGAGGCGATTGCCGACGGTTTGCGTTAAGTCAAAGGCTTCTTGAGCGGCCCGCAATTCGCGCGTCGGGTCCAACGCCTTGATCACTTTTTGCTCTGCTTTGCGCAAAGATGGAAAAATGCCTGTACTGGGTAGGATCTCCATCAAGAAATAGATGGCCGAGCCAATACCCGGCGCAAAAAGAATTAGGAATATCCACCAATTGGGTCGCCCTGTTCGGATGACATGGATGATCAAAGTGACCTGAATAATAAGGGAAATGACTAAAATGGGCATGGCGAAATGCATTCTCACGGATGGGACATAAAACTCATACAACCTAAGTTTTATCTAGCAAGATGTTTCCTAACTGAAAAAGCTCCAGCCTAGCTCAAATCACCCGAACCCCCGCGCAACCAAGCTGGCACGGGCGGAGGCGGGGCAAGGGTGGAGACTTTGGTCTGGAAGGCGTCATGCTTGTCTTCCAAGAGCAGTGGTGTTGTTCGCGCGACGGCGTCGCACAAAGTATCGACCCAGCCCATCTCAGCGCTGGAAAAGTCATCCAGCACATGGCTCAACATTTTTTCTCGCCCCGGATGGCCAACGCCAAGCCGCACGCGCTTAAAACCCGCGCCGGATTGAGCGACGATGGAGCGCAAACCATTGTGGCCCGCCGTGCCGCCACCAACTTTGACCCGGCAGCGACCCGGTGTCAGCTCCACTTCATCATAATAGACAAAAACTTTAGCCAACGGGATCTTGTGAAAGGTCATGAAGCCACCCACACAACGACCGCTTTCATTCATGAAGGTCTGGGGCTTTACCAGAATGATTTTTTGTGGACCGGCCTCGGTCTCGATCACGCCCTCACGGGCAAGACCCTGCAAGCGGCTGCGTTCGGCCCCGAAGTTATACTGGCGCGCAATCTCATCCACAGCCATGAAGCCGATATTGTGCCGGTTCTTGGCATATTTGGCACCGGGATTGCCGAGCCCAACCAAAAGAAACATCTGATCTCCCCATGATCACAACAAAAAAGCCCCGGACGATGCCGGGGCTTTTATCACATGCATCGAAAAAGGCTTATGCTTCTTCGGTTGCGTCTTCTTGTTTGCCACCACGGCCAATCAGCGTCGCAACGGTGAAGTCGCGGTCGCGGATGGTTGGACGTGCGCCGTCTGGCATGCGAACTGCCGAGATGTGGATCACATCGCCAATATCGCGGCCAGCCAAGTCGATCACCAATTCTTCTGGGATTTTACCAGCAGGCACATCCAGAGCTACGGTGTGGCGAACGACATTCAGCGTGCCGCCCTTTTTGATGCCGGGGCAGGTGTCTTGGTTCAGGAAGTGTACGGGCACCTCAACCGAGATCACCGACGCTTCATCAACCCGGTACAGGTCAAAGTGGACTGGCAAGTCGGTGATGGGGTCCCATTGCACGTCGCGCGGGATAACAGGCTGGCTTTCGCCGCTGTGGTGCAGGTCAACCATGTGGGCCAAGAATTTGCCAGAGCGGATCGCCTTCAGCAATTCCTTGCCAGAAGCTGCGATAGCCACAGGGTCCTTGCCGCCGCCATAAAGGATGCCGGGCACGAAGCCTTCACGGCGGGTCTGGCGAGCGCCACCGGTACCAGTGCGTTCCCGCACTTCAACATTGATCACGATGCCGGTCATCCCCGGTCTCCGTTCGTTGGTGTGTAAAAACTGCGCCGCCTACATGATGCAGGCGGCGCATGAGATTTCATGAAGGCGGGGCTATAGGGGAAAGATGAAAAGAACTCAACAGTGGGTGGCAGCTTTAGACCAGCATGCTACTGAATAAATATGTTCCTATCCCATATCACCCTGCTTGTAAGCGATATTCCAAGGTCCAAGGCCTTTTATGAGGCGCTTGGTTTGGAGTTGATTGTCGATGCCGCCCACTACTGTCGGTTCCGTGCCAATCTCGACGGGCAGGGTAGCCAAACCCTGTCGATCTCGCACGGTCCAGGTCCTATTGGCCCATCTTGTCATGTGGGCTTTGAGTTTGCCTCACCTGAGGCGTTGGACTTTTATGCAGCCTCATTGCAGAACCGAGGCCTAATCTTATCCGAACCCCCACAAGATCGCAGCTGGCTGTGGCGCGATGCGATTCTCCACGACCCAGACGGCCATGAAATCCTTCTGCTTTATGCCGGCGACAACAAACTCAACCCGCCGTGGCGGGTGGGGCGGTCACAAGATTAGGGGCACTCAAAGGACGAAGCGCGATGCCTTGAATTCCCACAAGGGTAGGTTGGGGGGCACTGGGTTTGCCAGAACAATCCTTGCCGCCGCCCGTTTCTATTCCCTTCTCATCAAGCGCAATTTTTTGAAGAAATGTCCGCCTTGCCAGAACTTTAGGCTTGAAGTCTAAATCATCACTTGGTTGTTCAATCGTTTCGACGATGCGCGTGGCATGGGCCCGGGGCAGGACAAAGCTGTCTACCCGGCGGCGATAAAGGACCGCCTCAGGATCCCGCCCTGCAAGCCCAGCGATGCACCAATTTCGTCCACCCGTGGTCGCAGGCGGCAGACGGCGATCGGTGTAAAAGCGCATAGGGTCGCCTGTGCTTTGCGGGGTCCGCTGGGCCGCAATTTCGCGCTCAAAACCGTCACAGGCTGGCGTCCCAAGCGGGGCCAGGACAAAGGTGCTGGATCCGGCTTGACGGGTGAGGGGCACCAAACTCCAGCGGCGGCTGTCTTGCGCGGGCAAGGCCTCCCCCTCTGCCAGTGCCTCCGGCGTGGTCTCAAAGCTCGCTTGACCAAAGCCTGACCGCAGCGCTTCGGTGACTTCATTGCCGCTGCCACGCCCATTGGCGAACAGGATGGAGTTGGTAAGGATCGGGCTTTTGGGGAGCAGGTCGGGTTCTGCAGCCCTGCATAAGGCTCGCCAAGATGGTGTCGAAGCTGTTTGGGCTTGCAGAGCTGACGTGGCCGCGCAACTGCCCAGCCACAGCAGGCTCGCCATAGCGGTTAAACGGGTGAAGCAGCTGAAAGAGGTTGCAGCCATCACCCGCATCCCATTTACTTCCGCAAGATCACACGCATCGACTCATAGCCCTTCACAAAGGAGGAGCGAATGCGGGTTGGTTCTGAGACGACCTGAATGTCAGAATAGCGTTTCAGCACTTCTTCCCAGACAATCCGCAATTGCATTTCTGCCAAGCGATTGCCAACGCAGCGGTGGATGCCAAAGCCGAAGGACAAGTGGTTGCGCGCCCGGGGCCGGTCGATCCAGAAGTCATTTGGCCGCTCAATCATGTCGTCGTCCCGGTTGCCCGAGACATACCACATGACGACTTTGTCGCCCTTTTTGATCAGCTTGCCGCCCAATTCGACGTCTTCAAGGGCAGTACGACGCATGTGGGCCAAAGGCGTCTGCCAGCGGATGATTTCAGATACCATGTTTGGAATAATGGAAGGATCGGCGCGTAGCTTCTTGAATTCCTCCGGATTTTTAGACAAGGCATAAAGCCCGCCGGTCAGGGAATTGCGCGTGGTGTCATTGCCGCCAACGATCAACAGGATCAGATTGCCAAGATATTCCAACGGCTCCATGTTGCGGGTTGCTTCGCCGTGGGCCAGCATGGAAATGAGGTCATTACCACCGCTATTATTGACCCGCTCGTTCCACAAATTGGTGAAATAACCTAAGCATTCAAAGAGTTCCGCACGACGCTGATCTTCCGTCTCAATGAGACCGCCTGGAATGGGCTGCGCGGTCGCAATGTCGGACCAACGGGTGAGCTTGCGGCGGTCTTCCCAAGGGAAATCAAACAGGGTCGCCAGCATTTGCGTGGTCAATTCGACGGACACTTTGTCGACCCAGTCAAACTCTTGGTCGATCGGCAATTCGTCGAAAATCAGATTGACCCGCTCCCGGATCGTGCTTTCCATTTTGGCGAGATTGTCTGGCCCGACGATGGGTTGCACGACTTTGCGCTGTGCATCATGCTTAGGCGGGTCCATAGCAATGAACATGGGCAGGATGAAATCTTCATCGAAGCCAACCAGCGTAATACCGCCCAAAAAGGCATCAGACGAGAATTGATGGTGGTTGGTGTCTACTGCCATAATGTCCTGATAGCGGGTGACAGACCAATATCCGCCGACCTTTTCCTCTTGGCTTTCACACCAATGGATCGGGTCTTCTTTGCGCAAGCGCTCAAAATAAGGCCAGTGACAGTCGTGGGTCCATAGTTCTGGAATGGAGACGTCAATTTCTTCAATCGGGATAGACCATGCCCGTTTGGCGTGATGCTCTTGAACAGATTTGAAATCTGCGGGATTGAAATTGCCGTCGGCCATAGAAGTTCTCCCAATGTCGAGACCATTTGTGCGATACTCGTTAGATGCATGGGGCCACATTTTGCAGCTTTTGTCACCCCCTGACGCATGCGTCATGTTTGAAAAAAATCGCGACCGAATAACTTTCAGCAGCCCTTGGCCGTCTCGTCCCTATTTCCAAAAGCCCGACAAGCCTTTAGCTTAACGCCTAGCCAAATCGCGCCCTCGTTGCGATCCAGATAAGGACCCCGGAAATGGATCTGAATATGGCTTTAATGCGGGCCACATTTAAACTGGACCAGCGCCAAGACGACGGGGTTACCACGATTGGCACCGGCTGGTTGGTGCGTTTGCCGGGGCCCGACGGTCAGGGCAGTTCCGCGCGGCTCGCCCTTGTCACGGCAGGTCACGTATTAGACCGGATGAAGAATGACCAAGCCTCTGTCCATTGGCGTCGGGTGGATGCGAACGGGCGTTGGCACCGCGAGCCGGCACCTGTTCGGATCCGCAATGGGATTGGCGCGCCCCTCTGGCATCGCCATCCTGATCGCGACATTGCCGCTTTACCCATTGACCCACCAGCCCACACGCAGGATTGGGCGATAGGCTTCGATCAATTGGCCGATGATGCTGCCCTAGAGGCTTTTGACGTTCAGCCGGGTGATGAAATGCTGGCGCTTGGATATCCGCGCGGCCTATCGGCCAATGAAATCGGCTTTCCGATTCTGCGCGCGGGGCGGGTGGCTTCTTACCCCTTATGGCCAAGTGCGGATTTCCCGACATTTTTGATGGATTTTGCTGTGTTTGCCGGCAATTCTGGCGGCCCGGTCTATATGTCAGACCGGGCGCGCAAGCGAGTTGGCGCGCGCGATTTTCACGAAGCGCAATTTGTGGCGGGCCTCCTAGCCCAACAAGTTGTCTTGACCGATGAGCGGCTCGAGATTGGCATCGTGCTGCACGCAGCCTTCATTCGCCAATGTCTTTTGGCCTTGAAGGAAAAGCTAGGCGCTTAGCCAGCTTGATCTTCCTTGGCTTGGAAAACGAGGACCACACCATTAATGCACCAACGCTGCCCAGTCGGTGCCGGGCCATCTGGGAACACATGGCCTTGGTGGGCTCCACATGTCGCACAGTGACACTCCGTTCGGGGATAGAGCAGCTTCCAATCGGTCTTGGTCGCAACGGCTTCGGTCCTGATCGGCTTGGTAAAGCTCGGCCAACCGGTGCCGGAATCAAACTTGTCAGCGGTTGTCCACAAGGCCGTGCCGCAGCCGACGCAGTGAAACGTACCTTCGCGCTTTTCGTCATTCAGGGGCGAGGTAAAGGCCCGCTCTGTGCCTTCTTGCCGCGCGACTTGAAACTGAGCGGGCGTCAGGATCGTCTTCCATTCGGCATCGGTTTTTTGGACAGTGAAGCGGTCGGACTTGGCCATGATAATCTCCTATGGGCCTCTTTACGCAAGGCGGGCGCGATTGGTTGCAGTCGAAGTGCGTCACATACCGGTCCTGACGACGCCTTTTCCGTAGCGCGCATGCACGGAGTCGAGCGCGCGCTCTAGGGCGGCACGTTTTGGTGCCTGCGTGTTCAAGAGGTCGCCTTGATCGGCCCCCTCTAGCGCGCTTAAATCTGAAAGCCCAACCCCAATCAAGCGGAAGGGGCCCTTGCTGATTTCAGCGCTCAACAAGGGGCGGGCGGCGTCAAAAACCACGCGCCCGGTGGCGGTTGGCTCTGGCAGGGTCAGCCGCCGCGTGACTTGTTTGAAGCCAGAGGTCTTGAGTTTCAGCGTGACAACCCGGCCTGCATGTCCCTTGGCGCGACAAATTTCACCGACCTTGGCACAGAGCCGCTGCAGAATAGGTTCCAATTCGTCCAAGCTTTTCAGATCTTGGTTGAAGGTGGTCTCAGACGAGATGGACTTGCGCTCGCTATCGGGTTCCACGTGGCGGTTGTCGATCCCGCGCGCCATATTGGCCAGCCTTGTTCCCCCGTCGCCATAGCGGCGCGTGAGGTCGAGGGGGTTTGCCGCCGCCAGGTCACCAATCAGCTGAAAGCCGTCACGGTTTAGCGCTTTGGCGAAAGCAGGGCCCACCCCATGAAGAAAACCCACGGGCTTGGGCCACAAAATCTCGGCCACATCTTCTGGCCCCAAAATGGCAAAGCCGCGCGGTTTGTCGAGGTCGCTGGCCGTCTTGGCCAGAAACTTATTGCAAGACAGACCGATAGAAACAGTCAGGCCCATTTCATTTTCGATCTTGTGCTGAAAACGCGCCAGCGTCAGGGCAGGGGCGCCGTGATGCATCTGTGTGGTGCCTGATAGGTCCAGATAGGCCTCATCAATGGACACGGGCTCAACCAAGGGCGTCAGCGCCTGCATGGCTTGGCGGATGGCTTTTCCTTCCCGCGCATAAAGGGCCATATTTGGCGAGATCACGGTCGCATCCGGGCAAAGCTTGAGCGCCTTAAACATCGGCATGGCAGAGCGCACGCCGGAAGCCCGGGCAATATAGCAACAGGTCGCCACCACGCCACGCCGCCCGCCGCCGACGAGCACCGGCTTATCGCGCAACTCAGGCTGATCGCGTTTGTGGATCGCTGCGTAAAACGCATCGCAGTCGATATGGGCAATCGAAAAGGTTTGCAGGTTTTTATGGCCAATTTGCCGCCGAGAGCCGCAATTAGGGCAGCGCAGCGCCTGTTCGCGACCCTGAGATACGTCCTGATAAAAACAATCGCGGCATAGACTTGGCAAGGCTCGATTAACTCCCATGCGATACAAGCATATTTCAAGCTTGGGGTCACTCTAAGCAAAAAGATTGGAGCGGAGTATGGCGGCGTCGGTCGCGACTCATGAAACGGAACAGCCGTTGGCAGAGCCAAAGGCGCAAAAAACCGTGATGATTGTTGAGGATAATGAACTCAACATGCGGCTGTTTCGTGACTTGTTGGCAGCCTTTGGCTATCGCACGGTGGAAACCCGCGATGGCCTGATGGCGCTGGACTTGGCGCGCGCTGAAAAGCCAGACTTGATCCTGATGGACATTCAATTGCCAGAGGTCTCTGGCCTTGACATCACCCGCTGGATGAAAGCCGATGATGAATTGGCCAGCATCCCCATCATCGCCGTCACCGCCTTTGCCATGCGGGGCGATGAAGAGCGTTTCCGCGAAGGCGGCTGCCAAGATTACCTCTCAAAACCCATTTCCGTTGCCACCTTCATCGGTGCCGTGCGTAAGTTCATAGGATAGTCCGATGAGCGCACGTGTCTTGGTGGTTGATGACGTCGAACCCAACGTTCGCTTGCTGGAAGCTAAGCTTCAGCATGAATATTATACCGTCATCACCGCTAATTCCGGCGAAGACGCCATCGTTAAGGCCAATCGTGAGAATCCCGACGTGATTCTGCTCGATGTGATGATGCCAGGTCTCGATGGGTTTGAGACCTGTAAGCGGCTGAAAGATGATCCCGCGACCCGTCACATTCCAGTGGTGATGGTGACCGCCCTCGATCAGCGCGAAGACCGTGTCAAAGGTCTCGCCGTCGGCGCGGATGATTTCCTTTCCAAGCCGATTGACGACATTACCTTGTTTGCGCGGGTAAAGTCTCTGGCTCGGTTTAAAGCTGTGGCCGATGAGCTTCGGTTACGTGAAGCCGCTGGCCGGCGCATGGGTGTGATTGAGGGGGCCTCTAGTCGTGAGTTGGGCCTCAATGCGCGCATCTTGATCGTGGAAGACGATCCCCGCCGCGCAGCGCGCCTCAAGCGCACTTTGGAAACGGAACAGCGGCCGATGCTGATGCAGGATTCCAACGAATTGGGTCCTATGGGTCAATCGACTGTGGAATTGATGATCATTTCGGCCTCTGGCACGACTTTCGACGGCTTACGTCTTGCCGCCCATGTGCGCGGCCAAGAAAGCACCCGCAGCTTGCCGATCCTCGCGATCTGCGAGCCCGAAGAAAAAATCAAAGCGCTGCGCGCGCTAGAAGTGGGCGTCAATGACTTCATCTATCGTCCGATTGATGACGAAGAATTGCTGGCCCGCACCCGCACCTTAATCAAGCGCAAGCGCCACATTGATCAGTTGCGCCTGACAGTGGATTCCAGCATGGAATTGGCCGTGACCGATCAGCTGACCGGCCTACACAACCGCCGCTATATGGAAAGCCAGCTGAAGTCCTTGCTGGCGCGCTCCTCACGCGGTGGGCCGCCCGTCTCGGTGCTGATTGCCGATATCGACCATTTCAAGCGCGTCAACGACTTATTTGGCCACGATGCCGGCGACAATGTGATCCGTGAGTTTGCGGCGCGCTTGGCGTCCAACTTCCGCCCGCGCGATTTGGCCTGCCGCTATGGCGGGGAAGAATTCGTGGTTATTATGCCTGAAACCAACGCCAATGACGCCAATATGATTGCAGAACGTCTACGCTCGTCCATCGAAGAAGCCGCCTTCTTCATTGGCTCTGCGCGCGACACGTTGGATGTGACGTGCTCTGTTGGCGTCGCCGTGGCCAAGAACAGCGAACTCGACTACGAAACCCTGCTCAAACGCGCTGACGAGGCGCTGTATGTGGCCAAGCGCAGTGGTCGCAATAAGGTTGTTTCGCAGGCGGCTTGAAGGGGTGCCTTGTCCTCCCCTGCAAAGCGGGGGAGGGGGACCATGCGTAGCATGGTGGAGGGGGCATAACGTTCGATAGCCACGCTGAGCCCCCCTCCGTCAGCTTCGCTGCCACCTCCCCCGCACGCGGAGGAGGACAAGGTTTTGTGGCTCAAACATTTCCCGCCCAGACCGCCTTTGCCACAGGCTCTGCCTCGTCAAAGGTCGTCTGCCGGTTTTTTCCCGCAGGGACCGCGCAGCACGAGCTGCGCATGGCCAGACACAAAAAGAGGCGCAGCTCGTGCTGCGCGGTCCCTTTTTAGCCCTAAACTAGCGGAGCGCCGACAGCCCCCTAATTCCGCCGAGGACCACCCGCAGAAGTCGGCAAGTTCGGGTCAGAGCCGGGCAATTGGACTGGGGCGCGGCCGATGGAGCCGAAGATTTGTTCGAGGAAGGTGACTTCGCGGCCGCGTGTGGGCGTGCGGCGGGTGTCATAGTCGATCACGCGGCCATCAGAGAGGCCGTAGGTGCGCACGGCGGCGACTTTGTCGCTATCATCAAACGAGATGGCAACAATGGTGCGTTCCATCGTGCGCGGCAGATAGAAGGCGGTCTGCTTTTGGATCGAAGAGATGTAATACCATGTCTGCTCGTCAAAGGTGCCGGTCTGCGATGGGTTGCCCATCCGCGTCAGCACGGTTTCCTTGGTGTCCACACCATCTTGGAAAGGCGCTTTTTGGCTTTCGTCTGCGAGGAAGCCGCGACGGTCGACCGTGCCGGTGCATGCCCCCAAGAGGGAGACGCCACAAAGGAGGGCAACAGCAACCAAGTTTCTTCCACGCATCGTGTTCATCCCATATCCGCCAACGCCAAAGGTGACGCGTGCATCGTGCTTAGCTTGCCCATAACGCGCAACTGGCAACAAATTAAGGCAAAAATGCCAAAGAATTGATGCCGCATTTGTCGCGGCGCTGTAGATGTCTCTGCACGTTTAGCCAAAAATGTGGCAAAGCCCGCAGCGCTTGCCTTGACCTAGCCCGCCGGAATGTAAGGTTCAAGCCTAAGGTTCACGTTTCAGCTTCATCTTGAAGCCTCAAGCGGCCGTTCACCTGCTTGCGGGCGGCCCGCATTCTCCCCGATAGGTTCATCATGCCCACGAATTTGATCTCTCGCCTGTTTCGCAAAAAGCCCATCAAACTGGCGGCCCGCGCACTTTATGATCAATTGAGCCTCGCCGCGCGCGAGCCCGCACTCTATGGCGAAGGCCGCGTGCCAGACAGTCCCGATGGCCGGTTTGAGATGTTGGCGCTTCATGCTTCGGTTTTGTTCGGGCGCTTGTCCAAGCGCGGTGATCAGGCGGAAGAAACTTCCCAAGAAGTGTTCAACATCATGTTTTCAGCCCTCGATCATGCATTGCGGGAATTGGGCGTCGGCGATTTGTCCGTCGGCAAGCGAATCAGAAAGCTGGCTGAAAGCTTCTATGGCCGAATGGCGGTCTATACCGGTGCGCTCGAGTTGCCAGAGGGTGAGCAAATGGGCGTGTTGGCAGAAGCGATTGGCGTGCATGTGCTGGAAAAAGACCCTGAGGCAGAAGGCTTTGCCACTGAATTGGCTTCACGCATCCGTGATTGGACGCTTGACCTTCAGGGGGTTGCAGACGAAACTCTCTTGCGCGGTGAACTGCCACTGCCACGCTGAAAAACCATGGAAACTGCAGCGATTTATCCAGAATCGTCTGAATAATGTCATGGAGTTTCGCCAATTGGGTGGTTAATGCCGCCTCGCAGCGCTGACTGGTTCAGTTGGCTATAGGCGCAGGGGCGAACGCCCAAGGAGACGGGATGACAATTGGCATAACGCTATCGATCGACGCCATGGGCGGGGATCACGCACCAGATGCAATCCTTGCCGGGGTGGATCAGTTCGCGCAAGAAAACCCGCAAGCCCGTTTTATCCTGCATGGCGATCAAGTAGCCCTAGACCGACTATTGGCCAATCTGCCTGCCGCGAAAGCCGCCAGCGAGGTGCGTCATACAGCCGACATCGTGCCTATGGATGCCAAGCCCAGCCAAGCGATGCGCAAAAAGGGCACCAGTATGTGGAATGCCATTGCCTCGGTGAAATCTGGCGAGGCTGCAGCAATTGTGTCTGCGGGCAATACGGGTGCCTTGATGGCGGTTGCGCATCTGCAATTGCGCACGATGGAAGGGCTTCACCGCCCAGCTATCACCGCCTCGTGGCCCACGCCAAAAGGGCACTGCGTCGTTTTGGATGTTGGGGCAAACGTAGATTCCGACCCCGATCAATTGGTAGATTTCGCCATTATGGGTGAGGCTTTTGCCAAAGCGCTCTATGGGATGGAGCGGCCAAAGATTGGTCTGCTCAATGTCGGATCCGAAGAGGTGAAAGGCCACGAGGATATTCGTGAGGCTATGCGCTTGCTACGCCAGTATGGCGCAACGCTCAACTTGGATGTGCACGGCTTTGTCGAGGGCAATGATATTTCGATGGGCAAGACCGATGTGGTCGTCACCGATGGCTTTACCGGGAATATTGCGTTGAAGACAGCCGAAGGCGCGGCGCGCTTGGTTGGCGCATTTTTGAAGGAGGCTCTAACCTCAAGTCCGCTTGCTATGGCAGGCGCGCTTTTAGCTTCGTCGGGCCTCAAAAAGCTCAGAAACCGGATGGACCCCAGCAGCTCGAATGGTGGCGTGTTCCTGGGCCTCAATGGGCTGGTCATCAAATCTCATGGCGGCACGGATGCGCGCGGCTTTGCTAATGCGATGGGGGTGGGCGCGCGTTTGGCGGCAAGCTCGTACATGACCCAAGTTGCTGACAATTTGCTGCGCTTAGCTGCAGCGCGCGCTACAGCCCAAGTTCAAGCGCAAACCACTGCAGCGGTCGAGGAGGCCTAATCGGCATGGCGCATGCTTCGGGCCTGATGCGGTCAGTCTATCTGGGTAGTGGTGCCATGACGCCAGAGCGCATTGTGACCAATGTGGAACTCGAAGCCATGGTGGATACCAGCGATGCTTGGATCCAAGAGCGCACAGGGATTGCCCAGCGCGCCGTGGCCGGGCCTTTAGAGACGACGGCGACTTTGGGCACGGAAGCCGCACGGCGGGCCTTGTCCGATGCAAACTTGACGCCCGCCGACATCGATCTGATCGTGTGTGCAACCTCTACGCCGGACCGGACCTTTCCCGCGACCGCAACCCTGATTCAGGCAGAGCTTGGCGTCCCAGTCGCGATTGCCTTTGACATTCAAGCGGTCTGCTCTGGCTTCGTCTATGCTCTCTCTGTAGCGGACGCCATGGTGCAGACCGGGCAGGCGAAAACGGCCTTGGTCATTGGCGCTGAAACATTTTCCCGCATTCTGGACTGGTCTGACCGCACAACGGCCGTTTTGTTCGGGGATGGGGCAGGGGCGATGATTATTGGCGCTGTGCCGGTTGAAGAAGCTGGTGGGCGCGGTGTCCTCGCCCACGCGCTTCGCGCTGACGGTCGTCACGCAGACTTACTCTATGTTGACGGTGGCGCCTCGCAAGGTGGCCGCATTGGTAAGCTCAAGATGCAAGGCCAAGCCGTGTTTCGCCATGCTGTTGGAAACATTTCTGAAGCAATTGCAGCATGTTGCGCGAAAGCAGGGGTTGAGGTTGCCGATATTGACTGGTTCGTCCCTCATCAGGCTAACCGCCGGATCCTTGAAGGCGTTGCCCGCCGCATGGGCTTGGATGAGCATAAAGTGATAACCACGGTAACCCAGCACGGCAACACATCGGCTGCCTCGGTGCCGCTGGCGTTTGAAGTCGCTCGCCAAGATGGTCGCATTCAAAAGGGTGATTTGGTGCTTTTGGAAGCCATGGGTGGTGGTTTTACATGGGGTGCATCACTGATCCGGCTGTAAATGGACTGGACGTATTGTAAAATAGGGGTTTAATGCGTTTACAGCTAACAGGAAGTCCGGTTGAACGCACCACAAAGTGGGCAGACCTCCGGAAAGCCAATGAGGGGGGCAAGACGTGGGTAAAACACTAACTCGCGCAGATTTGATTGACGCTTTAGGGCGTGAAGTGGGTTTGTCGCGGAATGATTGTTCAGATTTGCTTGAATCCATGTTGGAGCATTTGGCCAAAACCTTAGAGCGGGGTCAGTTGGTTAAGCTCGCACGGTTTGGCAATTTCAGTGTTAGAGCCAAGCGCCCCCGAATCGGGCGAAACCCAAAGACTGGCGTTGAAGCAACCATTTCAGCGCGGCGCGTTGTGAGTTTCAAGGCTTCCCAAATCATGCGGGAGCGGGTCGAAAAAGGCTGAGGATAAAGGTGGCAGGCATCGAAAAAGGGGAACAGGCCTTTCGGACAATTACCGAGGCTGCTGAGCTCTTGGATGTGCCTGCTCATGTCTTGCGCTTTTGGGAAGGCAAGTTTCCACAATTACGACCGTTGAAACGGGCAGGGGGTCGAAGGCATTATCGGCCTGAAGATATGGCCCTGCTTCGCGGTATCCGCGCATTGCTGCAAGAAGATGGCTATCAGCTCAAAGGCGTTCAAAAGGTTTTAAAGGACCAGGGGGTCGCCTATGTGCGCGCCCGGGGTGCAAATGCCCAGCCGGATGTTTTGCCGCCAAGAACAGTTGATCCAGAAGTTTTGGCGCTGGGGGCCGCTGCCCGTGAGCCGGTGTATCCCCTTGCTCCGATAACGTCCGGAGAAGTGGCACCGTCTGCCACTTCTCCAACCCCATTGGTCGAGCTAACTCATCAGGTCCGCCTGCAAGCTGCCCTTGAAAAGCTCGAGCGGGCCGAAGCGATTTTAGCCGCCGTCGCAGCTTTCAAGCGCCGCGCGCTTTAATCCCGAATTTAAGGCCTGCTTCTATGTCAGCACTGACCATTCGACTTGCTACGCCTTCTGACCGTGACGCGATTGTGACGCTGATGCAGCGCGCTTATCGGGGCGACGAAAGCAAGCAGGGCTGGACCTCTGAAGCCGACTTGATCGATGGTGAGAGGATCACCCCTGAGGCGATTGATCAGGTTCTGCAAAGCCCGCTTCACCGCCTTTTGATCGCCAGAAGCGGCGAGGGCCAAGTGATCGGTTGCGCCGATATTGAGCACCTGAGCGAGACGCCAGACACCTGCAGCTTCGGCAAATTTGCCGTTGAGCCTACGCTACAAGGTGGCGGGGTTGGGAAAGTCTTGATGGAGGCAGCTGAAGCTGAAGCGCGCCGATCTTTCGGCGCTACTCGCATGGTCATGACGGTGATTGAAGGTCGTAACGAGCTGATCGCCTTTTATGCGCGGCGAGGGTATGCCGCGACGGGCAACAGCGTCTCAATGGCTGATATTCATATCGATCCCACGATGACCCGGGGCCATGATCTGATCTTGTTGGAATTTGCCAAGGATCTCGGCAAGGGCTGAAGCCTCCGAGCGTTTGGGGTGCCGACTTCGGTGAGAAATCTCTGACAACAAAGATTGCCGCCAACACTTTGGACGTCTATAGCCACGCGCTCGCAATGGTCACCTGTTTGCGAGCAACGGTCGGAGCGTAGCGCAGCTTGGTAGCGCACTTGTCTGGGGGACAAGGGGTCGTGGGTTCGAATCCCGCCGCTCCGACCATTTTCACCCCAAAGTTCATAAGCCCTTGCTTAGTTACGCTTGCGGATGGCCGCAGCTTCGGGTGGCTTTTCAGCTGCCGCTTCGTCGGGATCAGGTTTGCGCATCCACATGTAAACCGGATAGAGTGGGAATACCCAAGCAAGACCCGCAATCGCAAAATAGGCGATCTGGGCGTACCAAGGTTTGTCTGCAAACAAAGCACCGACTGAAGCTGCAAAGAACGAATAAACCACCAGGACAACCAGTGTCAGTGTGATCCCAATGGCGCGTCGATGTGTCGCTTTCACATGCTTCTCCCTTGATGTTAGGCCTCTTTAGACTGTAAGCAGGCCGCGCCGCAAACCACGTCGCTGTGACTGATCTGTTGGGTCACTGCAGGCCCTTGCCAAGGTGGGACGGCCATCTACTTGTAGCGCTACTTAGGACGCCAAGCTGTCATGACCAATGTTTTGCCTGTTTCCAACTTACCTGGCCAAGTAGCCCTGCCAGAGCAGCGTCAGCGCATCTATGACCTACGGGTTGGTAGTTGGCTGATGTTCATCGCTTTTTTGGTTTTGTGCATGGTCATTGTAGGCGGGGCAACGCGGCTGACAGATTCAGGCCTCTCGATCACCCATTGGTCGCCGATCCATGGTGCGATCCCGCCCTTGAATGCAGAGCAATGGGCGGCTGAGTTTGAGCGCTATCGGCAGATCCCGGAATATAAGCTGCAGAACAAGGGCATGAGCCTGAGTGATTTTCAGTTCATTTTCTGGTGGGAATGGGCGCATCGCCTGCTGGGTCGCGTGGTTGGGTTGGCCTTTGCTGTTCCACTGATTGTGTTTGCATTCACCCGTCATTTGCGCCCGACGATGACCCCATGGTTGGTCGGCATGTTTGCTCTGGGTGGGCTGCAGGGCTTTATCGGCTGGTGGATGGTAAGCTCGGGCCTCAGCGGAGACCGATTGGATGTGGCGGCCTATCGCTTGGCCACCCATCTTTCGATGGCGATCTTGTTGATGAGCTTGGCCCTATGGACTGCGCTTGACTTACTTTCGCCGAAACAACCCCATCAAGGTGACGTGAGAGTTGCCCCTTGGGTGATTGGTTTTGTTCTGTTTTTGGCTGTCCAAATTGTCTTGGGCGCGTTTGTGGCGGGAACGGATGCGGGCCTTGTCAATAATGACTGGCCGACATTTGCCGGCGGGCTTTATCCGAAAGACTATGCGGCTTTGAGCCCGTTCTGGCGCAATTTTGTCGAAAACACGTCCACTATTCAATTCAACCACCGCCTTGGCGCTTATGGCATTGGGATCGCCATGATTTTGGTCTGGCTGCAAACGCGGAAGTCGAGCCAGCGCGATATTGTGGTGTGGGGCAATGCGGTAGCGATATTGGTTGTGTGCCAAATGCTCTTGGGCATTTCGACCTTGATCGGCTTCGGACATTGGGCACCGCCGCAGATTGAAGGCGTTTTGCTGGGGATTGCCCATCAAGGCTTAGGGGCGATTTTGTTTGCCAGTGCGATGATGTTGATGCGCGCGAGCCTGAAACCAAGGATCCAACCCCTCAAGCTTGCAGTCTAGCATAGGGTATTTGCGTCTTTAGCCTAGCTTTGCGCGCGCCATCGCGCTAACCGATTGGCGCAAAGCAGGTGATGATTTACCTCACGCTGCAGCCAGAGTGGTGGAGCTTCCTATGACCGCAATTATCGACATCGTTGGCCGTGAAATTTTAGACAGCCGAGGCAACCCAACCGTTGAAGTCGACGTTATCCTCGAAGATGGTTCTTTTGGCCGGGCAGCAGTTCCTTCTGGGGCCTCCACGGGCGCGCATGAAGCGGTCGAAAAGCGCGACGGTGACAGCTCGCGCTATTTGGGCAAGGGCGTTCTAGACGCGGTCGAAGCGGTCAATGGCGAGATTTTTGAGACGCTCGAAGGCTTTGAAGCCGAAGATCAGCGCCATATTGACGATATTCTGATTGAGCTGGATGGCACACCTAACAAGTCGCGCCTCGGTGCCAATGCGATCCTCGGCGTCTCTTTGGCCGTCGCGAAAGCAGCGGCAGAAGCGGCTAGCCAGCCTTTGTACAAATATGTTGGCGGCGTGAATGCCCGGGTTCTGCCGGTGCCGATGATGAACATCATCAATGGTGGGGCCCATGCCGATAATCCAATCGACATTCAAGAATTCATGATCATGCCCTTGGGCGCAGACACTTTTGGCGAAGCCGTCCGCATGGGGTCGGAGATTTTCCATACGCTGAAGAAGCTGTTAAAAGACGCGGGCCACAGCACCAATGTTGGCGATGAAGGCGGCTTTGCACCCAATCTCTCGTCTGCTGAAGAAGCCTTGAGCGTCATCATGCAAGCCATTGAAAAGGCTGGCTATAAGCCAGGTGAAGATGTGGCGCTGGCACTCGATTGCGCGGCAACTGAATTCTTTAAAGACGGCAAATACGCCATGGTGGGTGAGGGCAAGACCTTGGCCCCCGAAGAAATGGCGCACTATTTGGAAGGCCTCGTCAACAAATTCCCCATCGTCTCGATTGAAGATGGCATGTCGGAAGATGATTTCGTAGGCTGGGCAGCCCTGACGAAGGGTTTGGGCAAGAAATGCCAACTGGTTGGTGATGATTTATTTGTGACCAATCCAGCCCGGCTGCAGCAAGGCATTCGCGATGGTTTGGCCAATTCCATCCTCGTGAAGGTCAATCAGATCGGTACCTTGTCCGAGACAATGGATGCCGTCGAAATCGCGCACCGTAATGGCTATACTTCGGTGATGTCGCACCGCTCAGGCGAAACCGAAGATTCAACCATTGCCGATCTGGCTGTCGCGACCAATTGTGGTCAAATCAAAACCGGCTCCTTGGCGCGCTCTGATCGGACAGCCAAGTACAACCAATTGATCCGAATTGAAGAAATGCTGGAAGGCCAAGCAATTTATGCGGGTCATGGTGCTTTGAAGATCGCTCACGGGTGATTTGCTAACACTTGGTTTACCAAGTTTGGGCACAAGATGGCGTGGGCTTCGCAAACAGCGGCCACGCCACCAAAAGGCATTGTCGGTATGGCATTCTTAAAGGGCATACGTATCTCAACATTCCTGTTTTCAGGGGTGTTGGTGTATTTTGCTGTGCATTTTTTTGTTGGCCAGCAGGGCGTCCTCTCGTGGCACTCCTACGTACAGCGTGCAGACAGCCTAATGGCCGAGCGCGACGGTCTGGTAAAGCAACGGATCGAGTTAGAGCGCAAGCTGGCGCGTTATCGGGCTGGTCAAGTTGATTCGGACTATGTGGAAGAACGTGCCATGTCTCAATTGGGGCTGGCTGGACCGAACGATATTGCGATCCCATTGCCAAAAACAGCAGCCGTTGTGGCATCTTCTGCATCTTCGCAGACCCCCAATCCCTGAACGCAACTGGACGTCTGGCCCACTTCTGCCTATGGATATTGTCTCTTGAGAAGGGTTGTACGCATCGATGGCTGCTAAGAAATCATCTGGGTCCGCTGCTGTGTCTCCATCAAACGTAGTCAATCGTGATGAAGCGCTCGCCTATTATCGCGATATGCTCTTGATCCGCCGCTTTGAGGAGCGTGCTGGCCAGCTCTATGGCATGGGTTTGATTGCTGGTTTCTGCCATCTTTACATCGGCCAAGAAGCGGTCGTCGTTGGCATGCAGGCGGCTCAAAAGCCCGGCGATCAAGTAATCACCGGCTATCGCGACCATGGTCATATGCTGGCTTGCGGCATGAGCCCGCGCGAGATTATGGCCGAATTGACAGGGCGGATTGGTGGCTCGTCGCGCGGCAAGGGCGGCTCGATGCACATGTTCTCAAAAGAGGCTAATTTTTATGGCGGCCACGGCATTGTGGGTGCGCAAGTCGCTCTTGGAACCGGCTTGGCGCTCGCCAATCGCTATCGCGGCAATGAACAAGTCTCCGTGGCCTATTTTGGTGACGGTGCTGCCAACCAAGGCCAAGTCTATGAAAGCTTCAACATGGCAAGCCTCTGGCGTTTGCCAGTGGTCTATGTGATCGAAAACAACCAATATGCCATGGGCACCAGCGTCGCGCGGGCCTCGGCAGAGACCGAGTTGTTCAAGCGCGGCATCAGCTTTGAAATTGTCGGCGAAGAAGTCGACGGCATGGACGTTATGGCCGTGCGCAAGGCAGCTGAGCGCGCGTTAGAGCATGCCCGGTCTGGGAAAGGTCCGTTCCTATTGGAGATGAAGACCTATCGTTATCGTGGCCACTCCATGTCTGACCCGGCTAAATATCGCCCCAAAGATGAGCCAAAGCAGGTGCGCGATACCCGCGACCCCATTGAGCACATGCGCCACTATGGTCTGGAAAATGGGCTGTTTACCGAAGAAGACCTGAAAACAATCGACCGGGACGTGAAAGAAATAGTAGCCGATGCGGCCGATTTCGCTCAAACAAGCCCGGAGCCCGACTCTTCAGAGTTGATGCGTCACATTTATGTTGAGGCCTAAGCCAAAAGGCGGGCCACGTGTGGGAGAAAACGAGATGAAAGCCATGAAGACTACTCTCATCGCCACCGCTGCAATCGGCCTTGTTGCGGCGATTGGTGCCCAATTCGGCGGCGTACCTGCCTTTGCACAACCAGCTGCGCCAGCAGCAGCGCCGACGCCTGCGCCCGCTGCAAGCAATATTCCAGTCCATCCCGGTAACTTCAGCGGTGGCAAGGTTGATGGCCTAAGCTACACCCCAACCTGCCCAGCCTTTAAGTTTGACATGGATGCTGCCGCCATTCAGGAAAGCACCAGCCGGACCTATGTCGAAGGTGAAAAGCGTCGCTTTGAAGCTGTTCGCGAAAAGTGGGATGCTTATGAAGACTGTTTGGTCGAAAATGCGCGTCGCGATATCGACGTTGTCCGCATCAATCTCGGCGACTATTTGTCTGCCGCAGCCAATGAAGAAGCCAAGGCCTTTAACGGCATGAATGCTGCTGCAACGGGCAACATTGAACGGATTGGCAAATTGCCTGCGCCAAAAGCCCCGAAGAAAAAGGGTGACGCGGCGGCGGTAGAGGCCCCACAAGCGGCCTTGTCTGCTTGGACCGAACCAAAAGGTCGGTTTGTTGGCACGCTGAGCGGTTCTGCGGCTCAGCCTCAATATACATCGGCATGTCCTGCTGCACTGGGTGCCGTTACTGCCGAATCCTTTGTCAATGAGAACACCCGCAATGGCTTTAATGCGCTGTTGGATGAGTTGCGCGCGATGCCAGACCGCATCAATCAAGTGCGCAGCTGTCGCCAGGAAAATGGCCAAGATGATTATGAAGTCATCCAGAAAGTCGTTCAAGATGGCGTCAATGCTGTGTTCCAACCCGGCAAGACCGCCTTTGAAAAAGAATATGCGGCTGTTCGCTTCCAATTGAACGAGCACCAAAAGCCAGGTGGTTTGTTGGCACCCCCAGAAATGGGTCGTGCACCTGCCAAAAAGGCACCGCCTGCAAAAGCGCCCGCAGCCAAGAAGAAAAAATAGAACGCGACCCGCTTTGGGTTTTTAAGAGCAGCGGCACTTGGCCACTGCTGCTACGCACAATGAAAAGGACGGGCCTGCGATGAGCAGGCCCAACCTAATCCAGCCACTATGGAGCCTGCCTTGTCGATTGAAATCCTCATGCCCGCACTCTCTCCAACGATGGAGGAAGGCACTTTGGCCAAATGGCTGGTGCAGGTCGGTGACACGGTCAAAGCAGGTGACGTCATTGCCGAGATTGAAACAGATAAGGCGACGATGGAAGTTGAAACCATCGACGAAGGCGTCGTTGAAGCCCTTTTGGTGGCTGCTGGCAGTCAGGGTGTGAAAGTCAATACGCCTATCGCGCGCATCTCTGGCGATGAAGAGGTGGCAGCGCCAACTCCAGCCGCGCCGCCAGTCGCTTTAGCGCCTGTAGCTGCACCGGCGCCCGCAGCAGCTAGCGCACCTGTGGCCTCGACTGATCCTGAAATTCCAGCCGGCACACCGATGGTCAAAGTGACTTTGCGCGATGCGCTTCGCGACGCTATGGCCGAAGAAATGCGCCGCGACCCAGACGTTTTCCTCATGGGGGAAGAGGTTGGCCAATATCAAGGGGCCTATAAGGTTAGCCGTGGCCTGCTGGAAGAGTTTGGTGACCGTCGCGTCATCGATACGCCGATCACGGAGCATGGTTTTGCTGGCATGGGCGTGGGGGCAGCAATGGCTGGCCTGAAACCAATTGTGGAGTTCATGACCATGAACTTTGCAATGCAAGCGATTGATCATATTATCAATTCCGCCGCTAAAGTGCATTATATGTCGGGCGGGCAAATCAGTGCGCCCATCGTCTTCCGGGGCCCGAATGGCGCAGCATCGCGCGTGGGTGCCCAGCACAGCCATGATTATTCCAGCTGGTATGCCAATGTGCCCGGCCTAAAAGTAATCGCGCCCTATGATGCAGCCGATGCCAAGGGCCTCCTCAAAGCCGCCATTCGCGACCCCAACCCCGTGGTCTTCCTCGAGCATGAGCTTCTTTATGGCATTGAGTATGAAGTGCCAGAAGGCGATGACTGGGTTGTGCCGATTGGCAAAGCCAAAGTGCGTCGGGAAGGTACTGATCTGACGATCACAGCCCATTCCCGCATGGTCGGTTTTGCCCTGCAGGCGGCAGAAGAACTGGCAACTTTGGGCATTTCCGCTGAGGTCATTGACCTTCGCACGCTGCGCCCGCTCGATACCGAAACCATCATCACCTCGGTCAAGAAGACCAATCGGCTGGTCACAGCTGAAGAAGGTTGGGGCCCGATGGGTGTGGGCGCGGAAGTCATCGCCTGCGTTATCGACGGGGCCTTTGACTGGCTCGATGCGCCGCCGATGCGGGTCCACCAAAAAGATACCCCGCTACCTTATGCGGCCAATCTTGAGAAGTTATCCTTGCCGAACGCGGCAGATATCGTCGCGGCGGCCCGCGCCGTCACCAATCGTTGAGGAAGTTGCCCATGGCTATCGACATTTTGATGCCCGCTTTGTCCCCGACGATGGAAGAGGGCGTGCTGGCGAAGTGGCATATCAAAGTTGGTGACGTGCTGAAGTCTGGCGACATCATGTGCGAAATCGAAACCGACAAAGCCACAATGGAAGTCGAAGCGGTCGATGAAGGCAAGGTCCTTGAGATTTTGGTCGCCGAAGGCACCCAAGGCGTCAAGGTCAATGCCGTGATCGCGCGGATTGAAGGCGAGGGCGATACCTCGTCAAAAGCACCTGCTGCACCAGTTCCTGCCGCTGTCGCCCCTGCGGCAGTTCCCGCTCCAGTTGCCGCTCCAGTGGCTGCCGCACCAACCGTCGCAACAGATGGTGCCCGTATCATGGCATCACCGCTGGCCAAACGCATCGCAGAAGCAGCCGGCATCAACCTCGCGCAAGTCACGGGCACGGGCCCGCATGGCCGGATCGTCAAGGCCGATGTGGAAGCCGCGCGCGGTCAAACGCCCCAGCCAGTCGCGAGCGCGACGCCTACAGCGCAAACCGCCGCACCGACACAGGCCCCAGCACCTGCACCGCGTGCGCCTAGCCCATTGCCCTATGCCGACGGTACCTATGATGTTGTGCCTTTGGACGGGATGCGCCGGACGATTGCGCGCCGCATGACCGAAAGCTTCCGCGACGTCCCGCATTTCCCGCTCAATATTGATCTGGAAATCGACAAATTGTTGGAATTGCGCAAGCAGCTCAATCAAGTTGGGGCGGCGCAAAATGCCAAAGTGTCGGTCAATGATCTTGTGATTAAGGCCGCTGCTTTGGCCTGTAAGCGCGTGCCAGCGGCGAACGCCTCCTATACGCCCGATGGTATTTTGATCCATCACAATGCCGATATTGCGGTGGCTGTTGCGATTGATGGCGGATTAATCACGCCGGTGATCCGCAAAGCTGAGACCAAAGGCCTCGCAGCGATCTCGGACGAAATGAAGAGCTTGGCCGACAAGGCGCGCAACCGGAAACTCATGCCCGAAGATTATGCCGGCGGCACCTTCTCCATCTCCAATCTGGGCATGATGGGGATCAAGAGCTTTATGAGTATCATCAATGAACCCCAGGGCTGCATTTTGTCGGTTGGGGCAGGGGAACAGCGTCCGGTGGTCAAGAATGGCGCGCTGGCCATTGCAACGGTTATGAGCGTCACGCTGACTTGCGATCACCGCGTGGTGGATGGCGCGATTGGCTCTGCTTGGCTAGCCGCGTTCAAGAGCCTGATTGAAGAGCCCATCGGCCTGATGCTGTAGGGCAGGCTAGGCCTGCCCGACGCTTTTCAACTCTAGCCTAGACCTCAACGACAGGCGCATCAGGCGCTTGGCGTTGGAAAGATTCCATGCCGTTCTCGCAACTGGCTTTGGCCTTATAGCCTTCATTGCCATCAGCAATGATGTTGCCGTTCTTTGACTTGGCGCGCCAGTAATATTGGCCCTTGGATTCAAAGACCTCATACTTGAGCTCACCTTTGCGACAGAGCTCAATCCCGTTGTCGCGAGATGCTTTTGATGAATAGCCTTCGCTTGAGTCAGCTAGAATATTACCATTGGTAGCTTTGAAGCGCCAACGAAAGCCGTCTTTGGCTTCGTAAGTCTCGAATTTTGACATATTACTAGCTCCTCCCTGAGGCACGAATACTTGGGTTGCTTAGCTGTATTCTTGGCGGATATGACACTGAGACCACGAGCGGGGTCAAGTGTTGTTTTGCAACATTTATTTAACCACGCTCTCTGAGCCGAGATTAACCAATCTTAGCTAAGGTTAGCTCACAAAAATCGGGGCGGAGATTCCGGATATGGGTTGGTTTGGGTTTGGGGGGCCGCGCGGCCGTGGGCAGAAAAAGCCTGCGGTCCGCGTGCTAGGGCAGGAGCGCGACAGCGATGAACGCGCCATTTTGGTGGATCGGCGTGGGCCAATTTCCCGCCTTCCAGAGGCGCGACCACGCCGCCGCGATTTTGACGACCCACGTCGTTAAATCAAAGATGTCGTAACTGTTTGCGAGAGGATGACCCAAAGCCCAAAGCGGGTTAGAGGACGGCCATGCTCGAACTGTTTCTCGCCGCCTTTGTTACCTTCTTTGTGGTGATCGACCCGCCTGGGGTCGCACCCATGTTTTCCACTTTGACTCAGCACACCTCGCGGGCGTGGCAGAATAAAATGGCATTTAAGTCGGTGGGCGTGGCGACGCTTGTCCTCGTCGGTTTTGCCTTTGGCGGGCAATGGCTGTTGGGCAAACTCCATGTCTCGCTCGACGCATTTCGCTTGGCAGGCGGCGTGCTCTTGTTTTTGATCGCCGTCGACATGCTGTTTGAGAAGCGGACCGAGCGGCGCGAAGAGCGCAATGAAAAAGTTCTCGCCGAAGCCCAAAAGCATCCAGAGCGGTTTGAGGATGTGTCGGTATTTCCCCTCGCGATCCCGTTGATCTCAGGGCCGGGTGCAATCGCTTCCATCATGTTGTTGTTCGCGCAGTCGAAAGATTTGGCAGAGCAAGGGATGGTTTTGGCCGGTGCCGGTGCGAACTTGCTGTTGTGCCTCATTGGTTTTCTCTTGGCTGGCCCATTGACCAAGATCATGGGCGCAACGGTTGCTGCCATGATTACCCGCATTTTCGGCATTATTCTGGCAGCTTTGGCTGCACAGTTCATCGTCGATGGCGTAAAGGGGGCATTCGGTATCGGGTAGCTCAAGGCCTTCCAAGCAGGACCGAAAGCAGGCTAAAGAGGGATCTGAGATCAGGAGTTTTGGATGGCCAGTGATACTGTGGATGTCGTCGTAATTGGATCAGGCCCCGGGGGCTATGTGGCCGCTATTCGGGCTACCCAATTGGGTTTTAAGACTGCCATTGTAGAACGTGAGTCCTTGGGCGGCATCTGTCTCAACTGGGGCTGTATCCCCACCAAAGCGCTATTGCGCTCTGCCGATGTCTATGAAAACATCAAGCATGCCGAGGCCTATGGCCTGTCGGTGACGGGCGCGAGCTTTGATTTGTCGAAGATTGTGGATCGCTCGCGCAAGGTCGCCAAGCAATTGTCCGGCGGCGTCACCTATCTGATGAAGAAGAATAAGATTGAAGTGATCGCGGGCACAGCGCGTCTCACCAAGGGCACAGACGCCCCCGGCGTCACCGTCGATCTCGCCGCAGGTGGCACGCGCACCATTCAAGCTAAGCACGTCATTTTGGCTACCGGTGCGCGGGCCCGCACTATTCCGGCGGCTGGCCTCGTCCCCGATGGCAAGCTGATCTGGACCTACCGCGAAGCACTGGTGCCTGACACCATGCCAAAGCGCTTGTTGGTGATTGGCTCTGGCGCAATCGGGATTGAGTTTGCCAGCTTCTTCCGCTCGCTGGGCTCTGAAGTCACGGTGGTAGAGGCGCTCGACCGGATTTTGCCGGTTGAAGACGCAGAGATTTCAGGCTTTGCCGCCAAAGCGTTCCAAAAGCGCGGCATCCGTTTGATTACCGGCGCATCGGTGAAGGGCTTGAAGCCCGGTGCCTCGACCGTCACGGCCACCATTGAAAGTGGCGGCAAGGCTGAAACCATTGAGGCAGATCGCGCCATTTTGGCCGTTGGCATTGTCGGCAATGTTGAGAATTTGGGTCTGGAAGAACTCGGCGTCACCGTGGATCGCACCCATGTTGTGACAGATTCCATGGGCCGCACCAACGTCAAAGGCCTTTATGCAATTGGCGATTTGACCGGCGCGCCTTGGCTCGCCCACAAAGCTAGCCATGAAGGCGTTTCCTGTGTTGAGGCCATTGCAGGCCTACACCCCCACGCCCTCAATGTTGCCCGTATCCCCGGCTGTACCTATTCCAACCCGCAAGTGGCCAGCATTGGCTTGACCGAGGAAAAGGCCAAGGCTGCAGGATACGACATCCGCGTCGGTAAATTCCCATTCAGTGGCAATGGTAAGGCCATTGCACTGGGTGAGCCGGAGGGCATGGTCAAAACCGTGTTTGACAAGAAAACCGGTGAGCTTTTGGGGGCCCACATGGTCGGCACCGAAGTGACAGAACTGATCCAAGGCTATGGCATCGCGATGACATTAGAGACCACCGAAGCCCAATTGATGGAAACCGTCTTCCCGCATCCAACCTTGTCAGAAATGATGCATGAGGCGGTGTTGGATGCTTATGGGCGCGTGATCCACATCTAAATTTCACGCGGCCAGCCTTGGCGGCCATCATGACAAATGCAGCAGATTAGGCGTGGCCTCTTTAGCCTGCGCGCGCCTCGGTGTAGAGACACGGCCATGAGTGCTCAAACCGAAACCACCAAACGCAAAACTGTGCGCGACATCGCGGCCAGCAAGGGCAAGGCTCCAGTTGTTTGTTTGACGGCCTACACCGCCCCGATGGCGCGCCTGCTGGATCCCCATGCGGATGTACTGTTGGTTGGGGATAGTCTGGGCATGGTTGTCCACGGCCTAAGCTCTACCGTTGGGGTTACGCTGGATATGATGATCCTGCATGGCCGAGCGGTGATGCGGGGTTCTAATCAAGCCATGGTCGTTGTCGATTTGCCGTTTGGTTCTTATGAAGAAAGCCACGAAGTGGCGTGGCGGTCGGCCAGCCGCGTGATGATGGAAACCGGCTGCCAAGCGGTGAAGGTTGAAAGTGGCGAAGGCATTGCTGACACAATTGCTTTCCTGGTCGACCGTGGCATCCCCGTCATGGGCCATGTCGGCCTGCGACCTCAAGCCATGAATGTCGATGGCGGATTTCGCGCCAAAGGTCGCACCAAGGCGGAACGTGACCGCGTGCTGCGTGAAGCGTTAGCGGCTGATCGAGCTGGGGCTTTTGCCATCGTGGTAGAGGGCGTTGCCGAAGATATTGCCGCCGAAGTCAGTTCTCTGGTACGCGCTCCCACAATTGGAATTGGCGCTTCTGCTCAATGTGACGGTCAGATCCTTGTAACCGATGACATGTTGGGCATGTTCCCTTGGACACCCAAATTTGTACGTCGCTATGCGGATCTCGGAACCGTCATTGATCAGGCTGCGGCCCATTATGCGCAAGACGTGCGGGAGCGGACATTTCCTGCCGAAGCGGAGACTTATGTGCTAAAACGCACACCATAAGTGCGTTTGCCCTCAAATCGTCGCAGTTTCGCGCGAGCCCAAACCTTGCCCTGTATGACCACCACCTTTAGCGTCAACAGGTTATCCCACTAAGTCTCATGTCTGAGACGACTTTAGAATCGATGGAGAAGTGAGCGTGTCTGATTTATTTCGCGAAGCCGAAGATGAGCTACGCAAAGAGACCGCAGAAAATCTCGCGAAGCGGGCAGCCCCTTTTGTGATTGGGGCTATTGTTTTGGGACTTGCTGGTAGCGCCGGTTGGCAATTCTGGCAGAGCGAGCAGGCCAAAGCCATTGATAAGGCAGGGGTCGCTTATGATGCTGCGATGGCTAAACTGCAGGCGGGCGATTTGAACGGTGGGGCGCAAAGCCTAGCCGAGATTGCTAAAACTGGCCCCAGTGGGTTTGCCGCTCAAGCCTTGTTGCAGCGCGCAGCCGTGTTGCAAGAGCAGTCAAAATCCGCCGAGGCACGTGTTGCTTATGAAGATGCGGCCGAAAAAATCGCCGATGTTGATCTGGCAGATTTGGCGCGACTGCGCGCGGCCTATATCGCGGCGGACAGTGAGACCAAGGATCAGATGAATGCGCGTCTAAAGCCGATTATTGACCGCAAAGGCGCTTTTGCACCCTTGGCGCGTGAATTGGCGGCCGCGATTGCTTGGTCAGCGGGTGATGCCGCAGGTGCGCGCTCCAGCTACGCGTTGTTGCAGATGGACCCGCTTGCGCCGCAAGGCGTGCGCGCGCGTGCTGGGCAAGCGCTTGCTGTGATTGATGCCAAGGCAACTTCTTCCAAGATCCCAATGGTTATTCCTCAAGAAGGCCCCCAAGGCCAAGGTGGCATGACGCCAGAGCAAATGGCGCAAATGCAAGCTGCCCAAGCGCAAGCCGCACAGGGTCAAGCGCAAGGCGAAGGAACGCCTGAAAACCCGCGTATCGTCCGCTTGCCGCCTGGCGTAAAACTGCCGCCCGGCACGAAGATTCCGCCCAATGTGCGCGTGATCGAAACGCCTCTGCCAGCTGGTCAACAAGCCGGTGGGGCGGTGTCTCCAGAAGTTTTGGCGCAGATTGAGCGGGAGCGGCAGGCCAGCATGGCGCGCCAAAAGGCGATCACAGAAGCCCAACAGCGTCAGATCAAAGAGATCGAGAAGAACAGTGCGGCACCGGCGGCTGACCCTGCTGCACCGGCACCTGTCGAACAGCCAAAGTCTGGAGATGGTCTATGACCTTTATGTCGCGCCGTCTACGTACCCTCGGCCTCGCCACCACCAGCGCTTTGGTGCTGGTTTCGGGCTGTGCTTCTTTGCAAGACCGGGCCTCAAGCCTGTGGCCATTTGGTGGAGATCGCGAAAAAACCGCGATCGCCGAAGATAAAGAGCGTATCTCGGTTTTAGGCCTTGAAGAACAACTCACCAAGGACCCCGCACTTGAAAGCGTGGTTGTAACTGTGCCAGAGGCGCAAGACTTGCAGTCTTGGCCAAATGCAGGTGGTGTGGCCAGCAATGCCCCTCAAAACGTTACGGGCTCTGGTCCATTGACGATTGTTTGGCGCAAGAAGATTGGCCAAGGTGCTGGTGCACGTGGTGCGATCACCGCACCGCCGATCGTCGCCGATGGCAAACTATTTGTGTTTGATTCCAAAAGCACGGTCCACGCAGTGGATCAGGGCAATGGCCGCGAGGTTTGGCGCAAGTCGCTGGTGCCAGTCGCGAAGGCACGCGGTCGTTTCTTTAACCGTGACGAAAGCACAGCCATTGGCGGCGGCATCGCGTTCGGCGACGGCAAGGTCTATGCAGCAACTGGGTTTGGCAATCTGGTCGCCTTAGATGCCAACACGGGCCAAGAATCCTGGCGCATCGATGCAGGTTCGCCCATTCACGCCTCACCCTTGGCGGGTGGTGGCCGGGTTTTCGTGACCAGCAATGATAGTGAATTGTTTGCGGTTGAAGCAGCCACTGGTCGTGTTCAATGGACCCAATCAGCGATTGCAGAGCCTGCCCGCATGCTCTCAAGCCCAAGCCCCGCCCTAGTCGGTGAAACCCTTGTGGCACCTTTTGCATCCGGCGAAGTTATTGCCTATCTCGCCGCCAACGGTCGTAGGTTGTGGTCCGAGGCCTTGACCCGCGCGGGCGCTTCCAACTCGCTTTCCACCATTAATGACATTGCCGGGCGCCCGGTTGTTGCAGGCGGCATTGTGTTTGCTGCCAGCCAATCGGGTACCTTTGCCGCCATCGAATTGCGCACAGGCACGCGGGTGTGGGAAAAGCCAATCGCTTCGATCCAAACGCCTTGGGTTGCAGGCGACTTCGTTTACGTCGTCTCCACGACAGGCGAATTGGTCGCGATGGATGCCAAGACGGGCGGGATCAAATGGACCCGTCAGCTACCCAGCTATCGCAATGAGAAGAAGAAAAAGAACCTGATCTCGTGGACTGGCCCTGTCATGGTTGGTGGACGATTGGTTCTCGCCTCTTCGCTGGGTAAGATTGAAGTGGTGAAGCCTGAAGATGGCACGACCCTGTTCACTCGGGACGCAAAAGCCCCAATCTTTGTGCCACCAGCCATCGCCAATGGGACCTTGTATTTCTATTCCCATGACGGCGTTGTCGTGGCTGTCCGATAGGTCGTGGCCGCACCCCTTAAAATAGCGGTCGTTGGTCGGCCCAATGTTGGCAAGTCCACCCTGTTCAATCGCTTGGCAGGACGCAAGTTGGCGATTGTCGATGATACGCCAGGTGTCACCCGCGATCGTCGCGAAGCCAGCGGGCGTCTGGGCGATCTCGACTTGACTTTGATCGATACGGCAGGGTTTGAAACAGCGGCGGATGAAAGCCTTGAAGCGCGCATGCGGCTTCAAACCGAAGCTGGTATTCAAGAGTCTGACTTGTGCTTGTTCCTGATCGACGCGCGGGCGGGGATCACGCCAATCGATGAGGTCTTTGCCGACATTTTGCGCCGTTCTGGTAAGCCGGTCATTTTGGCGGCCAATAAGGCTGAGGGCAAACTGGCGGACGGGGGCGTAATTGAAGCCTATGGTCTGGGCCTTGGTGAGCCGATTCCCATCTCTGGCGAGCATGGTGAGGGGATGTCTGACCTTTATTCTGCGATCCTTGCCCTCATGGGCGATCGGGCCGCGGCACCAGTGGTTGCCGATGAGTTCGACGATGAGGCTGAAGACGAAGCCCCCCATACGGGTGAATTTGTCGAAGACGACGAAGACCTCGAAGGCTTAGGCTTTACCGATGTCGCAGCAAGCGAGACTAATCTGCCGCTGCGCATCGCAGTCATCGGTCGGCCAAATGCCGGTAAGTCTACTTTGGTCAACGCGCTGATTGGCGAAGAGCGCCTCTTGACGGGCCCTGAAGCCGGGATCACGCGCGACTCCATTGGCGTGGACTGGGTGTGGGATGGACGGCCCGTGCGCTTGGTTGATACGGCCGGGATGCGCCGGAAAGCCAAAGTGCAAGAAAAGCTTGAGACGCTATCGGTTGCCGATACGCTGCGGGCCATTCGTTTTGCCGAAATCTGCCTCTTGGTGATGGATTCCGACGAGGCGTTTGAGAAGCAAGACTTGCAGATTGCCGATCTAGTCGCCCGCGAAGGCCGTGGCCTTGTCTATGTGTTGGCAAAATGGGACCGGGTTGAAGATACCCAAGCACGCTTGGCCGTTTTGCAAGAGCGCGCCGATAAAGTCCTACCACAGACGCGTGGGGCACCACTGGTGCCAATCTCGTCCTTGTCTGGGCGCGGGCTTGAGAAGCTGATGCCCGCCGTGCTGGACGTGCATGAGGACTGGAATGCCCGTGTTAAAACGCGCGACCTTAACGACTGGCTGAAGGAAGTGGTGACCAAACAGCCACCGCCTGCAGTCGACGGTCGGCGGGTAAAGCCACGCTATATTGCCCAGATCAAGGCGCGCCCACCCACTTTTGTGCTATTGGCAAGCCGTGCTGCCCAACTGCCCGACACCTATGTGCGCTATCTGGTCAATGGTATTCGCAAGGCCTTTGATATGCCGGCGGTTCCCATCCGTTTCATGGTGCGCGCGCCAAAGAACCCCTATGCGGGTGATGAGAGTGGGCGGCCTAATTTGTCGCGCAAAAATCGCGAGGCTGCTTCTAAGCACGCCCAGTCTTCTGACCGCGCCCCAAAGGCGGCTGAAAAGCCAAAACCAGCCAAGCCAAGAAGTGCTACCTTTGCACCAAAAGCGCGCATCCCGACCGGCGGTAAAAAGCTTGGCAAGAATGCCTCACGGGCCAATAAAAAAACACGCTAGTTCTTTAATTCTCGCACAAATCAAGCCTTAACATTATTCTGATAACGAGTTTGTGATTGTGGGCTTCGGCCCATCAACAAAGTGTGTACCATGAGGCCGACGTCAGCGTGCGTGACTGCGATCATTGTGACGTATCAGAGCGAAGCTGTGATCGAGGCCTGTTTAGAAGCCCTCATCAGTCAAGGTGTCGCGACACTGGTCGTTGATAATGCAAGTCAGGACCAAACGCTGGCCGTCGCGCGCGCCAAGGGCGCTAAGGTCTTGGCTAACGATACAAATCTTGGGTTTGGCGCGGCCAACAATCTTGGCGCAAGAGCTGCTGAGACTGACTGGTTGCTATTCATCAATCCGGATGCAGTGATCCAAGCAGGTGCTATTGAGCGCTTTTTAGATGCGATCCAAGCTTATCCGGAAACAGGGCTATTTGGACCAAGAATTCTGGAAGAAGACGGCTCTCATTTCTTTCAACCACGCTCGCTTCTCTCAACTTTTTTGAAGGGCCAAGTAAGCGGTAAGACAGTGCCGAGCGGGGATTGCTGTGCGCCAGCGGTATCTGGGGCTTGCATGTTGATGCGGCGCGATTTGTTCCAAAAGTTGGGCGGGTTCGATCCTGATATCTTTTTGTTTTTTGAAGATGATGATCTGTGCCGACGTGTCGTGGATCAGGGCTATCCGATCATCTATGTCCATGAGGCCGTGGTTGCGCATTTGCGGGGCCAGTCGAGTAAACCCAGCTTGAAGATAGCGTTTTTAATGCGTGCCTGCCAAGCTTGGTCGCGCGCCTATGTCTCGCGAAAATACCAATTGGCCTACAAGCCAGCCTCGATCTTGTTGGTAAATGGTTTAAAGTATCTGGTAGCGTTACTGACCTTCAACCCGAAGCGACGCGCCCGCTATGGCGGGACTTGCGCCGGAACGCTTCGGGCAATTCTTGGATTGCCTAGCCCGCGTTGACTCTCGGTTGTTGCCAAGCCCTAAAGTGCTCCGTCTCACGGAAATGCACGGTCGTTCCGGTTTGCGTGTGGCCCTCACTCATCAATTCCAAAATCAAGCTGGAAAGATGTTCAGGCTGGGGGAGGGTGGTTTGATCCTCGCCCGGGAAAGCATTCTTGCGCATCATAGTCGCCACGCCGCCTGGATTGAGGACGGTGACGACCACCTTCTTAAACTCAATCTCATCGGCCCAGCATTTGGCCATTGCTTCGACACCGGCTTTGGTTGCCGCGTAAAGCCCCCAATGGGCGCGTGGATGGTGGGCGACGCCTGAGGTAAAGAAGATCACCCGCGAGGCAGGCGCTTGGATCAACAAGGGCTCCATCGAACGGATCAAGCGCCAACTCGCCGTCAGATTGGTTGCGATCATTTGCTCCCCCATGCGCGGTGTCGCATGGGCGACAAGGGTCAGTTCGCCCAAATGGGCCGCGGCGTGGATCATGCCGTCCAAGCGGCCAAAACGCTGGAACAAAGCCCCGCCTAGACGGTCGATGGCATCAAAGTCGGTCAAATCCATCGGCACGATGGTGGCGGGCAGGCCACCCGCTTTGCGGATATCGTCGTCCAAGTCTTCCAGCGCTTTTTGTGCACGGCCCGTCGCGATGACTTGCATGCCCGCCCGCGCACATGCCAAGGCTGCGGCACGGCCGATGCCCCGGCTTGCCCCGGTTACAAGGACGACTTTCGGATCGGTCATAGATTTTCTCGCTGTGGGGGCTTAAGCTTCTACCAAAAAGGACAATTGATGGTCCTTATCCGATTGCGAGCGGTCGAAATCGACCAGTCGTGTTGGATAGTCGCCGGTGAAGCAATGATCAGAATAACGCGGTGCATGGGGGTTACGTGTCGGCTCACCTAAAGCCCAATAGAGCCCGTCAACCGACAAGAAGCCGAGGGAATCTACGCCAAGGATTTCCGCCATTTCAGCAACGCTTTTGTGGCCAGCAATCAATTGGTCGCGGTCGGGCATATCAATGCCATAGAAGTCCGGCCACTGGATTGCAGGAGAGGCAGAGCGCAAATGCACTTCTTTTGCCCCAGCATCGCGCACCATTTGCACGATCTTACGCGATGTGGTGCCGCGCACGATGGAATCATCGACCAGCACAACCCGCTTACCTTCTAGAACCCCTCGGTTCGCGGAGTGCTTGCGCCGCACACCAAGTGTGCGGATTTGTTGGGTAGGCTCGATAAAGGTTCGCCCGACATAATGGTTGCGAATGATCCCAAGCTCGTAAGGGATGCCGGAGGCTTCTGAATAGCCCAAAGCTGCCGGCACACCTGAATCTGGCACGGGCACAACAACATCGGCTTCAACCTTGGTCTCTTGCGCCAAACGCATGCCCATGCGCTTGCGGACAGCATAGACAGATTTCCCGTCGACCATGGAATCTGGGCGCGAGAAATAGACAAATTCAAACACGCAAGGCCGAGGCGCGCGCTGGCCAAATGGCTTGATGCTTTCCACGCCGTTTTCAGAGCAGACGACCACTTCGCCATTTTCAATTTCGCGCACAAAAGTCGCGCCAACCATGTCCAGCGCACAGGTTTCTGACGCCAGCACCGGCGAACCATTGAGGTCACCCAGCACCAAAGGACGGATGCCCAAAGGATCGCGCGCGCCAATCAGCTTCTTATTGGTCAAAGCAACCAGTGCATAGGCGCCTTCAATCTGGTGCAAGGCATCAACAAACCGCTCAATCATGCGGGGCGCACGAGATCGTGCGATCAATTGCAAGATGACTTCGGTATCCGAGGTCGATTGGAAAATCGCGCCGTTTTCAACCAATTGCTCGCGCAGCTTACGGGCGTTGGTCAAATTGCCATTGTGCGCCACACCAATGCCGCCGCCAGATAGGTCTGCGAACAAAGGCTGGATATTGCGCAGGATGGTCCCGCCTTGTGTTGCATAGCGCACATGGCCAATCGCATTTTGCCCGGGTAGGCGTTTCATCAAGTCAGGGCCTGTGAAGTGGTCACCCACCAGTCCCATGTGGCGCTCGTTGTGAAAGAGGGCTCCGTCAAAGGTAACGATACCACAGCCTTCTTGACCCCGGTGTTGCAAAGCATGCAGCCCAAGAGCGGTTAGAACGGCCGCTTCTTCATTGTGCGCGATGCCGAAGACGCCACACTCCTCGCGCAGCCGATCTTCATGCGGGTCCAGCCAAACTTCAATATCACCACCGAGGCCGGTCGCACCGGCTTGCGCGTCTTGCCCATAGCACTGAGGGTTCATTTTTCGCTCTCCGGGTCAGGGGTCGTTGAATTGGATGGACTGAGCGTCCAAGTGGGGGCCTTTTGGGCCTTTACAGGCTTGCCGTCTACGGATGAATCCAGCACATTTGCTGTATCACCTTTGCGCGAATGAGCTAGGTCTTCACCAGCTGAAGCAGCACCACGCGCCATATTGGTCGCGGCTTGTCCGGCCTGCGGTGCCAGATGTTTGAGGGCGTCTGCCGTCAGCATTACCATGGGATAGAATTTTGCCGCTTGAAACGACTTTGGCAACATGCTGGGCGGAGCAATCGAGGTCACGATTAAGCAAGCAACCCCAACCAGCGCAAATCCACGTGCAACGCCAAATAGCAGACCCGCCGTGCGGTCCAAGATACCCAACGGTTCGGAATCGTGAATCCATTCATGAATACGCCCGGTCGCGACGCGCACAGCGATGTAGATAAGAATAAAGATACCGCCGACGGTGGCTGCATCGGCCAGCCAACCTGTATCAATGAACGCGCGCATCGGTTCGCGGAACACTGGAAAGCCCCAGAGAACCGCTAAAATGGCAATGAACATGGCTGCCATCGACAAGGCCTCGCGGACAAAGCCACGAGCAAACGCCAAAAGAGCTGAAATCGCCACAATCCCAAGAATGACGATATCAAATCCGTTCATGCAAACTGCTCCAAAAGAGACTAAGGCGTCTCGGGATATTCTTGTCCGGTGATGGTGGTCACCAGGTCAGCTGCCGTGGCAATTACACGGTGCTTCACACCTGATTGCCCTGCCACGAGTCGGCGGCCTTGGCTCGAAGTGGTTGCGGTGGTGTTAGACGAAGCAGCGCGAGGAAGGAAGGCCTGTGTAAAGCCTAACTTCTCGGCTTCTTTAAGGCGGGCGTCGGCACGGCTAACAGGGCGGACGTCGCCGGACAGCGCAATCTCACCAAAGACGACGCAATCCTCTGGCAAGGCTTGATCAAACAAAGCCGAAACCAAGGCCGCTGCGACCGCTAGGTCTGCAGCTGGCTCGCTGATCTTCAGGCCGCCCGCGACATTTAAATAGACATCACGTCCGCCAAAGGCCAAGCCACAGCGGGTCTCAAGCACGGCGAGGATCATGGCAAGGCGCGTGGTGTCCCAACCCACCACAGCCCGTCTAGGCGCGCCAAAGGCGGTAGGCGAGGCGAGGGCTTGGATTTCAACCAAAACCGGACGCGTGCCCTCAATCCCTGCAAAAACCACACTGCCCGGGCGGGCATGGCCGCGATTGTCCAAAAATAGCTGACTGGGATTGGTGACTTCGCGCAGGCCTGCGTCCCCCATCTCAAACACGCCAATTTCGTCGGTGGGACCAAATCGGTTCTTCAGCCCGCGCAGGATCCGGAAGTGATGACCGCGCTCGCCCTCAAACTGCAGGACGGCGTCGACCAGATGTTCGACCACACGTGGTCCGGCAATCTGGCCATCTTTCGTCACATGACCAACGAGAATGATCGCGGTGCCAGCCTTCTTGGCGTGTCGCACCAATTCATGGGCGCAGGCACGCACTTGGGCGACGGTGCCGGGGGCCGCGGTAAGCGTGTCTGTCCAAACTGTCTGAATGGAGTCGATAATGGCGAGTTGTGGCTTCTCGTGCTTGAGTGCTTCGAGGATGGTCTCAAGCCGTGTTTCGGCGGCCAATTGCACCGGGGCCTTCTCAATCCCCATCCGTCGTGCCCGGTCTTGGATTTGGGCTATAGCCTCTTCGCCGGAGACATAGACGGATTTGATGCCGCGCGTGGCAGCACCAGCTACAGCTTGTAATAACAGGGTAGACTTGCCGATGCCGGGATCACCCCCGACCAGAATGGCGGAGGCTTCGACCAAGCCGCCGCCGCACACACGGTCGAACTCGCCAATGCCGGTTGCCAGTCGTGGCGGGGCTTGTGCGACGCCGTCTAGCGCTTGAAAGGCAAGACCGGGGCCTTTACCGCGTGCCCGTGCTGAAGGGCTAACAGATTGTGGGCTTTCTTGGGCTTCTTCTACGATGGTATTCCACGCCCCGCAGGCTTCGCAGCGGCCTTGCCAGCGCGCATGGACGGCCCCGCAGGACTGACAGACAAAAACGGATTGCGACTTTGCCATCGCTAATCAATCTTCCAAATAGGAGCGCTCAAAGCGATCTCCCAGCCGGGTTAGAATTTCATAAGGAATGGTGTCGAGCGCTTGGGCTTGGGCGTCGAGGGGCGCGGCGCGTCCGAGGAATTGCGCCATTGCGCCGACTTTGGCAGCCGCTCCCGCGCCCGTAACATCGAGTGTAATCAAGTCCATCGAGACCCGCCCAACGATGGGGCAAACCGCCCCGCCCAAGATGGCAAAACCCCGATTAGACCCCGACCGCAAAAACCCGTCGGCATAGCCTAGAGCAATTGTTGCGATGGTACGACGACGATCAGCTTGCCAAGTCGCGCCATAGCCGATGGTGTCACCCGGCCCGACGCTGCGCAGCTGAATAATCGGCGCTTCCAGGGTTGCAACAGGCTCTAGGGGTACCGGGTCTTGGTCAAATGGCCCACCGCCGTAAAGACCAATTCCGGGCCTGACCAAATCAAAGCAATAGTCGCCATCTAACAAAATCCCTGCCGAGGCGGCGAGCGACAAAGGAGCGGCGGGCAGGCGGGCAGCGAGTGACACAAAGTCATCGCGCTGCATCCCGTTCTTTGGATGCTGCGGATCAGAGGCACAGGCCAAATGGCTCATGATCAAGGCAAGGTTTAAGGTGCAGATCGTCTCTTCAGCGCGGTCGATGTCTTCTTCGCTGAGGCCCAATCGGTTCATGCCAGTGTCGATATGCAAAGCCGCAGGGCGTCCTAAGCCAGCCTCTGCCCACCGCTGGACTTGCTCTACATCGTTTAGGACCGGACGTAAGTTGCCAGCCAAGAAGCTCGACACCTCGTCAGCCATCACGCCATTAAGGACATAGATGACTGGATCAGGGCCCAGGGCTTGGCGGGCTTTGTCCCCTTCGAGCGCATGGGCGACAAAGAAAGTCTTGCATCCTGCATCTGCGAGACTTTGGGCAACTTCAGCCAGTCCTAAGCCATAGCCATTGGCTTTGACCACAGCCGCACATTCTGCCCCTTGGGCATTTTCGGCAAAGAAGGCCCAATTGCGGGCCAAAGCCCCCAAATCAATCGTCAGCTTGCTTTGGCGATGGAGCCCAGCGACTGGATCAGTCATCCAAGCTCTCGTAACGTCCAGTAGAATCTAGGTTGGTGAATTTGGTCAGTTCAGCTTGGAAGCCGAGCCGAACCTTGCCAATCGGGCCATGACGCTGCTTGCCGATAATGACTTCAGCAATATTGCGCATTTCGCTCACTTCTTCTTGCCACTGGAAATGCTCCGTCGTGCCGGGCTTGGGCTCTTGGCGTTCCAAATAATAGGCATGACGATACACGAACATCACCACGTCCGCGTCTTGCTCGATCGAGCCCGATTCCCGCAAGTCAGCCAATTGCGGCCGCTTATCTTCGCGGTTTTCCACTTGACGGGAGAGCTGTGATAGCGCGATGACCGGCACCTGTAGCTCTTTGGCCAGCGCCTTCAGACCTTGGGTGATTTCACTGACTTCTTGCACTCGGTTTTCAGAGCGCTTGGACCCGCTGGTAGTGACCAGTTGCAAATAGTCCACCACGATGAGGTCGAGGCCATGCTGGCGCTGTAATCGTCGGGCCCGCGCAGCAAGCGCCGAAATCGACAGACCGCCGGTGTCATCAATATAGAGCGGCAGGCTTTGCAGATCGATGGCTGCTTCGCGCAGTTTGGCATATTCGTCCTTGTCGAGGTCGCCGCGCCGCATCCGGTCGGAGCCAATGGCGGTATAATCGGCCAGAAGACGCATGGTCAGCTGCTCTGCCGACATTTCGAGCGAGTAGAAAGCCACGACGCCGCCATCAATCGTCTGGAAAGACCCATCGGGCCGTGCCTCACGCTTGTAGCGCTTGGCTGCGTTAAAGGCGATATTGGTGGCCAACGCCGTTTTACCCATCGAAGGCCGTCCGGCGAGGATCAACAAGTCGGACTTGTGCAGGCCGCCCAACATCCGGTCAATTTCATTCAGGCCGGTTGGGACCCCGATCAGCTGGCCGTCGCGCTTGAATGCTGCGGCGGTGATGTCGATGGTAGCAGCGAGCGAAGCAGCAAAGCTTTTGAAGCCTTGGTTGAGTTGGCCGGTCTCGGCCAAAGAATAGAGCTTCTTTTCCGCCGTTTCGATCAGGCGGGCCCCGCCCTCCATCCCATCTTCATGATCTGTGGCGTCGGCCATCATCTCAGAGCCAATCCGGATCAAGTCGCGACGTACGGCCAAGTCGAAGATCAACTTGCCGTAATCCGCGGCGGCAGCAGGATCGGCTGCGGCATCGACCAAGGTTGCAAGATAGGCTGCGCCGCCAATATCTTTTAAAGCGCCGTCCTGACTGAACTTGGCGTGGAGGGTGATACCATCGGCCAACGAGCCCTTTTGGATCATCCGAGTGATGGTGTCATAAATCCGACCATGGACAGGATCATAGAAGTGCAGGGGCTTCAACATGTCGCCGATGCGACTGGTGACTTGATTGTCGACCAGAATTGCCCCGATCAGGGCTTGTTCAGCGTCTAAATTATGCGGGGCCGTGCGTAACACACGTGCCGGATCGAGCGGGGTAAGATTTCCATCAGCCATGTCGCACTCTTTCAGGTGTCGCGCAGCGAATCACCTGTGCGACGCAGAACGAGGCTAGAACATCCCCAGTATTTTTTCATCTGTGGATAGATGGGCTGGGCTATTTGTTGTGGCCGTTTCTGACGTATCGTTATCCTTAGCGTCCTGCGCCTGCGTTTCGCTAAGGGCTGCTTCGATGGCATTCATCAGCGAAGCTGGCGTGAAGGGCTTGGCCAAGTGGCTGTTGGCCCCTGCTTCCAGCGCTTGATCACGATGTTGGCGCATCGCATTGGCTGTAACCATCACAATAGGCGTCGCCGCAAGATGATGCGCTTTCTCATGCGCCCGAATGGCCTGGGTTGCCGACAGGCCATCCATGATCGGCATTTGCATATCCATCAAAACGACGTCGAAACGGCTTGATTGATAAGCTTTGAGTGCTGCCATCCCATCGTCGCAAATCGTCAGGTCGATACCCAAAGGCTCGAGGATCAGACGCAATACTTTTTGGTTCGTCGGGTGATCTTCAGCGGCTAAAATCCGAAGGGGTGCATCAGGGTCCGCCGCAGCAGTGTCCTGAAAGGCGTCGGGTGTGGCGGTCAGGCTAGGAGCCAATTCGCGCTCGAGTGGAATACGAACAATAAAAGTCGAACCTTCACCGGGCTCCGACTCCCAGTTCATACCCCCGCCCATGGCTTCAATCAGACCGCGGCAAATGGCGAGGCCTAGGCCCGTTCCACCAAAGCGACGTGTGATCGAGGTATCTGCTTGGATAAAGCGCTGGAACAGCCGTCGTCCAGTTTCTTTGTCAAAGCCAATGCCCGTGTCGCAGACTTTAATCTCTAGGATTTCGGAAGTCTCAGACCAATCAATGAAGACTTGGACCTCACCTTGGTCGGTGAATTTGACGGCATTGGAAACCAAATTGGCAACGATTTGCTTGATCCGCGTCGCGTCGCCAAAGAACCAGCCGTGCGCATGCTCGCCATAGGTCACGCCAAATTGCAATTTCTTATCTGCCGCATAAGTCTGAAGCAGAAGTGCTGAGGCATCCAGTTCAGAACGTAAATCAAAGGCCGCCCGCTCGATTTCGACTTTACCAGCTTCGATTTTCGAAAAATCGAGGATGTCGGACAACAGGCGTGCCAAGGTCCGGCCGGATGCGTCGATCAGATCGACCATTTCCTTTTGCTGACTATCAAGCTTTGTGGTCGCCAAGGTGTTGGCAATTCCGACTACGCCATTTAGGGGGGTGCGCAGCTCATGGCTCATATTGGCAAGAAAGTCTGTCTTGGCGCGATTGGCAAAGTCAGCTTCATCGGCCAAAGTTTGCGCTCTAAGCCGCTCGCGCTCCACAATTAGCAGCAAGTCGTTTGATTGGACACGAAAGTCCACTTGCGACCGTACGGTGCGATGGAGGAAGATGGACGCTGAAAAACTGCCGACAACCGCTGTCAAACTCGTGAAAATCTTGGTCACGATCATGGCTTCCGAGCCGGTGATGGTCAGGAAGGTCGCAGCCATAGCCACAAGCGCTAAGCTGGCACCGACAACCGCAAGGGAAGGGCCTAAAATCGCGCTGGCAAAGGCCAACATCAACAAATAGACAAATTGGACCTCATCGCCGGCATAACTAGCATGCGTGACGACATTGGTGATGGCCAGCAGATTTATGAGAAAAACACTCAGCCCCAATAGGTTGAGGTTTTTGACGGCTCGCAAAAGCGTAAATCGTAATGTCAGGATTAAAACACCAGAGGTCGCTGCCAAACACGCCATGACAATGGCGAGGTTACCTTTCAGCACCAGAAGATGACCCGCTGTCAGAAGAATATAATAAATACCCAAAATCAATGCATAAGCACGCGCCATTGGGCCGTAGATCACCACCAGTTCGGCAGTTTCTAAATCTTTGGCGGATGCGCGCGGATCAATCATGCCCAAATCATATGCGAATTGTCTTAAATTCTCCTTATGATCATTGTTCTACTCAGATATGCCTCGATCAAACAAAAGCCCCACAGGCGAACCTGCGGGGCTTTTAGAAGAGGTCAAAAGCCCAAGGGCGATTTACTAGGCTTCGTAGCCGTCCAATTGCACAGCGTTCTCGGCAATCTCAGCGGCTTGTTCGGCAGCTGCGACGCGATCTTCGTCAAATTGTGAATTGATGACGTTTTCGCCCTTGGCCTGACGTTCAGCTTCATCTGGCGTGCGAGCCACGTTGATGAAGACTTCAACTTCGACTTCAGGGTGAAGACGGATCTTCACAGTCTGATAGCCGATCGCCTTGATTGGCGTGTCGAGCTGGACTTGGTTGCGGGCAACCTGGAAGCCAGCGGCGTTAGCTGCTTCTGCGATGTCGCGAGCAGCAACTGAACCATACAATTGGCCACTTTCGCCAGCAGCACGGATCAGCAAGAATGCCTGACCGGCTAAGCCTTCCGAAGCAGCTTCCGCTGCTGCACGGGCATCTGCGTTGCGGGTCTCGAGAACCGCGCGCTGCAGTTCAAACAGTTTCTTGTTGGATTCCGTAGCGCGCAAGGCTTTCTTTTGCGGCAACAAATAGTTGCGTGCATAGCCAGGCTTTACAGATACGATGTCGCCAATACCGCCAAGGCGGCCGACGCGTTCGAGCAGGATGATGTCCATGTCGGCGTCTCCTTAAACGACGTGATAGGGAAGAAGAGCCAAAACGCGGGCGCGCTTGATCGCCTTAGCGAGTTCGCGTTGCTTCTTTTGGCTGACGGCGGTGATGCGCGATGGCACGATCTTGCCCTTTTCGGACAGGTAACGCTGCAACAGCTTCACATCTTTGAAGTCGATCTTTGGCGCTTGATCGCCAGAGAACGGGCAAACCTTACGGCGGCGTGCAAACGGACGACGCGATGGCAGGTTGGAGATGGTGAACTTGGAAGTCATGATCAGTAATCCATCCCGTTGGTTTCAGTGCGTGCGCGCTGTTTCTTTTCGTCGCGTTCACGACGGGCCAAAATAGGCGAAGGACCTTCTTCAAGCTCTTCAACGGCGATGGTCATGTAACGCATGACATTTTCGTTGATGCGCTGCAGGCGCTCCATTTCATGGACTGCGGCGGCGGGAGCGTCGATGTTGATCAACGAATAATGGCCCTTGCGGGTCTTGTTGATCCGGTAAGCCAAGTTGCGCAGGCCCCAATATTCGACTTTGCCAACTTTGCCGCCCTTTTCGGCGATCAAAGTGGTGATGCCTTCAACCAGCTCGTCAACTTGCTGCGGCGAGATATCTGGCCGCGAAATAATGATATGTTCGTAGAACGGCATGAGAATCCATTTCCGTTAGATGCACCCCAGGCGATTGCGGCAAATGGTTCAGCGGGGACTAAACCACCTGATGGTTCCGCGTCGCAGCTTCTCCGTGCTGATATGCTTATGAGGCACACGAAGTCGCTCATGCGGGCGGACCGCAATCAGTGAAGCGGGGCGTAAAGCACTTATCTGTGGAAAAGGGAAGGGGTGGCGCGCAGTAAACCTACTAAATCCGGCCTTGCTTAAAGGTTTTATGACGGCGACACTAGTTGTTCGACGATCAGAATGGGAGAGGGTTCGCGTGACACTTAGCTGGATGGAGTTTTTGGTCGTCGTGGCGCTGCTAGAGCTAACGCCCGGGCCTAACATGGCGTGGCTGGCGACTTTGACGCTGGATAAGGGCCGGGCAGCAGGACTTCAAGCGGTTTTGGGTATTGCCCTTGGCCTATGCCTTTATCTGATCGCGGCGATTGCGGGGCTCGGTGCCTTAATGGCCGCGCAACCGCAGCTGTTGGCAGGCTTACGTTGGCTAGGCGTACTTTTTCTGGTCTATTTGGCCTTTGAGCCTTGGATTGAGAGGGCCAGACAACGCCCCGAAGCAGGCTTAGCCTCAATCGAAGAGGCGCCGTCCCATGTCGGGCGGCATTTTATGCGCGGCCTTACCCTCAACATTTTAAACCCAAAGGCTGCGCTCTTTTACGTTACCTTGCTACCGCGCTTTGTCGACGAAAAGGGTGATCAGGTTTGGCTGCAAAGCCTGTGGCTGGGCCTCACCCATATTGGGGTCGCCAGTGGGGTACATTTGGCAATAGTTTTAGCCGCAGGCGGCCTTCGACCTTGGCTGAGTGCTGGCAAGCGGCGCACTTTTTTAAACCTCATTTTCACGATTGCCCTTTTGGCCATTGCGGCTTGGCTGGCTTGGGATGGAATGACTCATCCCGTTTAAACCACTTCCTACCACCCACTTGCCTTATGGTGTCCACGCGGCTAACGCCAAATCATGCTGATTTTCCAATTTCCCGGCCAAGGTAGCCAAAGCGTCGGTATGGGTGTTGCCCTTGCCGAAGCATTCCCCGCCGCAAAGCAGGTCTTTGCAGAGATTGACGACGCGCTTGACCAAAAGCTGTCGAGCCTGATGGCAGAAGGTCCGATTGAGACGCTCACGCTGACGGAAAATGCCCAGCCCGCCTTGATGGCGGTCAGCATGGCAGTTGTGACCGTCTTGCGAACAGACTTTGGCATTGGTGTTGACCGGGCGGCGTTTGTCGCCGGTCATTCCCTCGGCGAATATTCGGCGCTGACAGCAGCCGGCGCGTTTTCGATTGGCGATGCCGCCCGTCTGTTGCGCCTGCGCGGTCAAGCTATGCAACGCGCGGTCGCCCCGGGTCTTGGCGCGATGGCGAGTTTGATCGGCCCGAAAGTGGACTTAGCATTGGCAGAGGCAGCTGCTGCTGTTGGGGCCAAAGTCGGCGTTTGTGTCGTTGCCAATGACAATAATGCAGGCAACATCGTCATTTCCGGCACGAAAGAGGGCGTGGATGCAGCCATTGCCGCCGCTAAGGAAATGGGCGCGCGCGCAATACCATTGTCCGTCTCCGCCCCCTTCCACTGTCCCCTGATGGCCCCGGCTGCCGAAGAGATGGCCGAAGCACTGGGTTCAACGACCATTCATCAGCCCATCGTCCCCGTGCTATCCAATGTCACGGTGGAGCCGACGCAAGAGCCCGACACCATCGCCAGATTGCTGGTTGAGCAAGTTACGGGTCGCGTCAGATGGCGGGAATCGATCGGGTGGTTTGCCGCCCACGGTGCCACTCAATTCGTGGAATTGGGCGCAGGCAGTGTGCTGACGGGCATGTCTAAGCGCATCGCCCCAGACGCGAGCTCCATCGCTCTGACCGGTGCCGACGAAATTGCGGCCTTTGCCGCTTCTTTGACCTAAAGACGAAAGAAGAAACGCACATGTTTGATCTAACAGGCAAAAAAGCGCTCGTGACTGGCGCGACCGGCGGCATAGGCGGGGCCATTGCACGGGCTCTGCATGCAGCGGGCGCACAAGTTGCCCTCTCGGGTACACGTCAGGAAGCGCTTGATGCGTTGAGCGCTGAATTGCCGGGCAGCGTGGCTTTAGCTTGCAATCTATCTGACCCTGCAGAGACTGACGGCCTGATTGGTCGGGCCGAAGAGGCGCTTGGGGGCTTGGACATTTTGGTCGCGAATGCCGGGATAACCAAGGACGGGTTGCTCTTGCGCATGAAGGACGAGGATTTTGAGCGTGTGCTCGATGTTAATCTGGGGTCTTACTTCCGGCTTGCTCGTGCAGCCTCAAAGGGCATGATGAAGCGGCGCTTGGGCCGGATCATTGCGATTACCTCTGTCGTGGGTGTTACTGGAAATCCCGGCCAAGCCAATTATGCCGCGTCGAAAGCAGGCATGATCGGCTTTACGAAATCCATCGCCCAAGAGCTAGCGTCCCGTGGCATTACAGCCAATTGTATTGCGCCGGGATTTATTGTCTCTCCGATGACCGATGCGCTCAATGAGGCTCAGAAAGAGGCCATTACCAAGTCTATTCCTGCCGCTCGACTTGGTCAGCCTGATGACATTGCTGCAGCGGTTGTCTATCTAGCTTCCGATCAAGCTAGCTATGTTACAGGGCAGACTTTGCACGTAAATGGCGGAATGGCGATGATTTAGGTACTGTTTTGGCGCTAGCGGGCTCACGCCAAAGGTGCTAATTCGTTGAACTCCCGTGGCGCTATGTTGGCAAAACGGTAACTATAACAACGCCGAAGGGACTTCGGCAGGATTCGAGGACCAACAATGTCTGACGTTTTCGACCGCGTAAAAAAGATCGTAATTGAACACTTGGACGCTGATGCGGAAAAAGTCGTTGAAAATGCGAGCTTCATTGATGATCTGGGCGCAGACAGCCTCGACACAGTGGAACTCGTCATGGCTTTTGAAGAAGAGTTTGGCGTTGAGATCCCAGATGATGCTGCTGAAAAGATCCAAACCGTCGGCGACGCGGTGAAGTTCATTTCGGCCAACGCTGGCTGATCAGAACATGCGTCGCGTTGTCGTGACGGGAATCGGCCTCGTCACCCCAATCGGGGTCGGGGCCGATTTCGTTTGGAAAAGCCTGTTGTCCGGTGCAAACGGGGCAGGCACCATTTCTGCGTTTGATGCATCTGACCTACCGGTCCACTATGCTTGTGAAGTCCCTTGGACAACTGGGCGCGGTGGTGGTGGCGTTGATGTGGTAGGGTCTTTTGATCCTGATGCCGCGATGTCCTCGCGGGACCGTCGGCGTGTTGATGAATTTATCTTGTACGGGGTCGCAGCCGCCAATGAGGCGATTGAAGATTCTGGCTGGGTTGCCGAAACCGAAGAGCAGCAAGAACGTACTGGCGTGATGATTGGTTCTGGCATTGGCGGGCTGTCCACCATTGCAAACAATGCGCTGCTGCTGGAGAAAGAAGGGCATCGCAAGATCAGCCCCTTCTTCGTACCTTCGGCGCTCATCAATCTGACCTCTGGCCACGTGTCGATTAAGCATGGCTTTAGAGGCCCTAACCATTCGGTGGTGACCGCTTGTGCGACAGGGGCCCATGCCATTGGTGATGCCGCCCGTATCATCAAATATGGCGATGCCGATGTGATGGTTGCAGGCGGCTGTGAGGCTGCGGTTTGTAAGATCGGCATTGCAGGCTTTGCCGCGGCGCGCGCGTTGTCGAGTGGCTTTAACGACGATCCAACTTCGGCTTCTCGCCCCTACGACAAGGACCGCGACGGCTTTGTGCTGGGCGAAGGCGCAGGCGTTGTCGTCTTGGAAGAATATGAGCACGCCAAGGCGCGTGGTGCCAAGATTTATGGCGAAGTGGCAGGCTATGGCATGTCAGGTGATGCGTATCACATCACAGCGCCTTCTGAAGATGGCAACGGCGGCTTCCGGGCCATGCGCTCTGCGTTGAAAGATGCAGGTCTTGCGACTTCAGACATTGGCTATGTCAACGCACACGGCACCTCGACCCCCTTGGGCGACGAGATTGAGTTGCGTGCGGTAGAGCGTTTGTTTGGCGCGGACACCCAAGGCTTGACCATGTCGTCTACCAAGTCCGCGATTGGCCATCTTCTTGGGGCTGCAGGCTCAGTTGAAGCGATTTTCTCGCTTCTGGTGTTGCGGGATCAAATCGCCCCGCCGACACTCAATCTGCGCAATCCGTCTGTGGAGACCCAGATTGATTTGGTTCCGCTTGAGGCCAAGAAAGTGGTTGCCAAGGCTGTGTTGTCAAATTCCTTTGGCTTTGGCGGCACCAATGCGGCGCTTATCCTGAAAGCGGTCTAATGACCGATCCTGTCGCCAAAGTGCGTGGCAAAAAGGCGGCACAGGCAAAGGCCATGTGGCAGCGCATATGGATTGGGCTGGGCCTCGCATCGATTTTAGTCGTTATCGGCACGGGCTTTTTCCTTTTGGGGCCGGGTCCGAAAGCGAAAGAGGGTGAGTCGAGCTTTTTCGTCGTGGAAGAGGGCGATTCCGCCAGTATTGTTGGCCGTCGCTTACAAAAGGAAGGCTTGGTGCGATCCGCTCTGGGGTTTCGCTTGGCGGTCGTAATCAATGGCTCTGCGGCTGACTTGAAGATTGCGGAATATGAAGTTCCTACTGGTGCCACACCCATCAGCATTGCCAAAATCCTCGCCAGCGGAGAGGGGGTCAAGCGCGCGATTGTGTTGCCCGAGGGCTGGAGTGTTAGCCAAATCTACACGCGGCTTGAGGCGAGCCGCTTTCTGACTGGTAAATTGCCGCCCGCGCCGCCTGAAGGGACGCTCAACCCTGACACCTATCCGATCCAACGTGGCGATACGCGCGCAAGTGTGGTCAAGCGGATGCAGGACAGCCACCAAGCCCTGATTGATGACTTATGGCTAAAGCGCGCACCAGACCTGCCGCTTGCCACAAAGCAAGAGGCGATCATTTTGGCCTCCATCGTCGAGAAAGAAACCGGCATTGCTGAAGAGCGGCCCCGTGTGGCGGCGGTCTTTGTCAACCGCCTACGCCTTGGCATGAAGCTGCAATCGGACCCGACGATTATTTATGGCATCACCAAGGGTGCACCCCTGCGCCGGAAAATCTTCCGCAGCGACTTGGAAAATCCTCATCCTTGGAACACCTATGTGATCCAAGGCTTGCCCCCCACGCCGATTGCCAATCCAGGCAAAGATGCTTTGGCTGCTGTTCTGAACCCGCCCCGCACCCGCGAAATCTTCTTTGTCGCCGATGGCACCGGCGGGCACGTGTTTGCCGAGACCTATGCCGAGCATAATCGCAATGTCCAGCGCTGGCGCGAATGGCGGGCGGAGCAAGAAAAAAAGGGCCAAAGCCTGTTGGGTGGTGGCCAATGAAACCTGTGACACCGCTCTTGGGCATGACGGGCTTTGGCCGGTCCGAAGGTCAAGCTGGCGATGTCGCTTGGGCGTGGGAAGCGCGCAGCGTCAATGGCCGCAATCTTGATGTGAAGTTCAAACTGCCGCCCGGCTATGAGGCTTTTGAGACCAAGATCCGCGAAGGTTGTGCCAAGCGATTCAAGCGCGGGTCGATTCAGATTTCATTGGCTACCAAGCGCGACACCACCAGTATTGGCCCGATGATTCGCGTCAATCACGACATGATTGAATTCTATCTGTCTGAAGGCCAAGCCTTGATTGAGCAGGGCCGGGTGGGTCGACCCAGCCTCGATGGCCTGTTGCAACTGCGCGGCGTGCTCGAAAGCGCGGATTTTGTTGAGCCTGACGAGGTGAAGGCCGCACGCGAGGCTGCCTTGATCGTCGGGCTAGATACCACGCTCGACGCACTCCTGGCGGCTCGGCACCGTGAGGGTGAGGGGCTGTTCACTCTGTTTGAAACCTTGCTGACGCGGATCGAGACCACCACCCATCAGGCCGAAGCCGCCGCAGAAGCGCAAGTCTTGGCCATTCGCGACCGCGTGCAAAAGCGCGCAGCAGAGCTTTTGGGCGATGTGCCCTATGACCAACAGCGCCTGTTGCAAGAGGCCGCCGCCCTCGCGCTTAAAGCAGATGTGCGTGAGGAGCTGGACCGTCTGTGCGCCCATAGTGGTGAAGCGCGCGCGCTCCTTCAGCAAGGTGGCGATATTGGCCGCAAGCTGGATTTCTTGGCGCAAGAATTTCACCGCGAATCCAATACCTTGACGGCCAAAGCTGCGGCCTTGGAACTCACACGCGCTGGTCTTGATCTTAAGGCCAGTGTCGATCAATTGAAAGAACAAGCCGCCAATGTCGAGTGAGCCCCATCTCTACAAACGTCGCGGTTTGATGTTGGCCTTGGTCAGCCCGTCTGGGGCAGGGAAAACCACTTTGTCCCGTCGCCTTGTCGACGAGGACCCAGATATTGCCCTGTCGGTTTCTTGGACCACGCGTCCACCCCGCCCGGGTGAGACCGACGGGGTGCACTACCACTTTGTCGACAAGGACCAATTCCGCGCCCACCGCGCCCAAGATGGCTTTCTCGAATGGGCCGAAGTCCATGACCATTATTACGGTAGCCCGCGTGAGAGCGCGTTTGCGACCCTGCAATCGGGCCGCGACTTGATGTTTGATGTCGATTGGCAAGGCGCGCTGCAATTGCGCACCTCTGCGCCAGAAGAGGTTGTAAAAGTCTTCATCCTGCCGCCCAGCATGGCAGAGCTTAAACGGCGCCTGATCTCGCGCGGGCAGGATACGCCCGAAGTCATCAAAAAGCGTATGACCAATGCCTATGGCGAAATCAGCCGCTGGGAAAACTTTGACTATGTGCTGGTCAATGAGGACTTCGACCAAAGCTATGCGCGCCTCAAAACCATCCTAGAAGCCGAACGCATGCGCCGCGCTCGCCAGCCTTGGATGAGTGGCTTTGTGCAGGGACTGTTGCGCGAGGATACGTGAGGGGTGGGGTGCGGCATCTCCCCTCTCCCAAAGGGAGAGGGGAGATGTCTTTGTGCTTAGAGGTACAGCAGTACCCAATCTGATACACCCCAGCCCTAATATAATTCCTTCAACTCCAACGTCTCCCGCGCAATCCGATCGCGCACTAAGTCGCGGTTTTCTTGCAAGAGACCACCGAGTCGTATGGCATCGGAAAGCCACCAGAAAAAGGTGATGGGAAAGCCGACCATGCTGAGGGTCAAAATCAACATGGCGAGGCCCGTTCTTGTCTCGCCGACATAAAACCGATGGGCACCAAACCAGCCTAGGAAGAACCAAAGAACATAAGCGGGGAACGGATTTTTCGCTTCTTCATCGGTGCGAAGTTCGATGGCGATCATGTCTTGTTGGGTGATTTCCACCATGGCAGGTCCCCTATCTCTGGGCCCAGTTTAGCGTGGACGGCGCGTCTTACAAGCGCGAATGGTTACGCCAGCGGGCAGGGCAGTGGCTTCATCGCCGCAAGCATCTTCAAGCTGGCGGGTTGTCAGGCCCGAGGCGGTCGATAAATCAGCGCCTGAGAGGTTGGCCCCGGTAAAATCAGCGCCTTGCAAGCGCGTGCGGCTGATACGCGCATCCCGCAGCACCACGCCTGTTAGATCTGCACGGGTTAGATCAGCGCCTTCAATATTGACGCGTGTCATGATGGCCCCGGTAAAGTCCGCATTAACGAAGACTGCGCCCATGACCATGGCCCCGGTCATATTAGCGCCGCTGAAATCTGGATTAGTGCCGCGTGTACCACCAAATTTTGCGCCGGTTAGATTGGCACCAATCAGTTCGGCATTAGAAAGGTCTGACCCGGCAAAGTCTGAGCCGCTGAAATTAGCCCCGGCGGCCTCAATGGAACGTAGACCTGTGCCAACAAAGCTAGCACCGCGAAAGTTCGAACCGTTCATCTCAGCACTGCTGAGATCGCCACGGTCAAAGCGCGTGCCAGCAAAATTGCCAGCCGTCATTTCGGCGCTACGTAGAACCGAGCCTGAGAAGTTAGACCCTGCGAAATTGCCCGAGGACATATGCGCATTGTCCATCCGTCGATTGGACATGTCACAGCCCGCGCACAATCCGGAGAAGCGACCGGTAAAGGTTACCGTGGACGGCTTGCCGCGCTGATCCCAGGTGAACGCCATAACGGGCTGAGCAATGGGCGCGAGGGCGAAAGCAATAAGGAAGGGCAAAGCTTTTGACATGATGCATGCCTTATACTGCTTTAGCGCTTAACTTCCACTTAAATGGTTGTAACAATTCGCCAAGAGGCAGCGGAAAGCAGGCCCTCATTTGCAGGCAGGAACCGTTAAGCCGCGTGGCAAAGTGGTTTCGGCATCGCCGCAAGCCTTGTTCAATTGGGCTTGGGTCAGGCCGCGTGCGCCAGCAAGTTCCGCACCCGACAGATTGGCATCGACCAGATTAGCGCCAGTAAAATTAGCACTGGAGAAATAGCCACCTACCAAAATGGCGCGCCCAAGATCGGCACGGGCAAAGTTCGCCCCAGTTGCACGCACGCCGTAAAGGTTGGCGATCGAAAGATCGGCGCGGGAAAAATTGGTGCCATCAGCTGTTGCCAGAGACATCTCGGACTGGCGCAAGCGCGCACCAGCAAAAGTCTTCCCCGAAACGTCCGAATAGCTCAAATCGGCTTGAAACAGATTGCATTTTGCGCAGGACTTACCAGCCTTGACCGACGCAATCTGGCCCGCATTTTGCGCAAAGGCAGAGGTGCCGCATGCAGCTGCGACGAGGATGGCAATGGCGAGACGTTTCATTTTCGGACGCTCCAGCGGTCTAAACACAAGTTCAGACAGCGCCTTGCAGGAATGGTGCCGTGATTTGAAACGGGTTTTAGGCGCTGCCTTCGGCTTGGCGTGGGCCGGCCCACCCGCATGCATCACAGGCATAGCCAAAGGCATCTGCCTTCACCGTGAAGTGGCCACAGTCGGGGCAGGGGTCGCCTTCATAGCGGGTGCTAGGGGCAGCTGGCTGGGGCTGAATCAGAGCGGCTTGGATGACGCGCTGCTCTTGGGCTGGATTGGACCCACGGCTAGCCCGCTCGGCTGCGCTGGGTAGGCGCACCAGATTATCTGGGAAACTGCCGCGCGAAAAACCTTTAGAGATGAAACGCACGGGGTCTGCGGCCTCGGGCGCGCCAGCATCGGTCACCGCTTCGTCAAAGCGGTCTTCGGATAATTCGGCCAGATCATCCCGGCCCAAATAAGAAACGGCCAGTTCGCGGAACAAATAGTCGAGGATAGAGGTCGCACGTACAATCGAATCATTGCCCTCAACATCGCCCGCCGGTTCGAAGCGCGTGCCGACAAAGGCATCGACAAACTCCTCCAGCGGCACGCCATATTGCAGGCCAATGGACGTCGCGATGGCGAAATTATTCATCAGGGACCGGAAGGCCGCGCCTTCCTTGTGCATATCGATGAAGATTTCCCCGATCTCGCCATCATCAAATTCGCCAGTGTGCAAATAGACCTTATGGCCGCCAACCGAAGCTTTTTGGATATAGCCCTTGCGTCGATCTGGCAGGCGGCGGCGCGCGGCGGGTTGTGGGATCAAGCGCTCTACGACCCGCTCAACCACCACTTCGACCCGCTCGACTTTGACTTCTTCGGCCACATTTTCATAGCGGCTCAAGTCAAAATTGGGCGCTTCAAAGCCGGGCTCAGACAATTTAAGCTTAAAGCCTGCAAAGCCTAATTTGCCTAGCGCCTTTGCAAGCTCAGCCGCCATCACCCGCACATTCTCAGTGCGCGAGACGGGCAGGCTCAACGTTATGTATTGACGGATCGCTTCATCTTGGGCGGCAGCAAATTGGACGACGTTTTCGCGTGTCGCCGGGCCAAACACATCCGGGTTGGGTAGTACCCGCCACTGGTCAGGCTGACCTAAGGCCCACTTTTGGGCTGCAGCGATATCTTGCGAGGTAAAACCTAGCTCCTTCAGTACGTCAAAGCCCGGCTGTAAGACCTTATCTAAGCTGCATCCGCACCATTGCGCCGTTTCCTCCGGGCCTAGAAGCCAAGGCGTGATGGTTTGGCGCAGCGAGCGGGCGCTGATTAAGGCCTCCGCAATCGCGGCTAAGCCGTCTTCATCGACGCCACGGTTAGCCAGCGCCTCATACGAAACACCGGGCGCACCAATCAATGTGCGGGTGCCGAGCAATTGGCGGGTTACATCTCGGTCATCGAGCCCAAGTGCTTTCAGGCCACGCAGCACACAGGGGCGCACCGAAAAGCCGGTTTCTTCGCCCGACAGCGCAGTCTCAATGGCCGAGCTCGAGATGGGTGCAAGACCTGGCGCATCAGCCCCAAGTGCCACCAGAACCAATCCGTGCTCTTGCGGCTTTAAGGCCGTCTCAAAGCTTGGCGGGCTGCTCGTACCAGCAGAAATCTTGGCCAATATCGTGCTGGCCTCGGCAGCACCAGTGACGATCGCGCCAAGCGCACGGCGCACCAAGTCTTGATCCATAGGCGAGGTATAGGACTTCCCAAGTGCCATCAGGAGGCCTGCGCCGTCACAATAACGCAAAACCGCTGCGCGCTGTTTGGCCCAATTCTGGGCCGCCGATTTGGTTGGGAACGCTGTGGCCGCGCCGAGACAATCGAGGGCTATCCGCCAAGCTGCCGCAACACGTTCAAGCTGACTGAAGTCGATGTCTTCATAAAAGGCAGACAACGAGATGACGGCAGAAGGGCCAAGAGCCGCAAAAGCTGCATCGTCAAAAGCAAAGGCGCAGCCGGTACGCGCGGCCCGCAAAAGCAAGTCACCGTCTAGCGCTTGCGTGGCAGGGATCAGCAGGGTTGTCGGTTCCAGCAAAGGTGAATCGAGCAAGCCGCCATGCGCAGTGGCGTCAAAAATGCCTTGTTTAGCATCCTCAATCGCCTCTAGAATCGCCCCAGCGGGCGCCCCAATCCGAAATGCCGCTGCCACAGCTTGGGCCAGAACGGGATTGTCTCGGGGGTCGTCATGGCCAATGCCCTCGGCACGGCCAACAGCTTCGCTGACGCGGGCCAAGGCATCGCGCAATTGAATGCGTCCCATCGACAAGGCAGATGAGTCAAACTGGCTTTGGCGGCGTTGATGCACGACTGTTTCTGCCTGTGCCCAAGGCACGACCCGGCTTTGAAAGTCTTCATCCAACCAAACAGCTGGCAGGCCCGTTTCAATCTCGGTGGATCGATCTTTCAGGTTCAAAACAAACCCGCGCGTCGCCGATCCTCGTTGGCCTAAAGCGCGCAGATAGCCTGCATCAAGCATGACTTGGCGGTTCAACAGGCTATTGGCCAATACGGCTTCAAAATGGTCACGCGCTTCCGCGTCAACCAAGAAGCCCGTAGTCCAAGCCAAGCTGCCAATACGACCGGCTAAATCAAGGATGGCATCGGAGATAGAGGTTTCATCCGGCAGGTCTGCGGCTTCGCCGAAAGCTAGGACATTGTCCAAACTCCAACTCGCCGGGGCATAGAATGGGCCAGAGTCAGCGCCAACCTCGCGCAGCATATCAGGCTGTGCGACGAAGCGCTCATGACCAAAAAAGGCTGAATCAAAGCTCACGGCGGCCCCATCGCGAATCACTGCGGTGATCATCTGCCTGAAGTCGGCAGTCGCCTAGTCCTGATTGGCGAAAAACTGCATGAGCAGGTCTGCTTTCTGCTGAAGAATAAGTGTGGCCACGGGTAATTGGTGTTTAGTCCTGTTCAGGCATGCCGCATCGACTTGATGCCAAGAGCGGGGCGGGGCATAATGTCGGCTGAAGAGGAAATTTCTCGTGCTCACAAAAATCTTTACGTGGTGGAATGGTGCAACACTTGGTGCGCTGTTTGATATCGCAAAGCGTGCAACCTTGGTGGGCGAAGATGACCAAGGCAATCGTTATTTTGAAGAGCGCAAAGCCACCCTCGAAGGGCGCAAGCGTCGCTATGTGCTTTACAAAGGCTATGCTGAGCCTTCACGCGTGCCGGTGGATTGGCACGGTTGGTTGCACCACACGTTTGAGCAACCCCCGACGATTGAGCCGTTCCTGTTAAAGTCTTGGGAAAAGCCGCATCTGCCTAATCTAACGGGAACTGTCTTTGCCTATCGGCCAAAGGGCAGCTTAGCTGGGGCAGGAGAGCGCGCGAAATCCTCCAGCGACTATGAGTCTTGGTCGCCAGAGTAATGAAACGGGCAGATCGCAAGGCCATGTTCGACTTAAAGAAAGTGAGCTGGCTAGCGCTTGGCTCTGCCTGTATTGCCCTCGCCAGCGGTGCCGTGATTGCGCAGACGGCAAGTCCGGAAGCGAATTCAACTGCGCTACGTCCGGCTTCAACAGGCGGCGCGCCCACCGATTCGGCAAAGGCCACGAAAGCGACGACACCTGCAGCAACAAGCGGTGGTATTGACCCAGAGCTTGGACCGATTGCAGAGCCTGAAGAAGGCGATGTTGCGCCGGCCTTCCGTCAGAACGGCACGGGCACCTGGATGACCCCTGAGGAAGAAATGCGCGCGCGCATCCGCCGTGAAACCTTAAGCCAAGCAGAGGCAGAGCAACAAGCGCTGGCAGCCAGCGGCCTTGTCATGCCCCGCTTGGTGGGTCCTAACATTCCCCTTGTGCCGCTTGAACTTTTGTTTCCGCCAGAAGCGCTTGAGACTGGACCCAAACCTGTGCGCGAAACGCGCGGCACCGGGGTTATGATTGGGGCCTTGGACCGCGAAAAGGGGACAAATGTCCGGGTGCGCGTTCCCGTGGGCAGCCAAGTCACTTATGGGTCATTACGACTGAAGTTATCGGCTTGCTATGCCTCCAATCCTGAGGACCCGATTGAATCTTGGGCCTATGTCGAAGTTTCGGATATGGGCCGGCAAAATAACAATCAACTGGCTGTTTTGCCCCAGCGCAACCGTCGCGACATGCGCGAGGCCAATAAGGAGCGCGTGTTGCGCAAAGGCTGGATCATTGCTTCTAGCCCGGCGGTTACCCCGATTGACCATCCAACTTACGATATGTGGTTGGTCAGTTGTGAGGGGGCAGTTGCATTGCCAAGTGCTGCTCAATCGTCTCCAAACAAAGCGCGCCCACGCTCTGGGGCCAAAGCGGGCGTGGCGATACCAGATGCAGCGGCATCGGTTCCTGTTGCGCCAGAAGCAGATCCAGGTGAGTCAGAGCCTCAGACGGGTCCTGCGCCTGCCGCTCCGGCACCAGCAATCCCGGCACCGGGAAAGTTGAAGGGCACGTAATCGCTTCGGCCAAAAGCGTGTGATAGGTCTTACGATTGACCTCAAGGGTGCCAAACTGCGTCAAATGATCGGTTAGAAACTGGGTATCCAACAGGCGAAACCCACCTGCGATTAAATGCGCGACCAGATGGACGAGGGCGATCTTGCTGGCGTCACGCGCGCGCGAAAACATGCTTTCGCCAAAGAAGGCTGCCCCGAGGCGAACCCCATAGAGCCCACCGACCAAGCTATCCTCGTGCCACGTTTCAACGCTATAGGCGTGACCCCGGCGGTGTAGCCCGTCGTAAAGTTCTAAGATCGGCTGATTAATCCAAGTCTCTGTCCGCTCGCCAATCGGGGCGGCGCATAATTCCACCACCTCGCGAAAGGCTTGGTTGATTGTCACGATAAAAGGGGTGGTGCGAACCGTCCGTTTAAGGCGTCTTGGGATGTGGAATTGATCAAGCGGCAGAATTCCTCGTTGGTCTGGATCAACCAGAAACAGGCGGGGATCATCCCGCCCGTCTGCCATCGGGAAAGTCCCGCGCGCATAGCATGCCAAAAGCTCGTCCGGGCCAAAGCCCTTGCTCATGCACGCGGTTCCTCAGCTTGTTCGGCCTGTTCGGCTAACCACTTTTCCAGCCAATGGATGTTATAGTCGCCATCAATGATGTCGCGCTCTTGAACAAGCCGCAGGAAAAGCGGGATCGTAGTCTTTACGCCACCAACCACCATTTCAGAGAGTGACCGTCGTAAACGCATCAAGCATTCATTGCGGTTGCGCCCATGCACGATCAACTTACCAATCAAGCTGTCGTAATAGGGCGGAATTTTATAGCCCGTATAAATCGCTGAATCTAACCGTACGCCCAAGCCACCGGGGGCATGGAAGTCTGTGATGGTGCCAGGTGAAGGTGCAAAGGTGACAGGGTCTTCAGCATTGACACGGCATTCAATCGCCACCCCCTCAAACACCACTTCTTCTTGGGTGAAGGAGAGCGGCATGCCAGCGGCAATCCGAATTTGCTCGCGCACCAAATCCACGCCCGTGATCATCTCTGTGACGGGATGTTCAACTTGGAGGCGGGTGTTCATTTCGATGAAATAGAAGTGGCCTTCTTCGTACAGAAATTCAATCGTGCCAACGCCCAAATAGCCGAGCGACTTAATGGCCTTGACCACGATGTCACCAATCTCAGCGCGTTCCTCCGCGTTCAAGGCAGGCGAGGGCGCTTCTTCCCAGACCTTCTGGTGGCGACGCTGGAGCGAGCAATCACGTTCGCCCAAATGAACCACATTGCCGAACTCATCGGCGATGACTTGGATTTCGATGTGGCGTGGCTTGCCAAGGTATTTTTCGAGATAGACCGTGTCATCGCCGAACGCATTTTTGGCCTCCGTACGAGCCATCGACAAAGCGACCGACAACTCATCCTTGGAGTGGGCAACCTTCATGCCGCGACCACCGCCACCGGCAGAGGCCTTCACCAGAACGGGATAGCCAATCTCTTCAGCAACCGCCAAAGCGGTGTCATCGTCGGTAATGCCACCGTCAGAGCCGGGCACCACCGGGATGCCCGCAGCCTTCACCGCAGCCTTCGCGGCGATCTTATCACCCATCATGCGGATATGTTCGGCACGCGGGCCGATAAAGACGAGGCCATGCGCATCAATGATTTCGGCAAAGCGGGCATTTTCAGACAAGAAGCCATAGCCCGGATGGATGGCTTGCGCGCCGGTGATCTCGCATGCCGCGATTAAAGCTGGGATATTCAAGTACGACTTCGCCGCAGCTGGCGGGCCCAAACAGACGCTTTCATCAGCCAAGCGCACATGCATCGCGTCCGCATCCGCCGTAGAATGGACCGCCACGGTGGTTATGCCCATTTCTTTGCAGGCGCGGTGAATCCGCAGGGCAATTTCGCCGCGGTTGGCGATCAGAACTTTATCAAACACCTGTGTGTCTCCTGATTATTCGATCACGCAGAGCGCTTCGCCATATTCAACGGGTTGGGCATCATGGACAAGAATAGCCGTCACGGTTCCCGCGCGGGGTGACGGCACAGGGTTCATGGTCTTCATCGCTTCGATGATGAAGAGCTGCTGTCCTTCCTTCACCGTGTCGCCGACCTTGATAAAGGCCGAAGCGCCGGGTTCTGGTTGGGTATAGACCGTGCCGACCATAGGCGAGGGAACCGCACCGGGGTGCTTGGCAGGATCAGCCGTTGGGGCTGGCGCAGCGGGTGCTGACGCAGAATTTGCCGCCGCCGGGGCCATCGTCATTGGGGCTTGGGCCATTGGCACATGGGCTTGAACCACTTGGGGGGCGACGCTGGCTTGACGCGCAACACGCACGCGAACCCCTTCGTTTTCTACTTCAATCTCGCTCAGGTCCGTATCGCGCAGGATACGCGCCAGATCCTTGACCAATTTTGTGTCGAATCCTGATTGGCTCATTCGTCTCTCCTATAGGTCTGTCTTGGGACCTTCGTTTTTGGGGCAAAAGGATCAGCTTTTGACCGATAGTTTTTTGGATAGGGCTTCTAGGCCCAACACGTAAGAATGCAGGCCAAAGCCTGCGATTGTTCCGGTGGCTGCCATCCCAACATACGACTGATGGCGAAACGCTTCGCGCCGCAACGGGTTCGACAAATGGATCTCGATGACGGGAATGCTCATGGCCTTGATCGCATCATAGATCGCGAGCGATGTGTGGGTCAGGGCCCCGGCATTCAGCAAGACGCCTGCGCCATGCTCACGGGCTTCTTGCAGCCAATCCACCAATTGGCCCTCGCTATTGGACTGGCGGAAGACAAGCTTCATCCCCAAGCCTTCAGCCAGCGCTGAGCAAGCGGCTTCCACATCCGCCAGCGTATCGGTCCCGTAAATCTCAGGTTCGCGCGTGCCCAACAGGTTGAGGTTTGGCCCATTGAGCACAAAAATCGCTTTTTCCATGGACAAGGTGTAACCTTGCTTTGCCTAAAGGGAAAGGTGGCCATGCTGAAATGGTTGCATCTTATCGCCGCTTTCCTGCACAACCGCCTTGATCAAACCAACCAAGCCCGCCCATATCTGCGACCAATGAGGGTGCGATGATTATTTATCTCAATGGTGACGAGCATCAGGTTGAACCGGGGACAAGTTTGACAGCTTTGGTCGGTCGCCTTGTCGCCGATCCGCGCGGCGTGGCGATTGAGCGCAATCGGGCGATCGTGATGAAGTCGCAATGGGATCAAACCATTTTGGCTGACGGTGACCAATTAGAATTTGTGCAATTTGTAGGCGGGGGATGAGGGTTTGACCGAAACAACAAAAGACCTCAACCACGATGATAGCTGGACCGTTGCCGGACGCACCTTTTCGTCGCGCTTGATCATTGGCACGGGTAAATACCGCGACTACGCGCAAAATGCAGCGGCGGCAGAGGCCGCGGGCGTGGAGATCGTCACAGTTGCCGTGCGCCGGGTCAATTTGTCTGACCCCAGCCAGCCGCGCCTGACCGACTTTGTTGACCCCAAGCGTTATACTTTTCTGCCCAATACAGCGGGCTGTTTCACCGCCGAAGATGCGCTGCGCACGCTGCGGCTTGCCCGCGAGGCAGGTGGCTGGAGCTTGGTGAAGCTGGAAGTCTTGTCTGATCAGAAGACGCTTTATCCCGATATGATTGAGACGCTCGAAGCTACCAAAGTCTTAGTGAAAGAAGGCTTTGACGTCATGGTCTATTGCACCGACGATCCGGTCTTTGCCCGTCGCTTAGAAGATGCAGGCGCGTGTGCCATTATGCCTTTGGGCGCGCCGATTGGCTCTGGCCTTGGCATCCAAAACCCCGTCAATATCCGCTTGATCGTCGAAGCCGCCCGCGTACCCGTTTTGGTCGATGCAGGCGTTGGCACGGCGTCAGAGGCCGCCATTGCGATGGAACTTGGTTGTGATGGGGTTTTGATGAATACCGCCATTGCCGAGGCCAAAGACCCTATTCGCATGGCGCGCGCCATGAAGCATGCGGTCCTAGCCGGGCGCGACGCCTATTTGGCTGGCCGCATGGGGCGCAAGCGCTATGCCGATCCATCCAGCCCCTTGGCAGGTCTGATCTAGCCTATCTATCTGCGTCATGTGCTTGACGCTTTTACGGGGCGGGCCTACCCCGCCCACACACCGGGGAGCCCCACGATGAGGGGCTGAGAGGCCATAAACACTCCAACAGGATTGTCGTTTGGCGACCCGTAGAACCTGCTCCGGATCATGCCGGCGAAGGGAGGGGCTTTTATGACTTTATCACTCGTTATTCTCGCTGTGGCGCAAGCGGCTCAACCTGTCGCTCAACCGGAGCAGCAGGAAATAATTATCGCCGATGTAATCAGGTTCCCGGTCACCGAAACGATCACAGTACGGGGACGAAGAGAGTCCAAGTTCAATACAGCGGCTGCGGCAATTGTTATTCAGGGCGAGGGGATATCCAATGTTGATGATGTCGCGACCGCAGTACCTGGTGTCTGGATGGTCAATGACCAAGACCCCGGCACCAATATCCTCTCGATCCGGGGCGCGACGACGGATCGCTTGCAACAGGCCTCCGTTGCCATGGTGCTTGACGGTGTGCCTTTGGCCGATACCGAGCTGTTCACGCCGCGCCTCAATGATGTAGCTGCGATTGAAGTTCTCAAAGGCCCCCAAGGCGCGCTTTTTGGCAAGAATGCCTCTGGCGGGGTGATTGGTATCAGGACGGACGACTCAGGCACCTATGTCGACCTCAGCGCTGGCAATGGCGGTTTGGGGGAGATTGAGGCCGCCCACACGTTCTGGCTTGGGGACAATGGCTGGAACTTGCGGGCGGCTGGCCTGTGGTCGTCTGCCGACGGCTGGATCAAGAACACCACGCTCAATCGCTTGGTCGATGCCGTCGAAACCCGCACTGGCCGCCTCCGTCTGACCGGTCCCGCCTTAGGCTGGGACTTCGACTTCAAGGTTCAATACTTAGAAGATGAAGGCGGGGCCGCTTGGGCGAGCTCTAACAATGTTACGGGCAAGAATGCGGGGCGTTTGGCTGGCAGCGTCTTGATCAATCCAATCGGCGATTATCCGGGCCAATCCAAGCGGCGCTGGGGCCATGGGGTGGCGAAGGCCTCTCGGCCACTCGCCGGGGGGACCTTATCGGGCTATGTCGCGCGGGACTCCTATGCCAAGCGCTGGGATGAGGAATTGGATTATCGCCCGGGGCCTTTGACTTTCTTTGGCTTTCCAGCTTTCCCAACTGGCATACAGCCCATCCGTCAACCGATTGATTTGCGCGCCACCACAGCAGAAGTGCGCTGGGTGTCAGATGATGATCAGGCTCTGACCCAGCAATGGGGCGTGTTCGTACAAGATACGGACAAAGACCGTACGGATGATTTCGGCCCCCTCCTGTTCGGCGGTCCGGCCCCGCGCTATTTAACCCGCTCGCACCAGACTTCGGTCTTTGGCGGGCTTGGCTATCAGGCGACACCTGAATTGAAGGTCGAAGTACAGGGCCGACTTGATCGCGACGAGCGGTCACAGACGATCTTGAGCCAAGTTGGCGCACCGGTGATCTCCCGTCGCGAGGGCACGTTTGAGCGCTTTCAGCCGCGTGTGACGGCTCAATATCTGAACAATGGCACCAATGTCTTCCTCACCTATGGCGAGGCCTATCGCCCCGGTGGCTTTAACCCGCCGCCAGCAGCGAGCTCCATCTGGAAAGCGACTTATCGGCCAGAGATTACAACCTCTTTGGAGTTAGGCTGGAAACAGCGCTTGCCTGTGGCCTCAGGTCGGCTGGAGTTGAATGTCTTTTCCAACAAGGTCGAAGACTATCAAAACTACACGTTCATCGACAATCAATCGGTGACCTTAAACGTGGACGAAGTGACCGTGACGGGGCTTGAGGCCAGTATCTTGTTGCGACCGTTTGACGGCCTGGATCTTTCGGCAAGCTATGCCTTGGCCGACACCAAGATTGATCGCTTCATTGCCACCGATCCGCTGATAGGTTCGCCCGCCACACGGGATTACAGCGGCAAGGCCATCCCCAACGCGCCAAAGGATACGGGCAAAGTTTCTGCGCAATACAGGCGAACATTTGGACTAACTGATCTGGCAGGCCGGATAGACGCCAATTATGCCGGCAAGACCTTTTATGAGATCGACAATGTGCTCTATTCGCCAGCCCGCTGGTGGACCGATCTGACCATCAGCGCCGAGCGCGGCGATTGGACCGCAACCTTGCAGGCGCAAAATCTCACCGATGAGCGCTGGGCTATTTCCGCGTTTGGTCAGGGCATGACAGGCTTGCTAGCAGGTCTCGGCCCCGGCGGCCCGTTTGACACCTTCACCATCAACCGTGGGCGCAAAGTCACCTTCAGCCTACGTAGGGAGTTTTAGGTCATGGCTTTTACCGATGATGTCTGGGCTGCAGCCACCAATTTGCGCAATGCAGTGCACGCCCATCCCTTCAACACGGAATTGGCGGCAGGCACCTTATCCCGCGAAGCCTTCGCCCATTATATGATCCAAGATAGCCTCTATTTGCAGGGCTATGCGCGGGTTCTGGCCTTGGGTGCGGCCAAAGCGCCGGCGGCCGATGAGATCTTGGAGTTCTCCAAAGCTGCCGAAGTTGCCATCATCGTCGAGCGCGCGCTGCATGCGGGCTATCTTGAGCAATTTGGCATTGACCCCCGCGCAGCAGAAACCGCTACCGCGACACCCGCTTGTGAGGCCTATGTCAATTTTATGCTGGCAACAGCGGTGACCGATAGTTTCGCGGTGCTGGCAGCGGCCGTTCTACCTTGCTTTTGGCTCTATCAAGACGTCGGCACCACCATTGCCAAACAGGGAGCGCCCAATAATTTCTATCAGGCGTGGATTGATACCTATGCGGATGAAAGCTTTGCTGCGGCAACAGAGCGGATGAAGACAATCGTGAATACTGCGGCAGAGGCCGCAGGGCCAGCAGAGCGTGCCCGCATGCAATCAGCTTTCCTGCGCTGTGCCCAACATGAGTGGCTGTTTTGGGAAAGTGCCTATCACCAAAGAGACTGGCCCGTTCGCCCGTAAATGTGCGCCTGATGCACTTGTGCATCAGTGGGTTCAACTTATTGCGAAAACCGCTCCTCTTGTCAGCTTAAGCGCTTGAAGCAAGTTCAAGTCAGTCCATAAAGGAGAAAAGAGGAAACGCACCCCATGGGCCTAATCGACAGTATCAAGCGCGAGGTAAAGTTTTTTTCGGCCTTAAGTCGCACCAATAATTGGATGAAGGACTTAAGCCCGGACAGCCAAGTCTTGCTGCCGGACAATTGGGAAGCGATTTGCGACCAATTTAACGCCAAACCCGCGATTGTGTTTGAAGGCAAAACTTGGACCTATGGGCAATTTGATGGTCGCGCGAACCTTTATGCGCATTGGGCGGTCTCAATCGGTTTGAAAGCCGGTGATGTCGTCTCGCTCTTCATGCAGAACCGACCTGACTATTTGGCCGCTTGGTATGGCCTGACTAAGGTCGGGGTGATTGTGGCCTTGATCAATCATAATTTGCAAGGTCCATCACTCTTGCATTGTGTGACCATTGCAAAGTCGAAGGCAGCAATCGTCGGTGTGGAACAGGCTGATCTGTGGAGCACGATTGACGGACAATTGACCGACGTTTCGGTCTGGGCTGCAGGTGGTTTGATCCCCAATGCCAATGACTTGGATCGCGCCTTAAATGCCCAGAGCAATAAAAGACCGTCGCGTGCCTATCGCGAGATGCTGACAGCCAAAGACCCCTGTCTCTATGTGTATACCTCGGGCACCACAGGAAATCCAAAGGCGGCAACCCTGTCGCATTTGCGGACCCAAGGTATGAGCCGGTCCTTCATTGCGGCAACCAATACCGGGCCGGGAGACCGTGTTTATTGCCCATTACCGCTCTATCACGGGACGGGCGGAATCTGCGGTGTAGGTCTCGTCTTGAATACGGGGGCAACTTTGGTGTTGCGCCGTAAGTTTTCGGCCACCCAATTCTGGGACGATATTGTCGATCAGGAATGCACGGTTTTTGCCTATATTGGCGAATTGTTCCGCTATTTGGTCAGCATTCCGCCGCATCCAAAAGAGCAGGCGCACAAGCTTAAGTCCTGTTTTGGGAACGGCTTGCGGCCCGATGTTTGGGCGCGGGCCGAGGAGCGCTTTAAAATTCCGCTTATCTGTGAGTTCTACGGCTCTACCGAGGGCAATGTCAGCTTCATCAATGTGGAAGGCAAGCTGGGGGCGGTTGGTCGTATTCCAGGCTATTTGAAGAAGCGTTTTAATGTAGAGCTGGTTCGATTTGATATTGAAGAAGAAAAGCCGATCCGGAACGAAGAGGGCCTGTGCGAGAAATGCGCTTTTGATGAAGTGGGTGAGGCCATAGGCAAGATTGACACGACCAATGTCCGCGCGCGCTTTGATGGCTATGCGAACGACAAGGTTGCGTCTGAAAAGAAGCTTTTGCGCGACGTCTTTGAAAAGGGCGATTTGTGGTTCCGCACCGGCGACCTCTTGAAGCAAGACAAGCTCGGCTACTTTTACTTCGTGGATCGGATCGGTGACACCTATCGCTGGAAATCTGAAAATGTCTCGACCAATGAAGTGGGCGAGGCCTTGTGCATCTTTCCGGGTGTTGAGCAAGCCAATGTTTATGGTGTGGATGTACCCCACGCGGATGGTCGTGCGGGGATGGCGGTAATTGTCTCGCCGACACCACTCGATTTGGCAGCTCTTTCGGCACATGTGCGGGCTGAATTGCCCAGCTATGCCGTGCCCTTGTTTTTGCGCTTTCAAACGGAAATGGAAGTTACGGGCACTTTCAAATATCGCAAGGTGGATCTGGTAAAAGCCGGCTTCGACCCTGCGCAGATTGCCGATCCCATGGTCTGGATGAATCCTGCGACCCGCCTTTATGAGCCTTTGACCCCTGAGGTTTATGAAGCATTTCAACTCGGGCAAATCCGATATTGATGGCTTGGAAATCAAATATTGACAAATGTTGAGTTAAAATAGGCGCATGTTTGATGTGCATGAAGGTCGTGAAAAGGTGGTAGAGCTAGCTTGGTGGGACCCGGACGTCCTCATCGAAGCCAATATCATGCCCGCGACAGGCCTCGCGACAGACTATTTGAATGTATTTAACGAGGCCGTCATGTTGTTTGGTCTGCTGGGCGATATGCCCGACATGATTGAAGAACTGCGCAATTGGGAACCTTTGAGCTATGAGCAGCACTTTGCACGCTCTGGCTTTCAAGCCAAGGATTTGGCGATTCTAGCGTATCAGCATGCAGACCCCGCCATTAAAGACCCGTTTGATGCCTTGAGCCATGAGACGTGCGAGTTGCTGCAGCAGGCCATCGCGCGGGCGGAAGGACTGATCCAACAAGGTGCGCCGTTGCAGGACTTCATCGTCGAGACCACGATGGCGCTGCAAGCGTCCATCATGTTGCTGGATGGTATGGTGCATGGCGGTGCTGCTGGCGGTGCCCAAGACGATATTGATGCCTTGTTCGACTAAGGCCGACCTAGAGCTTGCTTAATTCTAGCTGCGACGGGCGGTATAGCCAACGCGGGGAAAGTGAACCACCACAGTCCCAAGACCCGGCACTTCGCGCTCCAACGCGATCTCGCTGGCGTCGGAAAACACCAGCTTGCCTGTAACTGGGTCACGTCCGTAATCGTCTGGCGAGACAGACACAAAGTCACCTTCGCGCAGGCCTTGTGGTTCTTGTTCATCAACTCCGGTACGGGCGATCGGCGTGCTTTGTCCGGCCAGCGTAACAGCCTCTTGCGAAGTCATCGTTGCCACAGTCCCGTGGCCAATATCGTCGACCCGCTCAACCCAATCGCGCGCCGTTTCAAAGGGGGCCATTAAGCTATCATAGCCTGGCCGATAAGCGTTACGCAGGAACCAAAAATTCATATAAGCGGAAATGTCGCCGAGGCCCGGTTTGTCGCCAAAAAGCCACTTGCCCTTCGACGCTTCAAGGGCCTCTTCCACCCAAGTCACATGGCCGCGCCATTGATCGCGCATCATCGGCGAGGCAGCGCGCATTTGCTCGGTGTCAAACGGTCTACCCGACAATTGTTCGCGGTCGCGCTTAAATGCCTCCGGCACATTGAAACCTTCGGCGCCAAAAATGATGGGCACGCTTGCTTGAAAGAAGGCCCGATCCGCCCACATGGCAATCATCCACGAAAGCCCTGCTTCGCCATTGGGATAGAGTGTTGGGGTTGGATGGCGGCGTTCGATCTCGCGCAGGATCAACTGCGTGTCGCAATAAATGTCGGCCCCGATCTGCAGAACCGGCGTCCGACGATAGCCACCGGTTAGCGGGGTCAGGTCAGGCTTGGGCATGATGGAAGGGATCATGACCGAGACCCAGTTCAGCCCCTTGAGACCCATGACCAAACGGATCTTCTCAGAAAATGGCGAGGCGTTAAAGTGGTGTAAGATCAGGCTATCGGCATCGGCCATAAGAACATCCTTCGAAGAGCGACTCACGCATGAGATGGCTTCCTTTTAACGAGCCAAATGTATTCGACCAGTCCTTCACCAAAATGCGACGCGACAAATGCAGTCAGGCGCGTTACATCAGGCCAACATCCATAAATAGGCTCGGTATCAAACCGTGTGAGGGGAAAATATGTTTGACTTTGAGGCCACAAAATCGGTTGCGGACATCACCCGCGTACAGGCTGCGACCCGCCCAGATGGCATTGCCATCTCGTTCAAGGATCGCACGACGACATTTGCGCGCTTGGACACGATCGCCAATCAAATCGCACAGGCGCTGATCAGTCTGGGCGTAAAGCCAGATGATCGGGTGGCTGTTTATGGCGCAAATTCAGATCATTACCTCGCCTTGTTTTTTGGTTGCGTGAAGGCTCGGGCAACCCTTGTCGGCGTCAACGCGCGCTTGGCCCCGCCGGAAGTGGCTTATGTTCTGGATGATAGTCAGGCGAAAATCTTTTTAGTCGGTAGTCATTTTTATGAAGTTGCCGCAGCAGCCCTAGATCACGCCACCAACAAGCCGATGACCTTGGCCCTTGATGGCGGTCATTCAAACTGGACCAGCTATCAGGACTGGCATGAAGCCGCCTCGTCAGAGGATCCAGGCCTGCCCTGCTTGCCCGATGATGATGTCATCCAACTTTATACCTCTGGCACCACAGGTTTGCCCAAAGGCGTGCAGATTACCAACCAAAACTATATGTCTTTCTTTGAGTTTGGCATCGGCGCGGAATGGGCAAAATATGAAGCGGGTGAAGCGGTGCTGATCGCCATGCCGATGTTCCATGTCGCTGGGATCAACAGCGCCATTTTGTGCGTCGCCCAAGGGGCGAGGGCCGTGGTTTTGGAGCAAGTGGACCCGGTTGAAATCCTGCGTCTGATTGCGGTCGAAAAGATTGCGCACGCCTTTGTGGTACCCGCCGTGATCAATATCCTGATCCAGGTTAATGCCAAGATCCCAACCGATTTCTCGGCTTTGAAGCGAATGTATTATGGTGCTTCCCCGATTGCGGAGGATCTGCTGCTGCAGGCCCAATCGACCTTTGGCTGCTCCTTCACGCAATTATATGGCATGACTGAAAGCTTGGGCGCTGGCACTTATTTGCCGCCAGAGGCGCATGATCCAGCGCGGGGCAAGCTGCGCTCATGTGGGATTGCTTGGCCCGGGTTTGAGATTGAATGTCGTCGGGATGACGGCAGCGCCTGTGCCGTTGGCGAAGTGGGTGAGATCGCCATGCGCTCGACCACCATTATGAAGGGCTATTTCAACCGACCCGACGCCACCGCTGCGACCGTCAAGGATGGATGGCTTTATACGGGTGACGCGGGCTTCTTTGACGAAGAGGGCTATCTCTATATCCACGACCGTGTGAAGGACATGATCGTGACCGGGGGCGAGAACGTCTATCCTGCGGAAGTCGAAAACGCCGTCTATGGCCACCCCGCTGTTGCCGACGTCGCAGTTGTTGGCGTGCCAGATGAGAAATGGGGCGAGGCGGTTAAGGCCATTGTCGTCCTGAAGCCCGGCGAAACAGCAGAGCCTGCCGATATCATCGCTTGGACCAAGGCGCGGATCGCTGGCTATAAAGTGCCGAAGAGCGTGGACTTTATCTCCGAACTCCCGCGCAACCCTTCAGGCAAAATTCTCCGTCGTGAATTGCGTGAGCCTTATTGGGTTGGCCATTCTCGACGGGTGGCCTAGAGCAGGAAAGCTTCTCTGGTTTAAGCCGCTTCTTGTTGGGCGACCGCCAAGCGGGGGAGGGACACGATCACCATGGTCCCGACCCCAACTTCAGAGGCAATGGTTAAAGTGCCTCCATGCATCTCCGCAAACGAACGCGACAAGGCAAGGCCTAAGCCACTGCCCTGATTAGACCGCGCATGTTCGTTTTCAACCTGCTCAAACGGTCGGGCCAAGCGTGGTAAGTCCTCGGCTTTGATGCCGATCCCATTGTCGATCACCCGAATGATCACCGAATCCAGATTATTCTTTACCTGGACCAGAACCTTGCCATTTTCCGGGGTGAACTTAATCGCATTGGACAGCAAGTTGATCATAATCTGCTTGATCGCTCGTGCGTCGCCCGTGACATCGCCTGCCTCTGCAAGCTCGCCAACGAGGGCGATGCCTTTTTCTTCTGATCGACCGCGCACCAAACGCATCGCTTGCTCAATCGTCTCCTGCAAATCCATCGGCTTGGGATAGATTTTAAACTTGCCGGCTTCGACTTTTGCCATGTCGAGCACGTCGTTGATCAGCTCCAGCAAGTGCTTTCCACTGTTGAGAATGTCGGTCGCATAGGTGAGGTAACGGCGGTCACCCAAGGGTCCGTAGAGTTGCTGGACCATAATCTCTGAGAAGCCATTGATGGCGTTAAGCGGCGTGCGCAGCTCATGGCTCATATTGGCCAAGAAGCCACTCTTTGCATTCGAAGCCTCTTCCGCGCGTTGCCGCTCAGTCCGATATTTCTCGGCCAGTTCCGACGCTTTGTGCTCTGAGCGCTCCAGCTCCACCACGACCGAGCGCATCTGCCGTTCAGAGCGCATAATACTTTCTTCGGTTTCTTTCAGCGGCGAGATATCAATACCGATGGAAACTAACCCGCCGTCGGAAGTTTCCCGTTCAACCAGCTGAATCCAAACGCCATTGTCCAGCTCTATTTCTTGAGCTAACTCATCATAACGATCTGGGCGTTGCGATTTTACGCGTTTGGCAGCCGCAGCGGAGACCGCTGTGTAGGATGCCCCGGCCTGCAGGATCGTTCCGTCTAGTCCAAATGTTTTGGCGAAGCCGCCATTCCACAAGATCAAGCGCCGGTCTTTAGACCAGAGCGCAAAAGGACCCGAAATGGAATCGATCGCATCGCGAAGGCGGCGTTCGGCCGCGGCGACACGGGCTTCTGAGTTGCGTTCCTCGGAAACGTCGATCGACACGCCAATCGCGCGAATGAAACCAGGCCGTTGGCGATCAACCGCCGCGCGACCGCGTAATTGCACATGAACTATGCCGGTGGTCCGGGTGATTTTGACCACGACATCCAGCACACCAATCTGGGCGGCTGAAGCCAAGGCGGCGCGAAGTCGGGCTTGATCCTCGACGCTCAACGCTTGCATGACCTCTTGGGTATCAAATCGCCCGGCACCGGAAAGACCAAAACTATTAGCCAGTCGTTGGGTCAAATAAACGCGGTCATTGGTTATGTCCCAATCCCAGACGCCGCACCGGGCCCCTTCAATCGCGACCCTTAGGCGGCGCTCTGCATCGCGCATTTGGACGCGCGCCGCGGCAAAACGCTCTGACTGTCCTTGAACCAAGAACCAGATCCCGGCAGCTGCCAACACTGGCCCTAAGAACAACAGGCCGAACATGATGGCACTGCGCAGCCAAGCTGCTTCGATGGGGCCACGGTCCCGAGCGACAAAGGCAGTCAGGCCGTTTTCGGCCACAGCCGTCCCGACAACGATGTTTTGGCCGTCAGTATCATTCGTATAAAAGCCCAAAGCAGAGCCTGCGGCTGGTGGTGATTTGAGACCAAAGGCAGAAAGGGCCCCCTGTGTCGAAACCGCCTTAAAGGTGGGCTGCACAGAGATGAGGTTGCCACCGGGTTCACCTACGCCAACGCGGCGCCCGGGGCCAAGGGCATCGAGGCCCTTTAAGGTGACGAAAGCGGCTAACGCGCCCCCATCGACGGTACGCACAGAAACGGCCGGCAAATAGCGACCCCCGCCTAGCGCAACAGCCCCACTCCACCCATCAGTCTTAGCCAATTGGGCAGCGGCGGCCAAGGCCCCAATATCGCTTGACGAAGCAGAGCCTTGCGAGACCAAGACCCCCTTGCTGTCAAAGCTTGCAACAGCTTGTAGCCCCGGCGCAGTAGCCGCCACCGTCGCACCGTTGGCCATGCCAAGACCACTTGCCGCCACTAAGCTGGCCCGCGCTTCTCGTATGGCAGCGTCAATTTGTGACGTAATCAGACGGGCTTCGGAGGCGGCCTCATGGGTGGCATCTCGGTGAAAGCGATCATAATCGCGCTTGGCTAGGAGCAAAATGACCGCGGCGAATAGCGCGCACAGGACAAGCGTGATGGCAACCGGCCATTGGCCGTTCATCTCGTCGTCTTTAGGTGCCACTTTGGCCATTTACTCACCCGAATCAGAGGGATCTCACCCTCATTTGACGAAAGGGTAAAGGAGTTCTTAACACGACGTCTAGGGCGGGGGCTCAGCTTCCTGTGAACCTTTCGCACAATTTACAGGCACCCGCCCATGATAGACTATTTACCCCCAATAAAATTGGCGGACGCCGCGAGACTAAATTGGGCTGCAGATTAGGCGGTCAAGCCATCGTATATCTTCGATAAAATCTCGCGCGTGTTGGCGGATAGAGAATTGCGGTCCAACAAGGACTGCAACGTCCGCTTTGCCAAATTCTGTCGGGGCTCATTCACGCGCGAACAGGATTCAAACACGGTCCCTAAGCGGGCTGCAAGGGCACCATTCGTGCCATCAACGTCTGCTATCAACTCAGCAATTACCTGATAACCCGCCCCATCGCCCCGGTGAAAGGCGGCAGGATTTCCACTCGCAAACGCCCCACCAAGTGCGCGCACCCGGTTGGGGTTCAATAACGTGAAACCGGGGTCCGCACGCAAGGTTCTAAAGGTCGCCAGCGGGTCTTCGCACAAGGCCATCGCTTGCACGCGGAACCACTTGTCCATCACCAATGCATTGTCTGAAAACCGCTCTTTGAAGGCAGCTAAAGCAGCGTGATAACGCGGCCCGCCAAATTGCGAGAGACCGTCGAGCGCACTCATCATGTCGGTCATGTTGCGCGCCGAGAAGAAGGTATTCTCGGCCCGCATGGCTGCTCGGTCGGTTCCGCTTGCGCACAAAAGGTCGAGACAAGCAGCCATTAAAGCACGTTGGCCTGCTGCTTGTGCGCTTGCTGAAAAGGCTTGCGCCGGATCGTAGATTGCAAAGCAAGCACTCAGTTCGGTGTCGAGTTGCTCTGCCAGTAGTCGCCGCACGAAGTTGCGGGCAGCCAATAGATTGGATGGGTCGCATAGCGGCTGAAGCTGCATCAGTTCACTTACATCCGGCAATCGCAACAGAAGAGCTGCGAAAGCTGGGTCTCCCTTTGCATCGGCCAGCGCGCCTTGAAATGCCCGCGCGAGATCCTGCGCTATCTCAGGCTCTTCACCCGCATGAAGGCTTTTAGCCGCCGAAAGCAACGTGTTGCGTGCAATGGTTTGGGTCGATTCCCACCGAACAAAGGGGTCGGTGTCACAGGCCGCTAACAGCGCTAAATCGGCATCGCTATGATTGGTAATCAAGCGAACTGGGGCTGAAAATCCCCGCATGTAGGAAACTACAGGGCGATCAACTACCCTGTCGAAATGCAACTCCAAAGTGGTGCTGGCCATTGGAATCAACCAATCGTCCGCTGCCACGTCCGTATCGGCCAAGTGCAGGTGCAAAGGTGCGCCGTCAGGGCCGAAAAATGCCATTGAAATCGGCAAAGGCACCCAAGACTTAGACGATTGCCCTGGGGTGTCCGGTGTTGATTGCTTAAAGTGCACCGTTAGCTTTTGGGTCGCCGCATCATAGTCGCTAATCGCCTCCAAACAGGGGGTGCCTGCTTGATCATACCAACGCTCTATCCCATGTAGCTGGTTACCAGTCGCGGTCCGCATGGCGTGCAACCAATCTTCAATCGTCGCCGCCGTACCGTCGTTTTCTGCAAAATAGAGGTTCGCCCCTTCTAAAAAGGCATCTCGCCCCACCAATGTCTGCAGGACCCGAATGATCTCCGCCCCTTTTTCATAGATGGTCGCGGTGTAGAAATTATCGATCTTCACATAGCTTTTCGGGCGTACCGGATGGGCGAGGGGCCCTGAATCCTCGGGGAATTGGCGTGCTCGAAGTGCCTTAACATCTTTGATCCGCTTAACAGCACGCGACCGTTGATCGGCAGAAAATTCCTGATCTCGGAATACTGTGAAGCCCTCTTTGAGGGATAATTGGAACCAGTCGCGGCAAGTGACACGGTTGCCGGACCAATTGTGGAAATATTCATGCGCTATAACCGCTTCAATGGCTTCATAATCGGCATCGGTCGCGGTGGTCTCATCTGCCAAAAGAAGCGCAGAGTTAAAAATATTGAGGCCCTTGTTCTCCATCGCCCCGAAATTGAAGTCCGAGACGGCCACAATATTAAACACGTCTAAATCATACTCGCGGCCGAACACGTCTTCGTCCCATTTCATGGACCTCTTTAACGCGTCCATTGCATAAATTGCCTGTGAGGCCGCGCCCTTATCGACGTAGATGCAAAGCTCAACATTTTTGCCTGAGCGGGTAACAAACTGATCCTCAAGCGTATCAAAGCCACCTGCAACCAAGGCGAATAAATAAGATGGCTTCAGATGGGGATCATCCCAAGCCGCCCAATGCCTGCCGTCGTCATAATTGCCAATGGCGACGCGATTGCCGTTGGACAATAATGATGGAAATTCGCTCTCGGGTGCCTCAACTCGCACATGGAACCGGCTCATCACATCGGGGCGATCGGGCCAAAAGGTAATGTGCCGGAAGCCTTCTGCCTCGCATTGTGTGCAAAAACGGCCGGCAGACATATAGAGGCCTGACAAAGCTGTGTTGCCCACTGGGGCGATGGCAACTTTTGTTTCCAGCTTGAAAGAATCTGGCACGCTTTTTAAAGTCAGCCCATGTTCATCGAGCTGATAATCTTGGGCCGATAATGGCCGGCCATTGATTTCCACGGACAACAATTCAAGTCCCACGCCATCTAATTTTAGCGCTTCGCCTTTAGCCCATTCATGTGGTTTGCGATCAATGATCAAGCGCGATGTCACAAGTGTCCGCGCGGGGTGCAAGTCAAACACCAGTGATACATGAGAGATCGAAAAAGGGTACGGGCGATAGTCCTGGAGACGGACGGGGATGTGTTCTTGAGTGCGCATTCAAGCGGCTTAGCGCGCCAAGGGTCACCTTGTCCAAACCTTTTTGTTCGCGTCGGGCGACCTGGTAAGCCGTTAGATCCCGAGACTTTCGCAAGAATCTGTAAAACTAAAAGCGCTAGAAATACCCCAAATTAACTTTGGGACATTAAAAGTCGTCCTTGTTGGTACGAACTGCACAAGTGAGGTTATTATGGCGCTCGATCACGACCCTAGGCTATCGGAAGGATCACCCAGTCCTGCGCCAAACGGTCCGCGCGCCCAATCTGTCCCGCCGCCGCTTGCTCAGATGCCGACGAGTGTGAGCTCACGTTCGCTCAACCCAACCAGCGCGGCTGAACTCATCGCGCAGGTGCAAAACGGGTTAGCTGCTGCCGGTATTGGCCGCGACGACACAGCGGCCCAACGCAAAGTATTCGAACGTCGCGCAATTGAACAGCCGACTGAGCGCATGATTGGTCGGGTGACCTTTTGTAACGGCGCCCGTGCCACCATCTCCACCATGGCGGATAACTTGAGTGAAGCATCCTCTGATTTTTGGGCAGTAGGGCGTTTGATTTCGATCACGGTTGGCAAAACTCGGGTCGTTGCGCTGGTTTACGAGATGCGCACAGATAGTTCCGTCTGGGATATGGAAGCCCAGAATGCGGTTAGCGTCCAAGTTGAGCTGATGGGCGAGATTTCTGAAGATGCCCACGGACGGACACGTTTTCAGCGCGGCGTGTCGCGCTACCCACAAGTCGGTTCTGTCGCCCACAAGATCCGTGCGCGCGACCTTGAAGTGATGCATGACCTCGGCGACCGCAAATCGGTAGAAGTGGGCCGCCTGTCTCAAAATGCCGACATTCCTGCGACCATCAGCGTGAATGACCTTTTGACCCGGCACTTCGCGGTTGTGGGGACCACAGGGGTCGGTAAGTCGTGCTCTTTGACTCTATTGGTTCGCCAGTGTCTGAGTGTGAAGCCTGATTTGCGTGTGGTGCTCTTGGATCCACACAACGAATTCGCAGGTGCCTTTGGCCCTCTCGCGCAAGTGTTGGACTCCACAACACTTGAGTTGCCGTTCTGGTTGTTCCGGTTTGAAGAATTGGAGGATGTGATCTTCCGCGGTAAAACCGTCGCAGAAGAGGCTGAAATTCTGCGAGAGGTTTTGGCGCAAGCTAAAACCAATTTCCAGAATGAGAAGACGGGTGCAACCGCCGCTGGGCTGGTGCGCAAGGCTTTGGATGTTGGCGGTTTAAATGCCGACAGTCCAATGCCTTATCGAATGTCGGAACTGTTCAAGCTCATTGATGAGAACATAGGTCTTTTAAGCCCCCGCCATGAACGCCACCATTTGAAATCCTTGCGCGTTCGTCTGGATGCCTTGGTCAATGATCCGCGCTATGGTTTCATGTTTACCAGAGGCGGCGCGGAAGACAATTTTGCGCCGCTTTTGGCGCGCTTGTTCCGTCTGCCTGCCGAAGGCCAGCCGGTTTCGATCATAAATTTGTCGGGGCTACCGTCGGATGTGACAAATGCTGTGGTGTCGGTTCTGGCGCGCCTTTGCTTTGATGTGGCCTATGCCAGTGAAGGCCAATTGCATGTCTTGCTGGTTTGCGAAGAAGCACACCGCTATGTACCTCAAGACCCTAATGCCGGCTTTATCCCAACCCGACGTGCGATTGCCCGGATTGCGAAAGAAGGTCGGAAATACGGCTGCTCCATCGCGGTGGTATCCCAACGACCCGGTGAACTTGATCCGACCATCTTGTCGCAATGTTCGACCGTTTTTGCGATGCGTTTGGCCAATGATCGCGACCAAGAGATTATCCGCTCTGCTATCGCCGATTCCAGCGGCTCAACAATTTCATTTTTGTCGGCTTTGGATAATGCAGAAGCGATCGTGTTCGGCGAAGCCGTGGCGACAACCATGCGCTTCAAGTTCACCTACCAAGAGCCATCGAAACTGCCACGCGCAGCCGGGACAGACATTACCGACCCGAATTCAAATGCCCGCAAGACAGGCGAAGCCGATCCACGCTTGATTGCGACCCGCTTGCGCGGCATGCGTGAATTAGAAAAGCCACTACAGCCAACTATGCTGGCCGAAGCCTCGTCTCAGCAGAAATTGGCTGCGGCAGCTGGCGCTGCTGCCGGCCTGCGACAGCCTACATCCACCGCTGGCTCGCCGCTACCACGCCCGACAAACGGGTTTAACTCCTAAGTGGGCTGCAGTTACTGCGCACAATTACGCGATCTTCCCTAAGGTTACGGCTTTCCGTTCACGTAAACTTGCTTATGCTGCTGCCAAACAAACAAGCGGCGGCGCTTAAGCCGTTAGCGCGACTTTGGGAGGCACACGCCACATGAATTTCGATTTTTCTGACGATCAAAAATATCTGAAAGAACAGGCCCGTAAATTCCTGTCCGAACAGTCCAGCATGGCGGTCGTTCGCGCGGTACTCAATGACGAGCAAAAATCCCATGACGCCGGTTTGTGGAAGGCTATTGCAGAGATGGGGTGGTTGGGTGCCGCCATTCCAGAGGAATTCGGTGGTCTGGGGCTGGGAGAGCTCGAGCTGTGCGTTTTGGCTGAGGAAATGGGCCGGTCTTTGGCCCCAGTGCCCTGGGCGTCTACAGTTTATTTCTTCGCAGAAGCGATCAAGATCGCTGGCACCGACGCCCAAAAGGCGGCCATACTTCCCAAGCTTGCTGAAGGGGGCGTGATTGGCTGTGTCGCCGCTTCTGAGGGCCCCGGCGAGCCGCGGGCATCCAATCTCAAAACAATCTTTGACGGTGCCAGTGTTACGGGCATGAAAGTGCCCGTGACCGACGGTGATTGTGCTACCCATGCTTTGGTGCTTGCGAAGCATCAAGATGGCACATCCTTGGTGGTTGTTGATCTGACTGGCGCAGGTGTCGAAACCAAAGCCATCAAAACCTTCGACCCAACCCGCTCGCATGCGACGCTAACATTCACCAAAGCCCCAGCCCAACTCCTCGGCGAAGCGGGTGACGGCGAAGCGCTATTGCAGCGTATTTATGATCGCGCGGCTGTATTGCTTGCGTTTGAGCAAATTGGCGGCAGCCAAGCTTGTCTCGATATGGCAACCGATTATGCCAAGGGCCGTTATGCTTTCTCGCGCCAAATTGGTAGTTTCCAAGCGATCAAGCACAAGCTAGCCGACATGTATGTCGCGCTCGAAATCGCCCGTTCTAACGCCTTTTATGGCGCGTGGGCGCTCAGCAGCGATGCACCGGAACTACCTCTTGCCGCTGCTGCTGCCCGCATTGCCGCCTGTGACGCCTATTATCTGGCGTCGAAGGAGAACATCCAAACCCATGGCGGCATGGGCTTCACGTGGGAAGTCGATTGCCACCTGTATTATCGCCGCGCCAAGCTCTTGGCAGTGCAGGCTGGTGCGCCATCTTTGTGGAAAGAAAAACTCGTTCGCCGCCTCGAAATGCGTAACGCGGCCTAGCTCTTGGATGGATGGAGATACTTATGGACTTTAATGATACCCCAGAAGAAGCAGCCTTCCGTCAACGTGCGCAAGCCTTTTTGGCCGCTCATTTAGAACCAAGAGCTGGCCAGACGGAGAGCCTGCAAAAGCGCTTGTCCGACAAGGAATATATGTTGGCGGCCAAGGCCTATCAAAAGGCCAAGGCCGAAAACGGATTTGCCGGGATCACTTGGCCGACAGAGCAAGGCGGGCAGGGCCTCGCGCCGATTTTCTCCGTGATCTTTGGCCAAGAAGAAGGCAAGTTTGACGCCCCAGCAGGGCCATTCACTATCGGCCTTGGCATGTGTGTGCCGACCGTGATTGCGTTTGCTACCGACGCCCAAAAAGAGCGGCACGTCGGCCCTGCGCTTCGCGGGGAAGAAATCTGGTGTCAGCTATTCTCCGAACCCTCTGCAGGGTCTGACGTCGCGGGCCTTAAAACCAAAGCCGTCCGCGATGGCGATGACTGGGTAATCAATGGTCAAAAAGTGTGGACCTCAGGTGCGCACTATTCCGATTGGGGCATCGTCTTGGTGCGCACCAATGCAGACAAGGCCAAGCATAAGGGCCTGTCGATGTTCTTTATCGATATGAAGAGCCCCGGCATTGAAGTGCGCCCCATCCACCAGATGTCGGGCGGGTCTAACTTCAACGAAGTCTATTTCACCGATGTGCGCGTGCCAAACAGTCAGATGCTGGGCGGGGAAGGCAATGGCTGGTCGGTCGCCTTGGTCACCTTGATGAACGAGCGCTTAGCCGTTGGCGGCAGCCCGGGCCCTGACTATAAAGAAATCTTTGAGTGGGCGAAAACCATGCCCGGCCAAGATGGTGGCACATTGGCCGAAGACCAAAGCTTCCGTCAAAAAGTGGCGGATTGGTTTGTACGCGCTGAAGGCTATAAATTGGCCAAGTTCCGCACCATGACCGCTTTGTCCAAGGGGCAAACACCTGGCCCTGAGAGTTCGATTGGCAAAATCATCACCGCCAACCAGCTGCAGGACATAACCCACAATGCGATGGAAGCGATGGACCATTTCGGTATCATCACCGATGCGGCTTACGCCCCTTCTGAAGGCGTATTCCAACAGAGCCACATGTGGGCGGCAGGTTTGCGTATCGCAGGTGGGACAGACGAAATCCTGAAGAACATTATTGCAGAGCGCATCTTGGGCCTGCCCGGCGATGTCCGCGTCGATAAGGATGTTGCGTTCAAGGATTTGCCAAGCGGTCGCTAAGACCCTTCCTTAAAGGTCTGTTGTGAAAGCCTGCTGTCTCCCTTTAGGCAGCAGGCTTTCTTCATTTGTGAACCTACAGCAACAGCGTTGACAGATTGGCCAACCTTACTCTATCAGCCGCCATGTCCAATCCTATCGCTAAACCACCCCGTGTCGCCCCGCCGATCAGAGATGCCGTAACGTTTGACGACGTTCTGTTAGAGCCGGGTGCTTCTGAGGTGATGCCAGGGCAAGTGGATGTTCGGACGCAGCTGACGCGTGAAATCGCGCTGAATATCCCACTCATTTCCTCGGCCATGGACACAGTCACCGAAGCGCGCCTCGCCATTGCGATGGCCCAAGCTGGTGGTCTCGGCATTATCCATCGCAATCTGTCGAATGAAGAGCAGGCTGAGCAAGTCCGCCAGGTCAAGCGCTTTGAAAGCGGTATGGTCATCAATCCGATCACCGTTTACCCCGATGTCTCGGTCGGCGAAGTCAAAGCCATCAAAGCAGCTCGTGGCGTCTCTGGCTTTCCAGTCGTTGAGCGCGGGCCAGAAGGCAAGCCCGGTCGTCTCGTCGGCATCGTTACCAATCGCGATGTCCGCTTCGCCGACGATTCAGAGAAAGTCTCGGACGTGATGACGCGCGAGAATTTGCACACCGTGCGCGAAGGTACCGATAAGGACACCGCCCGCCAGCTTCTGCACAAGCACCGGGTAGAGCGCTTGATCGTTGTCGATGATGATGGTCGTTGCGTGGGCCTTGTAACGGTCAAAGATATGGAGAAAGCGCAAGCCTTCCCGAGTGCCTGTAAAGATGACCAAGGTCGTTTGCGTGTTGGCGCGGCGACCACAGTGGGTGATGCGGGCTATGAGCGGTCAGAATTCTTGTTGGACGCTGGCTGTGATGTGATTGTGGTGGACACGGCACATGGTCATTCCCGGTCGGTGCTGGACGCGGTGGAGCGCATCAAGCGCCTGTCCAATCGGGTGCAGGTGATCGCTGGCAATGTCGCCACGCGCGAAGCGACCATGGCGCTGATTGATGCCGGGGCAGACGCGATTAAAGTGGGCATTGGCCCGGGTTCCATCTGTACCACGCGCATTGTCGCAGGTGTTGGTGTGCCGCAATTGACCGCGATTATGGACTGCGTCGACGCAGCTTTTGCGACCGGCACGCCGGTAATTGCAGATGGCGGGATTAAGTTTTCTGGCGATTTGGCCAAGGCGATTGCGGGTGGTGCCAATGTCGCCATGTTGGGCAGTCTGTTTGCCGGTACAGACGAAGCCCCGGGTGAGGTTTTTCTCTACCAAGGCCGGTCTTACAAATCCTATCGGGGTATGGGATCGCTGGGTGCTATGGCCCGCGGCTCTGCGGACCGTTATTTCCAAAAAGACGTCAGCGATGCGCTAAAGCTGGTTCCAGAGGGGATTGAAGGTCAAGTGCCTTACAAGGGCTCGGTCGCGCCGATCTTGCATCAATTGGTGGGCGGTCTGCGGGCGGCCATGGGCTATACCGGTGCTGCAACCATTACAGACTTCCAGTCCAAAGCTCGCTTCGTCAAACTGACCAGCGCTGGCCTGCGCGAAAGCCATGTCCATGACGTATCCATCACCCGCGAGGCCCCAAACTATCCAGTCGGTGGTTAAGCCTCGTGGCGATTGAAGTTCTGTCACGGGCGGACTTTGCGTGGGTCATTGCCCTTGGCAATGCCAATCAGGTGGAAACCGGGCCTTTGGATGAGGTCCGCTTAACCAGCTTGGTGGAGGCTTCCTACAAAAGCCAAGTTGTGCGGCCAGATGTTGGCTTTCTGATCAGTTTTATCCCGACTTCTGCCTATGACAGCCCGAACTTTGTTTGGTTTGCTGAGCGTATGGACAAGTTTGTCTATGTCGACCGGATTGTGGTGGCCGCGCACGCGCGCGGGCAAGGGATTGCACGACGCTTCTATGAAGGCCTGTTTGCAAGTGCGCGGGCTGAAGGCTATGAACAGGTGGTCTGCGAGGTCAATTCTGATCCGCCTAACCCCGTTTCCGACCAATTCCATGCCGCTCTTGGCTTTACTCCCGTCGGACAGGCGACTTTGTCCAACGGCAAAAGCGTGACCTATCTGTCGCGCCCCTTGAAAGATTGAAGTTATGCGCCCCGGTGCCCGTGCCCAAGCCGCCATTGAAGTTTTGACAGATGTCGAAGCCCGTAAACGTCCCCCGGCGGACGTTTTGAAAGAATGGGGCTTGAGCCACCGGTTTGCTGGCTCTGGTGACCGGGCGCAAATTGGTGACATCGTGTTTGGCGCGCTTCGCTGGAAATCATCCAGTAGTTATCGCTTAGGCATGGACGATCCACGCGCTTGGGTGTTAGGCGCGCTCCGCTGGGGCTTTGGACGCACTGCTGAGAGCCTTGAAAAAGATGCCTATGAAGAAACCCACGCCTATAGCCCATTGACCGAGGCTGAGCGCACAGCCCTTGCCGAGGCGACGTTAGACGGTGCGCCCGATCATGTGCGCGGCGATTATCCCGAATGGCTGGATGCAAGTTTTGCCCGCGTGTTAGGTGATGAACGTGCCGCAGAAGGGGCTGCTTTGGCGGCACCTGCGCCGCTCGACCTGCGCGTCAATCGCTTGAAGGCCAAACCAGAAGCCGTTTTGGAAGATTTGTTGTCGTCCACCCAACTCAAAGTGCGCGATGACGGTAGCCCATCGGCCTTTATCACCCCTTGGTCGCCCGATGGCATTCGTATTCCTTGGCAGCAGGGGCGTACCTTTCCGTGGGCCAAAGAAGAGGCTTTTGTGAAGGGTGGCTTTGAGGTCCAAGATGAAGGCAGCCAACTGGCCGCGCGTCTGTCGGGGGCAAAACCGGGGATGCAGATTGCCGATGTGTGCGCTGGCGGTGGCGGCAAAACCTTGGCACTCGCCGCGCTGATGGAGAATAAGGGCCAGCTTTACGCCTATGATGTCGATAGCCGACGTCTCGCCAATTGCCACGAGCGGATTGAGCGGGCAGGGGTGCGCAATTGCCAAGTCCGTACGCCCAAGCGGGATCAAGATGTGCTGAGCGATCTCCATGACCTCATGGATATCGTCTTCATCGATGCACCCTGCACGGGTTCAGGCACGTGGCGCCGCGCACCTGATTCCAAATGGCGCTTGCGCCCCGGCGCTTTGGAAAAGCGTCAACAAGAACAGGCACTCGCTTTGGGGCTGGGCGCGCCCTTGGTAAAGCCCGGCGGCCGTCTCATGTATGTCACGTGTTCCATTCTGCCCGAAGAAAATGAGGACACCATCACGACCTTCCTTGCCGCCAATCCAACCTTTGCGCCAGTCAATCCAACGACTTTGGTTTCTGACGCCGGTTTGAGTGGGCTACTAGCCCATTGCCATAAGGCCGGGCCCGGCTTGCAAATGACGCCTTTAGCGACGGGTACGGACGGCTTCTTTATTTGCGGCCTGCAACGGATAGCTTGAGCTGTTCCATTGACGTCAATTGAGCCAATCTTTCGGGTGCGGAGCTCGTGAGTAGGCCTGTTTTCACGCCAGCAAAGGTTTTCGTCATTTCCGTGCGGAAGTAAGGGACAGCTGCGAGTGGCTGAAACAGCAAGTCTCGAAAGCGGGCCAGAAAATGGACGTCCGACTGGAAGAAGGGCGTAAGCAGCCAGCTTGCCGTCTGATAAAATTGGATCGGCGCACGACGTGCTTTGGCAAACTTGGGCCCGACATCGTCCAATCCACCAAGCGCAATCGTGTCTGCCAAAATGGCTGCATCCAACAAAGCGGAGTTGGCCCCTTGTCCCAATTGTGGGCTTGTCTGATGGGCCGCATCGCCAATGTGCACGAGACCCGGCGCAAAGGGTCGCTTCAAGGTGCGTTGACCATAGCGCGCCAATGTCAGGTCACTGGGTGCAGAGAATTGCGCAACGATCTCTGCGGTTTCAGGCCAAAGCGCGACAACATCTTTCTTCCAGTCTTCAAATTGATCCACCCATGTCGGATACAGCTCGGGCTTTAAGCTCCAGAAAAAGGCAACGCGCGGGCGCGGATCGCCTGGCACTTGGCCAACGGGCAAAAGCCCAACCATCGTATGGGCGTTCACATAGCGTTGAGAAAGCGTGTTTCTAATCTCGCTGGTATTGAGTGGACTCGCCCAAACAGCGCCGTAAGCAAATGGTTTCGGGCTTTTGGCACCGAGGCTCTTAGCTAAGTCGGAATGGCTGCCCGATGCATCCACCACCAAATCAAACGGCCCAAAGCGTTCACCAGCTTGATCCCTCAGGAAGCTTTGACCACCCTCAACCGCGCGCGACATCAGATGCGTGCTGACGATTACCTTGACCCCAACATCGCCGACCTTTTGCCAAAGCGCTTGAAAAAGACTGGCGCGGTGTACGCCAATCCCGAAACGATCTGGCCCTAATCGGTCATAGGTAAGATCGAAAATCGTTTTCCCTTTAGGTACCGCGCTGCCAAACAAGCGATCAATGCGCGCGCCATTGGCTTGGACCACGTTAAGAAGCCCCAGCCGGGCTAGGACGGCTTGCCCAGTTGGTTGTAACAACAGGCCAGAACCCAAAGGGCTTGGCTGTTGAAAGCGTTCAAACAGGCAAACGTCGTGACCTTGCGCATGAAGAAAGAGTGCCGTGGCCAGCCCACCAATGCCGCACCCCGCAATGCCAATTCGTGCCACTGATTTCTGCCCCGTTCGCTCGGCGAATCTTGTCTTTCGCACCCTAACTTAAGCACTGTGCTTGACCAATAGCGTCGACTTGCCACAAATTAGGCCAGTCAATGAAAGACTTCTTATGGGCCTTCGTAACGCGCAGAGTTTGGTAAAACCGACCTCGGCGATTCAAATCAGGCAGGTTCCGCCGCACCCCAGCTTGCGCAGCATCGTCGCATCCTTTGGGGAACGCCGGGCTGACTTTAAGTCCATCAATGTCATTCGCGCCTTAAATGCCCGTCCCGATCAATTCATTGAGTTCTATTTCCGCGAACCCTATCTCGTCCGCGAAAAAGGCGCTGGGTTCAGCGCCACGCCGACGAGTGTTCTTGTAGGGGTCACCAGCGCACCGGGTAAGGATCTAGGTTTTGTGGGGGAGATTGAGACCTTCACGATCCGATTCCAGCCCACAGGCCTCGCCCGGCTATTTGGCGTGCAGATGACTGAGACGGTGGATGAGGGCTTGTCGTTGGCAGACGTACTCAACCGACAAACGGCGCAATTGGAAGTCGATTTAGCCAAAAGCGTGACGTTTGAACAAAGGGTCGCACTCGCGCAGGCTTGGATCGCTGGCTGGCTTGAGCATTCAAGGCCCTATGATGAGATCGACCATATTGCCCGCCTGCTTGCGAAATCAGGCGGTAAAGTCAGTGTCGGCCGATTGGCAGATCGCGCAGGCATAAGTGCCCGACAGCTTCAGCGTCGGTTCTTGCGCGATGTCGGGGTAACGCCGAAGTTTTATGGCAGGCTTACGCGCTTTGAAGCTGCGCTGACGGCGCAAAGTAAAAATCCAAGTCAAACTTGGGCCCTGATTGCAGCAGAAGCCGGCTATGCCGATGAAGCCCATCTGTCACGCGAAGCACACGCGCTAAGCGGCATGACGCCCCAGACTTTTGCCGCAAAGATGGAGGCTATTTCAACCCTTGCTGTTGTTGGCCCCGAAATGTCCGATTTGTTCAAGTGCGCCATCTAATGGGCGTTTAAACAGGTGCCACATCTTGGAGGCACATCATGCTTAGACGAAATCTTTTGGCACTTATGGGCGCAGTTGGAGGAATGGCGATGACACAATCAGCACTGGCGGCATCTCAGGGTTTAGCGGCAAGCGATGAAGCGGCGATCCGTGCTGCTATCAAGGATTACGAGCATCTTTGGAATATCAGTGATCTGGACGGCATGGGCAGGCTTTATGCACCCAACGTACATTGGGTAAATGTGAAAGCCATGCATTGGCAGGGCTTTGAAGAAGTGGACCGTGCGCACCGGGTCTATTTTGACTTGATGTTCAAAGGGGTCCAGCAAAAGCTGTTAGCCGTGGAATCGCTCATTCAGACCGCGCCAACCGTTGTGGTCGCAGTTGTGCATTGGCATATGGACGCCTTCAAAACGCCAAGTGGCGAGATAGCCCCACCCCATGAAAGCCGTATGACCTTGGTTTATGTCAAACTGGCAGAGGGTTGGAAGATTGCGCATGGGGCCAATATCGATGTCGATGCCCAGGCCGCCCGCTTTGACCCGATCCGCGGGGCGGCCATGCAAGGGGCCAAGCCATAAGCACTGTTGGCGCGCGCGTGGGGGGTCTTTCCCCTACGCCCGCATCCCGCTAAACCGCCTCGATGACGCAAGCGACCCACGAACACATCCTCATCATCGATTTCGGCTCTCAAGTCACCCAACTCATTGCACGGCGCGTGCGAGAGGCGGGCGTTTATTGTGAAGTCCATCCCTATAATCGCGCCCAAGCGGTGTTGGATGCCGGGTTTGATCCCAAAGCGATTATCCTTTCAGGTGGGCCAGCCAGCGTGTGTGATGCGGGCTCGCCGCGCGCACCGCAAGGCGTGTTTGAACTGGGCGTGCCCATTCTGGCGATTTGCTATGGCCAACAGACCTTGGCGACCCAATTGGGCGGGGTGGTTGAAAGCGGCCATGCAGCTGAGTTTGGTCGCGCCGATGTCGAAATTCTGGCCCCCAGCGCTTTGTTTGAGGGCGTCTGGGAGATCGGTGGCCGTTATCCTGTTTGGATGAGCCATGGCGACCGGGTCACGCAATTACCAGAAGGCTTCAGCGTCAAAGCCACCAGCGAGAACGCGCCCTTTGCAGTAGCCACCGATGAAGCGCGCCGTTTCTATACCGTGATGTTCCACCCAGAAGTGGTTCATACCCCCGACGGGTCGAGGCTGATCCATAACTTCGTCCGCAAGATCGCAGGCCTACGCGGCGATTGGACTATGGCGGCCTTCCGCGAAGAAGCCATTGCACGGATCCGCGCGCAAGTCGGCACCAGCAAAGTCATTTGCGGCCTATCCGGCGGGGTTGATAGCTCTGTTGCTGCAGTCCTGATCCATGAGGCGATTGGCGATCAATTGACCTGCGTCTATGTCGACCACGGCCTGATGCGGGCAGGGGAAAGCGACCAAGTCGTCTCGCTCTTCCGGGATCATTACAATATTCCGCTCATCCACGCGGACGAAAGCGCACGCTTCTTAGGCGCGCTCGCAGGGGTCAGCGATCCTGAAACCAAGCGTAAGACGATTGGCAAGCTCTTCATCGATGTGTTTGAAGAAAAGGCGCGCATGGTTGGGGGTGCAGGGTTCTTGGCGCAAGGCACGCTTTATCCAGACGTGATCGAAAGCGTCTCATTCGATGGCGGACCGTCAGTAACGATCAAAAGCCACCACAATGTCGGCGGCTTGCCAGAGCGGATGAATTTGAAACTGGTTGAGCCTTTGCGCGAATTGTTCAAGGACGAAGTGCGCGCATTGGGCCGGGAACTTGGCCTGAATGAAGCCTTTGTTGGCCGCCATCCGTTCCCCGGTCCTGGCCTTGCTATCCGCATTCCTGGCGAGATCACGCAGGAGAAGGCAGATATCTTGCGCAAGGCCGATGCCATCTACCTCGAAGAATTACGCAATAATGGTCTCTATGACACCATCTGGCAGGCCTTTGCGGTGCTCTTGCCCGTCAAAACCGTGGGCGTCATGGGTGACTATCGCACCTATGACCACGTGTGCGCCTTGCGCGCTGTCACCTCAACAGATGGCATGACAGCAGACTTCTTCCCGTTTGACATGGCATTCTTGGGCCGCGTCGCGACTCGCATCGTCAATGAGGTCAAAGGCATCAACCGCGTTGTCTATGATGTGACGTCTAAGCCACCGGGTACGATTGAGTGGGAGTAGGGCGGATCATCCGCTAATTCTCTAAGCCTCAATCCGCAATGATCTGGCACGTACCACCGCGCCCGGAGACGATGCGGCAGGCTTCGCGCGCCACGCTGGACGCTAGCCCAGAGAAGCGGGCGCGATACCAGACGCCGTCTGATCGTTTCACGCTGCTGACTTCGCGGCTGGCAAAGGACGGGAAGTGGCGGGAGAATTGGGCCAGTGCCGCCTTTGCATCACCTTGGTTGCGGAATGCCCCGACTTGCACAATCGCATCACCACGGGCACGTCCGGCGATCAATTGCCGGTCATTTTCCTTCTTGGCGGCTAAAGCGCGCGCGGCTTGTTGACGTGTACGCTCCTCACGCTCTGCCGTGGCCTTTGCGCGGGCATCTGCTGCGACACGCTCCGCGGCGCGCTTTTCATTGGCCAGCCGGACTGCTTGGGCACGGGATTCTTGCAGGCGAATTTGTTCTTCAGCGACTGCGGCAACTTCAACCGTTTTGGCGTCTTGCACACTTGGTTCCGAAGGTGCCCCAGCATTCATCGCCGGACGAAGTGAGGCTGTCTGCACGACCGATGATGCAAAGTCGTGTGTGGTGGCGCGCGGCAAACTTGGCGTTTTGCTAGCCGTGACCGGCTGCTGGCTCACGGCCTCAGCCTGATCTTCATCGTCGCCATGTGATTGGTCTAGGGAAGCGGTTTGCACGCTACCCGTCGCCAGACGGGAAGATTGATTGAGCTGCGCTGTCGCATCCGCCATCAACACAGAAGGCCTGCCTTGGTCGAACCCACGGGTTCGCTCGGTCCGCACCAGCGCCAGATTGGTCGCCCCAGTTGGCTGTAATGCCTTGCCGACGATGGACATTACCAGCGCCTCTGCATCGGCACCATCGCGGGGGTCTTTGAAGGTGAATTGATAGGGGGTTGCTTGGTCAGCAACAAGTTTTGCGCCCGTGCCCAATTCCTTGAAGGCGGACTCCGTCAGCAATTCAACAAAATCATCCCGGGAGAAGCGTGTACGACCACCCAAAACAACAGTCACGATGCGCCGCCCGTTGCGCTCTGTCGTCGCGGCTAGGTTGAAGCCAGAGCTGCGGGTGAAGCCCGTTTTCAAACCATCCATGCCCTCCATGCGGGCCATTAAATGATTGTGGTTCTTCGTGACTTTGCCATTGAAAACCATTTGGGGGGTAGAAAACCAATGGTATTGATCAGGAAAGTCCCGGCGAATGGCGATGGCTAGACGAGCAAGATCTTCGGCAGTCGTGAATTGGCGGTCATTCGGCAGGCCAGAGGCGTTGGCGAAAGTCGTATTGGCCATGCCGAGGTCGCGGGCCTTTGCAGTCATCATCACTGCAAAATTGGCCTCTGATCCGCCCAAGGTTTCTGCGACGGCTGCGGCAACATCGTTTGCGGAGCGAACAACCAGAGCTTCAACGGCCGTCTGAACCGAAATTGAATTGCCCGCTGCGATCCCTAATTTGGTTGGCGCTTGCCCGCTTGCATAACGGGAGAAGACGATCTGATCATTCCAAGAGAGTTTGCCCGATTGTAACGCATCAAACAAAAGATAAAGTGTCATGACTTTGGTGATTGAGGCGGGACGGCGCAGGGCTTGTGCGTTCTCTTCAAAGATCACTTCATGCGTTTCGGCATCCACAACGATCTGGGCAAATCTTTGGTTCGCTTGGGCCGTGGCCGATGTAGATGCCAAAGACACCATGGCCACCATTGCCGATGCAGTAAGTAGCCTGAGCGAAAAAACGTGACTTGCCATGTTGGTCTCCGAGCACATGAAGCTAGCCTAGGAACCTTATGGTTTACTTAGGCTTAACGCAGCAGACCAACGCAAGGCTGGACCACATTTTGGGGCGGGCACATTGAAAGCCGCCGCTTTTTTGAGCATTCTTTTGATCCATGTCAATTAAACTCTCCTACACGGACCTGTCATCCTAGCTTTTGAGGCTATCGGTCCGTCCCCATGGGGAACAAAGATTGCAGGTTTCCCATCGGCAATAGGCTTGGGCGCAAGCTTCCGTTTGGCGGCGTTAATCGCCAAGAATTTGCGCAAAACCGATGCAATCTGCTCAAGAAACGCTTGACGCTGCAAGTGCGAAGGTGCATGCTGCAAGTGCGAGATAGAATAGTGAAGGGTCAGAAATCGGGCCTCTTTCGCACTGTTATTCTAATCGCGGAGAGACACGATGACGACCACAAAAAAACGTGCTGCGAGGCCCAGCGTCTCAAAACGGGCGGTGGCTGAAACCTCCCCATCTCTGACTTCAGAACCATCCCGCACGCCTGAACCTATTCTCGAACCAATCCAAGAGGAGAGACCAACCATGTCCGACAAGATCGAATCCGTGATCACCCCAACTGCCGAAGCATTCCAAGCCGGTTACGAAAAACTGCAAGCCAGCTTTGGCGATGCTTTCGTGCACAGCAAAGCAAATGTGGAAGCCATGACCGCTTCGGCAAAGATCGCCGCTGAAGGCATCAAGCAAGCTTCGGAAATCTCCTTGGCCTACATTCAGTCGTCCGCCGCGCTTGCGACCGAAACAGCCAAGTCTTTGGGTGGCGTGAAGTCGCTGCAAGAAGCCGTCGAAATTCAAGCCGACTATGCCAAATCAGCGATGAGCACCTATTTCGCAGAATTCACCAAAGTTTCTGATGTGATGCTGGGTGCCATGAAAGAATCCGTCAAGCCAATCAGCGAGCGCACCAGCGCCGTTTGGTCTTCGATTCAATCTGCCCGCTAAGCGGATAGCCTCCAGAATTAAAGGGGTCCGAGCATGCCTCGGGCCCTTTTTTGTGCCTTAATGACCGCGAGCCAAGGGCTGCTGCGATCTTATCCAGCCCTTGCACATGTTTTAGGCTTCCAGAACGTCGCGAAGCACTTATCTATAAAGAGTGATTGAGTTTCCGAAAGAAGCCCAAGCATAGTGTCTGCAAGCGCAGACGTCATGAAATGGTAGATCAGATGAGCGACGAACGCGGTGACGATATGGACGATGATGGTTTTGGCACCGATGGGGACAACCCTGGTGGCGGCCGCAGTACGGCCGTAGTTGCGCGTGCGAAACCAAAGACGAAAAAGCCTTCCCTCTATCGGGTGTTGGTTTTGAATGATGACTACACACCGATGGAGTTTGTGGTTTATGTTTTAGAGCGCTTCTTCAACAAAACCCGTGAGAGTGCGACCCGTATCATGTTGCACGTACATCAATCGGGGGTCGGTGTGTGCGGCATCTATTCCTACGAAGTTGCTGAGACCAAAGTGGCCCAAGTCCTAGATTTGGCGCGACGCAATCAACATCCCCTGCAGTGTACCATGGAAAAGGAGTAGAACGTGCCCTCATTCTCCCGCGGCCTAGAACAATCGCTCCACCGTGCTATCGCTTTCGCCAATGAGCATAAGCATGAATATGCAACCCTTGAACATTTGCTAGTCGCCTTGACCGAGGATGAAGACGCAGCCCATGTGCTAAAAGCCTGTAATGTCGATCTGGATCGGCTCAAGACGGATTTGAACGGCTACATCGAAGGCGAGCTTAAAAATCTGATCGTCGCGGGTGAGAGTGAAGCGCGGCCGACGGCGGGCTTCCAACGCGTCATCCAACGCGCGGTCATTCATGTTGAAAGTTCGGGTCGTACAGAAGTCACCGGGGCCAATGTGTTGGTTGCCTTGTTCTCAGAGCGGGAGAGCCATGCGGCTTACTTCCTGCAAGAACAGGACATGACACGTTATGATGCGGTCAATTTCATATCCCATGGTGTCGCCAAGCGCCCTGGGATGACGGAGCAGAAGCGCGTCAAAGGGGCTTCTGAAGAGCGCCAAGAAGAGAGCGCGGCCACCAAGGAAAAGCCCAGCACCGGTGAAGCCTTAGCAACCTATTGCGTCGACTTGAATGAAAAGTCGCGTAAAGGTCGGGTCGATCCCTTGATTGGTCGCGTGGACGAAGTTGAACGTGCCATCCAAATCCTGTGTCGCCGCCAAAAGAATAATCCGCTATTGGTTGGTGATCCTGGCGTGGGCAAAACCGCGATTGCAGAGGGTTTGGCGCGCCGTATCGTTGAAGGCGATGTGCCCGATATCTTGTTGGAATCTACCATCTTCTCGCTCGATATGGGCGCACTTCTGGCTGGCACACGCTATCGTGGTGACTTTGAAGAACGCTTGAAGCAAGTGGTGAAGGAATTAGAAGCCCATCCCAACGCCATCCTCTTTATCGACGAAATCCACACCGTCATCGGGGCAGGTGCCACCAGTGGTGGGGCGATGGATGCGTCAAACCTTCTCAAGCCAGCCCTCCAGTCCGGCACCATGCGCTGCATGGGTTCGACGACCTATAAGGAGTATCGTCAGCATTTTGAGAAAGATCGCGCGTTGGTGCGTCGTTTCCAAAAGATTGATGTGGTTGAGCCCTCGATCCCAGATACGGTGAAAATCCTCTTGGGTCTCAAGTCGGCCTATGAAGAGCACCACAAGGTTCGCTTTACGGCAGAAGCCATTAAGGCTGCCGTCGAATTGTCCGCCAAATATATTGGTGACCGCAAACTGCCCGATAAAGCCATCGATGTGATCGATGAAACCGGGGCCAGCCAAATGTTGTTGCCGGAAAGCAAGCGGAAGAAGACGATTGGCGTCAAGGAGATCGAGGCGGTTGTTGCCAAAATTGCCCGCATTCCATCCAAGTCTGTCACCAAGTCTGACACCGAAGCCCTGCGCACTTTGGAAACAGATTTGAGTCGGGTGGTGTTTGGTCAAGATACGGCGTTGACGGCCTTGGCCGCGTCGATCAAGCTGGCCCGTGCAGGTCTGCGCGATCCCAATAAGCCCATCGGCTCTTACCTGTTCTCCGGCCCGACGGGGGTTGGTAAGACAGAGGCAGCTAAGCAATTGGCCAATACGATGGGCGTCGAAATGCTGCGGTTTGACATGTCCGAATATATGGAACGTCACTCCGTCAGCCGCTTAATTGGCGCGCCACCAGGCTATGTTGGCTTTGACCAAGGCGGCCTTTTGACCGATGGCATCGACCAGCATCCCCATTGCGTGTTGTTGTTGGATGAAATCGAAAAAGCCCACCCAGACCTCTATAACATCTTGTTACAGGTCATGGATCACGGTTCACTCACCGATGCCAACGGCAAGAAGGTCGACTTCCGCAATGTGGTTGTGATCATGACCACCAATGCGGGTGCCTCTGATGCAGCTAAAGACGGCATTGGGTTTGGGCGTGGGAAGAAGGATGATGAAGAAAGCGAAGCGATCAAGCGCTTGTTCACGCCTGAATTCCGCAACCGTCTTGATGCCGTCATTCACTTCAAGGCCCTGACGCCAGAGATTGTTGCCAATGTGGTCGATAAGTTCGTCCTGCAATTGGAAGCGCAATTGGCAGATCGTCAGGTTGAGATTGAATTGACCGATGCAGCTCGCAGCTGGCTGGCCGTGCGCGGCTATGATCCAGCCATGGGTGCGCGTCCGTTGGGTCGCTTGATCCAAGAGCATATCAAGAAGCCACTGGCGGACGAATTGCTGTTTGGCAAGTTGAAGAAGGGTGGTCTTGTCCGCGTTGACGTCGACAGCGAGCAAGCAGAACAACTCACCTTCTTCTTCGAACCGGCACTGCCCAAGCCCGGCAAAAAAGGTGCGGCTCAGCCTGAAGCTGAGGATGCTGATTCAGGCAACTAACGCTCGGGCTTTAGGCGTTTGATCCGACTTCGGCCGCAAGGAAGGCTTCCAGCGCCTTTGTTGCGGCCGTGGGTCCGTGGCTCAGCTTATCATTAAGCCAGATTTGTTCTTGCTGGTCGACGCGGCCGGGCGTCCCGCCGGCAAACAAGAGATGATTGCCAATGCCATGGGCGAACAAATTGGCCCAGCTCGGATCCTTTTGACTGTCGGAGACAGCTTGGTCGAGCGAACACAACAAATCGGCTTCAGTCCGGTCTACGGCGATCCCAGACAGGCTGGCCGGGCCCATCACCATAGACTTGATCAGAGTGACCTCATGGGCTTGGATGGTGTTATCGGCCAAGACACTGGCTTGCACCGCGCGCCAAGCGAAAGTGCGCAAGTTTGCTGGATAGACATTGGCGCGGGCAAATAGGGCAGACAGGACGCGCATCTCCGTTGCATCTAGCACCATGCCATCTGCGGCAAAGGCATCGATCAGAACTTGGGCATCGTCTTCCGTCACGCCGAGAGCCGCTAGTCGTTCGTTATAGGTCGGCCCAGCGTTAACATTAGGCAGGGCATCAAACGCCAATGCGTCGAGCGTACGCTTAATCGCGTGACACCAATTTGGATTGAGCTCTTCTTCGCGGTAATGCGGCACTTCGCGCGTTAAAGCATAATAATCGGTCATCGCCTCGACAAAGAGGTCTGCCCAACCTGCATCGCCTGAGGGACGTCTGCCAGAGCGGTGGATGGCGATTAAGGTCTGTGCTTCGGCCTGTTGGATCACACCGTCCTTCATCATGGCAGCCCGAAGCGCTGCCACGCCAGACGCATTGTCAGTCTGATTTTCGATGTCGGCCAACGCACGACTAACCCAACTCGCCATAATTAATACTCCTGCGACAGGTGCTTTATGGCACGGGTGTCGTTACAATTACCTAAATGCGTCTGGCATTTGGCAAGCCGAAGCTTAAGCCAAGCTCTGTCAGGCCAATAGGGTTGTACCGTTTGCTTGGACAATCGTGATCTTCTGCCACACTTTTTGCGATAGATTGGTTGCCAATTGTTCGATGTCTGAAGCCGCTTCGATCACATCGGGATCATTGAAGTCTTGCGCATAGAGCGCGGCGAGCTTGCCAGAAAGCGATAGCATCTCAGAACAATAGTCGAGATAACGCACCAGCTCGAACGGGGAGAGCTTGTGGTCAGGGCTTGCTTTGGTGCGCTTGGCCCCGAACATGACGGGGTCTTTGGTCAATTGGTGCATGTCGATGACATGGATGATTGAGCGAAGCTCATGCAGTGCGCCCATGGCTGAGTGGCGCTTAAGCCTTGCTTCAAGGCTGGTCAGCGAGAAAACCCCCGCACCAACCACCAAGATAAGATTCACCGCTGATTCAAGCGCTGAGACGAGGGACAGCATCTCGGTCTCGCCCGACTTAAAGCCGATGGCGTGGATACCGTAAGCCGCAAGGCCCGCACCGGCGGCCAAAACCACGCCAACGCCAGCCCGGATCCAAATCATTGGCTTAGCGAGTGCCGTCACGCGCAACTGCGTATCCGTCGCCAAGAGCGCAAGCTCGGCACACACGTTCCCGAGCCCTGCTTTGGGAAAACGCTCGCCAATGCGCAGCCGTAACTTTTGAAGAGTCTGTAAAACCAGATCAGCGTCAATGGTGCGGTAAGCCATCAGGCAGGGGGCCTAAAAGGCAGCTAGGATGGCTGCTTGGTGCGAGATGAGGTCTTCTTCAGAGGCTTTGCCAGCCTGCCCATGCCCGACAAGGCCAACCCCTTCGCGCCTAGGAATCAGGTGGAAGTGGATGTGAAAAACAGTTTGCCCACCCGCGGCCCCATTAAACTGAAGTACCGTGAGGCCCTCTGCTTGAAAGGCTTTTTGGACCGCGCGTGCGACTTTCTGCACGCTCGCCATATAGGGCCCAAGTGCATCAGAAGGCATGGTCAGCAGATTGGTTGCCGCAACCTTGGGGATCACCAAAGTGTGGCCCGGGCCTTGCGGGAAAATGTCCAGAAAGGCCAGACAAACGCCATCCTCATAGACTTTCAAGCAAGGCATTTCGCCGCGCAAGATCTTCGCGAAAATGTTCTGGGGATCGTAAGGTGTCGACAAATGCATGGGAAAGGCCTTTCCCCGCAACCCTCTCGTGATTCCAATCAAATCCGAAATCGGTCCATCGCGATTGGGCCCTTCAAACTTTAGTTTCGGCGGACGACTTCACGCCCTGCCAAGATATCGACCGCAGCCTGAATGCGACTAAGCCGATCGCGCTCTGCCGCAGCAGCCTCAATCCAGCAAACAAAGTCATGGCGGTGGCTGGGGGCAAGCCAGCTAAACGTTTGCCGCGCCAACTCATCGCCAGCGAGCGCCGTTTCGAAATCTTGGTGACATTCTCCCATTGTTGCTCACGATCTTTGTCATACTTATTTTAAAGTGAGCAAAGCTAACATGCGTCGTTAGTTTGAGAAGCAAAAGGAAAGTATAACCTAGGGTCTGTCCACCTGTTGAACGTCGTGCCGGAATGGGGTTCTCTCTTTAAGCCAATGGGTATCATCGGCGATCGCGGCGCGCTCATGCTTGAGATAGTCGGCAATGGCAGCGCGCAGGCCACGGTCAGCGACCCAGCTTGCTTGCCAGGTCGAGACCGGGACATAGCCGCGCGCCAATTTGTGGCCACCTTGTGCGCCTGCTTCAACGCGGGCAAGGCCGCGTTCAATGGCCTCATCAATCGCCTGATAATAACAGAGCTCAAAATGAAGGAATGGGCGATCCTCGAGGCGGCCCCACCAGCGGCCAAAAATCGTATCCGAGCCCAAGAAGTTGAGGGCTGAGGCGATGAAACGATCCCCATCCTTGGCTAGGATCAGCACCAGCCGATCTGCCATACGCTCGCCGAGGAGCGAGAAGAAACGGCGGTTCAGATAGGGTGTCCCCCATTTGCGCGCGCCGGTATCCTGATAGCAGTCAAAGAAATGATCCCAGTGGACTTCTTGGATTTCTGCACCGGTAAGCCTTAAAATCTCAATGCCCTCTTTGGCTTTGGCGCGTTCCTTGCGCAAATTCTTGCGCTTATCGGAGGAGAGCTCAGCTAAAAAATCATCGAAGCTATGGTAGCCCGGATTGAAAAAATGGAACTGGCGATCTTCGCGCAACAGCCACTTGCAGGAATCCAAAGTGGCTAGGTCTTCATCCTTGGCAAAATTCACTTGCACCGTTGCAAGCCCACTTTGGGCACCAATTTGTTCCAGCGCAGAGATCAGGGCCACGCGGATCAGGCCTGCATCCTCGTCCGGCTTCACCAGAAGCCTGCGGCCGGGGACAGGCGTAAAGGGCACCGCACTGGTTAGTTTAGGATACCAGCGCCCGCCAGCGCGCTGCCAAGCGTCAGCAAAATTATGGTCGAAAATATATTCGCCTTGCGAATGCGATTTAAGCCACAGCGGCACCAGACCCACCGCATTCTGCGCGCCATCTAAGCAGAGAAGATGTCGTCCGCCCCAGCCAGTAAAGCTGGTGGCACAGCCGCTTGCTTCCAAAGCTTGCAGAAAATCCCAAGACAGAAAGGGATCAAACGGGACCCCCGCTGGATTGGCCAAACCATCCCACGTCTCGCGCGCCACGTCTGCGATTGAGTTCACGATCTTGATCGTAAACTCCGGCTCGCTGGTTGGGGACTCAGTCTCTTGTACCATGATGACCTTTAGCTAATCGAGGAAGATGGTGGTGCAAAGGCCAATTGCTGTGTGATCCAAGCGAATGCCATCGACTTTTGGTGATTGAGGCCTAAACTCCACCTATGCCAATCGCTTCCTCCCACGACATAGTTCAGATCATTCAACTATCCATTGCGCCGGTCTTCCTGATTGCAGGCATTGGCACCTTGCTCAATGTCCTAACGTCACGCTTGGCGCGCGTGGTTGATCGCGGGCGCGCCATCGAACTTGATCTTGATACACCTCTGGGCTCGGGTCATCACACCAATCGACATTTGGCCGAGCTCCGAGTCCTCGATCAGCGTATGAACTGGATCCACAATGCCATCATGTTGTCGACGATGGCGATCCTCTTGGTCTGCTTGTTGATTGTCGCTTTGTTTTCGGTGGAGTTGATCGCGATCGATCTGTCGCGTGTCGTGGCAATCTTGTTCATTGCTACCATGGCCTCGCTCATCGGCGGGCTCATCTCATTTTTAATTGAGATTTCCTATGCCCGAAAGTCCCTGCGGGTGCGGGCAGAATTATTGGCCAGCAGGGCACCCCATCACTAGGGCACGCCGCTGGCCAGTATTATTGGCTTAGGCTCACGCGATTTCGAACACGCCGTCGACTTCTACGGCAAAGCCCATCGGCAGATTGGCAACGCCAACGGCAGAACGGGCATGCTTGCCCGCGTCACCCAGCACTTCGACCATCAGGTCCGAACAGCCGTTCATCACTTGGGGAATGGGATTGAAGTCTGGCGTCACATTTACAAAACCATTGAGCTTCACGACCTGCACCAAACGGTCGAGGTCTCCGTCGCAAGCGGCCTTCAATTGCGCCAGCAAGTTAAGACCACAGACACGGGCAGCGGCTTGGCCCTGTTCCAAGGTCAAATCGCCACCAAGCCGACCCAAATGATCGCCATCGGCCGCGCGCGAAACTTGGCCCGAGATATGGACCAAGCCGCCCACGCGCGTGAACGGCACATAGCTGGCCACTGGGGCAGGAGGGTTTGGCAGCGTGATGCCGAGTTCCTGCAGGCGGGCTTCAATACGAGACATTCAATTGGCCCTTTAACTTAAGCGAATAACATGCTGACGGTTTCAGCCACACATGCAGGGCGGCCTTCACCCTCGATTTCAATCGTCACTTCGCTGGTCAGCATCAAGCCGCCCGACTTAGGCTCCACACTCAACAGCTTTTGGACAGCGCGAACTTTGGAGCCAACGCGCACCATATTGGTGAAGCGAACTTTGTTGAGGCCATAATTGATGCCGCGGCTGACGCCTTCGACTTTCAAGATGTCTTTGCCCAAAAATGGAATCAACGACAGGGTCAGAAAACCATGGGCGATAGGGCCACCCATTTCGGCAGTGGCGCGGGGCACATCGACATGGATCCATTGGTGATCGCCAGTTGCGTCAGCAAACAGATTGACGCGGTCTTGATCGATCAGCAGCCAGTCTGACGCGCCAACTTCTTGGCCGGCAAGGTCTGCAATCGTGGCGAATGTGGTGGTCTTGGTCATGCTCAGGGCTCCCTCATTGTGATTTTAGTGTGGTCTAACGCGCTCGTGGGGCCATGTCGAGGTGGGGGTTGAAAATGGTGCAAGCATATCGAATTGAACAGTGGGATGGCCCACGTTGTGTGGCCAAAGCAGATCTCTTAGCGGCATTTTTGAACGTGGTTTTGCCTGATGATTGGTCAAACTTTGCTGAGAAGCTAACGGGGCGGCGCAACCTCTCGGCGCATGTTGCTGTGAACGATGAGGGCAGGTTGATTGGCCTCAAGCTGGGCTATGAGCGTAATCGCGGCGTGTTTAATTCTTGGATGGGCGGCGTGGCACCGGAGGCCCGCGGCCAGGGCATCGCCGCCGCTTTGATGGCCGCCCAACATGCTTGGGCCAAGGAAGAGGGCTTTCGCGGCCTTGAAACCGCCACCCGCCAACCCAACCAAGCCATGGCCATCCTCAATCTCAAAGCGGGCTTTATGGTCGCAGGCTTAGACGCAACACCAGGAGAGCCGACGAAGATTGTGTTTTATAAGGCGTTGTGAGGGGTAAGAGCGCGCATTTAAGGCCCCTCTCCCGCTGGGAGAGGGGTTGGGGTGAGGGCTTACACTCACGAAAAAAGTCAAGATTACTCAGCTTTTGCCATACAGGGTAATGCGCTTTTGCGCCCTTAAGCCCTCACCCCCGACCCCTCTCCCAGAGGGCGAGGGGAGAGCGCATAATCAATCTAGGCCCCCGCTCTGCGCTGCGCATCTATTCGCGGTGACATGCGCAGCTCGTGGCTCACGCGGTCCCCTCAACCCACTGACAAAATATCCCGCGTCGCCGCACAGACATCATCCTGCCGCATCAGGCTTTCTCCGATTAGGAACGCTTTGGCCCCGGTCGCTTGTAAGTGGGCGATGTCGGCCCGGGTGTTGATGCCGCTTTCAGCGACGAGAAGCCGCGAAGGTGGGATCATGGTCGAAAGGCGGGCGGTGGTGGATAGATCTGTGACGAAGGTCTTGAGGTTGCGATTGTTGACGCCAATCAGTTCGGCATCCAGCTTCAAGGCGCGTTGCATCTCCGCCTCGTCATGGGTCTCGATCAGGGCATCCATGCCATAATGCTGGGCGGCGGCGACCAGATCGGTAGCGAGGGCATCGTCCACAGCGGCCATGATAACAAGGATCGCATCGGCACCATAAGCGCGGCTTTCGGCGATCTGCCAAGGGTCGACCATGAAATCCTTGCGCAGGCAGGGCAGGCTGGTGGCGGCACGTGCAGCGACCAGAAAGCTCTCATGACCTTGGAAGCTGGGCGCATCGGTGAGGACGGAAAGGCATGCCGCGCCGCCCTGTTCGTAAGCTTGAGCCAATTGCGCGGGTACGAAATCGGCGCGGATCAGGCCCTTCGAGGGGCTGGCCTTTTTGATTTCGGCGATCAGGGCAGGGCGGGTCTCTGCGGCCCTTTTTAGGGCAGCAGTAAAGCCACGTGGCGCGGTCTGCTCGGACGCCAAAGCCTCCAGTGCCGCGATAGAATGAAGGGGCTTACGCGCGGCCACTTCGTTGCGCTTATAAGCGATGATTTGGGTGAGGGTGTCGCTCATAACGGCGTCCGATTGGTAAAGGCGATTAGCTGATCCAGTTTGGTGAGCGCAGCTTGGGAGTCGAGACTTGTCGTGGCGCGCGCCAGGGCTTCAGTGAGGTCTGAGGCTGCAGCTGTGGCTACCAGTGCTGCCGCGGCATTCAACAGCACGACATCGCGGTAGGGGCCAGTTTCGCCTTGCAGCAGTGCGCGCAACGCCAGCGCATTATGTGCCGCATCGCCACCTTTCAGCGCCTCAAGCGGCGCAATGGCGAGACCAAGGTCAGCTGGATGGATCTCAAGCTCCGTCAGGGTCTGGTTCTTCAGAGCCGTAACTTGCGTGGGGCCAGATAGCGACAGCTCATCCAAACCGCCATGGCCATGGACGACCCAAGCGCTCTCGCAGCCAAGGCTCATCAGGGCTTCGGCAATCGGGCGGCGTTTATCGTCGGCAAACACACCAACCAATTGGCGCTGTGCGCCTGCCGGATTAGAAAGGGGCCCCAATAGATTGAAAATGGTGCGGAAACCCAGTTCACGACGGGCAGGGCCAACATGGCGCATGGCGGGGTGGTGGGCTTGTGCAAACAGGAACACAAGGCCGACTTCGTCAAGGGCGGCGGCGCATTGATCTGGCGAGAGTTCCAGTTTGACTCCCAAAGCTTCCAAGACGTCAGCGGCCCCTGACTTGGAACTCATGGCGCGATTGCCATGCTTGGCAACCTTTTGCCCGCAACCCGCCAGCACAAAGGACACGGCGGTTGAGATGTTGAGGGTGTGTGAGCCATCGCCGCCTGTGCCGCAGACATCTATGCAAGCATGTGAAGTCTCGACCCGTGTCATGGCTCCACGCATCGCTTGCGCGCCTGAGGCGATCATGGCGCTGGTCAAAGTCAGTCGCTCAAGGCCCATCAAGAAGGCCCCGATTTGGGCTTGGGTTGCCTCCCCGCTCAAGATCGCGGCAAAGGCTTGGTCCAGCATGGCCGGGGGCGGCGCGTTGCCATCGCGCAGGAGGGCCAAAGCTGGTTTGATCGCTTCACTCACGATTAGCTGGCTTTAGTGGACTGCAAGAAGCGTTGGATCAGCGCGTGTCCGTGTTCTGAAGCAATACTCTCAGGATGGAATTGCACGCCAAAGATCGGCTTGGCGACATGGCTCATCCCCATGATCTCACCATCGGCGGTCCAAGCATCAACGCGCAAAGAATTGGGTAGGCTTTCGCGCTCAACCGACAAAGAGTGATAGCGCGTCACGTCAAACTGCTCTGGCAAGCCTTCGAACAGACCCGAATTGGCGTGGGTGATGGTGGACGTCTTGCCGTGCATGATGGTCTTAGCGCGCAGCACAGTCCCACCATAGGCTTGGCCAATCGCCTGATGGCCAAGGCAAACACCCAATAGCGGAATATCGTCCGGTAGGGCTTTGATCAAGTCGAGGCAAATGCCCGCTTCATTGGGGGTGCAGGGCCCTGGCGAAATGATGATGCCGTCACCGGCTTGGGCGATCGCATTTTCCACGCTGATATGGTCATTGCGGACCACGTGCGTTTCCGCGCCCAATTCCTCGACATAATGGACGAGGTTATAGGTGAAGCTGTCGTAATTATCGATGAGCAGGATTTTCATGCTTGGGCATCCTTCTCGCCATAGCGACCCGCATCTTCGGCGGCGCGCAGCAAGGCTTTGGCCTTATTGACGCACTCATTATGCTCACTCAACGGAATGGAATCGAGCACGACACCCGCGCCAGCTTGGGCATGGAGAACGCCGTCTTTCAAAACGCCCGTACGAAGCGCGATGCAGAGGTCCATGTCGCCACCGGCGGAGAAATAGCCAACGCCGCCTGCATAAACGCCGCGACCATGGGGCTCAAGCTCTGCGATGATCTCCATGGCCCGCACTTTGGGGGCACCAGAAACCGTGCCTGCCGGAAAGCCTGCCAGCAGGGCATCGAGCGCATCGAGGCCGGGCTTTAAGCTGCCCTCAACATTGGAAACAATATGCATAACATGGCTATAGCGCTCGACCTTAAAGCTCTCCGTCACGCGCACGCCACCTCGGCCAATGCCAACTGGACCATCATTGCCGCCGGGCTTAGAGCGCGAGACGCGGCCGACATCGTTGCGCCCAAGGTCGAGCAGCATGAGATGTTCTGCCCGCTCTTTGGGGTCAATCAACAGTTCTTCTGCAAAGGCTTCATCGAGGGCAGGGGTGGCGCCGCGCGGCTTGGTTCCAGCTATCGGGCGCATCGTCACGGTGCCGTCGCGCAAGCGGACCAAGATTTCCGGGCTAGAGCCCACAATATCAAATCCGTCCATCCGCAACAGAAACAGGAAGGGCGATGGGTTGGTTCGCCGCAAAGACCGATAGAGCGAGATTGCCGAACCCGAAAAGGGAGCGGAAAAGCGCTGGCTCGGCACCACTTGGAAAATATCGCCCGCGCGAATGTAGTCCTTGGCCGTCTCCACCTTCGCCATATAGGCCTCGGGGCTCATGTTCGGGGTCGCTTCACCCAAAGGGCTTGGCTTGGCGGCATAAGACGGCACGCGCAAGGGCGAGGGGCCGTCCAAAGTAGCCCAAGCCTTTTCTAGGCGCGCTCGACCCTGTTCATAGGCATCCCTGGCTGAGACACCCGCCTTTGGCCGCACGGGCGTCACCAACAGTAATTCCTGCTTCACCCCGTCAAACACGATGACCAAGCGCGGGCGAACCAGAAGCGCCTCGGGCACACCAATTGGGTCAGGGAGCGCCTCAGGCAGACGTTCTACGCGGCGCACGGTTTCGTAGGCGAGATAGCCGAAAAGGCCAGCTGCCGGTGGTGGCAAGTCACTTGGGAAGTCGAGGGCGCTTTCTGCGATTAAGGTGCGCAGCGCTGCCAGAGGCTCTTCGCCACAAGGAACATAATCCCCGATTTGGCCTGCTTCATCTATGACAGCTTTGGCCGCGCCGGATTGATCGACCCGGTAAATGAGGTCGGGATCACAGGCGACAATGGAATAGCGCCCCCTTGTCTCCCCACCCTCCACACTTTCAAACAAGCAGGAACCCAGTCGGTCTGCGCCTAGCTTCGCGATGGCCGAAACAGGTGTCTCGAGATCATCGATCCGCTTGGCACGTAAAGGCGTGCCGCGCCCTTGCAGATAGGAAGCTTCGAACAGCTCAAAACTAGGTTCAATCGATAGCACGTTCGCCTACGGCTGTTTGGCCGGCACTGCGGCTTTGCTGGCGGCGGCGGTTTCTTCGGTATCACCCAAGGCGCGGCCCATCATTTTGGTGAAGAGCTGGGCCTTCGCGCGATCCCGGGCAACCCGCTCTAAGGACGCAATCAGGTCGCGCTGGACTGAAGCACGAACAGCAGTCTCGGCTTGAACCAAGCGATCTGGAACGGTGCCTTCGTCATCTTTCAAGATGTCGTCGATCCGCACAACGGTATACTCAACCCCATTGGCGGTAGGTGCTAAGACTAGGTCACCCTTTTTCGCGGCAAACACAGCTTGGCTAAGGTCTTGGCCTCCTTGGCCGCGCAACAGCGGCTGGGTCTGCTTGGCAACGGGCAATTTATACTTCGCTGCCGCCGATTCCATGCTGGTCTTCTTGGCATCGGCCAAAATTTCTTTGGCTTTGGCTTCTGCGCGGGCACGAATATCGCGGCGGATCCATTCCGCTGTGAGTTCGTTGCGGATGGCAGTAAATGGCGGCGGTGCGGCAACATTAATCGCATCAATACGCACGGCGACATAACGATCACCGGGAATAGGGGCTAAGTCTGACGTATCGCCTTTACCGCCGGTGAACGCGTCTTTGAGAACTGTCGGCGCTTCCACAAATTCAGGGGCAGGCTGTCCAGTTGTTGCCAGGATACCATCGGCCATGATGTCTTTGATCTGGACCAGTTGGAAGCCGGCTTTAGCGGCAGCGGCTTCAAGCGTTGCCCCTTCCGTGATCGCCTTATCATAAGCCTCAGTTGCATCGGTCAGCAGTTCGCCGGCTGCGGTTTGGCGCAGTTGCGTGCGGATTTCTGCTGCAGAATCCTCAAACTTAGCTTCTTTCGCTGCTAAAGCTTCGGTGATCTTGATCGCTGCGAAGGGCTGCAGTTTGGCTGCGACAACTTGCACGTCGCCCTGCTTCATCTCGAAGGCCGCTTTGGCCACATTCTGATCGGGAATGCCGCCGACGGTTACATTTGACAATACCACGGGCACGGACAGACCGAGCGCTTTAGCAATGGCTGTCGGGTCTTCTCCGGCCCGCAAGCGCGCCGCCGCTTGATCGGCTTTTGTTCGATCGGTAGCAACCAATTGAACCAAGCCGCGCTTGGCTGGCGTTGAAAGGCGTTCTTTGTTGCGGCCAAAGATCTCTTGGGCTTGGGCTTCATCGACCTTCACTTTGGTTTCGAAGTCAGCAAGACTTGCGACAACCATAGTCAGCGTGCGCGTTTCGGGCCGCATTAATTGGGTCCGGCTCTCATCATAGAGCGCTTTCAATTGGGCGTCATTTGGTTGACGTGGGCCACCGACAAATCCAGCAGGAACTGGAATAATGGTTACCATCCGGCGCTCAGTGCCATAGGCCAATGTCTGGCTGGCGAAGACGCGTGGGGCGCGAAAGCCAGAGCTTACGGCCAAAGTCAGACCTTGACGGGTCAGGTCGGAACGCACGCTGCTTTCGAACTCAACGGGGGTAAAGCCATTATCGCGCAAGGCCATCTGATAGGTATCTTGGCTAAAGCGGCGGGTGATTTGGTCTTGGAAGGCAGGAATTTTCGCAATCTCAGCCTGAACCACTGCGTTAGCTGCCTTAAGGCCGAGGCCATCGGTCATTGCTGCAAAGGCGCGACTCGCGACCATTTGCTCTAACACGGCGCTATCAAGACCTTGAGCGCGTGCCTCTTCGGTTGAGATGTCGCGCTTTGCGTCGGCTTTCGCTCGCTTCAAGAGGCGATCAAACTCTTTGCGGTACTCATCCTGTGAAATCGACTTGCCAGCCACCTTGGCAACTGCATCCGGACTGCCGCCGGTGAAGATATCATTGATCCCCCAGATCCCGAACGAGATTACCAAAAGGCCGATGATGATACCGGAGACCCATGAACGGGCAAATTTTCGAAACGCGGTGAGCATGGAAGATCCTGATTGAAACTCTTCATAGCATAAGGATCGTTGCCAGAGGGGGCAAGGCAAGGCCTGCACAGCACCTACATTGGACTGCAGGCGTCGACCCAGCGATTTGCAAAGTTTGAATCACCTGCCTATGCCAGACCGGAAATGATAGTAGAAAAATGGCGTCTCAATTTGCCTGTGATGGAGAAAACTGTGGCGAAACTATTGGTCGGAAACTGGAAAATGAATGGCGTTAAGGCGGATTTAGAAGAAGCGAGCCTGATTGCTGCCGCGGCAACGACTGCCCAGAGTCACGCAATACAATTGGCTATTTGCCCGCCTGCTACGCTGTTATCGCGGTTAAGTGATATGACTGCTGGCACTGGACTTTTGACCGGGGCGCAAGATTGCCATGCAAAAGTCACGGGTGCCCATACAGGCGATATCTCTGCGTCTATGATCAAGGATGCAGGCGGGCATTTTGTAATTGTCGGCCATTCTGAACGCCGCGCCGACCATGGTGAGACCAGCGCCCTGGTCCAGACCAAAGCGCAGGCTGCGCTGGAGGCGGGTTTGGTCCCCATTATTTGCGTTGGCGAAACGCGCGAGGAACGCGAAGCGGGTCATGCTGAAGCTGTGGTTCTGGCCCAAGTTGAAGGTTCAGTGCCGGAGATTTTCCCAGAAGGCCGGCTTGTTATTGCCTATGAGCCCGTCTGGGCAATTGGGACTGGTTTGGTCCCTAGCGCTGGCGATGTCTTGGCGATTCATCGTGCCATTCACGCCAACCTAGTTGGTCGATTTGGGCCATTGGGAGCAAGCATCCGGCTTCTTTATGGCGGTTCTGTTAATGGTCAGAATGCCAGCGACTTGCTGCATTTAGCCCATGTCGATGGAGCTTTGGTAGGTGGCGCAAGCCTTACAGCGGCTGGGTTCTTGAAAATTTTGCACGCGATTCAAGAATGAAGCAATCATCGTAACGTCTTAGCAACAACCCTGTGTCAAAGGTTATATCCGGATGAAGGGGGTGAAAGTCCTTTGGACAAGCAAAGACTCGCAGCGGCGACCGTGCTGATCTATGATCCTGTGCGCGGCAACATGCTGATGACACGTTCAGTTTTGCACGGGATTGGGTTCCGCCGCATCGAGGGGATGACTTCGCTGCGCGAATTGACCCGCCGTTTGCGTGACGTCGACATTTCTCTTTTGGTTATTGAAGCAACTGAATATCATAGTGATGTTGTCGAGCTTCTGCGCGCTCAGCGACTTGGCGAGTTGGGCATAAATCCCTTCATTCCCGTTATTGCAACGCTTTGGGCTGGTTCAACCGATTTGGTTGCCGATTTGATGAATGTTGGCTGTGATGACGTGGTTTTGCGGCCATTTTCTCAAATTCAGGCTCTGGAACGGGTGCGCGCCATTATTTCGGGTCGTAAGCAATTTGTTGTGACCTCTGATTATGTCGGGCCCGATCGCGGTCGCTCGTCTAGGAATCAAATGGCACCAGAGACTTTTGATCCGCCAAACACGCTGCGCGACCGCGTCTTGATGAATAATTACGATCCAGTCACCCAGTCGGAGATATTGGCCACTGCACGCCGCAAGGTCGACCAAGATCGGTTGGCAAAGCTTGCTCGTCGCATTGCTATGGCCGCTGAGGTCATTATCCAAGCCCAAGGGCGAGGGGATCCAAACGCAGGTTTTGTCGTGGATCTGCTCGAAAGCTCCGCCGAACTTGTTCGCGCCGCAAAGCGGTTGGACATTGACGAAGTGCAAGAAATTGCCATGGTGCTGGAAAATGTGGCTGCGCGCACCAGTGCGGCGGGGCCAGAGCGCGTCGAAAATGCCAATCTAACGCGCCAACTCGCGCTGGCCCTTTATGTCGCTTACGCGGTTGAAGGCGGAGAGGCGTTTAAGGCTGAATTGGAGACGACATTGGACAAGGTCCGGGGTCGTTTGGACAAGGCGAAAGAGCGTGCGAAACGCCGCCATGAGTTGGCGCTGTCGTTGGTCTCTTGAAGTTCGGCCTCGAAAGAGCGACATAGCAGCCCTAAGCGCAGGGTTTTGCGCCTCATCCAATCACCTTTAGGCCCGTTCCATGTTCATCCAAGCTGTTCTCATTCTCCACCTGCTGATCTGTTTGGCGCTGATTGGTGCCATTTTGCTGCAGCGTTCTGAAGGCGGTGGGGCCTTGGGCATGGGCGGGGGGCCTTCTTCCATGATGTCGGGGCGTTCAGCCGCAAACTTTATGACGCGCACCACGACTTTATTAGGTGCGGCGTTCTTGCTGACCAGCGTCACTTTGACCGTAATGAACAAATCCGTGACCAAACCCGCTGATTCTTTGATGCAAGACGGCCGTACGAAGGATGGCTTGCCCACAAAGGGCATTGATCTGTCTGTGCCAGCTGCACCGACCAATGCCATTGCACCTATTCCTGCAGCACCGGCCGGCGGCATCCCCGCTTCTGCACCCTCAGCACCCCAGCCAGCGCCTTTATTCCCGGCTACACCGGCGGCACCCGCTACCGAGCCAACACCGGCGGAAAAAAAATAAGCGGCTAACCCCCATTTCTTTCCAGTTGCGCCTCTTCCCTTTTGCAGGCGTTGCGGCTTAGAACGACCTCCCATGACCCGATATGTGTTCATCACTGGGGGCGTGGTTTCCTCGCTCGGAAAAGGCATTGCATCAGCCGCGTTAGGCGCGCTGCTGCAAGCGCGCGGCTATAAAGTGAGGCTGCGTAAACTCGATCCCTATCTCAATGTCGATCCAGGTACGATGAGCCCGTATCAACACGGCGAAGTCTTTGTGACCGATGATGGCGCAGAGACCGACTTGGATTTGGGCCATTATGAGCGCTTTACCGGCGTTTCTGCCGCCAAGGCGGACAATATCACCACCGGGCGCATCTATCAGGAAATCATCGCCAAGGAGCGCAAGGGTGAGTTTTTAGGGGCGACCATCCAAGTCATTCCCCACGTCACCAATGCCATCAAAGACTTTGTATTGTCCGATGCAGGCGACGCAGACTTTGTGTTATGTGAAATTGGCGGCACGGTGGGTGACATTGAGGGCCTGCCGTTTTTTGAAGCCATCCGTCAACTTGGCCAGCAATTAGAACCTCAGCAGGCGGTTTATATTCACCTCACGCTCCTGCCGTATATTCATACCGCTGGCGAAATGAAAACCAAACCAACCCAGCATAGCGTAAAGGAATTACGCTCGATTGGTATTCAGCCTGATATTCTGATTTGTCGAGCCGACCGCCCGATTCCGGAAGATGAGAAGCGCAAGATCGCGCTCTTCACCAATGTGCGGGCCAGCGCGGTAATCCAAGCCCTCGATTCGGCGCACATTTACGAAGTCCCAATGGACTATCATGCGGAAGGTTTGGACCGTGAAGTTCTGCGCCGCTTTGGCATTGTGAATGCGCCAGAGCCTGATCTGACGAAGTGGGAAGCTATTTCCAAACGCCTTCGGGCTCCGGATGGGGATGTGACGATTGCTGTCGTTGGCAAATATACCGCCATGAAGGACGCCTATAAGTCTCTGATTGAGGCCCTGCATCACGGTGGGTTGGCTAATGATGTGAAGGTAAACATCAATTGGGTCGATGCCCGCGCTTTTGACGCTGATCAGGACATGTTGACGGCCGAACTGGAAGGCGTCGACGCCATTTTGGTTCCCGGTGCCTTTGGCGATTCCGGCGCGGAAGGCAAGATCAAAGCGGTGCAGTTTGCCCGCGAACGCCAAATCCCGTTCTTTGGCATTTGCTTTGGCATGCAGATGGCGTGCGTCGAGGCCGCTCGCAATATGGCCGGCATTTCTGAAGCCTCGTCGACCGAATTCGGTCCAACATCTGAGCCTGTGGTCGGTTTGATGACCGAATGGGTAAAAGGCAATGAACGTCAATTGCGCGGCGAAGAAACTGACCTAGGCGGCACCATGCGACTGGGTGCTTATCCGGCCGTATTGAAGCCTGACTCCGTCGTATCTCGTGCTTATGGCGGAGCCTTGAGTATTCAAGAGCGTCACCGCCATCGTTATGAAGTCAATATGGACTATCGAGAGACTCTTGAAGCTCAAGGCCTTATTTTCTCGGGCGTATCACCCGACGGCGTTCTGCCCGAGATTGTTGAGCGAGCCGATCATCCTTGGTTTGTTGGCGTGCAATATCACCCCGAACTCAAGTCCCGTCCCTTTGAACCCCATCCTCTGTTTGCGGACTTTGTGCGCGCAGCTTTGGTGCAGAACCGGTTGGTTTAGGGCTGTCGTCTGCAATTTGGGATTCTAGGGCCCTTCCAAGTGATGTGATCCTTCAAGGTTGATGCAGATTACGTTTCCGGCCCACCCGTTTCCGCTTTACATCGTCAAATATAGCCTTAAGGTTGCGGGCTTGATGTGAGGATTGTGATGTCGACCTTTAAGATTGAACCTTTGGCAGATCATGAGTGGGGCTATCGGGCTGCGGTGCGTCTCATGTGGCACCATCGTGTGGTGCTTATCCCGCTAACGCTGGCTGCCTTGGTTTTGGGCTATCTTATACCGGCACAGTCTGACGGATTGATACGTGGCAACTTGTCATTTTCGCTGATAGAGCTTGTATATCTCAAGCCACAGCAAATAATTGATTTGATTACCAATAACGCGATGATCATTACAATGGTTACTTTGTATCTGAAGTCAGCTGGAGTGGTCACAAGTTGGCGCGCTAGGGCAATTGGGCTGCTTGTGGCTGTGGCGTTGGAGCTAGTTGCCTTTGTGGGTTATAGGACCGTGATGGCGGTCATGGAGGCTCTCGAGCATCCTGCGGCGCAAATATTAGTCAATTTTGCAATGATTGCGCTTGTCATAGCCTATGTAAATTACACCTTCTGTCTAGCCGCTCAGGTTTTAATCGATGGGAAAATGAGTTTAGCCCGATCCTATAAGGGTGTGGCGCGTCGTGAATGGCGTCTTTGGTTTTCTATGCTTTTGTTGTTTGCGCTTTGGACGCCGATTTGGGCGGTGCGAAACGGGGTCGAAGCCCTAGGCGAACAGCATGCTTCAGTCCAAGCGATTTGGCCCTATGTCGAAAACGGCCTCAACTCTTTGGTTTGGGCTATGGGGACTATGGCCGCCACCGCTCTCAGCACGATCTGGTTTCTCCACCCCCGTGTTCGTACCCCCGAGGAATCCACCACATGGGAAGTGCCAACCATAACTCAGCCGAGTTGAGGTAGGATAAGTTCTTTTCCTACTGACCTAGTGTCTTGCATTTGGGGAAGAGCGCGCGTAGATACGCGCTTCAGTTTTACTGGCGGCTCTTACCGGGGCCGCCTTATCTTTTGAAATGGAACCTGCATCATGGCAGTGCCTAAGCGCAAAACTACTCCTTCTCGCCGCGGTATGCGTCGTTCGCACGATGCGTTGGGCGTGAATTCCTATGTCGAAGACAAGGATTCGGGCGAACTGCGTCGTCCACACCATATCGACCTGAAGACCGGCATGTATCGTGGCCGTCAGGTTCTGACGCCAAAGGAAGACTAAGTCTTTCTGTTCTTTTCTTGTGGAAAAGCCCTGCCAATTGGCGGGGCTTTTTTCGTTTACGACATCCGCTGCTCGACTTCCTTGTAGCTCTTGTTACATCTGCCGCCCTGTCGTTTTTGGTGGGGGATGTCATGCGTGTATATTCGGGATTGATTGGGTTAGCCTTTGTATTGGCAGGTCCGGCGTGGGCGGAAGCGCTAAAGCCGGTTGAAGCACTTGACCTTTACCGGCTTGAACAGCCGATTGATCCGCAATTGTCGCCCGATGGCAAACAAGTCGCCGTTCTGCGCCAAACCCGTGATATTCAGACCGACCGTGTCCAAACCGACCTTTGGCTGGTGCCAATCCTCGGGAGCGGTGCATCCGACGTGCGGCGTCTCTTGGTCGGGGCAGATCGCGCGCCTTCGACGGTTCGCTGGTCGCCCGATGGCAGCGCCTTGGCCTTTGTCGGTAAGGACGGCACCAAGTCGCAAATCTTTGTGCTCGATGTGAAGGATGGCATTGCCAAGCCGCGCACCACTTTGAAATTTTCACCCAGTTCCTTGTCTTGGTCGCCGGACGGCAAGAAGATCGCCTTCGTGAATCTGGTCGAGGAAAAGCCTGAGGCGATTTACAAGCTGCCGGAGAAGCCAGAGGGTGCGACTTGGGCGGCACCGGCGCGGGTCGTGCGCACGTTTCCTTATCGCACCGATCCTGAAGGCTGGCTGACGCCGGGCGACTATCAGGTTTTCACCCTGGACGTGGCGACTGGAGAAGTGGTGCAAGTCACAAGCGGGAAGGGCGATTGGGGCCGCGAAGATGGCCAGCCCGCTTGGACGCCTGATGGGCAATTCGTACTCGTCAGCGGCAATCCTGGCCCAGATGCGCACCTAAAGCCTGTGCAGTCTGACCTTTATGCGTGGCCCGCAGCCGGCGGCGGGACACCACGCCAACTCACAACTGATGACGGCTTTGAGAACAGCCCAGCGATAAGCCCGGATGGCAAAAGCTTGGCCTATGTCGGCTGGCGCAACCGGCAGACTTCGTTTCAGCGCACCGATGTGTTTGTTGCCGCCCTTCCTGCAACCGGTCCTGTCACCCAAGCGCGCAATCTGACTTTGAAGCTGGATCGCCCCGCCAGCCAAATTAGTTGGCGCAAGGATGGAAAGGGCGTGACTTTCCTCTATCAAGATGTCGGCATCAGCCGCGTGGGTTTCGCGCCCTTAGACGGTGCCGTCAGCGTTACCACGCCCGAAGTCGGCAATACACGTCTTCTTCTCCCTTCATCAGGTGGCAGCTATTCCACCGATGGCGCAAAGACGGTTTATCCAAGCGTCGAGGCCGACCGCCCCGCCAATTTGGCCCTATGGTCGCAAGGCAAAGAGACCATCCTGTGGGATATGAATGCAGCTTGGCGGGCAGGTAAATCCATTGGCAAGTTGGAGGAGATTTGGACGCCTTCATCGGCCGATGGTCGAAAGGTTCATGGCTGGATCCTCTATCCACCCAATTTCGACCCCAGCAAGAAATACCCTCTCGCGATGGATATACATGGTGGCCCACACACCGATTACGGCCCGATGTTTTCGATCACCCATCACCTCTATGCGGCGGCAGGCTATGTGACTGTCTTCACCAATCCGCGTGGCTCCATCGGTTATGGCGAAGAGTTCGCGAACTTGATCAATCTTTGCTACCCTTGTCAGGATCATGATGATCTGATGAGTAGTGTCGATGCCGTCATCGCGCGCGGCTTTATTGATACCAACCGCCTTTATATAGGTGGGGGCTCTGGCGGCGGCGTCTTGTCTTCTTGGGCAATTGGCAAGACTAACCGCTTTGCCGCAGCCTCGGTTAAGCGGCCTGTGATCAATTGGACCTCAGAAGCTTTGACCAGCGACATTGGTGCGGTTATCAGCAGCTATTGGTTTGAAAAGAAGCCATGGGAAGAGCCAGAGAAATATTGGGCCCGCTCCCCCTTATCCTTGGTCGGCAAGGTCCGCACGCCAACGCTGATCATTACCGGCGAAAGCGATTATCGCACGCCGATGAGCGACAGCGAGCAATATTTCCAAGCCCTCCAATTGCAAGGTGTCGAAAGCGCCTTGGTGCGCCTGCCAGAGGCCGGCCATGGCTTTGGCCGTCCCAGCCAATGGCTTGCCGCCATCTTAAGCACGATTGGCTGGTACGATAGCCACTCGAAGAAGGCCGAGTAGGGGCACCCCGTCTCCTTTTCTCCCCTCGCCCCTTGGGGAGAGGGGTCGGGGGTGAGGGGGTCTTTGCGCAAGAGCGCGGTGTTTCGTGTAATGAAGCCCTTGTTACGGCGCTTTCAGATTCGGTGAGTGTAAGGCCCTCACCCCGTCCCCTCTCCCATAGGGAGAGGGGAGAGGCTGCCCCAACGGGACTGAAAGGGTCATTGCGCCAAGGGCGCGTAGCTGCCCGCCCTAAATAATCCCCTTTACCCGCAATCCTTCAATCTGTGCATCACTCAGGCCCAGTAAGCCTTTCAGTTCGGCTTCTGTGTCCGCACCAAGTGCCGGCGGAGCACGGCGTGGAGCAGGTGGGGTCACGCTCATTTTGATTGGGTTAGCCACTAAAGGGATGGAGGTGCCATCGGATCGAGACATTTCCTGTTGCATCTGGCGGGCGATGACTTGGGGGTCTTGGAAGACTTGATCGATGGTCTGGATCGGGCCGCAGGGAACGCCTGCCTGTTCCAAGATGGCAATCCAAGTGGCGGTTGTCCGGCTGGCCATGACGGGCAGGAGGCAAGCGATTAAGCTGTCGCGAAAGGCCACCCGTTGGGCATTGGTTTTGTAACGAGGGTCGTCCGCCATATCGGGCTGACCGGCTGCCGCGCAAAACTGCTGCCATTGGCCATCATTGCCAACCGCCAGAACAATATGCCCATCTTGGCTGGGGAAGACCTGATAGGGCGCAATGTTTGGATGGGCATTGCCCAAACGCTTAGGCGCTTCGCCCGAGACCAGAAAATTAGCCGCCTGATTGGCTAGGACAGCGGTCTGACAATCCAGCAAAGCCATATCAATATGCTGGCCTTGGCCCGTAGCCTCGGCGTGGCGCAGCGCAGCCAAGATGGCGATTGTGGCATAAAGACCCGTGAAAAGGTCGGCGACTGCCACGCCCACCTTCAAAGGCTCTGCACCCGGCGTTCCATCTGCTTGGCCGGTCACACTCATCAGGCCACCCGCAGCCTGCACCAAATAGTCGTAGCCTGCGCGCGGCGCATAAGGGCCGGTCTGGCCAAACCCGGTGATTGAGCAATAGACCATTTTGGGGTTGATCTTGGCGACACTTTCATAATCGAGGCCATATTTGGCCAAGCCGCCAGTTTTGAAATTCTCCACCAAAACATCATGATGCGGGATCAGCGCACGTAAAATTTCGCTTCCTTCCGGCGTTGTAAAATCTAAGGTGAGGGAGGCTTTGTTGCGATTGGCACAGGTATAATAGGCCGCGTCGCCTTGGGTACCGGTTGCATCCGTCAAGAAAGGTGGGCCCCAACTGCGGGTATCATCGCCGACCCCTGGCTTTTCAACTTTGAGAACTTCTGCCCCCAAATCACCCAGTGTCTGGGTGGCCCAAGGCCCGGCCAGCACACGGGATAGATCAAGCACCCGAACGCCTGCTAGAGCATGTGGCGAAGCTGGCAGAGCGTTTGATTGCAGTGTTTTAGACATGGGTCGCATTCTTTTCATTTGCTTCTTTGAAAAGATATATCATTGTAAAGCTTGCTGATACTATCGGATGATCTGGAGAGACAATCAATGACAGCGACCAACGACGCGATGCCAACCGACACGAAAGCTGGTGCCGGCGAATTTAAGAATGGTTGGCCTGTCGTTTTGTCTTCTGCTGTCGGTATTGGGATGGGGCTGTCTCCGCTGCCGTTCTACACCATTGGCGTGTTTGTCGGCCCAATGATCCAGCCGATTGAAAAGGGCGGCTTAGGCTTTACGCCAGAGCAAGTGATGCTAGCGCTACCCATTTACACCATTGGGGCGCTGGTCATGAGCCCCATCATTGGGTTTCTATCTGATCGGGTTGGGGTCCGAAAAGTTGCCTTATGCTCCATTGTGTTGTTTGCCCTGTCATTAGTGGCGCTCGGCCTAAACAATGGGTCGTTCCCACTTTATGCCGCAACTTGGGCCCTGATGGCGGTTGCCGGGGCAGGCACCTTGCCAATTACCTTTACAAGAGCCGTCAACAATTGGTTCTTTGAACGGCGTGGCCTTGCCTTGGGAATTGCCCTCATTGCCACAGGCTTGTTTGGGACATTGGCAAAGCTTCTGGCGCAAGAAGTCACCACGGTTTTCAATTGGCGCGTTGGTTATGCGGCAGTTGCTTTGTTACCGCTCCTTATTTCGTTTCCCATCGCACTCATCGGCTTTCGCGACATATCAGATCGACCCGCTGCGACCTCTAAAGTGGCAGGTATGAAAGTCCTGCTCAGTCTCGTCGCCGTTCTGGCCTCGATTGGCATGTCGGCTGCAGCGCTCGCTTTTGTGGTGCCTGAGCTGATGCAAAAAGGTCAAAGACCAGAGCTATTGGCAGCCTTTGCGTTCGCGTTAGTTGGTCCCGTGCCTGCCTTTATGATGCTGTTTGGCAATGTTCGGGACACGAGTTATCAGGGGGGCTCAACAGCTTCAAAGGCAGCGGCGGGTGCTGGTTTAACGGCGAAACAAGCACTTATGGACTGGCGGTTTTGGCTATTGGCTATTGCGTTTATCCCGATCTCCTATGCGATTGGTGGGCCAATTCCAAACATAGAGCTTGCCTTACAGGCCAAGGATTTCTCTAAGGCGGACGCAGTCGGTCTGGCTTCATTGATGGGGGTTGCCGTGATCGCCGGTCGTTTGGTTGGCGGCTATTTGATTGATCGTTTTTGGGCACCTGGGATTGCGTTTGTTTTCCTTGCGCTGCCAGCACTCGCCTTATGGATGCTTGGCGCGCCCGATATCTCACGAGATCAAGCGATGATTGCCATTTTCATGGTCGGTTTTGGCGCGGGCGTAGAGTATGATTTCATGGCCTATTTGGTTGCCAGATACTTTGGAACCAAGGCCTATGGTGCCATTTATGGCATGTTGTATGGCTTCTTTGCTTTGGGTGCTGGCTTTGGCCCGGCGGTATTTGCCGCCGCAATTCGCAAGGGTGATCTGGAGACGTTTTCGGTCTTCCACAATGCCGCCATGATCCTGATCATTGGATCGGCTCTGTTGTTGCTGCTTGGCAAGTATCGGGAATTCCCGTCGGCAAAGGAAAGCTAGCGGGCGTCTAGGCAGGCCTTCGCAAACACATCCTCAAACATTTGCGTCGTCAACCGCCCTGTGTTGGTATTGTAGCGGCTGCAGTGATAGCTGTCATAGAGGCTTTTGTCGCCAATCCGATGCACGGCCCCGTGGGCAAACTTATAGGCAGAAGGCTTGCCACCAAGCGCGCGAACGGTTGCGTCATGGCTGATTTTGCCGAGGCAAATGAGGCTGGTGAGGTGCCCAAGGGCTGCAATCTGCGTTTTCAGGAAGGGCGCACATTGTGTGATCTCGGAAAGTTCAGGCTTGTTGGCTGGCGGCGCACATTGGACCGCATTGGTAATCATCGCGCCCTTAAGCGATAGTCCATCGCCAATGTGGGCAGCGTAGGTGCCTTCTGACAGCTCAAAGCGCGCTAACGTTTGATACAACAGGTCGCCGGCCCAATCGCCGGTAAAAGGCCTGCCCGTCCGATTAGCCCCGGTGCGGCCAGGGGCCAGTCCAACGATTAACAGCCAAGCAGCTTTATCCCCAAACGAAGGGGCGGGGCCGTTAAACCAATCTGGATTCTCAAGTCGATTGGCCGCCCGATAAGCGACCAATCTGGGACAGAGCGGGCAATCGCGCGTGGGTTGCACGGCTTGCTTGCCCGAGCCGCTTAAGCTTCAGTCTCGCCTTCGAGCTCGTCTTCCATGCCTTCAAGCTCATCGTCGAATTCGTCAGAGAATTCTTCGCCTTCAACCGGGCGTCCGGGACGGAAGTTAGCGCGTGGATTTTCAAAGCCATCTGGACGCGGCGGACGACCAATCAGCGCCGACAAATCAGCCAGATCGATAAAGGTATCGGCTTGGCGACGCAGTTCATCGGCGATCATCGGAGGCTGAGTCTTGATCGAGGAGACAACTGAAACCCGTGGGCCACGACGCTGCACCGCTTCGATCAGAACGCGGAAATCACCATCCCCTGAGAACAGGACGATATGGTCGACATGGGACGCAAGTTCCATCATGTCGACAGCAATCTCAATATCCATGTCACCTTTGACGCGACGACGACCCAATGTGTCGGTAAATTCTTTCGCAGGCTTGGTGATGACGTTAAAGCCATTGTAATCCAACCAGTCTGCCAAGGGGCGGACGGGGCTATACTCGACATCTTCGAGGATGGCTGTGTAATAGCTGGCGCGAACGAGACGACCGCGCTTCTTGAACTCTTCAAGAAGCTTGCGATAATCAACATCGAAACCCAGAGTGCGCGCTGCTGCGTAGAAGTTAGCACCATCGATAAACAGAGCGATTCGCTCATTGGGGTAAAAAGTCATAGTGGCGCAGCCTTTCTCTAAACAATTCCATCCAAAAATGCCTTCAGAGCGTTCTGGAATTTATATTGGCCTAGGGTCAAATCTAGGTTTGGGCTCTAATATGCCTCGAGATATCTTACTCGAAGCTTCAGAGTTGCTAACACAAAATGGAGACCGTGTCACCAGTTTGTCATCATTTTGGTCAAGCAAAGCTTGGCCGCCAAATCTCGGAAAACCCGACTATATAAATGCCGTTTGTCGCATCGAACCTGTAGACACCGACCCATTGGCCCTTTTGCAACGTTGTCAGGTAATTGAAGCGCGGATGAACCGCATTCGTTCCCTAGATGATCGTTGGGCAAACAGGACTTTGGATTTAGATGTAATCGATTACAATGGCATTGTTAGTGCCAAAAGCAGCATTATAACCTTGCCTCACCCGCGAATAGCAGAAAGAGACTTTGTTTTGCTACCGCTGTTAGAGATTGCGCCAGATTGGCGACATCCAGTTTCAGGCACGCCCGGGCAGGTTTTGTTGAAACATTTGCAAGAGTCAGAGAATCTCAACCATTGCGTGCGACTGGCTTGAGCGCAGGGGGGCTGGCGACCTCTTCTGCGTGCAATGGTTGAGAAACGCCAAGACTTCCCGTAAAGAGACTTCTCACTTTCCGACAGGATTAGATATATGGCCCGCGTGACGGTAGAGGACTGCGTTGAACGCGTCCCAAATAGATTCTCTCTGGTTTTGTTTGCAGCGCATCGCGCCCGCCAAATTTCTGGCGGTGCAGCGCTGACGCTCGACCGTGATCGCGATAAAGATCCTGTTGTCGCGTTGCGCGAAATTGCCGACGCCACAGTAGAGACCGAAGAGTTGCGCGATGGCTTGGTGGCTTCGCTTCGCGAAGTGCGCCCACATGCAGTTCGCGAAGAGGAAGAGAGCGATCTCTTGGCTTTGGAAGCTCCTGTGCTTGCAACTGAAGACGATGTGCTGCGCGCCTTGCAGCAAGAGCAAGAAGCAGTTCGCGAAGACCCCTATTGATCTTAAAGGTTCACCATGGACGATGGCAGGGCCTCTGAGACGCTAGAACAATCTGGGGAATTGCCGTTCCCGGCGCAAATCGTGCGGCCTCCTAGTCGGGGCCGCATTTTGCGTCAATATGAGTTGATTGATCGCATTCGGACCTATGATCCCCATGTGAATGAAGATGCCATAAACCGCGCTTATGTGTTCGCAATGCAGCGCCATGGCAGTCAATTGCGGGCGTCTGGCGATCCCTACTTTGCCCATCCAATCGAAGTTGCGGGCATTCTGACCGAGCTGCGCTTGGACACGGCCTCGATCATCACAGGCCTTCTGCACGACACAGTTGAAGATACGACCGCCACGACGGCCGAGATTGGCAAGCTCTTCGGCGATGAAGTTGCCCAATTGGTCGATGGGGTTACCAAGCTCTCCCAGCTTGAATTGAACTCAAACCGCACCAAACAAGCCGAGAACTTGCAAAAATTCATCCTCGCTTTGTCGAAGGACGTGCGGGTTTTATTGGTGAAATTGGCCGACCGTCTGCACAATATGCGCACTTTGCACTTCATCAAGAAGCGCGAGAAGCGAGAGCGGATTGCCCGCGAAACGGCGGACATCTATGCCCCTTTGGCGCGGCGTATGGGAATCCAGCGCTTTTCGGGTGAACTTGAAGAACTGGCCTTTCAGTACCTCCATCCCGAAGCGTGCAAGACCATCAACGAACAATTGGCCAGTTTACGTGCGGAACGCTCAGGTGCTGTGGCGGCGGTAACACAAAAGATTAGTTCTGCCCTTGAAGCAGCGGGCATTGAAGCCCGCGTAGTAGGTCGCGAAAAGCGTGCCTATTCAGTCTGGAAAAAGCTGGAGCGTAAGTCGATCTCGTTTTCTGACGTTTCAGACTTGTATGGCTTCCGCGTCGTGGTGAAGGATACCACGCAATGCTATGCCGCGCTTGGCGTGATCCATGAGGCTTGGTCTTGCGTGCCGGGCCGGTTTAAGGACTTTATCTCGGTACCCAAGCCCAATGGCTATCGCTCGATCCATACTGGCGTTGTGGGGCCGAGCGCGACATCGGTTGATATTCAAATTCGCTCCGAAGAAATGAACCGGATCGCTGAGGATGGGGTTGCCGCGCACTGGCGCTATAAAAATAGCACTTATGGCTATCATCCAATCGACACCAAGCAATCCGACCCCTTGGCACCGTTACGAAATCTCGTGGAAATCCTAGAACATGGCGGCGACCCGGAAGAGTTTCTGGAAAATGCTAAACTGGAAATGTTCCAGGATCAGGTGTTCGCCTTTACGCCAAAGGGGGATTTGATCGTTCTGCCCTATGGCGCCACCCCACTTGATTTTGCTTATGCCGTGCACACGCGGATCGGAGATACGACTGTTGGTGCAAGGATCAATGGCGAAGAGCGACCGCTTCGGACGGCATTGTCTAATGGCGATGTAGTGGAGATTTTACGGTCCGATATGCGTAAGCCCGTGGCAGATTGGGAATCCGTGGCCGTAACTGGCAAAGCGCGGTCCGCCATTCGTCGATTGGTACGCGAAAGTGAGCGCGAGGAATTTGCGACCCTGGGCCGCAGGTTGGCTGGCCACGCGCTGCGCCGCGTTGGCCTCAATCCAGAGGACATCAATCTGGAAGATGCGCGCCAGCGACTGAATTACGACACGATGGATGAGCTTTACGCGGCGATCGGTCGGGGACGTTTGACCGGCGCTAGTCTGGCGGAGGCGGCAGTTCCCGGCTTTGTGCGTAAAAGTGTCTTGGGTGAGCCAAGGTTTATGATCGACAATGACCATGCGAGCGACTTTGTTCGCGGTTCAGATTTGATGGTCGGCGTTGCCCTCCATTTCATGCCCTGCTGTTCGCCTTTGCCGGGCGACCGGATCGTGGGCGTTCATGTGCCCGATCGTGGCGTAGAAGTGCACACGATCGACTGTGACCATCTGGCCGAGCATGATGCCAATGAGGATCAATGGATCGATCTGGCGTGGACCGATGAAGCTAAGCGCAATGGGTTGGCTCTGGGGCGGCTTGTCATGAGCTGTGAAAACACCAAGGGCGTGTTCGCGCAAGTTGGTAAGATTATTTCTGAATGTGATGGCAACATAACCAATGTGCGCGCGCAAAACCGCCGGGAAGACTTTATCGACCTGTTAGTCGATGTCGAAGTTGCGGACTCAAAGCATTTGAACGTGATCGCAGCATCGCTGCGGGCTTTGCCCGTTGTGGTCGATGTTAAGCGGTTACGGGGCTGAACGGACGACAAGGGATAAGACGATGGCAACCTATTTGGTGACTGGGGTGAACCGCGGGATCGGCCATGCGTTGGTTGAAGGCTTGCTGGCACGTGGCCACACCGTGATTGGGACAACCCGTGACGGACAAGCGCCGTTTGTTCATCCAGATTTCCGGGTTTTGGCCTGTGATATCGGTGATACGGTGTCGGTTCGCGCGGCGGCGCAAACCGTCGCAGAGCCCATCGACGTCCTGATCCAAAATGCCGGCGTCTTCGGCCCGCGCCCGCAGGAATTAGCCGATCTGGAACCTGATGATTTTCTCGAGGTCCTCAATGCCAATGTGGTTGGCCCGTGGCGGGTCTTGCAAGCCTTTTTGCCGAATTTAAAGCGCTCTAGCCAAGGCCGGGTCTTAATGATCTCCTCGGGCATGGGCCGCTTCTCGGGATCTTCGCAGGGCGCGCCAGCCTATCGTGCGTCCAAGGCGGCGTTAAACAAACTCGTGCAGACATTTGCGCACGACCTAAAGAGCGATGGCATCGCCATTGTTGCGTGTCATCCAGGCTGGGTCCGCACGGATATGGGCGGGGCAGGGGCCGAAATTGATGCCAAGGCGAGCGCGGCTGGCCTTATTCAACTTGCCGAAGACTTGCAGTTGTCGGGCACCGGTCGCTTCATGGACTGGACTGGCCACACGCAGGACTGGTGAAACCAGCTTAGAAAGTGATAATAAGCACCTATGACCAATGACGACGTACTTTCCATCTTCAAGTCGGCCGGTGGCCTGCTTGAAGGCCATTTCATTTTAACTTCAGGCCGTCACAGCCGCACCTTCTTGCAGAAGGCGTTTGTGTTTATGGACCCACCCGCTACCGAGTCGCTGTGCAAAGCTTTGGCCAAAAAGATCAAGGACCGATGGGGTCAAGTTGATTATGTGGTCTCGCCCGCGGTCGGCGCGGTTATTCCAGGCTATGAGACCGCACGGCATCTGGGGGCAAAGGCGGTCTATGTAGAGCGCGAAGACGGCAAGTTCCGCTTGCGTCGTGGCTTTACCCTGCCGGCTGAGGCCCGCGTCGTGATTGTCGAAGATATTGTCTCAACCGGGATTTCCGTGCGCGAAACATTGGAAGCCATCAAGGATGCGCCGTGCGTGGTCTTGGGTGCTGCCGTGATTGTGGACCGCAGCGCTGGGCGTGCCGACGTGGGCTGCGAGTTGGTGGCTTTGGCTTCTATCGAAGTCGAAAGCTTTGCATCCGATGAGATTCCAGAGGATTTAAAGGCCATTCCTGCTATTAAGCCGGGCAGCCGGGCACTTTCGCAAGGCGCATCCGCATGAGTTTTGACCATCGCTTGCGCCTTGGGATCAACATTGATCACGTGGCGACCATTCGAAATGCGCGCGGTGGCCCCCATCCTGATCCGCTTCGCGCCGCCCAAATGGCAGCAAAAGCCGGGGCAGACGGCATCACGCTGCATTTGCGCGAAGATCGTCGTCACATTCGCGACGAGGATCTTGAGAAATTCATCGAGCAAGTTGAGTTGCCGATCAATCTCGAACTCGCCGCTACCGAAGAAATGCTCGACATTGCGCTGCGCCATCCCACACATGCAGTGTGTATCGTGCCGGAAAAGCGCGAGGAGCGGACAACCGAAGGCGGCCTTGATGTCGCGCGCTTACATAATTCGATTGCGCCCATGGTCCGTAAGCTTGCAGGCGCTGGACGGCGCGTTTCGCTGTTTATCGAGCCCGACCCTATTCAATTGGCGGTCGCCGAAGCTATGGGCGCCCAGGTGGTTGAGCTTCATACCGGTGCCTATGCTGAAGCTGCACTTGAGGGACAATTCGAGGAAGCCGGGCAGATTGTTGAAAAGCTAGCGGAAGCGGCGCGGATCGGCACAGCGCGCGGCCTTGAAGTGCATGCCGGTCATGGGCTCACCTTTGATAATGTGAAGCCAATTGCGGCCATCCCAGAACTGGTTGAATTAAATATTGGTCATTTCATCATAGGTGAAGCAATTTTCATTGGCCTTGAAGACGCCATTGGACGTATGCGTCGCCTTATGGATGAAGCACGCGCATGATTGTTGGAATTGGCTCAGACCTATGTCGGATCGACCGGATTGAGAAGACGTTGTCGCGCTTTGGCAGCCGCTTTGAAGCACGTTGCTTTACAGCAGGCGAACAAGCCCGCGCCAACCGACGCCCAGCCAAACGGGCAGACACCTATGCGAAGCGTTTTGCCGCGAAAGAAGCTTGTTCGAAAGCTTTGGGAACGGGCATGCGGCGCGGTGTAGCTTGGCGTGACATGGAGGTCATCAATCTGCCTACTGGCAGACCGACTTTGAGTTTGACGGGCGGCGCGCTAAAGCGGTTACAAGAACTGACACCACCGGGCTTTGCAGCTGACATTCATCTAAGTCTGACCGATGACCACCCTCTGGCTATGGCCTTTGTGGTGATCGGCCTGCAGCCCCTTGAAGCAAATTGAAAAGAAAACGAATCCCATGGTTGACACAACAAACTCTAAGACCGCTTCGAGCAAGGCGGTGAAACCAGCGCCAAAGGCAGACAGCCTAATCGAAAGCATCAAGACCATTGTGATGGCCTTGAGTATTGCACTCTTCCTGCGGATTTTCTTGTTTCAGCCTTTCAACATTCCCTCTGAATCCATGCGTCCCGGCCTCTTAGTCGGCGACTATCTTTGGACGTCGAAGTGGGACTATGGCTATAGCAATGCCTCTATTCCGTTCTCGCCCAAGATCCTGAGTGGTCGCGTGCTCGGGTCTACGCCGGAGCGTGGCGACGTGGTCGTGTTCAAGCTGCCGGCCGATCCCCGTCAGGACTACATCAAGCGGCTGATCGGCATGCCGGGTGACCGGATCCAAGTCGTCGGCGGGCAAGTTATTTTGAATGGGACGCCGGTCAAACAAGTGATGTTAGAGCCTGAGACCATCACCGAGCAGAATGGCAATATTCGTACGGTAACGCGCTTTCGTGAAACCCTGCCAAACGGCCGCAGCTATGTGACTTATGATTTTGAAACCAATGGCATGTTTGACGATACACAAGTCTTTGTGGTTCCCGAAGGCCATTATTTCATGATGGGCGACAATCGCGATAACTCGACCGACAGCCGGGCTGATCCGATTCTGCAATCTGGTGTTGGCTATGTGCCAGCTGAGAACCTCGTTGGTCGTGGCCGGATTGTATTGCTCTCATTTGATGAGACCACCCGTTTCTATCTGCCGTGGACGTGGTTCACGGGCCTGCGGTGGGATCGGCTCGCTGTCCCCATTCGATGACGCGAGACGCTAAGCTTCAGGCGCTACAAGAGAAGATCGGGTATCACTTTTCAGACCGATCCCTATTAGAGCGTGCCTTTACTCACAAGTCGCGTGGCGATGGCCAGCCGGGCTTTGCCCACAATGAGCGCTTAGAATGGCTCGGCGACCGTGTCTTGGGCCTCATGGCGGCTGAGCGCCTGTTCGAACGTCAAGGCCGCGCTGAAGAAGGTGAGCTGACACGACAATTCAATGCCGTTGTCTCTGGCAAGAATTGTGCAGATGCTGCGCGCAGCATTGGTATGGCTGAGCTGATGGTGGTTTCTCGCGGTTTTAGCGCCGATGCGGTCGCGGAAAATGATTCCATTCTGGGTGACGCGTTTGAGGCCTTGATGGCGGCCCTGTGGTTGGATGGCGGCCGACCCGCGGTTCAGGGCTTGTTTGAACTTGCCTGGGAGGCTGGTCAGCAAGAACCATCCGGTCTTCATCGCAATCCAAAAAGTGCCCTTCAGGAATGGGCGCAGAAGCGCGGCTTCCCGCCGCCAGTTTATCAGGTGCTAGAACGCGACGGCCCTGACCACGCGCCGCGGTTTGTGATAGAGGTCAAAGCTGGGGCCCATGTCGCGACAGCCGAGGGATCTTCGAAACAAAATGCAGAGCGGGCTGCGGCCCAAGCGCTTCTGAAGCAAGGCGGATTACGTGTCTGAGAATAATGAGACTACACCCATATCAACGGGCCCAGAAAAAGCCCGCTGCGGTTTTGCCGCCATTTTGGGTGCGCCAAATGCTGGCAAATCAACCTTAGTCAATGCGCTTGTTGGGCAGAAGATTTCGATTGTCACCCAAAAGGTACAAACCACCCGCTTCCCCGTGCGCGGCGTTGCCATCCATGGCGATGCGCAGATTGTTTTGGTGGACACACCGGGCGTGTTTACGCCCAAGCGGCGCCTTGATCGCGCCATGGTCGCTTCTGCCTGGGGTGGCGCAGCCGATGCCGATGCCTTGGTTCACGTGGTAGATGCACCTGCCGCCAGCCGGATGTCAGAGAATCGCGGTGACGGCAGCGACAAGCGGACGTTTGAAGATGTGCAGCAAGTCATTGAGGGCCTGCAAAAGCAGGGGCGCAAGGCGATATTGGCGCTGAATAAGGTCGACGTGCTCGAACGTGCAAAGTTGCTCGACCTTTCCCAAGCCTTTTTTGAAAAGGGTGTCTATGATGAGGTGGTGATGATTTCGGCGCTGAAGTCGTCGGGCCTCAAGCGCCTCAATGATCTACTGGCTGAGCGTATGCCACTAGGGCCGTGGCTCTATCCTGAAGAACAAGTGGCTGACACGCCGATGCGCGTGATGGCGGCTGAAATCACGCGTGAAAAGGTATTTCTGCGTCTGCACGAGGAATTGCCCTATCATGCAACTGTTGAAACCGATGCTTGGACAGAGAAAAAGGATGGCTCGGTTCGTATCGACCAAACCCTCTATGTCATGCGTGACGGTCATAAGGGCATCGCCATTGGTAAAGGCGGTGAGACCTTGAAATGGATATCGCAAAATGCGCGCAAAGATATCGCAGAAGCGATTGAAAGGCCGGTCCACTTGTTCCTGCATGTCAAAGTGCGCGAGAATTGGATTGACGAGCGCTCGCATTACACCGCTTTGGGCCTCGACTTCGATGCCTAGAGGCTGTCCATGAGCGCGTGGACCGGCAATGCAATCGCCTTGTCGGCGCGACGCTTTGGCGAAAATGACGTCATTCTCGATGTCTTGAGCGACCAGGTCGGCCGGGCCTCAGGCCTTGTCTATGGCGGCGCAGGCAAGCGCAAACGTGCGTTGATTGAGCCCGGGACCCGCCTGCACGTGGCGTGGAAGTCTCGTCTTGACGATCAACTTGGCTTCTTTGATGAGATGGAGGGCAGGGGCGGTGGTCCTGCCGACGTGATGGATGATGCCGCCGCACTTGCCGCACTTTCTTGTGTAGCAACCCTTCTTTTGGAAGTTGCCCCAGAGCGGCAGCCCTGTGTCGGTTTGTTCGAAGCCTCGGAGATTTTGCTACAAGCCCTCAGCGATAGCCAAGGGTGGCCCGCCCTTTATATTCGCTGGGAAATGGGGCTGCTGGCTGAAATGGGCTATGGCTTAGATCTGTCCCAATGCGCTCTGACGGGGTCTGCCGACGACCTTGCCTGGGTGAGCCCGAAGACAGGGCGGGCGGCATCGCGTGCTGCGGGTGAGCCTTTTGCTGACAAATTGCTGGTGTTGCCGCCATTCTTATTGGGCGGACAGAATAGGCCCGTGAGTGGGGATGTCGCCGACGGGTTTGCCCTGATGGGTCATTTTATCGAACGCGAATTGCTCAACCCCGTGCGGAAGACCATGCCAGAGGCGCGCGCCCGGCTAATCTTTGCTTTGGGAAAGACCGGCCGCTTGTGAAGCTTAAGCAGCTTTAGCGTTGACCAATTCTTCTTGGCTGACGCGGTTGCGGCCGTTACGCTTGGAAGCATAAAGCGCGGCATCGGCACGCTCGACCATATCGGTTGGTTTCTCAGTCTGGCGGCGTTGAGCGACACCTAGCGAAATTGTGATCTTGCCGAGGTCTTCGTTTGAGGCGCGACGCACCAGACGTTTGCCTTCGACGGTTTGGCGGATTTTCTCCGCAATCGCCATGGCTGCCTTCCGGTCCGTCATCGGAGCAATCATCGCAAATTCTTCGCCACCCAAGCGGGCAACAACACCGCCTTTGGGCTTTGCACGGTCCATGACGGTGGCAACAAAGCGGATAACTTGATCGCCGGTCTGATGCCCGAACGTGTCATTGATGCGCTTGAAAAAGTCGATATCGGCCATAATGACGGTCACCGGACCAGCACCGCGATCAGAGGCAGTGCACATGTCCACAAGACGGCTATCAAATTCCTTGCGGTTTGCGAGGCCTGTTAGTGAATCCGTCGCTGCTTCAATCCGCACTTGCTCCAACTGCACCCGTAGTGCTTCGATCTCGACGCTGGATTCGGCAAGTTTGGTTTCAAGGTGCTTAGATTGAGCGGCCATTTCACCGGTCGCACCGACCAGACTATCGACCAGGTCACGCGTGATGAGCGGGCTGTCAGTTTTTGCGAGCTCTCGCTTGGCCACTTCCAATTGTTCGCCATAGGCCTTGGTTTTCATGCCGGCGTTTAACAAGCCTTTGCGAACATCTTCCATTTCGGCAGCAATTTTGCCACCTGCCTTCATCATGCGCGAACCAATGGCCAAGTCTTCAAAATACTTGATGTAAAGCTGGTCGCACACATGGTCGTCAATCACACGCTTAGCAGCGATCATCATCTCGAGCTCAGCGCGCAAGTCCGCTGGTACTGAAGTGTGAAAAGCTAACCATACGGCGTAGTTTTCTGGCGATGGCGTGATTTTGCGCTCTTTGAGCGACATCAACGCAGCATCCGCTATCGCCATTCCTTGTTCGCCGACCAGGTTTTGAACCACTTTTTTCACCACAGACTTTTTGCTTCTGATTCTGTATAGTGATGCCAGTATGGAGATTGCGTAAACGCGGCGACTTATTTTACTTGCAGACTAGGAAAGTACTGCAATTCGTGCGCATAGATAGAGTTGAAAAAGCGCCGCGCGGCGCGAAGAAAAGACCTAGGGAGCCAGCATCATGAACGATATGACCTTCTCAGTACGTGGAGACGGCGAGACCATTGCGCGATTGAACCAGATTTTAGCGATCCAGAAGGCGGCCCAATTGCGCGACGGGATTCCCTCGGCAGACGTGCGGATCAACCGAATCGATCGTTGTATTGGTTTACTGGTAGATCATGCAGAGCAAATTGCGGATGCTTTATCAGAAGATTTCTCATGCCGGGCGCGTGAAACCAGCCTGATCACGGATGTGGCCAGCTCCCTTGGGCCCTTAAAAGATGCGAAGGCAAATCTTGTTAAGTGGATGCGCCCTGAAAAGCGCAAAACCTCGCCCTCGCTCTTAGGCTTGTTGGGCGCAAAGGCCGAAGTTCGCTATCAGCCCAAAGGCGTTGTTGGCATCATCGCACCATGGAATTTCCCAGTTAATCTGACATTTGCGCCCCTCGCGCAGATCTTGGCGGCCGGTAATCGCGCGATGATCAAGCCTTCGGAATTGACGCCTGCGACATCAGAGTTGTTACGCCAGATGTTTGCGAAAGCGTTTTCTGAAGAAGAGATCGCGGTGATTACGGGTGGACCCGATGTCGGCCAAGCCTTTTCGCGATTGGCTTTTGATCATATGATTTTTACAGGCGGCACCTCTATTGGCCGCCACATCATGCGGGCAGCCTCTGAAAACTTGGTTCCTGTGACACTTGAATTGGGTGGGAAGAGCCCGGTCATCGTATCGCGCTCTGCCGACATCGCCACGACTGCTGATCGTATTATGGCTGGTAAGACCCTGAATGCTGGCCAGATTTGTTTGGCACCCGACTATCTCTTAGTGCCATCTGAAAAGCGGGATGAACTGGTTGGCGCATTGACCAAATCCGTCACTGCCATGTATCCGAAATTGCGCGATAACCCAGACTACACGGCCATCATCTCACCGCGCCACTTTGACCGGATTCAAGCTTTGCTAACCGATGCCAAGGCGAAGGGTGCGACCATCGTGGAAATAAATCCCGCAGGTGAGGATTTCTCAACGCAGAATGGTCGTAAAATTCCACCAACCTTGGTCCTCGATACCACCGAAGACATGAGCATTATGCAGGAAGAGATCTTTGGCCCAGTGCTTCCAATCAAAACCTATGCCGATGTCAAAGAAGCCGTCGGCTATGTGAATGCCAATGATCGCCCCCTTGGCTTGTACTATTTTGGAGCTGACCCAAGCGAGCAGGAATATGTGTTGACCAATACCACCTCAGGCGGGGTTACAGTCAATGATGTGATCTTCCACATTGCCATGGAAGATTTGCCATTCGGCGGCATCGGCCCCTCTGGCATGGGGTCTTACCACGGCCATGATGGATTTAAAGAATTCAGCCATGCCCGGTCGGTGTACAGCCAGTTGAAGAAGGATTTAGGGCCGATGAAGGCCTTGCGTCCACCTTACGGCAAAGGCGTTCGCGACTATATCGCCAGTCAAATCAAGCGCTAGAAGTCTAGCGGACAGTCAAAAAAGGCGCGGGACCTAGGGTCTCGCGCCTTTTTCCTGTCGAACCCGATGTAGCCCTAAGGTTTGATCATCGAAAAATGGCCCACATCGATGCGGCCAGTCCGGAAACCTGCCTCGCAATAGGCTAGGTAAAAGCGCCACAATTGCTTGAACCGCTCATCAAAGCCCAAGTCCTTGATATGGATCCATTCTGCCAGAAAGGTCTTTGCCCAAGCAGCCAGCGTGTCGGCGTAGGACAGACCAAACGCAGCCGTGCTCTGCCAGACCAAACCGGCGCGTGCCACTTCTAGCTTTAGACGCGGCACACTGGGCAACATGCCGCCCGGGAAGACATAGCTTTGGATGAAGTCCGCGCGGCTGCGATATTCTTCAAAAAGGCGTTCATCAATCGTGATGATTTGCAGGCCAGCTTTACCGCCGGGCTTTAGGACGGAATTGACCTTGTCGAAATAGGTCGACCAATATTGTTCGCCGACCGCTTCAAACATTTCGATTGAAACGACCGCATCATATTGGCCCTTGATATCGCGATAATCCATCAGCTGGATTTCAGCCAGATCGCTTAAGCCTGCCTTCGCCAAGCGTTCGGTCGCATATTTGTACTGCTCTTCCGAAATGGTGACGCCGGTGACACGCGCGCCATATTCGCGGGCTGCAAACTCTGCAAAACCGCCCCAGCCGCACCCAATCTCGAGTACATGCTGGCCAGCTTTAAGGCTGACTTGCTCTGCCAGAGCGCGATATTTGTTCATTTGCGCACTGGTCAAATCCTGACCGTCTTTTTCATAAACGGCAGAGGAATAGGTCATGCTGGGATCCAGCCATCGCGAATAGAAATTATTGCCCAGATCATAGTGGGCGAGAATATTCTTTTTCGAGCCGGTCTTGGTATTCCGCTTCAAGAATTTGTGACGGAAATTATTGATCACGGCCCACAATGGGCCCCCAATCAACAGCTTAGGCATCAAATCGAGGTTGGACGAGAAGACTTCCAGCAAATCGGCGAGATCGGGCGTGTCCCACTCGCCAGCCATCAAGCCTTCTGCAAAGCCAATGTCACCTTGAGCGGCGACACGTTTGATAAAACTAAAGTTTATGATTTGAAGCACGGCACTTTTACCGGGCTTTTCACCTTTGAAAATCAATTTGCGACCATCAGGCAACCACACCCGAATCTCGCCTTCCACGATATTGCTCATCGCCACGGCGGCCATTTTAAAGGCCATGGGGACTTGGCGAAGCTGGCGCGCCAGTTTTGGCGTCATGATCACATTATTGGCGTTTTGATCGTCACTCATGGGGCGATGAAATCCTGCTTAATCTGGCAACACTGGCGGAAATGGGCGGTTTCGGTTTGTGGTAATAGCGTGCACCTTTTGCCAATAATTTCAATGCCTCCCAGTGAATGCCTAAGACAACTTTGAACGTCAAGAACGGAATCGCAAAAAATGCGCGGGCTAGGTTTCTGTCGCTCAATGTTTCTCTACGCAATTTCAGTGAGGCCAGATGATCTCGAACTGCATCTGCGTATTTATCGATCGTGAGTGAGAGCGTCTCGCCGCTGGTTCGTAGGGTAAACGCATATCGGCCAGACACATCGAAGAAAGGTGAGACGTGGAAGATTTTATCGGCTTCTTGATGCTCCACCCCCTGTCCGCTCGCGGGGGCAACATAGCTGTGCGTTTCGCCGAAGGTGTTGTTCACCTCATAAATCACGGCGGCTAAGCTAAGATCATGATGATAGGCTAAAAAAACCGAGATCGGATTGAACACAAATCCTAGGACACGCGGGAAGGTCAATAAATGGATTGGCCCGCCGTCATAGGCAATATTGGCCGCAGACAATTGGGCTTCAGCCCAGATACGTAGGGGCGCGCCTGTTCGATCGCCGTGGTCTTTGTCATAGAAAGCCAGCGGCGCAAACCGATTGTGCGCCATCCATTTTAAACCTTGAAATTGCGCAGCTGGGTCATCCACGTCGATCAAGACCTGATAGAGGTCATAGGCCAAGCGATGCTCAAACGGCTGGAAGCGGACGTGAATGGTCCGCCCTCGCATCAGTCCAAGGTTGGTCATGTCGGTCACAATGCCGCTTCTGCTTTCTCTGCGGGTTGATCTGGGTTCATAGCCACGGTCCCGTCTGAAACCGAGGGCAATTCGCGCACAATATCGTCATCGACGAAAGTCCAAGGGATTTGACCGCCCAGTTTCAGGGCGACCCGCAGGCCCGCCCGCAAGCCGTCCTCATGGAAGCCATATCCCTGCCAAGCCCCAGCAAACCAAGTCTTGTTGACACCTTGAATGGACAGAATCTGGCGTTGGGCTTGTGCCGCTGGAGCGTCAAATTGAGGGTGGGCATAGTTAAAACGGGCAAAGACCTTGGCCTCGTCAATCGGCTTTGCCGGGTTCAAGGTTACAAATAATGGGCAATCCGCATCTTGGCCTTGCAGGCGGTTCATCCAATAGGTCAGCTCAATGGGCGCATCAGGATCACCGCGTGAGACATTCCAACTCGCCCAAGCCGCTTTGCGGGTTGGCATATAGCTGACATCGCGGTGCAAGATTGCTTCATTTGGCGCATAGCGCACGGCACCTAGGATAGCGGTTTCTTGAGGGGTGGCATCGGCTAATAGGGCCAGGGCCTCATCGGAATGGCAGGCGAGAATGACTTCGTCGAACCGATGGGTGGTTCCGCCAACGACGACATCCACGCCGTCTGCGTCGCGGCGCACGTGGGTTACGGCAGCTTGCAAGCGGACGCGGTCTCCCAAGCTTTCAGCAAACTTTTCGACATAGCACCGCGAACCACCTGTGACGGTGCGCCAATTGGGTCGTTCAAAATGGACGAGGCGGTGGTTGTTGAAGAAACGAACAAAGCTTGCGGCAGGATAATCCAACATACCCTTCTCTGGCGTCGACCAGATGGCCGCGCCCATCGGGACGAGGTAGCGTTCCAAGAAGCGTTGAGACAGCCCCAGCTTGGCGCTATATTCGCCTAAGCTCATGGTCTGAAGGGCTGGATCTTGAACGTCCTTTTGGGCTTGAGAGTTAAAGCGCAACATGTCGGCCAAAAGCGCCCAGTGGCTAAGATCAAAGGCATTGCGCTTCCACGCAAAATAGCCCGGCGCGCCATCTGAACCCCATTCACTGCCAGGGCGGCCATCGCGGACCGAAAAGCTCATGTCCGACTGTTGGGTCTCCACATTCAGGGCTTCAAATAGCGCAATCAGATTAGGGTAGTTCAAGGCATTATAGACGATGAAGCCTGTATCGACGTCGAGTGTCTTGCCATCATAATCCACGGTCACGGTGTTGGAGTGCCCGCCTAGGCGCGCCGCCTTCTCAAACACGGTCACCTCGTGCTGGTCTTTCAAAGCCCAAGCGGCGGAGAGACCCGTAATCCCTGTGCCAATGATCGCGATCTTCATACTAGGTCTCCGGAGGTGTTCTGTTTGAGACTAGCAAGGGCATCTAACGCGCGCTTGCGGCCTTTTTCATGATTGACGATGGGCAAGGGATAAGTCCGTCCGAGATGTACGCTAGCCAAGCGAAGCGTTTCGGTCGGGCATTCAAACGGGCGGTGAAGGAACTTATTGGGAAGTTTTGCCAATTCGGGCACCCAGGCGCGGACATAATCACCGTCTGGGTCAAATTTTTCGCCTTGCGACATGGGATTGAAGATGCGGAAATAGGGGGCAGCATCGGCACCACAACCGGCAACCCATTGCCAACCAGCCGCATTATTGGCGACGTCAGCATCCACCAATGTTTCCCAGAACCAAGCTTCGCCCAAGCGCCAATCTTCCAACAAATGTTTGACCAAGAAGGAAGCAACAATCATGCGCACACGATTATGCATCCAACCGGTCTTCCATAGTTGACGCATACCTGCGTCCACAATGGGGTAGCCTGTTTGTCCGTGCTGCCAAGCCCGCAGGGCGGATGGATCGTTTTTCCATGGAAAGCTACGAAACGCTTCCTTCCAACTCTCCTGCGGGAAATCCTCATAGTGATAGATCAACTGGGTCGAAAACTCGCGCCAGCCGAGCTCGGACAGAAAGACTTGGCCGTCCTGTTGTAGGGCGGGATTAGCCCGCATCGCAGCACGCGCGGCATTCCACACCCGGCGGATGGAGATTTCGCCAAAATGCAGATGCGGCGAGAGAAACGAAGTCGCAGGTTTACTCGGGATGTTTCGCCCTTCACCATAACCCAAAAGCGAACTGTCGATGAAGTTCGTCAGCCGCTTTTGAGCGCCAGCTTCACCCGGCTCCCACGTCTCAACCAGACCACCAGACCAATCGGGCGCTTTGGGGAGCAAGGTCCAGTCGTCCAATGCGTCTGACTGGATAGTAGGAGCGTTATGCCCAGTCAAAGCCGGGGCAGGGGCTGCAAGCTCTGCCCAAGTGTCACACAGGGGTTGGGCAGATCTAAAGAAGGGCGTGAAGACTTTGAAGGTTCCACCCGCTCCGGTCTTCACTTCCCAAGGCTCAGTCAGAACCTGTGCTTTATAGCTGCCCACGTCGACGCCCATATCTGTCAGTTCTGCCTTGATGGCGGCATCCACCGGGCGCGACCACGCATAATATCGTCGGTTCCAATGGACGGACTTGGCACCTAATTCCTTGGTTAAGGTGGGTATCAGATGTCTAGGGTCGCCGCGCTGAAGGATCAAACGTATCCCGTGCTGGGCTAAGTCCGCTTTTAGGCTGATAAGGCTGTGATGCAGCCACCACTTTAGAGCTCCGCCAAGTGGTCTGCCCAGGTCATTGCCCGCTTCGAGAATATAGACCGCACAAACTGGACCAGACTGCGCCGCTGCAGCCAAAGCTGGATGATCATCGATCCGCAGGTCATCGCGAAACCAAACCAGAGACGGGGGCGCAGCGGGGGAATGGCCGGATGAGGCAGGGTGCATGTAATGATCTACGTGTGAAGCGCGGGGTCGGATTGCTGGGGGCTGCTGAAGCCGTGGTCAGGCCAGTCGCTGCGTCAGTTGGATGATTTCACCAACACATAGGTGCCAGGCGCATCGCCGATGACTGTTACGCCGTGATCGCCGGGCACGCGCGCTGGTACTTGGCCGCCAGAGCGCTCGCCCAACCATTTCGCCCAATCTGGCCACCACGAGCCCTTATATTCAACCAGTTCCGCCTGCCATTGGTCAGACGTGTCGGGGAGATCTTTCATGGTTTCAGGCGGCAGCCAATGCTGGTACTTTTTTGCGTCTGGATGATTGATCACTCCAGCAATATGACCAGACCCCGCAAGGATCATACGAACTGGCCCACCAAATAGCTTGGCCCCGCGATAGATCGACCGCCAAGGGGCAATATGGTCCTCTTTGGAGGATTGCATATAGATTGGGGTATCCACGTCCTTGAGGTTCAAACGATAGCCAGACATCGTCATCTCACCCCTGCCCAAGCGGTTCTGGCGGTAGAAATTATCCAGATAAAAGAGATGAAGCGCCTTTGGCATCCGCGTCTGGTCAGCGTTCCAGAATAGTAGATCAAAGGGCTTGGGGTCCTTGCCCATGAGGTAATTATTGACCACAAAGGACCAGACAAGGTCATTGGCGCGAAGGAAGTTAAAGGTCTCTCCCATCACGGTCGCATCAAGCACGCCGCCGGCGTGTTCAATCTCATCCTTGATGTATTGGATGGCGGCATCATCGGTGAACACCTTTAGGTCGCCCGCCTCTTCAAAGTCGGATTGGGAGGCAAAGAAGGTCGCCGAGTTGATGCGCTTGTCACCCGTTTGCGCCATGACTGCCATGGTGGAGGCCAGAAGCGTGCCACCAATACAATAGCCGACCGTATTGATCTTGTCTTGACCCGTCGCGCGCGTGACCACGTCGAGTGCTTCATAAATGCCGAGACGGGAATAGTCCTCAAACGTCTTTTCGGAATGCTCAACACCGGGATTAAGCCAGGAGACAACAAACACGCTGTGGCCTTGTTCCGTCAGCCATTTCACCATGGAATTATCTTGGCGCATGTCCAGGATATAAAATTTATTGATCCAAGGCGGAAAGAATAAAATGGGCGTTGCAAATACCGTCGGCGTTACGGGGTCATATTGGATAATCTCCAAAATCTCGCCGCGATGGATCACTTTGCCCGGTGTGATGGCGATGTTTTCGCCGATCTTGAACGGCCGCTCATCGACTTGGGCTGGGGTGAGGCGACCGTGCCCGCGCTTGAGGTCTTGTTCGAGATTGGCCAACCCACGCACAACGCTTTGACCGCCCGTGCGCAAAGCTTCGCGCAGGGCGACTGGATTGGTCATCAAGAAGTTGGACGGGGCAAAGGCGTCGGCAAACTGCTTGTTAAAAAAGGTCGCCTTGCGGCGCGTCATATCGTCAAGGCCATCGACGTGATCAATCAGGCCCGTGAACCAGTTTGCTGTGTGCAAATAGGTTTTCTGCAAAAGATTGAACATGGGCAGCTTTTGCCAATCGGGATCTGCAAAGCGCTTGTCGGCATATTTGGGGTCTGGCTTGGTTTCGGTCGTGCCGTCATTCAAACTGGACTTGATGGAGTCAGCCCAGATTTCAGCAAAGCCTTGCCACAGCTCTTGATGGGCGGCCATCAGCTTTTCGGGATTCCCCGCGAGGCGCGTCGCCACATCGGCAGCATAGGGCGCTAGGCCATAAGGGTCGGCGCGCAAGGGTCGCGCATCTTCGGCCATCACGCCGTCAACGGCGGATGCGCCCAGCGCGCCCATCCGGGCGACCGCGCCGCCCAAATTCCGCGTGAGAGTCTCAAGCGTTTCGAGATTCTGTGCTTGCAACGCATCCATCAGGCTCTCAGCTTCAGCAGCCTTCGGAGCGGGACGTTCAGTCTCTGGCTTTGGGCGGGCCTTTTCAGCATCTTGGCCATCCGATTTCTGTTTAGCCATTATCCTCGCCCCATCATTTCTGCCAATTCGCCGCACGTATCAGGAATTTATGCACTCTTTGCCTTGCAGCAAACACCGCAGCGGCGCAATAAAACACTGTAGCGATTTGCGATGGGAACTTCCACTGCTTATGGCTCTAACCTGTGAGCGGTAGTATGGTCCGGTTTGGCGTGCCATGTCCGCGCCGCTCACCTTGAAGTGACACAGGAAAGTGCCGCGGCGATGCCGAGTGAAGCGAAACCAGCCCACGTCCTACGCAAGCGACCCATGTGGCGCAAGCCGAAGGCGTTTGCGCTTGGGCTACTCTTTGTGCCGCTCTGCGCATGTCAATCGCTTGGTCAAGAAGAAGGCTTCCTGCCAGACACAATCCGTTCGGCCAGTGCCGTGTTAAAGCCGGGTGATTATCCTGATCTAACAAAAATTCCCGATGCCCCAAAAGATTTGCCGAGCCAAAAGTCGTGGGCAAATTTGCAGTCTGGTTTACAGGCAGACGCCAAAAGTCTCGAATCCAGCCCAAATTCCAAGCCAATGCCTGCCAGCGAAATTGACCAAGTTTGGGCAAAGGCAGCACAGCAAGCCATTGAATCTAATTCTGCCTCGGCTCAGCCCGATCAAACTGACGCGGAATCGGACGCTTGGGCCGCCGCCGCACGAGCTAAAATGGAGGCGGATATTGCACGTCTGCCTCCAACCTAGTTTCGTGCAATAGAGCATCTTTCAAAATAGAAAGGGGGCAAATAGTCCCCAGATGAAATAAAGGTTTTCCGCCATGATCGGCGATTTTTATAAAATTAAGCGCCTCCCTCCCTATGTGTTTGAGGAAGTCAACAAACTCAAAGCTCGTTTGCGGGCAAGTGGAACTGACATCATTGACTTTGGCATGGGCAATCCTGATTTGCCAGTGCCTGAACATATTGTGGAAAAGCTGGTCGAGACGGCGCGAAAGCCGCGCAGCAATCGTTATTCAGCATCGCGCGGTATTCCGGGGCTGCGTCGCGCTATGGCGGGCTATTATGACCGCCGGTTTGGCGTCAAGCTCAACCCAGACACCGAGATTGTCGCGACTTTGGGTTCGAAAGAAGGCTTTGCAAACCTCGCGCAAGCCATTTGTGCGCCGGGCGATGTGGTGATTGCGCCCAATCCATCCTACCCCATTCATGCCTTTGGCTTCATCATGGCAGGTGGTGTCATTCGCTCGATCGAAGCCCACAGCCCAGAACAATATTTGGCAGGCATCAGCCGGGCCGTGCGCCATTCGGTGCCACCACCGATCGCGATGATTGTCTGCTATCCCGCCAATCCAACCGCCCAAGTCGTAGAACTCGACTATTATAAAGAGGTCGTGGCGCTCGCCAAAAAGCACAATATGCTGGTGATCTCCGATATGGCTTATTCGGAGATCTATTTCGATGACTCCAAGCCCCCGCCAAGCATCTTGCAAGTCGAAGGCGCTAAGGATGTGGTAGTTGAGGTCAACACCTTGTCGAAAACCTATTCAATGGCAGGCTTTCGCGTTGGCTTCGCTTTGGGCAATGAGCGGGTGATTGCTGCACTCGCGCGGGTGAAATCCTATTTGGACTATGGCGCCTATACGCCGGTGCAGGTGGCGGCGGTTGAAGCCCTGAATGGACCACAGGCGTGCGTGGCCGAGATGCGGGCAATTTATAAGGCGCGTCGTGACGCACTGATTGACTCCTTCTCGCGGGCTGGCTGGGATGTTCCAGAGCCACAAGCCTCGATGTTTGCTTGGTCCTTGATCCCGGAGAAATTTAGAGGACTCGGTTCAGTTGAATTCTCCAAGCGATTGGTAGAAAAGGCTGGCGTCGCCGTCGCCCCGGGGGCGGGCTTTGGCGAGTATGGCGATGAATATGTTCGTATTGCTCTGGTCGAGAACGAGCAGAGAATTCGCCAGGCCGCGCGCGCTGTGCGGAAGTTTTTGACCGAGGAGAGTGGGTCGCTTTAGACCCACACTCTGAGCTAGTCCTACTGAACAGGCCTTTATGCCTGATAGAGAGATTTACATGGGTGTCTTGAGAATTGGGATTGCCGGCCTCGGCACAGTCGGTGGCGGGCTTTTGAAGCTGGCATACGGGCAGGGGCCCTTGGCATCGACTGTGAAAGTGACAGGTGTTTCGGCCCGGACTAAAGGTCGTACGCGTGAGGTTGACATTTCTGGCATCGCTTGGTTTGACGATCCGGTCGCGCTGGCGACCAGTCCGGACATTGACGTGTTTGTTGAACTGATGGGCGGGTCTGAAGGCAGCGCTAAGGCTGCTGTCGAGGCTGCTTTGACGGCAGGCAAGCATGTTGTCACGGCCAATAAAGCACTATTGGCAGAACATGGGGCATTCCTTGCCGCGCTCGCAGCCAAGCATGGTGCCGAAATTCGCTATGAGGCAGCTGTGGCTGGCGGTATTCCGGTCATTAAGGCGCTGCGTGAAGGCTTGGCAGCCAATGACATCACAGCGGTCAGTGGTGTCTTGAACGGCACCTGCAATTACATCCTCACCGAGATGGACCTGACAGGGCGCAGCTTTGGCGAAGTTTTGGCCGATGCACAGCGACTTGGCTATGCCGAAGCCGATCCGACACTCGACGTTTCTGGCGCGGATGCTGGGCATAAGCTCGCCATTCTGTCCGCAATTGCCTTTGGTGGTGCACCAAACTTTGCCGCCTTGCGCCTAGAGGGCATCCAAGCCATTGAGCCGATCGATTTGGAAAGTGCTAAATTTCTCGGCCGCCGCGTGAAGCTATTGGCCAAAGCAGCGCGCGTGGGCGACAGCGTTGTTCAATCGGTGCGCCCAACTCTATTGGCGCAAGATCATCCAATCGCGCGTGTCAATGGTCCCCTCAATGCGGTTGTAATCGATGCAGACCCTGTTGGCCGTTTGTCACTGGTTGGCGCAGGGGCAGGGGCAGGGCCAACGGCTTCGGCAGTTGCAGGCGATTTGATCGATCTTTCGCACGAGGATTCCCGGCCAGTGTTTTCTGGTCCCGGGCAAGCCAACCAATTAACTGCAGCCACCGGTGGGCTTTTGGTGTCATCGAAATTCTATGTTCGCTTGCGCGTGCCTGATCGGCCTGGGATCATCGCGAAAATCACCGATACGCTGGCAAAGCACCTTGTTTCCATCGAGAGCTTCCTGCAAAAGCCCCCCGAAGATGCATCCCGTGTGCCGATCGTGCTGACTACCCAGCCCATGGCAGAGCAGGATTTGTTGGACGCCTTAGGTGAGCTTTCTCGACTGGATGTCCTTGTTGAGGCCCCTGTCTTGATGCCTCTGGAAGACTAATCTCGGCCCTTTGGCCCATTCTGATCTCTAGTAAAGTTGGACCTTTTATGACTGTAAACCTTCCCCCCGATATCGCCGCTGGTGCTTTGGCAGCTACCGAGGCCGCTGCAATTGCGTCTTATCGGGGCATTGGCCGGGGTGATGAAAAGGCCGCAGATCAATTGGCCGTTGACGCGATGCGGACGGGGCTGAATGCCATCGCGATGAAGGGCCGTGTGGTCATTGGTGAGGGCGAGCGCGACGAAGCGCCAATGCTGTATATCGGGGAAGAAGTTGGGACCGGGGAAGGCGGCGAGTTTGATATCGCGCTTGATCCGCTGGAAGGCACGACCTTGACCGCAAAAGCGATGCCCAACGCTTTGGCGGTTTTGGCCATCGCACCCAAAGGCGGGCTTTTGTATGCCCCAGATACCTACATGGACAAAATCGCCGTCGGCCCAGGCCTGCCAGCCGGCGTTGTCGATATTGATCTCACGCCTGCTGAAAACGTCATTGCTTTGGCAAAAGCCAAGGGCGTTGAGCCCCAAGAGATTGGCGTCTGTGTCTTGGACCGGCCACGCCATAGCGGCATCATTGAAAGCCTGCGTTCGGTTGGGGCCCGCGTACATTTGATTACCGATGGCGATGTTGCTGGCGTGATCTACACCACCGACCCTGAAACCGGGATCGACCTCTATTTGGGTCAGGGCGGCGCGCCAGAGGGTGTGTTGGCTGCGGCAGCCCTGAAATGCGTCGGTGGGCAATTCCAAGGACGTCTTGTCTTCCGAAACGAGGACGAAAAGGGTCGGGCCCGGCGCATTGGCATCACCGACTTTAATCGCACCTACCAATTGGACGAATTGGTCTCCACCGATGTGGTCTTCTCCGCGACAGGCGTGACCAATGGTGCGCTGGTGGCAGGCGTTAAAGCAACTTCCAAGGGCTTTGTGACCGAGACTTTGGTTTTGGACTCCGCTGCGAAGACCGCCCGTGTGGTTCGCACCCAGCACCTAGGTTAGGCGGATGCATGGCTCTTTCCTCGGAATAGAGTCGAGCCTGACGGGTCGGAGATGGCTTCAGCGATTGCCCGAAGGGCGGTCTGAGGCTGAGATTGGTGTTCTGGAAGAAGGCGTGCGTCGTCTAGGGATCGGGGCGATGCAAGCCAAATTGCTCGTGGCGCGCGGCGCGGTGCCCGATACAGCGCTGCGCATCCTGTCTCCAAAGCTCAAAAATGAACTGCCTGAGCCGTTCACCCTGCAAGATATGGAGAAGGCGGTTGAGGCCATCTTGGCCGCGGTGCAGGGTCAGAGGGCCATTACGATTCTGGCCGACTATGATGTCGATGGCGGCACCTCAGGGGCTTTGCTTCTAAGTTGGTTCAAAGCAATCGGCGCACGCGCCAATGTGTTTGTGCCTGACCGCATTTTAGACGGTTATGGCCCCAGCCCCAAGATCGTCACTAAGATCAAGGCCAGCGGCACCGATCTTCTGATTACGGTCGATTGTGGTGCGGCGGCCTATGCCGCGCTGGAGGAAGCAGCCAACATTGGCTTGGATGTTGTGGTGTTTGACCACCATTTAATGCATGGCGCCCCGCCGCCTGCATTGGCGGTTGTCAATCCTAATCGGCAAGATGATCGCTCTGGCTTAGGCCATTTAACGGCCGCAGGTGTGGTCTTTGTGGCGCTGGTTGCCCTCAATCGCGCGGCTCGTCAGCAAGGGCTTTGGTCTGGTTCAGAATATGATCTCTTGAGCCGCTTAGACCTCGCAGCGCTTGGAACCATTTGCGACGTGGCCCCGCTTACAGGCCTCAACCGCGCTCTGGTGGCACAAGGCTTGAAAGTGCAAGAGAAGCTGAGCAATCCTGGTCTTGCAGCATTGGCGGTGACGTCAAAACTGAAGGACCCCGGCAGTGTCTATGCCTCCGGCTGGGTGTTTGGCCCACGCTTGAACGCCGGGGGCCGCGTGGGGGATTCTTCGCTGGCGGTGCGCCTCTTATCGACCGACAATGCCGCAGAAGCTTCTCAAATCGCAGAAGAGCTCGAAGTCCTCAATGCAGAACGTCGCGCCATTGAGGCCAATGTGCTTGAAGAAGCGATTGCTCGGGTTGAACGGGGCGAGGCAGGGCCGCTGGATGGCCCGCTATTGATGTTAGGTGCGCCGGGCTGGCATCCGGGCATCATTGGGATTGTGGCTGGGCGCTTGAAGGATCGTTTCCATCGCCCCGTCATTGTCATCGGCTCTGCCGATCCAGATGATCCCCATGCCAAGGGGTCTGGCAGATCGGTGCAAGGTATCAATCTGGGCGCAGCGGTTTCAGGTGCGGCCCATGACGGCGTCATTTTAGCGGGCGGCGGGCACGCGATGGCCGCAGGCCTTACCATGACATTCAAGGACCTAAAGTCTGTTCATCAGGACTTAGCCCACCGCTTACGCACTGAATCCGATGCAGCGGGTACCAGCCGCGACCTGGCTATCGACGCCCTTGTCGGGCTAGGTGCCGCAACGCCGGAACTCCTCGACGCGATGACAGAGGTTGGTCCTTATGGCGCGGGTTGGCCTGACCCGGTCTTTGCCTTCGCCGATGTGCGGCCTTACGCAGCCGCGCCCGTTGGCACCGGTCATGTCCGCCTGATACTGGAAGACCCATCTGGGCAAAGAATCAAAGCGATCGCTTTTCGCGCGCTGAATACACCATTAGGCGACGCTTTGATGGGGCGACGGCCCGTTCATGTTGTGGTTCGGCTGAAAAAAGATGATTGGCGCGGCGGAAACGCGGTTGATTGTGAGATTATCGACGCAAGTCCTGCATCTTAGCAGCAAAGGCCGCTTGCGTGTTGGCAATGGCCTTTGTATAGAGCGCCCCTCGCGTGTGAACAGCACGTGATGTGGCTCCTTCGTCTATCGGTTAGGACGCCTGATTTTCAATCAGGAAAGACGGGTTCGACTCCCGTAGGAGCTGCCACTCCCACCCCGCAAAAATCCCCATAAATCGGCACGTGATTGCAGTGTTTGTCCACAAGTCGCTGCCGCTTGTCGTCGCACTTGTCCGCGCACACTGCCATGATGGCCCCCTGATTCGAAGGATAGTGGGCCCATGGGCGACGTAGTGGAATTAGATGGCAGTGGCGGCGACAGCGGCAATATTATCAATGAGCCGTTTGATCGCGCGCTTGAGAGCCGCTACCTCGTCTATGCCTTGTCGACCATTACCAGTCGTGCGCTGCCCGATGTGCGCGATGGCCTGAAGCCCGTCCAGCGCCGGATCATTCATGCCATGGGCGAACTGGGGCTCGACCCGTCCAGCAATTTCAAAAAGTGCGCCAAGATCGTCGGTGACGTGATGGGTAAGTATCACCCTCACGGTGATAGCGCGATTTACGATGCTTTGGTGCGTTTGGCGCAGGATTTCTCGGTTCGCTACCCGCTGGTCGATGGGCAGGGCAATTTCGGCAATATTGATGGCGATTCAGCCGCTGCGTACCGCTATACCGAAGCGCGTCTAACCGCGATTGGCGCGTTACTGATGGAAGGGGTGGATGAGGATTCGGTCCTTTTCCGCGAGACCTATAGCCAAGAAGATGAAGAGCCTTCGGTGCTGCCTGCTGGCTATCCAAACCTCTTGGCCAATGGCTCAATGGGCATTGCCGTCGGGATGGCGACATCTATCCCGCCGCACAATGCGGCTGAATTGATCGATGCTTGCTTGTTGTTGATTGATAAGCCTGAAGCCGAACTTGATGAAATTCTGGCTCTGGTACCCGGTCCAGATTTCCCGACTGGTGGGATATGTATTGAATCGCGCGCGGCCATCCGTGAAGCCTATGCAACAGGTAAGGGGGGTTTCCGTACTCGCGCCCGCTGGCATGTCGAAGATACCGGGCGCGGCACCTGGCGTATCATTGTGACTGAGACGCCCTATCAAGTACAAAAGTCCAAAATTGTGGAGCGCTTGGCAGAGCTTATCGAAAACAAAAAGGCCCCACTTTTGGGCGATGTGCGCGATGAAAGTGCCGAAGACATTCGTCTCGTCCTAGAGCCGCGCGCCCGCACAGTTGAGCCTGAGCAATTGATGGAGAGCTTATTCAAGCTAACCGATCTGGAAAACCGCTTCTCGATGAACCTCAACGTGCTGGACGCCAAAGGCGCGCCTCGCGTGATGAGCTTGATTGAGTGTTTGAAGGCATTTCTCGATCACAAGCGCGATGTCATTGTCGCGCGCGCCAATTGGCGGCTGCGCAAGATTGAAGCGCGCTTGGAGATTTTGGCGGGCTTGCTGGTCGCCTATCTCAATCTCGACGAGGTGATCCGCATCATCCGTTATGAGGATGAGCCAAAACAAGTCTTGATGAAGACGTTTGACCTGACCGACGTTCAAGCCAATGCCATTCTCGACACACGCTTGCGCAATTTGCGTAAGCTGGAAGAGATGGAAATTCGCCAAGAGAATGAAGACTTAAAGGCCGAACGTGAAGGCCTGATGTCGATGATTGCCTCACCCGCTTTGCAATGGGCGCAAGCTGCAGAAGAATTGCGCGAAATCCAATCGGCCTTCTCCAAAGATACCCCACTCGGTGCCCGCCGCACGACTTTTGCAGATGCCCCAGTTGCTCTTTCTTTGAGTGCGGAAGCCTTTGTGACGCGCGAACCCATTACGGTGGTATTGTCGCAAAAGGGCTGGATCCGGGCGCTCAAGGGCAAGATCGATGATCTGTCAACCGTCAAATATAAGGATGGAGACGGTTATTACCTCTCGCTCCATGCCGAGACGACGGACCGCATCGTCCTATTTGCCACCGATGGTCGCGCCTTTGCCTTGGCGGGGGACAAATTACCCGGTGGCCGGGGCCTTGGTGAACCCGTTCGCCTGTCCATTGATCTGGGCGAGGAGCACGACATTCTGGCGATGTTCTTGCCCAAGCCGGATGGCGAGCGCTTAATCGCCGCCAGCTCTGGCTATGGCTTCGTCGTCAGCGACGAAGAATGTGCGGCCATGCGACGCTCGGGCAAGCAGGTTCTGAACTTGGATGACGGGGCCAAGACTGCGGTGGTTGCACCCATTCAGGGCGACATGGTGGCTGTGGTGGGCGAGAACCGGAAACTCGTGGTGTTCCAAACCGAAGAATTGCCGCGCATGGGCCGGGGCAAAGGCGTCAAGCTGCAGGCCTATAAGGATGGTGGCTTGTTGGATGCGCTGACCTTCAAGGCTGAAGAAGGCCTAGCTTGGTACGATACCTCCGGCCGCCGCCGCGATGTGCCCGACTGGAAAGACTATGTCGCCAAACGCGCCGCCGCCGGCCGCATGGTGCCACGCGGTTTCTCGCGGTCGGGCAAGTTTGTGGGGTAGGGGGTGGGCTCAAACAGCCTTTTCAGAAGCTTCGCTCGCACGGATCGGATAAGGACAGACACCGACTTATCCTACCCATTTGAGCTTTAATTATTCTGTTTGAATGAACCAGAAGCAAACCCGTAAAACAGCTTTTCTAGAAACTGAGCGCCTCGAATTGAGCTCTATTCGCTTAGACTTGTTAGCGGTCAAAGCCCTTATCGCAAATCGTCGCCAGGTCTTCAATTACGAGACTGCACCGGTCAAGAAACGCACGCCCTTTGACTTTGGTGCTGCAACTTATAAAGGACGGACGCTTTTTGTTGGCGAAGGAAACTTCTCGTTCTCTTCGTCCCTCGTTCAGCAGTTTCCAAAGTCTGCCAGCAACATCTATGCGACATGTCAGGCAAAACTCACTGATGTTTCCGATGGGGTTCTCAGCGTCAGTCAAGCATTAATAAAGGCTGGAGCTTTGGTGGGCTTTAGTGTCGACGGGACAAAGCTTTATCGAAACTTTCCAAGTCGATTTTTCTCAACAATTGTATTTCAGTTCCCCAATGCTGGGTCTCGCGCCTCTTCCAACGGATTGACAGCGAGCCATCAATTAATTTGCGCATTTCTTCGTTCCGCAGAGACAGTTTTGGCCATTGGCGGTCAAATCGTTATTACGATTGTTGATACAAACTATTATCACGGCGTCTTTGACCTTAAGCGCGCCGCTGATATTGCAGGTTTCAAAGTCGAGAGTGCGCATCCATTCTATCGATCGCACTTTGCCGGTTACCAACACAGCAATTCCGGGCCCACACCTAGCGCTTTACAAGCCTATAGAAGTTGCACAACATATGTTTTCGCAAGGTCACCAATCTTGAAAGCATAGCATTGCAAAATTTCCAAGGAAGGCCCAATGGCTTGCACTATTGGCCAAATTTGATCCTGCAATCGGAGGCGGAAGCTTTTTTGAGCTTCATAGATGCGCAAGTGTGGGATTTAGGCATGAAGCGACGGGTCCAGCATTATGGCTGGCGCTATGATTATAAAAATACGCGGGTGGACCCGAAGGACTTTCTAGGGCCTTTACCGGAAATTTTCTTGAAGATAGCCGAGAAAATTGGGGATTTGACCGAAGAAAAGGTCGTTTTTGACCAAGTCATTGTCAACGAGTACCTACCTGGCCAAGGCATCTCAGCCCATGTCGATTGTGTGCCCTGCTTTGGCCCTGTTACTGCGTCTGTGTCGCTTGGCTCGCCGTGCGAAATGCTATTTCAGAATCCTTCAACAAAAGCCCGCTCTTCTATTCTTTTGGAACCGCAAAGTCTGCTGGTCCTGTCAGGCGAGGCCCGCTTTTCTTGGTCGCACGAGATACCTGCACGGCAAAGCGATATGATCGAAGGCATGCGTGTCACGCGGGGGCGCAGAGTCTCCCTGACATTTCGCGTCAAAACTTAGACGTACGCAGCGCCATAGGGGGCAATCCGGCGGGCTTGCACCATCTCCGAACAACGCCTCGAAAACAAAACCTAAGGCGCGCTTTAGAGTAGACTGCGCCTGTCCCAAAGCAGTGGTTCAAGCACGCAAATGTCTGCTTGCTGCACGCAAGTGTCACTTTAGCCGCCGCCTTTTAGGCCATGGCCAAACCTATCGTTTCTGCCCTTGACCGCGTCAAACAGACGGGCGTTTCAGTTCGCGCACAACTCGCACGCGATCAGGTTCTGGATCCACGCCGCCTAATCGACACTTAAAGGACGTCGCCCTTCGCAATAGCCAAACAAAATCTGCGAACGTCAGCGGTGCTTGGTCTGCGTCGCACATGGATCCACCGAACCATCATCAGTACCTCACAGTTGACAACCAGTCTTGTTCCCTTAATGTTCTCATTAGGGAGATTTGATCATGAGTCTAGATTACATCATGTTGGGGACCAAGGACCTTACAGCGTCGCGCACGTTTTATGATGCTGTGTTTCCGCATTTGGGCGCGACGATTGAGAGTGACTATCCGGGTTACGCGTTCTGCTATCTGTTTAGGAACGGAACCCGGGCGTGGATTGCGCCGCCAAACAACAAGGAAGCACCAGAACCTGGTAACGGGATCATGCCAGGGTTTCGTTGCGCAAGTCCGCAGGAAGTTGATGCAGCTTACGCGGCTGCTTTGGCCAATGGCGGCAGTGACGAAGGTCCCGCCGGTCCTCGCCCCATGTATGGACCGACGTTTTATGGTGCCTATGTTCGCGATCCAGCGGGCAACAAAATGAGCTTCATACACGACTGACGAAGATAGGTCTTAATGGTACCGCGCCGCGTGAAGGTGTGTACCGTAAATACGCTAAAGACACTGCGAACTCCAAGCGTATATCCCTATCGACCATTCCCTGTATGATTAGGCTCCACAAGAGATGGAGTGCGCAGATGACTTGGGCGACTGACCGATTGGATTTGCTGAAGACAGGGGCCGCAGTTTTGCCCCCGGTCGTTCAAGCGCTTCAACTTGGTGGGTTAGACGACTGGGGCGCTGGTTGGGTGCGCAAACGTTGGGTGCCAAATCCGGAATTACTGAACGTGGATGGCTCATTGTTCGGTGGCTATCTCACCGCGCTTGCGGACCAAGCAGCCGCATTCGCGGCGATGACAGTAGTCGCAGACAATATGGTATTTCGAACAACAAACCTCACGATGAACTTTGTTCGTGTCGGTCGCGCTGAAGCACTTTTGATAGAGGCGCGGGTGATCGCGCAAACGCGCCAAATGATAACATGCCGGGTAAAGCTGAAGCGCGAAAACGACGAGCTGATTGCCGACGCCTCTTCGCAACAACTACTTTTGCCGATCAAAGCCTAACATTTGTGATCTCTCCTCATCATGAGAGAATTGCCTAAGCACCCATGCAGCAAAAAGGGCGCTCGGTCACCCAAGCGCCCTTTAGATCAAGTTCGAACTAGAAAAGCTTAGAAGGCTGCGTTCAAACGAACCGAAACGGGGATCGAGATCCGGTCTGACTTGTCGTTGGCCGTGGCCAAGCCCAATGCGGTAAGGCCGGTGTCGATTTCAGACAGTTTGGAGTTGTAACGCACACCAACTTCTGCGCCGATTTCGGCAAATGGCGCGACTAGGTAGGTCGTACCCAAGTCAGCGCCGACAACATAGTTGACTTTGTCGTCATACAGGTTCCAAGTGCCAAGTGCAGCATTGGGTACCAGAGAGGTTGACGCCACAACAGTTGCAGACAAGGCATCCGTTTGAGTTATGCCAGCGCGCAGGGTGTAATAGGGGAATAAGCGGTCGCTCATAACAGGGCTTTCGAGCCATTGGCGATAGCCCAGCTCAACGCCCATTTGCTTGAAGTCGCTGAAGGTTGCAGTCAATGGGGTCGAACAATTTGGAGCGCCCGAGACGACGATTTCAACGCAGCCAATATTGGTGTTTTTGCCATCGGCTTGGCTGTAGGTGATCGCACCAAACATTTCAGAAGTCTGCGTCAAAGCATAGCGCACTTCAATGGTGGCCTTGAGTGGCGCATCTGAGCTGTACTTGAAATCTGTCCCGCGAAGCCGCAAAATCCCTGTTCCCGCAAGGGCTGGATTTAGGGTCGTCAGATTGAGGCTGGCGCTGGATGTTTCATCGATGATCTTGCCACTGACAGGAAACTCATACCCAACTGAACCACCAAATGAGAACGGTGAATCTGCCAGTGCCGGGCTGCTCAACAAAGCAAGTGCAGGAACAAGATAGGACAAGCGCATAACAGATTACTCCACTCACAAAAAACTCGCTATTTTGCTTGTGGCGCGTAATGCTTAACGTTTCCTAACTTGATGCGTTTATTTGACTGATTTCTGGCAAATGGCTCAACACTTCCTAGTCTTTAGCAAGTAATGAACTCAAATCAGTCCACCCCGAGGAGCTTAATGCTTCAATAGGTCGGAAATTGGTTTTATAGGCCATTTTGCGAGAACCGCGCACCCAATAGCCTAAATAGACGTATGGATAACCGACATTTTGCGCTTGGCGTAAATGATCGAGGATCATGAAGCTGCCCAAGCTACGACTTGATTCGTTTGGGTCAAAAAACGCGTAAACCATCGATAGCCCATCGGCCAGGGCGTCGACCAAGGCACATCCGACCAAACGACCATCTTCGCTATTCAGGCGATACTCAATAATATGGGTTCGTACCGATGTTTCTTCGACCATCGCCGAATAATCAAACACCGACATGTCTGACATCCCAGCCCCGAAATGGCGATCTTTTAGGTAGGTTTGTAATAAAGCATATTGCTCATAAGTGGCATGGGCAGGAACCAAGTTTGACACGATGTCTTGGTTGCGCGCCAGAACCCGTCGCCAGCGCTTGGAAAAGACAAATTGCGCGGCGGGAACACGAACCGAGACGCAGGCGGCGCACATATCGCACGCTGGCCGATAGGCAATATTTTGCGAACGACGAAACCCGGCATGGGTCAAGCTGTCATTCAACTCAATCGCATCGGGTCCATCTAGTGCCGCAAAAACCTTCCGCTCCCGCCGTCCGTCTAAATAAGGGCAAGGCTGGGCAGCAGTCAGGTAAAACCTGATATTCTTAGAAGCGGAAATCCGCCCAGCAGGTGAAGTCGGGTCTGTGCTCATGTTGAGGGAGTGTAACAACCTTCCCAGTCTTTCGCCAACACCCGAATAGACAGAATCACCCTTGCACTCTGCGGAAAAACTTACAATCCGCCATCTGCTGGTAAGGGCGGCGATGCCCGCTGCAGAACGATGGCAATTCGGCGGTTAGCCGCCTGATAAGGATCGTCTGGGAAGAGGGGGTCAGAGCCTGCTTTCCCGGAGACTTGCGCGATGCGGTCTTCACTCAAGCCGGCGGCTGTTAGAACGCGGCGTGCGGAATTTGCCCGCGCAGACGATAGGTCCCAGTTGGAATTGCGCGGATCAGGATTTGGTGCAGCATCTGTATGGCCTGAGATGCTGACGCGATTGGGCAATGTCTCGACGATACGTGCCGCAGCTTGCAGGATCAAGCGGGCGCGATCATTCGGCACCGTTGAGCCCGGCTCAAACATGGGCCGACCCTCTTGGTCAACCAATTGAATGCGTAAGCCTTCTGGTGTTTGATCCACGATGATATTGCGCGACATCTCGGCCAATTCTGGCATGTCTTGTAAAGCTTGCCGCAGGCTCATCTCAGCTTGTTGGAATTCGGCGGCTTCGCGTTTGGCGATGGCGTCCTCGGCTGCTTTATCTTCTGCGTCCGCGGCACCTTGCCCACTGCTTTCACCCGGTTCGCTGGAGGGTTCGCTCGCAGGGGCAGCGGATTCAAAAATAGGCGTTGCGCCTTTTTGCATCGCGCCGACTTCGCCCAAGGCCGTGCCACCTAGAATCCCGCCAGAGCCCGAGGTCGAGGCAGACACACTGGCTGGTGCAAAGTAATCTGCAATCCCGCGCTTTTGCTCGGGAGAGGAGGTGTTGATCAACCACATCAACAAAAAGAAGGCCATCATAGCCGTCACAAAGTCAGCATAGGCCACTTTCCACGCGCCACCATGGTGTCCGCCGGCTATCTTTTTGACTCTTTTAATTATTATGGGCCGATTGGACGACATGATGTGCTTCTCACAGTGATAGTGTTGAGAAGTATGCACGATGTCGGTTAAGAGCAGGTTTGCAGGAATGAACAAATGACATTTGACCTTAAAGACTATCGCTCTGCCTTGGGCAGCTTTGCCACGGGCGTCACAATCGTGACCACCTTGGATTCAAACGGAAATGGCCATGGCTTAACGGTCAATAGCTTTACGTCGGTGTCGCTAGAGCCGCCTCTCGTGCTGTGGTGTCTGGGCAATAAGTCTGACTCCTTTGACTTGTTCTCAAAGTGTGAGGCCTATGCGATCAATATTTTGGCCGACAGCCAAGGCGACATGGCCATGCGCTTTGCCGGTAAGGGCGACCAAAAGCTGGCATTGGGTGAGTATGCTGCCCTTGAGACCGGGTGCCCTGTTCTGCCCGACACCATTGCTGCCTTCGACACCAAGGTGGTGCAACGCCTAGAAGCGGGGGATCATTTGATCCTGATTGGGCAGACCGTGGCTTATCAAAGCCATGAGGGCCAAGGCTTGGCCTATTTCCGTGGACAATTCGGTTCCACCGCAGGTTTGGCAAAGTCATGAGCAAGCCGACTCTGGCCTTTTTAGGATTAGGGGTCATGGGTGGCCCGATGGCTGGCTGGCTGGCCAAGAATGGCCATCCAGTGCGCGTTTGGAATAGGACTCAGGCGAAAGCGGAAGCTTGGGCGCAGTCCAATCCCGGTGAAGTGGCGGAGACGATTGCGCAGGCGGCCGCTGGCGCAGACTTTGTGATGGCCTGTGTTGGGGATGATCCCGATGCGCGTGCTGTTGCGCTCGCGGCCTTTGCCGCGATGAAGCCCGGCTCTGTCTATGTTGATCATACCACAACCTCTGCTGCCCTATCGAAAGAATTGGCTCTGGCGGCATCCACAGCGGGCCTAGACTGGCTGGATGCTCCGGTTTCCGGTGGGCAGGCTGGTGCGATCAATGGGCGTCTCACCGCGATGTGCGGTGCGAGCGAAGCGGTTTTTGAGCGCGCGACGCCTGTGTTGTCTGCTTATTGCGCCAATATCGTGCGGATTGGTGAGGCAGGGGCGGGCCAATTGGCGAAAATGGTCAATCAAATCGCGATCGCAGGGGTCGTCCAAGGTCTTGCTGAGGCCGTTTCTTTTGCCAAAGCACAAGAGCTCGACACCGACGCAGTTCTGGCCGCCATATCCAAGGGGGCCGCAGGCTCTTGGCAAATGGAAAACCGCTGGGCGACCATGGTGCAAGATCGCTATGATTTTGGCTTTGCGGTCGATTGGATGCGCAAGGATTTACGGATCGTCTTAGAAACCGCGCAGGCCAAAGGCCTTGATCTTGTCTTGACCCAAATGGTCGATGGCTATTATGCCGAAATCCAAGCCGATGGGGGTGGCCGTCTTGACACCTCCAGCTTGGCGAAACGTTTCACTTCTTTGAGAAAGCCCGATTAATGTTTTCCCTTTTATTGATGGCAGCTATCGCAGAAACGCCAACGCCTATTAAGCCGACTGTTTTGTGCGATGGGATTACCAAAATTGAGCTGGCCACATTGGACCGGCCGCTCGCATTTAAATCTTTGGTCGCAACGCAGATCCGTCCAACGCGCGTCCGCAATGGGCAAGGGGTAGTGACCGTCGAAAATCGGCCCGTGACCGTGGTGAAGCCGCTGGAAGGTCTAGTCGACTGTCGATTTGTTTATAATGCCTCGATCTCCTTGGCATGTTATGGCACGCCTGTTGTCGATGACGCCGATGAAACAGCGGTGGCACAGGCCTTGTCAGACTTTTCTGATGAGGTCGCAAAATGCTTGAAAAATGAAAAGCTAGCGCGGCGTACCGATGATTTTGGTTCAACGGCTTCGGTCGCTTTTTCGGGCGGCGCGAAGGAGCCTTTTTATCAGATTTCAATGGTGCCTATGCCTGACGTCTCAAACAAGCGTCGGCCCGAACTTTTGGTCTTAGGCCCTGCAGAAGTTCCACCAGCACCTGCCGCAAAAGCAAAGCCTGCTGCGCCTAAAAAAGCTGCAGCTAAAGCGAAGCGGCGCTAAGGCTTAAGCCTCACGAAGGCGCTTGGCCGCTTCCATCGCCCAATAGGTGATGATGCCATCTGCCCCCGCCCGCTTGAAGCAGGACAAAGCTTCCAGCCGCACGCGTTCACCATCTAGCCAGCCATTAGCAATGGCGGCTTCCATCATGGCGTATTCACCGGAAACTTGGAACGCATAGGTTGGCACGCCAAAGCTCTCTTTAACGCGGCGAACAATATCTAAATAGGGCATGCCCGGCTTGACCATCACCATATCGGCACCCTCGGCAATATCGAGGGCCACTTCGCGCAAAGCCTCATCGCTGTTGCCGGGGTCCATTTGATACGTCTTCTTGTCGCCCTTCAGTGCGCCTTTGGAGCCGATGGCATCGCGGTATGGACCATAGAATGCGGACGCATATTTTGCGGCGTAAGACATGATGGCAACATCGTGAAAGCCTGATGCATCGAGGCCCGCCCGAATGGCCCCGATCCGCCCGTCCGTCATGTCAGAGGGGGCGACAACATCGGCACCCGACTGCGCTTCAAGGACCGCTTGTCTGACCAAAGCTTCAATCGTCGGGTCGTTCAGCATGGTACCCGCGTCATCGATCAGACCGTCATGGCCATGATCGGTAAAAGGGTCGAGGGCCACATCCGTCATCAAGCCGACATTTGGGGCCGCTGCCTTCATCGCGGCGATCACTTCGGGAACCAAACCCTTGGGATTAAATGCCTCGGTTCCTTCGCCGTTTTTCAGCGCTGGATCGATGAAGGGGAAAACAGCAATCATCGGGATACAGAGGCTCTCAGCCTCTTGTGCCACCGCAACTGCCTCGGCGCGGCTATAGCGGAAGGTGCCGGGCATAGAAGCCACCGGAATGCGGCTTTCCCTGCCGTCATGAACCACCATCGCCAAGATTAAGTCATTGACGCTTAATTGGGTTTCGCGGGTCAGCCTGCGTCGCCAATCGGTCAAACGATTGCGGCGCATACGGGTGGCAGGAAAGGCTGCAGAAGGTAGATGTGTCGTCATGGAAGTAGGTGTAGCGCCATAATTGCGAAACGGCTACGCTGCCCAACACTACAGGATACACGCACGATGGCCTACGACACGACCGAAGACCAAAACCTTATCATTTCAACGGCTCGCCGCTTTGCAAAGGAGTCGCTCGCCCCCCATGCCATGGCGTGGGAAGAGGCGGGAACCCTAGACCGCGGAACCTTGCGGGCATTGGCGGAACTGGGCTTTGCTGGGATTTATGTGCGCGATGATGTGGGTGGCTCTGGCCTCACGCGCTTAGATGCGGCGATCATATTTGAGGAATTGTCTCGCGGCGATGTCTCCCATGCCGCCTTCCTATCCATCCACAATATGGCGAGCTGGATGATTGATACATTTGGCTCAGAAGAACAGCGGCAAAATTTACTGCCAGCCTTAACCAGCATGGACATGGTTGCCAGCTATTGTTTGACAGAGCCTGGCGCAGGGTCGGACGCGGCTTCCTTGTCGACGACCGCCCGTCGCGATGGCGACGACTATATCGTCAATGGCACCAAGGCGTTCATCTCTGGAGCTGGCTTCTCTGACCTTTATGTCGTGATGGTCCGAACGGGTGAGGCAGGCCCGCGTGGCATCTCGACCCTGCTGGTTCCAAAGGATGCGCCGGGTCTTTCATTTGGCAAGAATGAAAAGAAGATGGGCTGGCAAGCTCAACCAACTGCACAAGTCATTTTTGAAGATTGCCGCGTGCCGGTTGCTAATCGTCTAGGCGAAGAAGGCCAAGGCTTTACCTTCGCCATGAAGGGTTTAGATGGTGGCCGCCTCAATATCGCGGCTTGCTCGTTGGGCGGCGCAACCGATGCGATTGAGCGCGCCTTTGCTTATTCGCGCGACCGCAAACAATTTGGCCAAGCGCTGTGGAACTTTCAAACCACACAATTCAAATTGGCCGATATGGCGACCGAGCTCGAGGCCGCGCGCGTCTTCCTGCGTCATGCAGCCGCGGCATTAGATGCCAAAAGCCCTGAAGCCACGAAGTTATGCGCTATGGCGAAACGATTTGTCACAGATATAGGCTTTCATGTTGCAAATCAGGCGCTGCAGATCCATGGCGGTTACGGTTATCTCAAAGACTATGAGGTGGAACGCATCGTTCGGGATCTGCGGGTGCATCAAATCCTTGAAGGCACCAATGAAGTCATGCGCGTGATCATCGCAAGGGAATTAGATCGTGGTTTATAACACTCACTTAGGTCGTCGCAATCTGTTAGTCGGGATGGGCTCGGCTCTTGGGGCAGGGTTGGTCTCAACATCTGTTTCTGCTCAACCAAGCTCCTCGCCCACCTTGCAAGCAAAACGAGGCCCCTTCATGATCAACCCGATTATCATTGCCCACCGCGGCGCGTCGGGCCTACGGCCAGAGCATACTTTGGCCGCCTATCAGCTCGCGATTGACCAAGGTGCGGACTTTATCGAGCCCGATTTGGTCTTGACCAAAGATGGTCACCTGATCTGCCGGCATGAAAATGAGATCAGCGGCACAACGGATGTGGCTTCAAAGCCAGAGTTTGCTCGTCGAAAAAAAGTGCAAGTCATTGATGGCGAGCGGCATGAAGGCTGGTTCACTGAAGACTTCACTTTGGCTGAGATCAAGACGCTGCGGTGTAAGGAGCGTTTGCCACAATTGCGGCCCGGCAATATGGCCTATGATGGGCAATTTGAGGTGCCAACTTTTGAACAGGTTTTAGAGCTTGCTAGACAGCAAACCGCGAAAACTGGCCGCATCATTGGCGTCTATCCAGAAACCAAGCATCCCACTTGGTTTGAAAGTCTAAACCTATCGTTTGACGCGCCCTTGCTGGCACTTATTCAGCGATACGGTTTGGATGCGGCTAACGCGCCGATTTTCATTCAGAGCTTTGAAGTCACTAATCTCAAGCGCCTCCACGCCAAGACTAAAGCGCCATTGGTCCAACTTATGTCTAAGGATGGCGGCCCATTTGATCTCGACAAGGCTGGGATTACGTATGCCAGCATGGCGACAGCCTCGGGCCTGAAGGAGATTGCGACCTATGCCAATGGTGTTGGGCCAGAGAAAATCCTGATCCTGCCGCGCGACGCCGCCAATAAAAACCTTCAACCAAGCTCTTTTGTTTCTGATGCACATAAAGCGGGCCTCGTGGTGCATCCTTGGACATTCCGTGCTGAAAATTACTTCCTGCCAGACAATTATCGCCAAGGTCAAAGCTCTGACCCAACCTATTTGGCCCAACACGGTGATCTGATTGGGGAAGTGCAAGCCTTTATGGCGGCCGGTGTGGATGGCGTCTTCTCGGACTTTCCAGGCATTGCGTTTCAAGCGCGGGCGGCGCGATGAGTGTAAGCTCAGCCCCGCCTGTACTGGTTTCAAGCCAAGGCCATTTGGGGGTTCTGACCTTGAACCGACCAGACGCGCTGCATGCTCTGGATGGCGAAATGGTCAAGATCATGACCGAAGCCTTGTTAGTGTGGCTAACTGATCCCGCTATCGCGGGCATAATGGTTGATCATGCGGGGCCGCGCGGCTTTTGTGCTGGGGGCGACATCCGCATGTTGGCCGAAAGCGGGGCAAAGGATGGACAGGAAGCTCGGGCTTTCTTTTATGATGAGTATCGGCTGAACCATCTGATCGCCAATTATCCAAAACCTTATGTCGCCATCCTCGACGGCGTTACCATGGGCGGTGGTGTTGGCATTTCGGTACATGGGCCGTTTCGTATCGGAACCGAGCGCACGTTGTTTGCCATGCCAGAGACTGGGATTGGCTTGTTCCCAGATGTCGGAGGCGGTTGGTTCTTACCGCGTTTATCCGGTGAGATCGGGATGTGGCTGGCGCTGACCGGCACGCGCCTTAAAGCTGCCGATTGCGTAATTGCTGGCATTTTGACCCATTACGTCCCAAGTGAGCTGCTCGATGCGCTCAAGGCGCAAGTTGCTGGAGCCATGTCGACCCATACGCCATTGGCAGCCCTAAAATCGGGCCTTGCGGCTTTGGAAGAGGAAGCAGGCCGGCCCCAACATCTAACAGATGCGACAATTGCCATCATCAACCGCTGCTTTGCGCAGGGCAGCGTGGAAGCAATCCTGGATGCCTTGTCCAAGGAAGAAAGCGATTGGGCAAAAGAACAAGCTCACGTTTTGGGGCAGAAGTCTCCGCAAACCTTGAAAGTCGCCTTTCGACAATTGCGTCAAGGTCGCTCGGCATCGGACTTTGCGGCCCATATGGCGTTAGAATATCGCATTGGCGCACGCGTTGTCCGGCGTCATGACTTCCTCGAAGGGGTTCGCGCGGTCATTATAGACAAGGATCAAGCGCCAAAATGGCAACCAGCCAGTCTGGAAGAGGTGGATGACGCTATGCTTGATACAATTTTTGCGCCCCTTGGAATAGGGGAAGGCACGGAGTGGGAGCCGATCAGATGGTAGATATCGCTTTTATCGGCTTGGGAGCCATGGGCTCTGGCATGGCGGCAAATCTGGCGAAGGTTGGAAACCGCGTGTTTGCTTATGACCTTGCGCCTGCCGCGCTTGAAGCCGCCATTGCTGCTGGCTGTGAGGCGTCACCATCTGTGGCAGAAGCCGTTGCGCAAGCTGATTTTGTTGTAACGATGCTGCCGACTGGGGCGCATGTGCTCGACGTTTATCAAGGCCCTGACGGGGTGTTTGCCCATTGTCGCCCAAATGCGGTTTTGATTGATTGCTCGACAATCTCGGTCGACGATGCGCGGGCCGTGGGCGAGGCGGCGCGTACCAAGGGCTTCACAATGTGCGATGCCCCGGTATCAGGTGGCGTGGCCGCGGCTTCAGCTGGCACCTTGACCTTCATGGTTGGCGGGACGACAGAGGAATTTGCGAAGGCTGAACCCATTTTGCATGCGATGGGCAAAGCCGTAATCCACGCGGGGCAATCGGGTGCAGGGCAGGCCGCTAAAATCTGCAACAATATGCTGCTTGCGATCTCCATGATTGGCACCTGTGAGGCGTTTGTGTTAGCCGAAAGGCTGGGTTTAGACGCCAAGGCCTTCTTCGAAATAGCCTCTCAATCCTCCGGTCAAAGTTGGTCGATGACCAGCTATGCGCCAGTGCCAGGATTAGTGCCACAAGCGCCTTCAAACCGAGATTTTACCAACGGATTTGCTGGCGCGCTGATGCTGAAGGATTTAAGGCTGGCTTTGGAAGCAACGCACGGCGTCGGCTTGACGGCGGCCTTAGCGTTAAAATCAGAAGAAATTTATAGTGAATATATCGTTAAGTACGCGCCTAATCGTGACTTCTCTGGGGTCATTGATATGCTTAGGAACCAGTAAAGTTCATTTTAACAAGATATTAGAGACTTTGCCTTAAGTTATCTCGAAACGTCGAAGAATACGGCGGGAGAAAAATTATGGCGGGTCAAACACAACAGAACTCGGTCGGCGACTTAGTCGAAGAATCGAGCTTAAGCGAATATCGTCGTGCGCTGTCCTTGGTAGAGCGCCTCCATCGTCAATTGCTGGATGTCGTCAAGGACGATTTGGATCGAGCGGGTCATGATGATTTGACCCCCGTTCAAGCGCTCTTGATTTTCAACATTGGCGATGCGGAATGGTCTGCGGGTGAACTCAAATCCCGCGGCTTTTATCTGGGGTCCAATGTTTCCTATAATCTGAAGAAGCTGCATGAGCTCGGCTATGTCGAGAGCGGCAAGTCTTTGCACGATAAGCGTCAGATCCGTTTGCGGCTGACTCAGGAAGGCAGCGACTTGCGCAAGCAGTTGGACGTGATGTTCCAACGCCACGCAGCCACCTTGAGCCCAGTGGGTGGGGTTGAAAGCCCAGACCTTGTGGCTTCGAATAAGACATTGACACGTTTAGAGCGTTTTTGGGCAGATCAAATTCGCTTCCGTCTCTAAGTCGGCAAACGCTTTCTCAATCAAAAAGCCGCTATCGAAGGTTCGATAGCGGCTTTTTTGCGCCAAAACGCCGCTTCATTCTGTCAGCTGCGACATATTCCCTATGGCTTTGTGACCAATTTCCTCTACTTATCCTCAAACGACCGGTCGTAACAACGCTCACGATGAGGGGCCCCTGCGGGCCAGCTTACTATGGATTATGAAGGTGCCTTCAAAAAGGCCGTCACCGAAGTCCGCAATGAAGGGCGTTATCGGGTTTTTGCCGATGTGAAGCGCGTCCAAGGCCAATTCCCGCGCGCGCGTCGCCGGACGGAATCTGGTGAGCAGGATATCGTGATCTGGTGCTCCAATGATTATCTAGGGCAGGGGCAACACCCGCGCGTGTTGGCAGCCATGACCAACGCGATTGACGATGTGGGTGCAGGCTCAGGTGGAACACGCAACATTTCTGGTACCACCAGTTTCCATGTCGATTTAGAATATGAATTGGCCGATCTGCATCAGAAGGAAGCGGCCCTTCTTTTCACCTCCGGCTATGTCGCCAATGATGCGACATTGGCCACGATGTCACGCATCTTGCCGGGCTGCATCATCTTTTCCGACGAAAAGAACCATGCCTCGATGATTGAGGGCATTCGTCGATCTGGCTGCGAGAAGCGCGTTTTTCGCCATAATGATATTGCCCACTTGGAAAGTCTTCTGGCGCGTGCGCCGCTGGATGCGCCCAAGCTGATCGCGTTTGAAAGCGTCTATTCCATGGACGGTGACGTATCGCCGATTCATGCGATTTGCGATCTGGCTGAGCGCTACAACGCCATGACCTATCTCGACGAAGTTCACGCGGTTGGCCTATATGGCGCACGCGGGGCTGGCATTGCAGAGCGGGATGGGGCCCTTGATCGGATTGATGTGATCGAAGGCACGCTGGGCAAGGCGTTTGGTCTGATGGGCGGCTATATTGCCGGCAGCCACGCAATGGTCGATGCGATCCGTTCATTCGCGCCAGGCTTTATCTTCACCACCTCTTTGGCGCCTGTTTTGGCAGCCGGTGCATTAGAGAGCGTGCGCATTCTGAAAAGTTCAGAGGGCAAGGAGCTGCGAGCGCAACATCAGCGCCAAGCCAATCTGCTCAAGCGCTTAATCCTAGAGGCCGGTCTTCCGGTGATGGAAAGTTCTACGACACATATTGTACCGCTTTTCGTCGGTGATGCCGTCCGCTGTAAGGCGATCTCGGATCGTTTACTTGAAGAGCACGGGGTGTATGTGCAGCCCATCAACTTCCCAACCGTCGCGCGAGGGGCTGAGCGGTTGCGCTTTACGCCGAGCCCGCTGCACGATGATGGTCTTTGCGAAGCCTTGGTGCACGCGGTACTGGATGTTTGGCATACCAAATCGCAAAGCCAAGTTGCCTAGAAATGGCGCACCAAGCGCAGCCAGACCCCCTTTTGAGGCAGATGGCCACGCGGGAAATCTATATTGAACGACAGCTCCGGGGGCCTTACGCGCAGGTCCGCGCGATTGATGCGCAAACTGGCTTAGAAGTGGCAGTAACAACGCCGTCAAACGCTGCGCAATTTGACCAGAATCGCTTGGCTTTGCGGAAGTTGGGGCAATGCCTTGTTGCACACGGCCATCTGGTTCTCGCCGATTGTGACGAGCAAAATGCAGAGACGTCGGAGAAGGCGGGGGAGGTTCCCAAAAACACGTCCACGTCCATATCAAAGCGTGGAATTTATACTTAGCTTTATAAAATATTACATCAATTGGATAAGTATAAAAATAGACCTCCCCACTCGATCTTGTTTAGCGGCCTCGGACCCCACGGCCCAGACCGATTTGGCGAGCAAACTCGCTGCGGCGCTTTGCGTAATTTGGCGCAACCATTGGATAATCTGCAGGTAAATTCCACCGACGCCGATATTCCTCTGGCGAAAGGTTATACTTAGAGCGTAAGTAACGCTTTAGCATTTTGAGCTTTTTTCCATCTTCTAAGCATACAATAAAATCGTCCGTAATAGATTTTGCTAAGCTTACGGCAGCCTTCGGCTTGTCTGCTGGCTTATCAAAATCATCACCGGATAATGTAACAAGGCTCTTGTGGATGCTTCGAATAAGATCACTAAGGTTTTCTGCCCGAATTTCATTCGCATTCACATAAGAAGAAACGATCTCAGTCGTCATCTCTAAGATGTCAGAGTTGCCGTGCTCTCTTTGATTTCTCATTTCAGAACCTTTCCTTTTATGGTTGCGTGACAATGATTGGATACATGTAATTCCGTTTTGAAATAAGGGGAAACAATTCAATAAATAGATTTTTTTTGCGATTCTACGCTTTGGTTACAGCTTGTTGGATTATTAGAAACTGATTAACTAGTTGATTTTTCGATATATAATGGTATTAAGGCGAATGGTATCATATGTGACGATCTCGAAAACTGAGATTTTCACTCTACATAAAGTTTTATAATATCCTCTGCGCTTCATTACTTTTAAGTATATTGCTATTCCATTTTGATATGGATGTGGCCTTGCCCTGTTGCATGCGGCGCCTAGGTTCATGTACAACAGGTGAAACGGAGCCAGAATAACTATGACAACCCTCGCGGAAAGCCAAAATTTTGTAAGTAATGACTTTTTTTCGGCCTCACTTGGCGCGAAGGATTCCGCATTGGCAGCGGCCATTCAAGAGGAACTCCACCGGCAGCAGACACAAATTGAGCTGATTGCCTCAGAGAACATCGTGTCTCGCGCGGTTCTCGAGGCGCAAGGGTCTGTTATGACCAATAAATATGCCGAGGGTTATCCCGGTCGCCGCTATTATGGTGGTTGTGAGTTTGTCGACGTGGCGGAAAATCTTGCGCTTGACCGCGCAAAGGCTTTGTTTGACTGCAGCTATGCCAATGTTCAACCTCACTCCGGTGCGCAAGCAAACCAAGCCGTGTTTATGGCGCTTTTAAAGCCCGGCGATACCTTTCTTGGGCTAGACTTAGCAAGTGGCGGACATCTGACGCACGGCTCACCGGCCAACCAATCGGGCAAGTGGTTTAATGCGATCTCTTATGGTGTTCGTCCAGATACCCATTTGATTGACTATGATGCTGTAGCGGCCTTGGCAAAAGAACATCAACCGAAAGTAATTATCGCAGGCGGTTCCGCTTATCCGCGCCAAATCGACTTTGCACGCTTCCGGGAGATTGCGGATTCAGTCGGTGCCTATTTCATGGTTGATATGGCTCACTTTGCAGGGCTTGTGGCGGGCAAAGCTCATCCAAACCCGCTTGATCATGCCCATGTTGTCACAACCACAACCCACAAGACGTTGCGTGGACCAAGAGGTGGCATGATTTTGTCGAATGATGAGGCCTTGGGCAAGAAATTTAACTCAGCTGTCTTCCCAGGTTTGCAAGGCGGACCGTTGATGCATGTTATCGCGGCAAAAGCCGTGGCTTTTGGCGAGGCGTTGACGCCGGAATTCCAAGCCTATGCGCGCCAAGTGGTCGCCAATGCGCAAGCCATGGCTGCTGCAGTCAAGGCTGGGGGCTTTGATCTGGTTTCGGGCGGCACCGACACCCATGTCGTGCTGGTAGACTTGCGTCCCAAGGATCTGACCGGCAAGGCCAGCGAAGCTGCACTAGAGCGGGCTGGTTTTACCTGCAACAAAAACGGTGTGCCGTTTGATCCAAAGCCACCTGCGACCACGTCCGGTGTGCGCTTGGGCTCGCCAGCGGGCACCACTCGGGGCTTCGGCACCGAGGAATTCACTTGGATTGGCAATAAGATCGTGGAAGTGTTGGACGCACTTGCCGGGACACCAGATGGCAATCCAGACGTGGAAACCCGGGTGCGCGGCGAAGTTGAAGCGATGTGCGCGCGTTTCCCTATCTATTAAGGGGCAGGCAGGTGAGGTATCTGCTTCGCCTTTGCTGCATTCGAAAGGATAGTCCATGCGGTGTCCATTTTGCGGATTCGCTGACACACAGGTCAAGGACTCCCGTCCGGCTGAAGATGGGGTTTCCATCCGGCGTCGCCGCCAATGCCCGGCTTGCGGCGGCCGGTTCACGACTTTTGAACGGGTGCAATTGCGTGAGCTGAAAGTCGTCAAACGAGACGGCACGCGTGAATTGTTTGATCGCGACAAACTCCACCGCTCGGTAGCGATTGCGTTGCGCAAACGCGAAGTGCCAGAAGAGCGGATCGAGCATTTGATCTCAGGCATCGTGCGGCGCTTGGAGACCTCTGGCGAGACGGAGATTCCCACCAGTACTGTTGGCCAGTTCGTATTGGATGCATTGGGCGAGACAGATCCAGTTGCCTTCGTGCGCTATGCGTCTGTCTATCGCGACTTCCGCGAAGCTGAAGACTTCAACCGCTTCGTTGATGATGAGTTGGGCGCGTTGAAAGAGAGTCTCAAGCGTCGGGGCAGTGTACGTGAAGACTAAGGTGGCTGAGGATCGCCCCATCATCACGCTGAAATTGGCGACCAGTCTAGACGCGCGCATTGCGACGATCACTGGGGCAAGCCAATGGATCACAGGTCCAGAATCGCGTGCTGAGGTTCATCGCATGCGCAGTACCCATGATGCCGTGCTAACCGGGATTGGCACCGTGCTTGCCGATGACCCCGAACTCACCGCGAGGCTCGACCCGCCACCCGAACGTCAGCCATGGCGGGTTGTGCTTGACCGGGATGGGCGGCTGCCGTCTGCGAGTAAATTGGTCCAAACCACAGATCGCGCAGGGCTGATCTGGTGCACTGGTCGTCCCGTTCCGGCCGAAAGGCTAGCGGAATTGCGCGGGGTGAAACATCATCTTCTTGCCCCAAACAAGGCAGGGACCGTGGGGTTGGATCTACAGGACGTTTTGAGCTTGCTTACGAACACCTACCGCATCAAAACTTTGATGGTGGAGTCGGGGCCCGTCTTGGCAACCGCTTTCCTGCGGGCAGGGCTGGTAGATCATATCGCATGGTTTCGCGCACCCTTACTTCTTGGGGGCGATGGACGCCCGGTGTTTGAAAGCCTAAATGTTCAAGACTTGTCGCAAGCGTGGGTCCTTCAGCAAACTGACCACAAGCAGTTTGGTCGAGACGTCCTCGATTGCTTCGACCTCCGCCCAGCTTAGAAGGCAAACCGATGTTTACAGGGATTATCACCGATATTGGCACGATTGTGGCTATAGATCACAGACCGGGCACGGATGCGGCCATCACGGTCGATAGCGGCTATGATGCGGCAAGTTTGGCTTTAGGCGCTTCGATCAGCCACCAGGGCGTCTGCCTTACGCTAATCTCGTTTGAACCAATCGCGACGGGGTCGCGCTGGCGGGTACAAGTCAGTCAAGAAACGCTCGATGTAACCTGCGCCAAGGATTGGCAGGTTGGTACGCAGTTAAATCTTGAGCGCGCGTTGAAACTGGGGGATGAATTAGGTGGACATATGGTGTCAGGCCATGTCGACGGTATAGGTGAGGTCGTCGCAGTGACACCTGAAAACGAGAGCCATCGGGTTACGATTAAGGTGCCTGAGCCGCTGGCAAAATATGTTTCCACCAAAGGATCCATCGCCGTCGATGGCGTTTCTTTGACAGTCAATGAAGTGGATGATGTGACCTTTGGGATCAATATCATTCCCCACACCTGGCAGGTGACAACACTGGGTCGCCTAAAGCTAGGTACACGTGTTAATCTTGAAGCGGATCAAGTTGCGCGTTACGTGGAACGCATCCTATCTCGTAAATCCTGACGACCATTTCACCAGCTTCAACCTTGGACTAGGCTATGACCCTTTCTTTCGATCCGCCCCACTTGTTGTTTGTTGTTGGCGACTATTATGCCCATATTGCGGAAGAATTGGTGGCAGGGGCCGCTGAGGCGATTAAGGCCGTTAACGGTACCTATGATTTGATCAAGGTACCAGGTGCCTTCGAAATTCCGGCCGTTATCGCCCATGCCGAACGCGCAACCCATCGCCCCGCTGGTCGTCACTATGATGGTTATGTGGCTTTAGGTTGCGTCATTCGCGGTGAGACCTCGCATTATGACTATGTTTGCAGCGAAAGCGCTCGCGCCTTGATGGAGCTTTCGGTTGAAGGCTTACCAATTGGCTATGGCATTTTGACAGTTGAAAACGAAGCCCAAGCCCTGGTTCGCGCCAAGCGCGATCAAAAGAACAAAGGCAAGGATGCGGTGGTGGCGTGTCTGACTGTGTTGTCAGTGAAGCGGCGTCTGAACATGGGCGGCGTATGACCCGCACGAAACCTTCGTCGATCACGGATGCACGTCGCGGCGCGCGTTTGGCTGCAGTGCAAGCGCTCTATCAAATGGAAATCTCTGGCGGCGGCGTCAAATCGACGGTGCGTGAATATCTGGATCACCGCTTAGGTGAAGACAGTGAGACGGGGCCTCTGCAGACGGCAGACGTTGATTTCTTTCGAGCCTTGGTTGAAGGCGTGGTCGAAGAACAAGCCTTGATCGATGCGTCTATCAAATTGCGCTTGGCGAAGGGATGGCGACTGGAACGCATCGATTCGATCGTACGCGCGGCTGTCCGGGTCGCGACCTTTGAACTTTTGCGGCGAGCCGATGTTCCGGTTGCGGTGGTCATCGACGAATATGTTGGCATTGTGAATGCGTTTTTCGATGGCCCTGAAGGTGGGTTTACCAATGGTTTGTTGGACCGATTGGCGCGAGAGCTGAATGCCAACGACCTGCGCCAGCTAACCTCTTAAGCACGTGGTAGCCGGTGTGGAACAAGCTCCCCCAGAGTTTGATCTGATTGCTCAGCTTTGGGCACCGCTTACCCGGGGCGCACCAGGAGCATACGGCCTTAAAGATGATGTGGCACACCTACCAAGTTCGCTAGTAGGCCATGTCGTTACCTGTGATCAGGTCATTGAAGGGACGCATTTTCTTTCCTCCGACCCCTTGAGCTGGGTGGCCAAGCGTCTTGTGCGGCGAAATCTGTCGGATTTGATTGCTAAGGGGTGCAAGCCCGTTGGCGCTTTCCTGACGCTGGCTTGGCCCAAAGGCCGTCCGTATGCACAAATGGTCGATTTTGCTGACGGTCTGGGTCAGGATCTTTCTGATTTGTGTGGGGCTTGCCCGTTACTTGGCGGGGATACCAGCTCAACCACCGGACCTTTGGTGGCTAGCCTAACTTTGATGGGCAGAGGTCTATCGCCCTCCGGTGCACCAATTCTGCGCGGTGGCGCGCGGGTCGGTGATTTGGTCTTTGTAACTGGCATAATTGGGGACGCGTTTCTGGGTCTGCAGGTTCGCTTGGGTCAAATGGACGGGCAGGGGCTTGAGGGCGCGGCTGCTTTCGCCATGGCCCCAGCACCGCCGCCTTTAGCTCTTGCCGATGTAATCGCGACTTACGCGCACGCCAGCATTGATATTTCTGATGGTCTGCTGGCCGATGCGGGTCATGTCGCAGTGGCCTCTCACCTTGCGATACACCTTCATCTTGATCAGGTGCCATTGTCAGAAGAGGCGACCGCTTTTATGGCGCGCTCGCGCAAGCCAGTTGAAAACCTTTTGGGCCTTGTCACCGGTGGCGATGATTATCAAGCACTGATATGTGTTGCGCCTGATAGGGCCGCAGACTTTGTTTCAGCGATTGAGGCACTAGGGGTTGGCGTTTCCCACATTGGCGTCTGCCAAGAAGGGCAGGGTCTTGTGCTGACCCATTGTGGTAGCTCGGTCGCTTTGCCTACCCGCACAGGATGGCAATTTAGCGGCGCATGAAGGCCACTTGCTCGAGCGAAACCCGCGTGACGCGTAAACCCGGTTTTAGACCCGAAACAACCTGTGTTACCACTCTAACGATGGCGGCTTGATCATAAGTATTGGGGCCTTTCCCTTCCGGAATCGGATTGCGCCCAGTCAGCCTCGTGAGGCCGTCGCGTACCAAAAAGTGCTGCTCGCGCACAAATGTGGCTGCGTTGAGGTCCGTCATCCGGATTTTTAAGGTGACAAACACATAATTGACCAATGCCCCATTGCGGACAATCGGCAGCACAACATTGGTCAACTCAGCAACCAGTGGTTCGCCTGCTGCCTCTGGCTTAGGGTCTGCAGCTAGGGCGCGCCGTGGTGCGAGGCCAGTAGCTAATATTGCTGCTCCGGCAGTGGCAGCACTCAAAAGCAGGGTGGATCGGCGTGTCGAACTCGTCATAGCGATTTTGTGCCACACGAATGTCGACGATTGGTTAATGCGCGGGCACTTTTGGGGTTTACTGAAAAGGATTTCGCGAAACCGATGCGGCACATTGCAAGCAGCACAATCGCCCCGTAAAGAGGACAGACCAATAAAGGGGGATCATGCGGAGAGCGGGAGACAAACTACTGCCACGGATGAGCCAGGAAACGAAAAGAGGTAACACATGGACGTTAGCGTCATGAGTGTGGTCGCGGCAATTGGTGCCGGGGTCATTGCGTTGATCTACGGCTTCATCACCGTTCAACAAGTACTAAAAGCAAGCCCAGGGAATGCGCGTATGCAAGAAATTGCAGCGGCAATCCAAGAAGGGGCAAATGCCTATCTCAACCGCCAATATACCACGATCGCCATTGTCGGCGTGGTGATTGCGGTGCTTCTAACCTTCTTATTCACCATCACCACGTCGCTTGCATTTGTGGTGGGTGCCGTTCTTTCAGGGCTGGCTGGCTATGTTGGGATGCTGGTGTCGGTTCGCGCCAATGTGCGCACGACCGAAGCATCACGTAACAGCTTGGCCGCTGGCCTTTCCATGGCCTTCCGCTCCGGTGCTGTAACCGGCATGTTGGTTGCTGGTTTGGCCTTGATTGGTGTGGCTGGCTATTATTACATCCTGACCGAAGTGATCGGGTTAGAGCCAACCAGCCGCGAAGTGATCGATCCCTTGGTTGCCTTGGGTTTCGGTGCGTCCTTGATCTCGATCTTTGCCCGTCTCGGCGGCGGTATCTTCACCAAGGGGGCCGACGTTGGCGGCGATATGGTCGGTAAGGTCGAAGCTGGCATCCCAGAAGATGACCCCCGCAACCCCGCAACTATCGCAGACAATGTCGGTGACAATGTCGGCGACTGCGCCGGCATGGCGGCAGACTTGTTTGAAACCTATGCAGTGACTTTGGTTGCAACCATGGTGTTGGCGTCGATCTTCTTCAAAGAAGCCGGTGCTGCCGTCATGATGTCTTTGCCGTTGGCCATTGGTGCGATGGCGATCATCACCTCGATCATCGGGACCTATTTTGTCCGCTTGGGCAAAGACAACAACATCATGAACGCCCTTTATAAGGGCTTGATTGCGGCGGGCCTTCTGTCAGTCGCGGGTCTCTATGCGGTGGTTCAAGCCACAGTAACCCAAACCTATACAACAAGCGGTGGCGTGACCATTACGGCCATGAACTTGTTCTGGTCTGGTGTGATTGGCTTGGTTGTTACCGCAGCCATCGTTTGGGTGACTGAATATTACACCGGCACTGACTATCGTCCGGTGAAATCCGTGGCTCAGGCCTCTGTTTCAGGACATGGTACGAATGTCATCCAAGGCTTGGCCGTGTCGATGGAGTCCACCGCGCTGCCTGCTTTGATCATTGTGGGCGGCATTCTTGCTACCTTCAACTTGGCTGGCCTGTTCGGTATTGCGATTGCAACGACCACCATGTTGTCCGTGGCCGGGATCATCGTGGCACTGGATGCCTTTGGTCCAGTGACCGACAACGCCGGCGGCATTGCCGAAATGGCCAATCTGCCACCCGAAGTCCGCAAGACGACTGATGCCTTGGATGCTGTAGGTAACACCACTAAAGCGGTGACCAAGGGCTATGCCATTGGTTCTGCGGGTTTGGGGGCACTGGTCTTGTTTGCGGCCTATACCGAAGACTTGAAATACTTCTCCAGTAACCCAGCAGAATATCCCTATTTTGCGGGCGTCAATGTCAGCTTTGACCTTTCCAACCCCTATGTTGTGGTCGGTCTCTTGATTGGGGGTCTGTTGCCTTATCTGTTCGGTGGCTGGTCGATGACTGCCGTTGGCCGTGCAGCTGAAGCAGTGGTGCAGGAAGTTCGTCGTCAATTCCGCGAAATTCCTGGCATTATGGAAGGCACCGGCAAGCCGGACTATGGTCGGGCGGTCGACATTCTGACCAAAGCAGCGATCCGTGAAATGATCGTCCCAAGCTTGCTGCCAGTATTGTCGCCCATCGTCCTGTTCTTCGCGATCAATTTGATTGCCGGCAAAGCGCAGGCATTGGCCGCAGTTGGGGCCATGTTGCTGGGCGTGATTGTAACAGGTCTATTCGTCGCAATCTCTATGACCTCCGGCGGCGGCGCATGGGACAATGCGAAGAAGTCGTTTGAAGACGGCTTTGTGGATCGCGATGGTGTTAAGCACATGAAGGGTTCAGAGGCTCACAAGGCGTCTGTGACCGGCGACACAGTTGGCGACCCATACAAGGACACATCTGGCCCAGCGGTGAACCCCATGATCAAGATCACAAATATTGTGGCTTTGCTCTTGCTCGCCGTCTTAGCTCACCAAGGCTAAGCATTTAAGTTGACAATTCTGAAAGTCCCGGTCGAAAGGCCGGGACTTCTTTGTTTTAAGTGCAGCGTCTGGATAAATTGGAAGAATTTAACCGTCCAAAGCGCAGCAAGGTGCTTGGCCAAGCCACAAGGGTTGGTTAGGCTGAGAATATCAAACTAGTGTAGGAGATTGGCAGTGCGGAAAGGGCGGTGTTCGAATGAGCCGAGCGCATGCGAGTTTGCCCGCCACCAAATTGAACTGCCTTATGCCGGGTCGGGGAGTGTTTGCTCCCGCTGTGGTAGCCCTTTAGCGGCTATTGTCGATTTCCCAGAAGACGCTGCGCCAAACTTTACCCAAAGTGCGCCTGAGCCTGGGCCACCAAGACCAGAACCACCACCCGAGCCACGTTATGAACCGCGGATGGAACCTGTCGCTGGCGCGCAGTCTGGTTTCACGATCATGCAATTTACCCGCTGGGTTGTCATCGCTGCCCTTCTTGTTCTTGTGGGCTTTATTGCTTGGCGGCTCTATGGCCCCGTGCAAGACACCGATACCGCCTTAGACTCGTCAAGCTTGTCTGCCTTGACTGAAGGGCTGGATATCCAGCAAATCTCTCCGCCCGAGTTGCGTCGCGTGGCCGTCTCGACAGAGGCGCGTGTTTCCCCTGATCCGACCAGTTCAGTTATCATGTTGCTCGCCCCAGAAACGATTCTAGATGTCACCGGGCGCATCCAAGTTGGCGGCCTTGAATGGCTGCGCATTACCATTCCCATTGATCGCTCGCGCTCAGGCTTTATCCGCGAAGATATGTTGGCCCCGCTAGGTGAGGGCGACAGCGATTATTCCAGCCTTGATCCGCTGGCCGGCAACACCATTAATGGGTCCATCATGCCGATTGCCCCAGTGCAAGTTGGTGGTGTGCCTTTGGCTCAGCCGATGACATACCAAATTGTCGGCCCGCCCGCGTCCATCCATCAAAGCCCAGCTTTTGAAAGCCAGCAATTAGGTCAAGTGCCCAGTGGTGTGCTGGTGATGGTTGTCGCCCAACAGATGTCAAATGGGCTGCCTTGGTATCAAGTTCAATTGACCAATGGGCGCACGGGCTGGATATCCGGCAATGCAGCCGTGCTAGCGTCGCAAAACTTAAATACGGCTGCTGGCACCGCCACGTCGCCTACACCCGAAGCGACCGCGGTGCCCGCGCCAAAAGCTGAACCTGAGGCGCCGACTGGGCCTATGGCTGTCAGTGTCGGGACGCTGATGCGCGTCGATACGCCGACCGCCAGCCTGCGTTCGCGGCCCGGGGCGGCGGGAGATTCTGTTTTAGAAATCTTGCCAACCGATACCTTGATGTCGGTTGAAGATGTTCGCATTGTTTCGGGCATGCCGTGGTATCTGGTCACGTCGCCTAAGGGCAATCAAGGTTGGTTGTCTGGGCGCACACTTGTTGCCAATCAATAGCGTAAGCGCTGTAGGCCTATCTCTTTCACCCCTATTGCGCTGTTGCAAGTCCTGATAAAGCACCAGCAGAAATGCTGATTGTGCCGCAGTTTAAATCCGACCTAAGCGAAAGCTACGTTTATGTTCTCAGAAGAAGCCCAACCTTCAAGCCACATGCGGCCTCGTGGATCGGGCGGTGCGAGCCGGGTCTTGTTGATCATGGGCGCGATCGGCGTCGCTATTCTGGTTATTCTAGGGGCCTTTTACGGGTTTAAGGCGATGTTCTCTGGCCAGCAGGGAGCAATGCCGACACTCGAAGGACCGAAATCCTATAGTGCCTTGGGGCGTACAGAAGTCCGCAAGGAGCCAGCTCTGACGGCACCCATTGCTTTACTTCTAAAAGAGGGAACGATTGTCTCGGCTCAAAGTGTGGGCGTAAAGGCGGGCGTTGAATGGCTATCTCTGACCGCCGTGGATGGCGCCAAAGGCTTTGCACCGAAGGCTTTATTTCGCGAAATCGTGCCGACCAACATTAGCAATAAAATTAGTGGCGGCGTTCGGAACATCGTCACATCCGCGCTGTTGAACCTGCGTGAAACCCCGTCCATGTCCGGCAAAATTGTCGGCACGGTAGATGGCGGCACTCGCCTCGTGTCTGATGGTTCGGTCGAGGCTGAGGGCGTGCTGTGGATGCGCATCCCGTTGGATGGCAACACGATTGTATACATTCTACAGCGCTTCACCACAGCTGATGATGACGCCAGCGGCAATGATGGGATCGGTGCAGACAATGCCACAGTCGGTGCCGTCGGCCGCGCGATCCAGATTGCGAACGTACAAGCAACGCCTTTGCCCAATTCCCGTATTGTTCGTGCCCTTCAGCCGGGGGAGGTGGTTCGCGTAATCGGCCAAACCAATTCGGGCATTGCTTGGTATGTGTTGCGCCTCAATGATGGTAGCCAAGGCTTTGCACCAAAGGCTGCGATTAGCATCGATGAAGGGGCCTCACGCTGGGTCTATCCAGATGGCACAGAAGCACCAGGTCCAAATGTACCACAAGGCCAAACTCAAGCGATTGATCCAGCGAGCCTCCTACAATTGAATGCGGTCGGCGCTGGTACCGATGGGGCGGCTGGGGAAGCGAACGGGGCTAATACGACGCCAGCAGAGGCTGCCGACGGTGTTTTGCCCGTCACCCCAACGGCGCCAGCAGCTGCGCCTGCCGTTGCAGGACCTCAGCCTTAACGCCACCAATGTATAGCAATTGGTCTTACTTCGTGTGGGGAGCGCCCTTGTGATCCTCGTGGTTCGACAAGTTCTTTAGGCACCTTCCTCGACCCAGATGCGGATCAGATGATGTGCAATTGCAAGTGGAGGTGGCGCACGTAAGGTGACGCCGTCACGTGTGCAGCCTGCTTCTGACAAGAGGTGTCGGGCTTCATCGCGGCTGAACCAAATGGCTTGCGATATTTCATGGGTATCAATGTTGAGGTCATAGCTTTCAACTTCTGCAATCAACCCAATCATCAATTGCGAGGGGAATGGCCACGGTTGGTTGGCGACAATGCGCGCGCTGGTCATCTTAACCCCCGCCTCTTCAAACAATTCGCGTGCGCAGCCTTCTTCAACCGTTTCACCGGGTTCAATGAATCCGGCCAGAGCAGAAATGAAGCCGGCTCGAAAACCAATGCCGCGACCTAGCAAGCATTGATCACCTTTTACGGCTAACATGATCGCTACCGGGTCTGTGCGCGGGAAATGTTCGGTTTTGCAGGCAGGGCACGCGCGTTTCCAACCAGCTTCCGCCATCAGGGTTGCTTCACCGCAATTTGCGCAAAAGTTATGGCGGCTATGCCAGTCTAGGATGGCCTTCGCGGTCCCAGCAATGGCGAGGTCGGCCATATCCATGATACTAGCCGCAACGCGCATATCTTCCGTGTCCCCTAGGCCCTGTAATGGCCCATCGTTCCAATCAAACCTTGCAGGCAATGTGGTCGCAAAAGTAGCGCGGCCCTCGTCATCTAAACCCATCAGAATCGGCTCTGGGCTCGACTTAGGCAAAAAGGCCGAACGGCTCGTGCTTGCCAATCGCAAGAGTTTTCGGGCACCCGAAGCTTGTGAGTCTTGGGTCAGAACCGGTTTGCCATCTTGGATCAAGATCAAATCAGTATCAGGGTGATTGAGCAGGCTTTCCACCTTGTCGGCGTCACGGCGCAGCGCGCTGGCGCGATCAAGAGGGAAGGCAGTGAACGGGATGAAATCGGAAGATTGTGCCATGAAGAGCACCTGAACTGGCCCGCCTATCTTGGTCAAGCAGGATTTGTCGCTAGCTGTCACCGACTGCATCCACAGGATTGCCGCCATTAGCGCTTGAAACTAGCCGCTTGACTTGCGATATGGGGGGTGGAGATCGGCGGTGGACGTAGTCCTCGCCAATTCGGTCAGGTCCGGAAGGAAGCAGCCGCAACGAGTTTCGCTATGGGTCGCCGTTCGGTCTCCACCCTTTTACCTGTGCGCACCCACAGTTTGGAACCCCAGCATGGACGAAACGGATCTTGGCGGTGAGGGTGATCTTCCACAGTCGGGAGGATTTCCTGGGTACGACCAAGCCGATCCAGAGCCAGACGATCTGACCCTGTCGATGTTTGGTGATCCGGTTGAGGTGCCAGCAAAAGTCGCTGCGGGGCCGGGCAACCAGCCTTATTTGGTTTTGGCGCGCAAATACCGACCGCAACGGTTTGAGGACCTCATCGGTCAAGAGGCGATGGTTCGCACTTTGACCAACGCATTTGCCTCCAACCGCATTGCCCATGCCTTCATGCTGACCGGGGTGCGCGGTGTTGGAAAAACCACGACCGCACGCTTGATCGCTCGCGCCCTGAATTATCAAACCGCGACCATGGATCGGCCGTCCATCCAGCTCGATCCGCTTGGCAGTCAATGTGAGGCCATTACGCGCGGCAACCATCCCGATGTGTTTGAACTCGACGCAGCGTCGCGCACTGGTGTTGGCGATATGCGCGAATTGCTAGACGGGGTTCGCTATGGGCCGATCGCGGCGCGCTATAAGGTTTATATCATCGACGAAGTCCACATGCTGTCGAAGAGTGCGTTTAATGCGCTATTGAAGACGCTGGAGGAGCCGCCTCCGCATGTGAAGTTTATATTTGCAACAACCGAAATTCGCTCTGTCCCTGTCACGATTTTGTCTCGCTGCCAGCGTTTTGATCTTCGCAGAATTGAGCCTGTAGTTCTTGCCGATTATCTGGGGCAGATCGCAGGTCGTGAAGGCACGCAGATTGCTCGTGACGGGGTGGAGCTGATCGCACGGGCGGCAGAAGGGTCAGCGCGCGATGGTCTATCGCTGTTGGATCAAGCCATTGTGCAAGATCAGGGTAAAGGCGTAACCGGCGCTGAAATCCGCGACATGTTGGGTCTGGCCGACCGCAGCCGGACGATGGACCTCCTTGGGGCAATCCTTAAAGGTGACGCTAAGACGGCCCTGCAAGCTTTCCGCGAACAATATGATTTGGGTGCCGATCCGGGCCTTGTACTGCGCGACTTAATGGACCTAACCCACGAAATCTCCCGTGGTGACGTTTTGGGTGCGGATTGGCATCCTGCTGGCGCGAGCGACCATATCCAACAAATGAAGGCGTTTGCTCATAGCACAACGCCCGCTGCGCTAGGTCGGTTGTGGCAATTAATCTTGCGCGGCTTTGAGGAGTCTAGCCGCGCACCTGATCCCGTGCAGGCAGCCGAAATGTGCTTGTTGCGCGCCTGCGCGGCCCAGCAATTGCCGCCGCCCGAGGATTTGGCCCGTCTCCTTGTTGGGCAGCCGCTGGCGACCGGTGTGGCGGCTGGCGCGCAAGCTTCTCAAGCCCCCAATGGTGGACCAACGGCTGCGTCGGTGCCCGACGTCGTTCAGGCTCAAACGATTGGGGCACCCTCTACGCAGCCCGCGATGACCTTTGAAGGCTTGCTAGAAGCCCTGGAAGACGCCCGTGAGATTGTTCTCGTGACGGAGTTGGAGCGCTTTGTTCGCCCGGTTAGCCTTGTACCCGGCCATTTGGTGATCGAGCTTTTGCCCAATGCCCCGGCGGACCTGCAAAAGCGAGCAGTTGAGGCCCTCACGGCGCTAACCGACGAAGACTGGCTGGTTGAGGCGGGCAAAGGCGGGAAGGAGAGCATTGCCGAACGTAATAAGCGTCTAGAAGTGGAACGCGTAGATGCAGCAAAGCAGGCCCCGGAAGTAGTTGCGGCCATGAAAGCCTTTCCCGGTGCCCGAATTCTCGATGTCCGCGCCGCACCTGTGCCAGAAATAGCCTTAGAGGCGGTGGTTGAGGATGGCGACGAGGAAACCGAAGCCATGGCTAGCAATGTCTTATCTGTGGACTTTAACCGTCGCCGCGTTGGCGACTAGAGAATAATCTGGGATTGTGCTTATCCCCATTCAACAGGACAAAAGCGATGAAAGACCTTGGCGGATTGATGAAGACCATGCAGCAGATGCAGTCGAAAGTGGCTGATGCGCATAAGAAAATGGAGAAAATTGAGGCTGAAGGTAGCGCCGGGGCTGGCATGGTGAAAATTACCAGCAATGGCGAAGGGAAGCTTTTGTCGATCTCGATTGATCCCAGCCTGTGTGTGGCAGAGGATGTCGAAATTCTGGAAGACTTGATCAAGGCTGCCTTTGAAGATGCCCGCAAAAAAGTAGAAGCCAGCCGTGCGGCAATGGAAAAGGACTTGATGGGTGGCCTGCCGCTGCCCCCAGGCTTCAAGATGCCCTTCTGATCATGACGGATCGGAACGCGCGAACCAAACGTGCCACGGCAAGCCCTGAGATTGAACGCCTCGTAGCGCTTCTGGCGAAGCTTCCGGGCTTGGGTCCACGATCTGCACGCCGTGCTGCGCTGCATCTGCTAAAGAAGCGCGATGTCTTGATGCAGCCCCTTGGCCAAGCCCTTGCTGAAGCGGCCGAGAAGGTGAAGGCCTGCCAAGTTTGTGGCAATCTGGACACCCAAGACCCGTGCTCTGTTTGCGCCGACCCAGCGCGTGATCAGAGCACTTTGTGTGTGGTGGTCGAAGTCAGCGATCTCTGGGCGCTTGAGCGCTCTGGCGCTTATTCAGGCCAGTATCATGTTCTTGGTGGCGTCTTGTCGGCTTTAGACGGCGTGCGTCCTGAAGACTTGCGGATTGGCAGTCTTATAGCGCGTATTCAAGCAGGTGGCATCACCGAGGTCGTTTTGGCCTTGGCTGCTACTGTTGAAGGCCAAACCACCGCCCATTATCTCGCCGATATTTTGGCCGATAGTGGCGTCGCCACCACCAAGCTGGCCCATGGCGTGCCAGTTGGCGGTGAGCTGGATCATCTAGATGACGGGACGCTGCTGGCGGCCCTCAAGGCGCGCCGCAGCGTCTAACGGCTTTAGTCTTTAGCTAGTTACGACATCAAAGGTGAGGCCAGCGCTCTTCACAAGACGGGCGCGAAGGGCAGGGCCCATAACGGCACCCGGCGTCCAAATCCCGCCAGCGGCGTGCTTGGCCTCGTTGATAAGGCACAAAGCGGACTCGGCAATCATCTTGGAAGTTGAGCCATAGCCCGGATCGCGGTCGCCAGTGACGGCGACTTGGATTTCTGCGCCGGAGTCAGACTGCGCAATGAACAGCACATCGTAAAAGCCGGTCTCACGTTCTTCTTTCGATGGACCCTCGCCGGGCTTTGGCCCGCCTTCCCCGCCGAGGCTTTTGTCGCCTGCAACGGCATTGGCCATGGCCTCACCCTTTTCGCCGGGGCCTGTCACCATCATTTCTTCATAGACTAGGCCAGCGCCATACTTGTGACCGAGGAGAGCATTTGTGCGGTGCACGTTGCGCGTGTTGATCGGGGCCATCACGAAGGGGGCGACCCAGACACCCATTTCTTCGTCCAAATAGGGTTTCATGCCGTGAGGCTGGGTTGGGCCGTCAAAGCCGGGGGTAAGTGCGAATGGATTGCGCAATAGGTCGAGGACACCGGGCTCGCTCATGGCAGCGGCCATGGTGGCCTTCAGGCTGGCTGCCGTGCCGCCCGAGAACGTGCCCTTCATTTTGCGAACCCGGCCCTTGACCTTGGTCGCTGGGCTGCCCGTGTTGGCGATCATCGCTTCTTGCGCCATTTGGACACCAAGATCGAACGGGATAGAATCAAAGCCGCACGAGAACACAATCCGGGCACCAGACGCCTTGGCAGCAGCCTCATGCGCATCGATCATCTTGCGCATCCACGCAGGCTCGCCACACAAGTCGACATAGTCAGTACCGTGCTCGGCGCAGGCCGCAACCAAGCCATTGCCATAGAGCTGATAGGGGCCAACCGTTGTGAGAACGACTTTGGTGGAGGTGACCATGGCCGCCAAGGAAGCGGCATCATCGCTGTCGCAGACAACCAGCGGCGTATCCGCAGGTGCACCAATTTCGTCGCGAACTTGCGCCAGTTTTTCCAAGCTGCGCCCACCCATCGCCCAGCGCACGCCGGTTGGATAGGTTGAGGCGAGATACTCAGCCACCAATCGGCCCGTAAAGCCTGAAGCGCCAAAAACGATGATATCAAATTGCTGGCTCATGCCCTCATCTCCCTAAGTGTTGGGACGTGTGTGGCTTGGAAAGTGCGCTAGGGCAAGAGGCTCAAACCTATTTTGATTGGCAGGCCGCTTTGATCGGTGCCCGTTCCGTTTGACCCGGGAAACGAGCCAGAGCGGCAGCTGGCCGGATTGGCCTTTGAACCAGATTTCCTTGGCAAGCAGGGCAGACACCTGCCAGCCTGCCGGCGGCGCAGCTCTCACAATAGGTGCACTCAAAGGTGCAGATAAAGGCTTCCGCACTGTCCGCGGGCAAATCGCGGTCACAGCATTCGCAATTGGGTTTGAGCGCCAGCATTGACTTAGACGTCCAGCTCTTCCGCATAACGGGCATTTTCCTGTAGCCATTTAAAGCGCAACTCAGGCTTGCGCCCCATCAAGGTCTCAACCAACTCACCCACACTAGGCAAATCACCTTCGGGAATGACCAAACGCGCAAGCGTGCGAGTAGCCGGATTCATGGTCGTGACCTTCAATTGCGCTGGCATCATTTCGCCCAAGCCTTTGAAACGTCCAATCTCGACTTTGGCGCGAGGATTAAAGGCGGTCTTCAACAATTCATCCTTGTGTGCGTCATTCTTGGCATAAACGGTCTTGCCGCCATGGGTGAGGCGGTAGAGCGGTGGTAAGGCAACAAATAAGCGGCCCGAATGCACCAATTGCGGCATAGCTCTAAAGAAATAGGTGGCGAGCAAGGCTGCGATATGGGCCCCGTCGACGTCTGCGTCGGTCATGATGATGACCCGCTCATAGCGCAGGTCCTGCACGCGAAATTTGCTGCCCGGAGCCACCCCCAAGGCGAGGGCGAGGTCCGAGAGTTCTTGATTGCCAGCAAGCTTATCGCCGCCCGCGCTCGCTACGTTCAAGATTTTACCACGAAGCGGCAGAATGGCTTGGGTATTGCGGTCGCGCGCCTGTTTCGCGCTGCCACCTGCCGAATCGCCCTCGACGATGAAGATTTCGGTGCCAACGGCATCTTGGCGCGCACAATCTGCCAGCTTGCCCGGCAGGCGCAACTTGCGTGTCGCGCTTTGGCGCTGCACTTCTTTTTCTTTGCGCCGCTTGAGCCGATCATCAGCTTGAGCAATCGCCCAATCTAAGAGAGCCCGCGCTTCACGTGGGCTTGCACCCAGCCATTGGTCAAACGGGTCGCGAATAGCGTTTTCAACAATGCGAGACGCTTCTGCCGTCGCCAAACGGTCCTTAGTTTGGCCGACAAATTCTGGTTCGCGTACAAAAACGCTGATAAGGGCAGCTGCGGTACCAAACACGTCTTCTGAGGTGATTTGAGCGGCCTTTTTGTCGCCCACCAACTCGCCATAGTTGCGCAAACCCTTGGAGATGACAGTCCGCAAGCCCTGCTCATGCGTGCCGCCTTCTGGCGTGGGAATGGTGTTACAATAGGACAGCAGGAAGCCGTCCCGGTCGCCAAACCCACGCACACCCCAAGTCAACGCCCACTCCACAGCGCCATGACCGCCAGCTTGAGACGTGCGCCCCGCAAACATGGTGGAGGTGACCGTTGGGGCTTCGCCAATGCTGCTTTGTAGATAGTCAGCCAAACCATTTGGGAAGCACAAAACTTCTTCTAAGGGTGTGGAATCACCGGGGCGAATACGTTCAGGCGCACATTTCCAGCGAATCTCAACGCCGCGGAACAAATAGGCCTTGGACCGCGCCATGCGGAACAAGCGTGCTGGATCAAGGCTGGCACCTTCGCCAAAAATATCCGGATCGGGGTGAAAGCGCACGAGCGTGCCACGACGATTATGGACAGGGCCTAAATGCTCGATTGGGCCTTGAGGAATCCCGCGTGAAAACGCCATGCGGTAAAGCCGCTTGTCGCGGGCCACTTCCACTTCGAGACGATCAGACAGCGCGTTCACCACTGACACGCCCACACCGTGCAAGCCGCCTGAGGTCTGATAGGCCTTGTCCGAGAACTTGCCGCCCGCATGTAGCACCGTCATGACGACTTCAAGCGCAGACTTGTCGACATATTTCGGGTGCGGGTCGATTGGAATGCCGCGTCCATTATCCGAGACGGCGAGGGCACCATCGGCTTCTAGGGTCACTTCAATGCGCGTTGCATGGCCGGCAACGGCCTCATCCATCGAATTGTCGAGCACTTCGGCGAACAAATGGTGCATCGCGCGGGCATCCGTACCGCCGATATACATGCCAGGCCGCTTTCGCACCGGTTCCAGCCCTTCAAGAACTTCAATGTCTTTCGCGGAATAACCCGCGGTGGCTGCAGAGACACCTGCTGGCTCTAGATCATCAAACAAACTGGACTTTGGAGCGGCATTGGCAGCCATTCGGCGGGTTTCCTTGAATTTTAACGCAAACAAAAGCGGCCCGATATGGGCTCTTGTTTGGGCTGTGGGTCAAGCCTTTGTGTTAGCAAACACGGGCTTTGGTTTTCTTCACAAACATCTTGCGCTCTCGTAAACCCTGTGTTTACTTACCCAAGGGTAATAGCTGGGCTCAGGTGCGGGGGGCTCTCTGTGGGCATTCTACAAGTCCCGCGTAACGAAGCTCGCGCTGTATCAATTTGAGCGAAGGGATCAAGAGTTGTGACACACCAATTGTTAGAAACAGTCTTGGCGATGGGGAAAGAACCTTTGGGTACTTTGTCAGAGGGCATCGTAAAATGGTTCGATCCAGTCAAGGGCTTTGGCTTTGTTCAGCTAAAGGCAGACGACGGCGAAAACCCCCATGAAATTGACGCCTTATTGCATATTAGCGTGCTACGGAAGCATTCGACCGCCATCCCTAAAGAGGGGGACGAGATCACTGTTTTGACCGCTGAGGGTGATCGGGGATTGCAAGTTGTCGGGATTTTGAGCCTGCGGCCGGTCTTTCGGCCACCGCCAGAAGATGTGGATCAATTTGTTCCCGTCACAGTCAAATGGTTCAATCGGTCAAAGGGATATGGCTTTGCTGGTCTGACAAGTGACGGACTAGAATCAGAAGATATCTTCCTCCACGTGGCCACATTGCGCCGCGGTGGTATTGATATGGTTGATGGTGGGGAAGTCTTGCGGGCCCGTGTAGAGCGCAGCGCCAAGGGGGCCATCGCAACAGCGATTGTGCGCGCCTGACCTCTGAAGCAAGTTGAGCCGCGGCGACTTGCGCGCGAGCATGCCATCTTGGCGGACCGCAATGCGTCGTGTTAGGGAAGGTCATGACGAAGCTTCTTCATTTCATTTTCTTGGCCTTAATGGCTTGCGTCGCCCTTCCATCCGCGTCCTATGCGCAAGCTGTGCCCATCGAGGGGCCACAGCGCGGCCTGCGGGTTGAGAAATTGTCGATTGCGACGCCGGCCGGGGTTCGGTCATTCAACGTCGAAATAGCCGATACGCCCCGCTCACGAGAAATTGGCATGATGTGGCGGACCCAAGTGCCGCGCGGCACTGGCATGTTGTTTGATTTCAAGACGCCAGAATCCTCCACTTTCTGGATGGAAAATACGCTGGTCTCGCTTGATCTTATCTTTATCCGTGCGGATGGTCGCATTGCCAATATCGCGGCGAATGCAACGCCATTATCGCGCGCGCTCATCCCTTCCGATGGTCCGGTTTTGGCGGTGTTTGAGATTGGTGCGGGCGAATCTCGCCGTTTGGGGTTGGCGGCTGGCCAACGTGTGACGCACAGAATTTTCCAGCCAGTGCGCGCAAAAAAGTGAGACTTCAGTAAAATCTGTTTAGAGCGCTTGCCCTAAACGGCTTGGTCGCGCTATACGCGCGCCTCTCGGGGAGTAGCGCAGTTTGGTAGCGCATCTGGTTTGGGACCAGAGGGTCGCAGGTTCGAATCCTGTCTCCCCGACCATTTTGGTCGTTTGTGACGAGCGGGACATGCTATTTTAGTGCATTGCCCGCTTTTACATTTAGGCCAAACTCGCTCATGATGAGACATCTGATTTCGAGGCCTTCATGACATTTGCAAGAATCTATCGTCCCGCCAAAACCGCCATGCAGTCGGGCCGTGCGAAGAGCAATGTTTGGATGCTGGAATTTGAATCTGCCGCCGTGCGCTCCTCTGACCCTTTGATGGGCTGGATCTCGTCAGCTGATACCCAAGGTCAAGTGCGTTTGACCTTTGATACGCGCGATGAGGCGATTGCCTATGCGCAAAAGTACAATCTGGCGTTTCAGGTTATTGATCGGCAAGAGCCTAAGCGGATCCCGCGCGCTTACTCTGATAATTTCACCTTTTACCGCCGTGAACCTTGGTCTCACTAGGCCCAATAGCTCAGCAGGATAGAGCATCCGCCTTCTAAGCGGACGGTCGCAGGTTCGAGCCCTGCTTGGGTCGCCAGTTCTTAGTGTTTTGCCTTCTTTGCCAAACCGCTCAGCCCCGTTATGAAGACATCATGACCACACTCGCCGATGATCTCGATATCCGTTCCGCCCGTCCTGACCAACTTGTGGCTGGGGCCACAGGTGATTGGGAAATTATTGTGGGCCTTGAAGTCCATGCGCAGGTGAGTGCGCAGTCTAAGCTGTTTTCCGGTGCTAGCGCCTCTTACGGCGCCGCGCCGAACGCGCACGTCAGCCTCGTGGATGCAGGCATGCCTGGCATGTTGCCGGTGTTGAACCGCTATTGCGTTGAACAAGCGGTGCGCACGGGCCTAGGCCTGGGCGCTAAAATCAATCTGTGGAGCCGGTTTGATCGGAAGAATTATTTCTATCCCGATTTGCCCCAAGGCTATCAAATCAGCCAGTTTGCCCACCCGATCGTGGGGGAGGGGACGTTGAACGTTGATTGCGATAATGGCGAGACGGTTCCGATCCGCATTGAGCGCATTCACTTGGAACAAGATGCCGGCAAGTCGATCCATGATCTTGACCCCCGCGCCACTTATGTCGACTTGAACCGTTCGGGCTGTGCCCTGATGGAAATTGTTTCCAAGCCAGATATCCGGTCGAGCGAAGAAGCCGCCAATTATTTCAAAGCCCTGCGGGCTTTGGTGCGCTATCTGGGCACGTGTGATGGCAATATGGATGAAGGCTCGATGCGGGCAGACGTCAACGTGTCGGTCCGCAAGCCCGGCACGCCCTTTGGCACGCGCTGTGAAATCAAGAATGTGAACTCCACCCGCTATGTCGCTTTGGCGGTCGACTATGAAGCGCGTCGTCAGATTGAAATTCTTGAAGATGGTGGTTCCATCAGCCAAGAGACCCGCTTGTTTGATGTGAAGACCGGCAAGACCCGCTCCATGCGCTCAAAAGAAGATGCGCATGATTATCGCTATTTCCCAGACCCAGACTTGTTACCTTTAGAGCTGGATCAAGCTTGGGTGGATGCGATTAAGGCGAGCCTACCCGAGCTGCCAGACGCCAAGAAACAACGCTTTAAGGCTGATTACGGCCTATCGCCTTATGATGCCGCCGTTCTGGTCTCAGATAAGGACGCGGCAGACTTCTTTGAGACCGCTGCCAAGGGCCGCGACGCCAAATTGGTCAATAGCTGGATGACCGTTGAATTGTTCGGCTGGCTCAATAAGCATGACAAGACATTGGCCGAAACCCCTGTTTCGGCAGAGCGTTTGGGCGAATTGGTTGATCTGATCAGCAATGGCACGATCAATGGCAAGATCGCCAAAGACGTCTTCCCCCGCATGATCGAAACAGGTGACGCGCCTTTGGTCATTGTGGAGCGCGAAGGCCTGAAGCAAGAAACGGACACGGGCCTCATCGAAGAGACCGTTGACGCTTTGATCGCGGCCAATCCCGACAAAGTGGAAGAAGCCCGCACCAAGCCAAAGGCGCTTGGTTGGTGGGTTGGTCAATTGATGAAGGCAACCGGCGGCAAAGCCAGCCCCGCGGTTATCAATGATGTGATCAAGGCGAAGTTGGGGCTTTAAGCGCCCCAGTTTTGCTAGCGTTTTGCTTTGGCAGGTAGGATCACTTCCGTCTTAATCCGTTGCGGCCAGTAGTCGGGCAACAGGCCGCTGCAAGCCGTCATCTCAATCAATGTGGTCAGCACGAACCGCGTACCGTCCCACGTGTGGGTCTCTGCTATGCCGCAATCACCAATGCCGCGCCCTTTTGCATAGGCGCTGATTTGCCCGGTCTGTGGGTCCACGGTGGAATTGACCAGACTATGGGCGTCTTCATCCGTGGTGTCACGTTCTGGCTCGATAAAGGGATGGGGCACCACGGCGGCGTTACCTTGCTGCAGGTAGAATTTCGACCATGTATTATAAGCACCAGCACCGCAGGGGATTGACCACAGGATCCGGCCCTTGCCCAGACTAAAGCCCTCAATGCCTTGACCGCCTGGATCATACCGCTCGCTATCATCGCATTCGGCCTTGCGGATTTCGAGCACGGATTTTGGAACAGTGGTTCGGGCTGATAGCTTCGTGAAGGCAACCGCCTTTACGATCGGGGCCGCAGGGGCAGGGGGCACACGGTCTCGTGCCAACTTACCTTTATCTATCCAAGCCGCTGCAGTTCCCGTTCGACCTTGCGTCACTTCAATCGCACGCAGAGCTGCCACAAATCCTGTCAGGCTGGCGAAGGATTGCACTCGGCGGCCTGCACCGCTTGAATAGACCACCGCATGGCCATTTCTAGCCAATGCAATGAACCGATCCACATCGGCACTCGGCAATAGGCTCGCACCGCTCTCATCGGGAGTCAGGAGGAAGGTTCCGTTTGCCAAGGGTCGCCCGTCTCGGCCAACAATGCGCAGGCTGCCGTCTTTGGGCGTCGGTTGGGCTGAACTGTACATGGCGGAATAGATAAATTTTGGCTTGGCTATGGGGCCAGCCTCAATTTCCAGCCACAGCCAACCCATTTCGGTGTCTGCAGGGACACCACGTGGTCGGGCACTGACGCCCATTTCATTCAGACCTGAGATGGAAACTGCGGTGCAGGTCTTGATGTTGCTGCAGCTCACGCTCCAATCGCGATAGTCTTTCGGCACACTTTGCGCCTGTACCGGCATGACGAAGAGGCCTGCCAAAACGAAAGATAAGAAAAGCGGTTTGGCAATACGTGTGTTCATGAGCACGGGCTTATGAGCTAAAGTTTTTCAAGGTCAATGGCTTTCGTTGCAGGCTTTTCAAAGCGGCGCATCGACAGCAGAAACCGCGCCAAAGCGAGCGATAAAGGTTTGGCGCAGGGCTTCATCCACTTCGGCAAACGTAACGGGGTAACCCAAATCGACTAAAGATGTGACACCAAGGCCCTCCTCTTGGATCCCGCAAGGAATAATCCCATTAAAGTGGGAGAGGTCCGGCTCTACATTTAAGCTAATACCATGAAAACTGACCCATTTTTTGACGCGTAGGCCGACAGCAGCAATCTTATCCTCGTGACGAGGAAAACCAGGATGTGTGCGATCTACCCAAACGCCGACGCGACCGCAGCGCAACTCGCCTTTGATCGTAAATTGCGCCAGCGCATCAATCACCCAATTCTCAACCGATTGAACAAAGGCGCGCACGTCACGTTTGTGATGGCGTAGATCAAGCATGAGATAAGCAATGCGCTGGCCGGGTCCGTGATAGGTATATTGGCCACCGCGACCACTTTTGAACACCGGGAAGCTGGCGCCGCGTAAAAGATCGGATGATTTTGCACTCGTGCCAGCGCTGTAGAGGGGCGGGTGTTCGAGAAGCCAGACCAATTGATTCGCGGTTCCAGCCGCAATTTGGGCAGCACGAGCCTCCATAAAGGCCACTGCGGCCTCATATTCGACCGGTTTTTCCGATACAGCCCATTCAATCACGGCAATTTCTCCAGTATTTGCAGTATCTTTACGCGCGTTAACCAAGTCCCAACACTCATGGGCTCTATCTAGTGTCGTGACAGAAGATAGTGAACACCACCCCTCGCAGATTGAAAAGGTCATGGTCGAAATTTCGGTCTTGGTCGGACGATCATCCTTGCCCATGCACCAGCTACTCCGGATGGGGCGCGGCGCGGTTATTCCCTTGACCGCTTCGCCCAATGATCCGGTTTGGGTTCTGGTCAATAACCACCCAGTGGCCCGCGGCGACATCCAATTGGATGACGATAAGATTTCGGTTGAAATCACCGGCGAAGCCGATGTTTATGACTATTTGGCAGGGCCCTAACAGTCCTTCACTGTTTGGAACTGGCAAGATGCAGGCATAAGGGCTTCACATTGGCGGCGTGTTCTACTAAAAGCGCCGCTCTTTCCGGAACGTGCTCATGGCGGAACTGGTAGACGCGCTAGCTTGAGGTGCTAGTGGGGAGACCCGTGGAGGTTCGAGTCCTCTTGGGCACACCAACGGAAAGATGGCTTTTTTGCCTGTATCTGCTACCAGCTTGATGATACAGGCAAGCAAACTTGGGGGCTTACGACATGACGGACAGTGACAGTCATGGGCGATCTAAAAGCCCTGGGGGGCGACCCCACCAATCCTGATCACGGGCTAGACCGCCTGATTACCGTTAAGGTGATCGGGGCGGCGGGCGATCATGACGGGCCTTTGCTGCGTCGTCTATTGCTGCCCATGCACCCTGCCGATGTGGCAGAACTTCTGCAAAATGCGCCAAAAGAAACCGCGCGGACGATTTTCACCCTGATCGGCGAAGACCTCGATGCCGAAGTCTATGCTGAATTGGAAGATGAATTGCGCGACTTTGCGCTGGAATTCATCCCCGCGAGCAAGCTGGCGCAAAAGCTAGACGATCTCGATACCGATGACGCCGCAGCGATTGTGGCCGAATTGGATGATGAGGACCGCGCTGAAGTTTTGGCTGCGGCGTCTGATGATGTTCGCGTCGCCGTTGAAGGCGCCTTGTCGTTTGAAGAAGAAACCGCTGGCCGCCTGATGCAGCGAGAGTTTGTGGCGGCCCCTCAGCATTGGGATGTCGGGCAAACCATCGACTTCATGCGCAAGACGGGTGAGGACCTGCCCGATCTCTTCTTCGATATTTATGTCGTTAGCCCGGCCATGCAGCCGATTGGTGCAATTCCGGTCTCCAAGCTGATGCGGGCCAAGCGCACAATGCTGCTGCAAGACCTGATGGAAGTGCCTGAGATCATTGTCGATCCAGAGACCGACCAAGAAGTCGTGGCGCACGCCTTTCAAAAATACCACTTGATTTCAGCCCCTGTGGTCGATCGCAGCGGTCGTTTGACCGGCATGATCACGGTCGATGACATCGTACGCGTTATTCAGGACGAGAATGAAGAAGACTTGTTGGCACTGGCTGGTGTGCGCGATGCATCGACTGCTGACTCAGTTTGGTCTTCCATAAAGTCCCGCCTGCCTTGGCTATTGATCAACGTTATGACGGCGCTGATCGCTTCGTTTCTGATTAGTAAGTTTCAAGGCTCAATCGAAAAGATAGTTGCCCTAGCCGTAATGATGCCAATGGTCGCCTCAATGGGGGGTAATGCTGGGACCCAAACAGTGGCGGTTGCTGTACGCGCCTTGGCAGCGCGGGAGTTGACGCCTGGAAATTCGGGGCGGATTATCCTGCGCGAATGGCTTACCGGCTTGGTAAACGGGGCCGTCTTTGCAGTCCTTTTATCAAGTGTGGCCTTGATTTGGTTTCAGAGCGTCTTGTTATCTGTCACCATCGCATTGGCGATTCTGCTCAATTTGTCGGTTGCAGGACTTGCAGGCATTTTGATCCCACTGACGCTCAAGCGATTGGGGCAGGATCCGGCGGTGTCGTCGGGTGTGCTCGTCACCTTTGTCACCGATATGGTAGGCTTTGTGGCTTTCTTAGGCCTTGCGACGCTGATTATTCTTTAGCGCTGATCCGTACAGGCAAGGGTGCATTGCAGAGCTCTAGCTTGCCGGCCTTAAACTTGGTCCAGCTATCGCGGCGGTTTCGGCGGCTTTCCAGCACTTCAGCATAAATGTCGTGATCGGTACGCAGGGCTTCAAGGCTGACTTGCTCTGTAGCCGGCAGTCTGGAGCCCAATTCTGCTTTGATGATTTTGGGCTTGGTTTGGCCAGAGGCGTAAAAGCCCATTGCCTCACTGCCGCGCGGTAAAGTAGCAAACTGATCCATGCCATCGACGACCCGGCCGAGAAGCGTGACATTGCGGTCTAGCGCGCGCGGGCTATGGCCATTGACCGCGTAGAGCTCGGCAGGGCCGCCTGAATCGGCGGCCTCATCGCGTCCTGCCCCCACCATGCCATAGCAGTGGGGCAACCAGTAGCGTTTTGCCTTTGGGTCCCAAGCGACGGGCCAGTTGCGCCAGAAGCCAACTTTTGGCGCATAGACGTCGCCATCCTTTAGCTCAAACGGCTTGAATTCAGTCCCGTAGGCGCGGTCAAACTCCGCAACCATCCGTCCCCCTGTAAAGCCTTGTGCGGCTGCAGCCGCACCATCGCCCCATTGAACGACGTAATTGTCTTGGCTGCGCACAATATCGCGCCCATTGAAGAAGCCCTTCGTCAGCAATTCAGTCAAAGCCAGCACATGATTGGGCGCAAAATCTGGTGCCAAGAGAATGATTACCCGGGCAGGTGCCCGCACGCCAGCTTGGGTTGGCTCGAAAGAGAGATAGAGCAAGCGGCTTTGATCAAGTTTGGCCCAAGCGTCATTCGGCGCGGCGGCAATCAATTCTGCACTGGTCAAGGCGCTCCAAGGTTTTGTCGGCGCAGGTGGCGTGGATTGCGCTATCGCCGCGCCAGAGCAAACTACCAGAGCCAGCGCCCCAATTCCGAAAGCGCGCTGAAAAAGGCTCGTTTGCTTGCCCCACATGGTCTGATCCTTGCTTAATAGGTTGAAGCTCATTGCCTAGAAGGTGCAGGATTGCCCCCCGCTTGTCGAGCGGCCTTTGTGGACAAAAACGGCATCAATCCTGCACAGCTAAGTGCATCGGGCGGAATCCGTCTCTTTTTGGAACGAAAAATGTCCAGACTCACTGCGTCTCGCGCTGCATTGGACCTGATAGCCAGTTTTGAAGGCTTCCGTGCACGTGCGGCTAAAACCCCCGATGGGCGGTGGACGCTGGGCTTTGGCCATGTCGCAACCGCCCGTGAGGGCCTGTCGGTCTCGCGCGCAGAAGCAGAAGACTTGCTGCGCTGGGACTTACGTCCTGTCGAAGATATGGTGCGCCAGTCGGCTTTAACCCCCTTAAATCAAAATCAATTTGACGCTTTGGTATCCTTTGCGTTCAACATTGGCATCTCAAACTTCACGACCTGCGACGTGCTGCGCTATTTGAATCAAGGCCAGCCCATTGCAGCCGCGCTTGCCATGCATGCGTGGCGTAGGGCTCGGGTAAATGGTCGTATTTTGGTGATTGATGCATTGGTTCGCCGTAGGGCCGCTGAGGCTGCCTTGTTCCTAGAACCTTTAGGTCCGCGCCCGGCAGCACCAAGCTCAGTTCTGAGCCCGGAAATTGATTATACAGCAGCATTATTATCCCATGCCTCTGATCCACGCGACGTTGCTTTTGGTGTCAGCGCGGATGGGGCCACGATTGCAACCGATCCTTCGCCGAGTTGGCTGCCGGAGCCATCAAAAGCTGAGATGCCCGAACCGGTAAAAGTGCTTGCAGAAGCCATCCCATCGCCCGAACTGATGGCGGAGGTCGCCCCTGAAGCGCCAGCAACTGACGGGCCCAGCGCTTTAAGGGCTGCTGAGCGAGAAACAGAACAAACCATTGAAGTCCCGGTGGCCGACGCGGCTGATCCTGTCTTGGTGCCTTTCCCAAATGAAGATGGGATAGCGGCCAATCAATTGGATCAAAGCCAGCGCGTCCCTGCCAATGATGGGCTGCGCACTTTAACGCCTTGGGCTGCAGAACTGGATCCAGCAGCTGAGGCACTGACCCCCGGGGGGATCGAAATCGCACGTCCGCCCGCGCTTGAGCCAGCCGCACCGACCCGTGTGCTGACTTGGTTTATATTGGCGGTTGGGGCCGTCTTTATGGCTGGCGGCTTATGGTTCGCGCACCTTTTAGGGGCGCTAACCCCAGAACCCGAGGGGAAGCCCATCAGCTTACAGGGGATCATAGCTATCCTGTCGGCTGCGTTTGGATTTGTTGCGGTTGTCACCTCTGCGGTGTCCTTGGCGCGTGGCCAAGAGAGCGGCGACGAGACAGCATTACTGCCCTAAGCGCTTACCCTTTTGCTTGCACTCGCAGGCAGGCTCGCGCATGGTAAGCCATGCTTAGAAACTCCTATCCCAGCCTCGATTTCGACCTCGGCGAGACAGCTGACGCCATTCGTGAAACCGTCGAACGCTTTGCGGCCGCAGAGATCGCCCCACGTGCCGCAGAGATTGATCGCAGCGACGAATTCCCACGAGACCTCTGGCCCAGGCTGGGCGACCTCGGCCTGTTGGGCATAACAGTGGACGAGGCCGATGGCGGCTCTGGCCTTGGCTATCTCGAACATGTGGTGGCGATGGAAGAAATCAGCCGGGCCTCGGCTTCGGTTGGCTTATCCTATGGGGCGCACTCAAATCTATGTGTGAACCAATTGCGGCGCTGGGGCACGCCAGAGCAAAAAGCGCGCTATCTGCCTAAGCTGATTTCGGGCCAACATGTCGGCTCGCTGGCGATGTCGGAAAGTGGTTCAGGCTCAGATGTGGTGTCAATGCGCTTGCGGGCTGACAAGAAGGGCGACCGCTATGTCCTCAATGGTGGCAAGTTCTGGATCACCAATGCTAAACACGCCGATACGTTGATCGTCTATGCCAAGACTGAGCCTGAAGCTGCGTCGCGCGGGATTAGCGCCTTCTTGATTGAGAAAGATTTCAAAGGCTTCTCGGTCGCCCAAAGCCTTGACAAGCTCGGGATGCGCGGCTCGCCAACCGGAGAGCTCGTATTTGAAGATTGCGAAGTGCCGGAGGAAAATCTGATGGGCCCCCTCAATAAGGGCGCGCAGGTTTTGATGTCTGGCCTTGATTATGAGCGTGCGGTTCTGGCCTCTGGCCCGATTGGCATCATGCAGGCCTGTCTGGATGTTGTCCTTCCGTACATCCATGAACGCAAGCAATTTGGCCAAGCCATTGGCGAGTTCCAGCTCATGCAAGGCAAGATTGCCGACATGTATGTGACGCTGTCGACCACCCGTGCCTATGTCTATGCCGTGGCCAAGGCTTGTGACCGTGGGCTGACCACACGCAAGGATGCGGCTGGGGCAATCCTTTATGCCGCTGAGAAGGCGACCTGGATGGCTCTAGAGGCCATTCAATGCTTGGGCGGCAATGGCTATATCAATGATTATCCCACGGGCCGTCTTTTGCGCGATGCCAAACTCTATGAGATTGGTGCCGGCACCAGCGAAATCCGCCGTTGGTTGATTGGGCGGGAGTTGTTTAGCGAAACAGCGAGTTAAGTGGCAGATCAAATGACGCGCCCGATGGCTCCACCTATCCTAGCTCAAAACTTTTGAAGTAGCCAATTTCTTGGGTGAGGATGTGTATTGTGGTTGACCGGTTTCAACACATTGATTTTATGCGTGGCATTGCAGCTCTTCTCGTAATGTTCGGGCATCTGCGAGGCTTACTTTTTCAAAGCCAAACTGAACTTCTGGCCAACGGCTATTCGTTAAACTTCTTTGTAAAGGTTTTTTATCTTGCCACAAGTTTGGGTGGCCAAGCCGTCATGATTTTTTTTGCATTGAGTGGTTATTTGGTCGGCGGAAAAGCGCTAGCTGACCTGTTGAATGGTCGGTTCAGTTGGGCTCGTTACATGGCGCGACGCCTCACGCGGCTATGGATCGTAATTCTACCGGCCTTATTACTCACTTTGTTCTTCGATAAGTTGGGCATGTCGTTGACCGATGGTCGTGCCTATAGCGGCGCATTTGTGGAAACCTACAACGCTGGCCCACCAGCAAACGGCCTGGATCACTCCTGGACAAGCTTTTTCGGGAATCTACTTTTTCTTCAGAAAGTTCATGTTCCAATTTTTGGCTCGAATGGTCCAATGTGGAGCTTAACTAACGAGTTCTGGTATTATGTAGTCGCACCTTTGATTGTGTTTATCATGGTAGGCAAGGCGAATTGGCTCAATCGTTTTTTTGGTTTGATCGTGTTTGGTTTTCTGTGTTTGCTTTTGCCATCTTGGCTGGTGTTTGGCGGACTGGTTTGGGCGCTGGGTGGTGTGATGGCTTGGCTAAGCAACCAGCCATTTTTGGAGCGGTTTTGGACAAGGCTAGAGGTCCGGTTACTTGCGTTGGCAATCGCATTGGTTGCGGCTGGATGCACAGTTATCCCCAGCATCAAACTCGATCTGAATGTATTTGGGATGTTGTTCGCCATCACGCTGCCAGTCCTTGCGCGGCTGCCAGACTTTGGCTCTCTTTATCAAAAGATTGCGCGCGCTTGTTCGGAAATTTCTTTCACGCTTTATCTGACGCATTTTCCATTTATGATGTTTTGGACATTCTTGTTTTTCGCTCCAGAACGGTTTCTACCTGAATTTCAAGGAGCCCTTTGGTTTTTCGCATTATCATGTGTGACACTTCTTTGGGCGGCTGTGGTTTGGTATTTGTTTGAACGTCACACGGATCAGCTATATGCCAAGACACTTGCTTGGATCGAACGCTTAGAAAGTCGGAAGATCTCCTAGCCCTACACGGGCTATCTCGCCTAAGGTGGTTTATGAATAGACGATATCTTTTGATTGCCGGCTTAAGTATTGGACTTTTTCAGCCGGCCTTTGCGCAAGAGCTCGCTTTAAAAGATGTTCCCACGGTAGTGACAGCGCCGAACGTGTCCGCACCTCCCAAAGTCTTTCTAACAACGACAATGGGCGAGATTGAGATCACACTGGACCCCCTAGGTGCGCCCAAGACCAGTGCCCACATGCTGAAGATGTTTCAGACCAATCACTTTATCGGGGCGTCTTTCTTTCGGATCGAGCCGGGATTTATCATTCAAATCGGTGACTTGGATGCCCAGTTTAAAGGCCGCTATCCGCCTTTAAGCCCGGTCGAACTCGAAACGGCGACCAATAAGCACGCCAAAGGGGCAGTCGCGCTCGCACGTGGCGATGCGCTCAATTCGGGACATTCAAGCTTTTATTTCGACTTGGCAGATAATCCGTCGCTGAATGCTGACCCTAAGGCCCCTCCAAACACAACAGGCTATGCCGTCTTTGGGCGGGTAACGGCTGGCTGGGACGTGGTAGAGGCCATGGCGAAGGTTGAGCGCGCGCCCACTGGCGGCCCATTTCCCGGCAAGGCGCCGGTTGTGCCCATCATCATCACCGCCATCCGCACAGACCCGCCACCACCGCCTAAGCCAAAGGCGGCAACAAAGTCTGCGCCCAAATCTAAGAAGAAGCGGTGAGGGGCTTGACGCTAATGCGCGTCATCCACTTTCAAGCTATCCCGCAACGCGCGCTTCAGGAACTTGCCCGACGCATTGCGCGGAATAGCCTCGTTTAGGAACCAGACATAGCGGGGCACTTTGTGTTTCGCCATTAGGGCTAGACAATGTTCGCGCAATTCCTGACCCGTCAAGCTAGCGTCCGGGCGGACCAGAATGGCGGCACCGACTTCCTCGCCTAATCGGTCGTCGGGCACGCCAAAGACGCAGCATTCGGCGACGGCGGGATGGCGATAGGCGACGGCTTCAACCTCAACGCAATAGACATTTTCGCCACCGCGCAGAACCATGTCTTTCTTGCGGTCTACGAGGAAGATAAACCCATCCTCGTCGATGCGCGCCACATCACCGGTATGAAGCCAACCGTCGGTGATGGCCTCCTTCGTCGCTTCTGGTCGGTTGAGATAGCCTTTGATGACCGGTGCGCCTTTGACCCACAACTCACCCATCTCACCAACCGGCAAGAAATTGCCTTCGTCGTCGACACAGCGGGCTTCAAAGGTCGGCATGGCGGGGCCACAGCTGGCCGGCTTATCGACGAAAAAGTCAGCACTAATGGCGGTGATGATGCCGCACGTCTCCGTCATGCCATAGCCGGTATTGGGTCTGGCCGTGGGAACAGAGGCATCAATCTTGGCGACAAGGTCGGGCTGCAACTGCGCCCCACCGCCCCCAAGCGTGAGCAAGCTAGACGTATCGGTCGCCGCAAAATTGGGGTGGGTGATGACTTCGCGCGCCATGGTCGGCACGCCACTCATCGCCGTCACCTTTTCGGTCTCAATTAAGCGCAGCGCCTCACCGGCATCCCATTTATACATCAGGACCATGGTGCCACCGCTCGCCGTGGCGACATAGGCGGCACAATTATTGGCGGTTACGTGGAACAAGGGCGTCGTGATCAAACCCACGGGTGGGTTTGGTGCCGGCACGCTGGCAGGGTCAATGCCATTAGCACGCATAGTTGCAAGGCCTTGGACTTGGCCTGAGAAACTCATATTCATCAGATTGGCGACACATCCGCGATGGGTCAATTGCGCGCCTTTTGGGAAGCCTGTGGTGCCAGAGGTGTAAAAGATACAGGCGTCATCGTCTGGATCAATGTCTACGTCGGGCATGGCACCGCCGCTGGCGATGACCTCTTCATACGGCACAACTCCATGGGGGAAGTGGTCGCAGCGCACGCCCACAAGTGTGATCCCCTCGGCCATCTCAGGCCGCTCCATCACACGGGCCAGACGCTCAGAATCGCAGAATAATACTTTGGGGCCAGAATCTTTCAGGCCATATTCCAGCTCATCGGTGATCCACCAAGCATTCATGCCAACGCACGCGGCGCCTATCGAGACACAGGCCCAATAGAGCAGCATCCATTCAGGATAGTTGCGCATCGCTACGGCAACCCGGTCACCCCGCCGCACGCCTTGGCCCCACAGCCAAGCGGTAATGGCATTCACCTTCTCATGGGCTTGGCCATACGTGATGCGCTCATCTTGGTAGACCAGATAATCCCGGTCGCAAAAGGCCACAGTCGACAGCCAGACGGCGCGGATATTGGGCGGGGCGTGCTTATAACTGCGGACGTTGCTGCCACGCACGTCAATCTCTTCGATCTCGAAAGGCTGTCCCGCTGAAGTCAGTTCAGTCCAAGCCTGCTTGAGTTCTGTGTAGTGCATGTCGCTCCCCGGAATTGTTTGACTGCGAACTTTTTGGCTGCCCGCTTGTGTTGGCTGATTGTATCCGGTGTTGTGGGGAAGGGGTCAAGTGGGGGGGCTTGGGTACGCCGTCTAGCAGAAAGCAAGGACTGCCTTATGCTTGATCGCGGCTTCACAGCCACGAATTAGTCTTGCAATGCCGAAGGCTTCAGTCCCGTAAATCTGCCAAAGCTCGCCTTCCGAAGGTGGATCGTCCGCAGCGTCCCACATTTCTTCGCTTTCGATATCTAAGTCCAAGGGCAAATTGATCAGTTGGGCCAGTACTAAGCATTCTTTGAGTAAGCGGGGGGCTGAACCGATCATGCCACCAATGCCTTCGCGCTGAGGTTTCGCCTGGTCAAAGATCACATGCGCAAAGTCTGTCGGCAGATAAAAGCCTTCGCAATCGGAATGCAACATCAGATGTTGGAATGGAGAAGCCGCCGGTATACCGGTAGACAAGGGCACCGCGAAATTGTCGTCTTGAGGGGCTAAGCTTTTCTGAATCTGTTGGTATAGCAACCCTGTTACAGGGTCTTCAGCGAAGCGATCAAATGTGCCTGGCGGGGGAAGGCGATTTTCGCAAACATAGTATGCTGCAAGGCGCCTTATGGCATGCAGTCCGGTATAGCCCAGCATCTGAGCGTCAAAAGATTCGCTTTCCGGGATATCCAACGGTTCTTGATGGGGAGGCATGCCCGCCTCGGCTAGCACTTCATTCAGTGAGTGATAGACTTCGTTGAAGATTTCGAGTTCCTCAACATTGTCTCGCGCTTCACGTGCCAGAAAGCCTACGCCAATCGTAAGTCCCATGAGCCCCTCCAATTAGTAATTTTACACAATGAATACGATTTGGAAATTGCAAAAATGGCGGACAGGGTGGGATTCGAACCCACGGTAGGCTTCCACCTACGGCGGTTTTCAAGACCGCTGCCTTAAACCACTCGGCCACCTGTCCGCGCTTTGACGTCGTGCCTGAAAAAAATGCCAGATCGATAAAATTCGACCTAATTTCCAAGCGTTGATTTCAAACCTCTCTTGTAGAGTGCAACCCGCAGTCGGATCAACCGGCGCGGGAAGAATGTCTGCAGAAACTACTGCAGTCCAATATGGTGGGACATAAAATGGTCCGGAATTCGGCACTGAAGATGCATGTTGTTACGCATTGTTTTAAAAATAGAATTATTGATTTAGGTGTAGCAGGGCCACTTTGGACCAGCGCACTCCTATTAGCTGCCGGATTTGCAGCTCATCCTGCAGCTGCTGCGCCCAATGCCCGTCCATTGACCACTACCATCAATAGCGAAGCTGCATCTACGGAAGTTGTTTCGAGCGCTAAGCCAATGCGCAAGGTCGCGATTGCGACGCAAAAGCCTGCGACCGTGACAACCAAGCCCAATCCTGTGAGCGTCAACCAAGGCGCACCGATTGAGCGGGTCCAGATGGCATCCCTTCCACCTGTGACGACGCGGGCAACCAAAGAGGCAGCACCTGCTGATCGCCCAATCCGGGCAACATCAATTTCGATCCGCGCATCTGAGCCAGAGCCTGCGCCAGCTGTGCGGCCGTCAGATGTGCCAGCCTTCCAAAAGATTGGCGCGCCCTATCAAGTCAACGGCACTTGGTACATTCCAACCCATGAGCCCAATTATAATGAAACTGGGACTGCCTCTTGGTATGGGCGCGATTTCCATGGCAAGCCGACGGCCAATGGCGAATTGTTCGACATGAATATCGTTAGCGCCGCTCATCCGACTTTGCCAATCCCCAGCCTTGTGGAAGTGACCAATTTGACCAATGGCCGCTCCATGGTGGTGCGGGTCAATGATCGGGGTCCGTTTGTGTCCGATCGTTTGATTGACCTTTCGGCCCGTGGGGCAACGCTTTTGGGCTATCGCGATCAGGGCTCCACGCAAGTGCGGGTGCGCTATATTGGCCCCGCTGATCCTGAACCGCTGGTGACCACTGCTAATCTAACAGCGCCGAGTGAAGAGAAAAAATGGACGAAGCCGGTGCCACCGCCCGCCCAGACCGCAAGTCTTACGCCCGTCGCTGCGCCAAGGCCGACGAGGCCGGTGAAAGCCACCCAAGTAACGTCTGATGATGTGGTTTCAGGCATTTATGTGCAGGCCGGTGCTTTCTCGCGCCGGGCAAATGCTGAGCGAGCGTTGAGCCGCGTATCGGACGTGGGCCCTGCCCAAATCGTGGAAACCCAAACGGCTTCGGGTGCCAGCCTGTATCGGATCTTGATTGGCCCGGTTGAAAATCAGGCTGCAGCCAGCGCATTGGCAGCATCTGTCACAGGGCTGGGCGTCAGCGGGGCTCATGTCATGGCGTCACGCAACTAAAGACCGACACAGACTGCATCAAGACCCTTGCTTAGAGCGGGCGGGCGGGTCACTTCTGTCTGCACCATGAGAGCAGACGGGTCTTGAAGCATGACGGGCGGCCATTTCATCACTTTGGAAGGCGGCGAGGGGGCCGGGAAGACCACCCTGCTGACAGCGCTTAAGGCGCGGCTGGAAACTTCTGGCCATGAAGTCGTGCTGACACGAGAGCCTGGCGGGACCCCCGGTGCGGAGGCCATTCGCACGTTGTTAGTTACCGGGGAAGCGGATCGTTGGACCGCTTTGTCCGAGCTGTGTCTGTTTTTTGCCGCGCGCGAAGACCATTTAGAGCGCCTGATCCGTCCAGCCCTAAAACGCGGTGCGATTGTCCTGTGTGACCGATTTTCAGATTCCACCCGCGCTTATCAAGGCCAAGCGGGCGGGGCAGGGCGGGACGCTGTTGAAGCCCTTGATGCCTTGATTGTTGGGGAAACCCAGCCTGATTTGACCCTGATCCTCGACATTGATCCTGCCATCGGCCTGAAGCGGGCGGCTGCGCGTCGGGGCACCGAGGACCGGTTTGAGGGCAAGGCGTTTGCTTTCCATACCGCGCTGCGTGCGGCCTATCTAGAACTTGCCACCCAATTCCCAGAACGTTGTGGCGTTCTAGATGCATCAGTGACACCAGATATATTGGCCGAGGCCGCTTGGACCCTTCTAACTGATCGCTTGAGCCTTTCATGAGCGATGAGGTGCCCGATCAAGAGCCCGGATCACCCCACCCTCGGGCGGTTTTTGACCTTTTTGGCCATGAGTCCGCCGAAGGGGAACTGGCAGATAGCCTTTCAGGTGGGCGCTCGCACCATGCGTGGCTAATCACCGGGCCAAAGGGCGTCGGCAAGGCGACCCTCGCTTATCGGTTCGCGCGCAGATTGTTAGGGGCAAGCCCTGCAGCCACAAGCCCATTGGCCAGTGCGCCAGACGATCTCATCAGCCGCAAGATTGCCCAAGGCTCTCACGCAGACTTGCGCACGGCCACGCGGCTTGATCCTGAAAAGGGCGAGATTAAGCGCGATGTCACGGTTGCGGCCATTCGTGACCTGACGCAATTCTTCACCATGACGGCAGACGGGGCAGGGGGCGCGCGGGTCGGCATTGTTGATTGCGCTGACGACATGAGTTCCAACGCAGCCAACGCGCTTCTCAAGACATTGGAAGAGCCGCCGCCGGGCGGGACGTTGATTTTGCTCGCCCATGCACCCGGCCGATTATTGCCGACCTTGCGGTCGCGCTGTCGTAGGCTGGACTTGTCCTGCCTATCCGAGGAGGCGATGGCAACAGCACTGCCCGATAGTGATGCGACCACGCGGGCTTTAGGGGCAGGGCGACCCGGTCGAGCACGGGCGTTGGCAGCCTTGGGCGCGGCTAAACTCTATGGCTCATTATCACGCCATTTATCCGGCCTACCCCGCGCGCCGTTGGATGAAGCTTTGGCCTTGGCCGATGCCTGCAGCGATGCGGACCGCTTTCATGCTGTGTTTGACATGATGGAGGACTGGCTGGCGCGTGCCGGCCGCGCCGGGCTTGGCCTTGAGATAGCCGAGATTGAACCCGGCGAAAGCGTGCTGCTGGCGCGGCTTGCCGCAGGGGCGGGGACAGATGCAGCCGCTAAGGCGTGGAGCCATGTGCGCGCGGTGCGAACCAAGGTCGAGGCCCTCAATCTAGACCGAAGTTTAGCGACCCTAGAGGCGCTGCGTGCCATCCGTGCAGACCTAGCGCCGATCCATTAAAGAAGCGCCATGATCGATAGTCACGTCAATTTGCACCACGAATCCTTTGCCGAAGATTTCGACGCGGTCCTAGAGCGCGCCGCAGAAGCGGGCGTGCACGCCATGCTGACCATTTGCGACAAGATGGCGTCGCTGCCTGCCATCGAGGCGATCTCGGCCCCGCGCAGCAACGTCTGGCACAGCGTGGGCGTGCATCCCCATTATGCCGATGATCATCAAGATTTGACGGCTGAACTGCTCTTCGCCGCGAGTACGAATCCTAAGGCTATCGGCATTGGCGAAACAGGCCTTGATTTCCACTATGGCTATAGCGCAGAGGCTGCTCAGATTGCCGTGTTCCGCACCCATATTGAAGCGGCACGAGAAACCGGTCTGCCGCTTATCGTCCATACCCGCCAAGCCGATGAATTAACGGCCAAGATCTTGGAAGAGGAATTCGGCAAGGGTGCATTCAAGATCTTGCTGCATTGCTATACCAGCGGCTTGGACCTACTGCGTCGTGGGCTGGACCTAGGTGCTTATGTGTCCTTTTCCGGTATTGCGACGTTTAAGAATGCGACAGATGTGCGCGAAGCTGCCCGCCTTGTGCCCTTGGACCGCGTGTTAATTGAGACCGATTGCCCCTATCTTGCGCCCATCCCTATGCGGGGCCGCAGGAACGAGCCTGCCTTTCTGCCCCATGTCAGCCAGTATTTGGCAGATTTTTATGGCATTGAGGCGAGCGCGTTTGCAGACCTTGCTGACCGGAATTTCTTCGCTTTGTTCGATAAGGCCGTTCTATGACCCAAGCCAAAGCAACCCATGTTCGGGTCACGATCCTTGGCTGCGGGTCTTCGGGTGGCGTGCCACGCGTGGGCGGGGAGTGGGGGGCTTGTGATCCAGATGACCCCCGCAATTATCGCACGCGCTGCAGCCTGCTGGTTGAGGCCTATCAAGGCACGTATAGTCATGAGACGTCGACCGTTATCTTGATCGACACTTCGCCCGACCTGCGCACCCAACTTCTGGCAGCCAAGGTCAGTCATGTCGACGCCCTCCTCTACACCCATGATCATGCCGACCAGAGCCATGGCATCGATGATCTGCGCGCCATTGTCTATCATCAGCGCAAGCGCATACCGACCTTTATGGACGCCTACACAAAGGAAAATCTGGTCCGCCGTTTTGGCTATATTTTTGAGACACCACCGGGCAGTCACTATCCCGCCTTGCTGGATGCCCATGACATGCCCTTGCCGGGGCAAACTTTGTCTGTACCAGGCCCAGGCGGAACCTTGGATTTTCAAATCCTCGCCCAAAATCATGGCGAGATCGACAGCCTCGGCTTTCGCTTCGGCCCCGTCGCTTATTGCAACGATTGCAAAATCCTACCCCCAGCAAGCTTGGAAGCCTGCAAAGGCGCAGACCTCTTCATCGTCGACGCCCTCCGCCATACGCCCCACCCAAGCCATGCACATTTGGAATTGAGCCTTGAGTGGATCGCAGAAATCCAGCCCAAGCAAGCAATCCTGACCAATATGCATATTGATTTGGACTATGCGACTTTGGCCGCGAGCCTGCCTGAACACATTGTGCCGGCGGTGGATGGAATGGTGGTTGAGGTGGCGGTTTGAGGGCTTTTCCCCAGACTGTAGGGTGCGTTCCGCAAGGAATGCACCGCTAAACCCCCATCCAAACCTATTTGGCAATTCCTCGACTTTGGTGCATTCCTTGCGGAACGCACCCTACGGCGCGAAGCGAATTTCCTGAACGTCAAGAGCCGAGCTCGGAAGTGGCAAGCCACTTGCTCCGATCATCAATATCCATCTCTGTTCAGGCTCCTACTATCCGCAGTCAACTTCTCTCGATAAATCTCGCCCAATCGCGCCTTCGCACGCCACGGACGGGCCTTCTGGAGTGGCACATCATATTCGGGATCGAGACGATCAAGAATGGAAGTTATGAAGCCCGTGTCGTTGGACATGTGACAAAGTGCGGCCCATTTCCCATCTGGTCCGACAATCCCAGCCGGTCCCTTGTGTGCCTCCTGCGCGGGCGTCGCCGCGCTAATCCATAGGCAGTTCAGGCCTGCATGCGCTCGAAGCGCAATCTGAAAATGCTCAGGAATTCCATAGGATGAGAAAAGCACGGCATCGACACCCAGCCGTTCGTATTCCATGAAAACTTCCGGAAACTGAGACTCGATGCAGGTAGCGCAGCCGAAGCGGTAACTATCGACTTCAAAGACAACCGGATCGTCACCTGGCGTATACCAGCCGTTGATCTCGCTGTTCGAGAGGAACCTCTTGTCATACCTCGTTAGCAAATTGCCAGAATCCGAGAAGACGAAAAGACTATTGTGAGGAGGCTCTGCTGCTGAAAGTCTGTGCGCTCCGCCGACGACCGCGAAAATGCCGAGCGCTCCGCAGAGCTCGGCGATGCTCTTCAATTCCGTTTCGTGCCTGTCCCACTCAAAGGACCGCCAATCGTCGGGGGTGGCAATTTGCGCCTTCGCATATCCCGACAACGCGCCTTCGCAAAAGCTGACGAGCCTGACGCCTTCTGCTGCCGCGGACGTAATCACCTGCCGAATAAGAGCGGCGTTCATTGATGTGTCTTTTGAGACGGCTGTTTGGCTGGCGGCTATCTTCACGCATGTTCTCCTCACCTCAGACCTACATTCTGGGCCCTTTCAAGCGGTTTGTTGGGTGCATTCCCGCAGGCACAAACCCGACAGCGCGAAGCGAATTTCCTAGTCCACCCACTCAACATGAGCGCCTAACGAACGAAGAATCTCAGCGAAGTATGGATGAGCACGTCGAATTGGGTCTGCATTTGATATTGTGGAGCGTCCATTAGCAGCACAGGCAAGCATCAATAGAGCGATCGCGACACGAATTATATAGGGGCTTTCGAGATCTGCAGGTACAATATCAAGTGTGCCCAGTGTGATAAGTCGATGCGGGTCGCTCAGGACGGTTTGTACGCCAAATTTAGACAGTTCCGTGGACCATCCAAGCGCTCCTTCGTATACTTTATTCCAGTACAACATAGCGCCGGGCGTGCAGGCACCTAGCGCAATGAAAATAGGCAGTAAATCCGCCGGTACATATGGCCAGGGTGCAGCCTCGACCTTTGGTACTAGGTGAGATGTAAACGGGCGAACAACATTTGGTGTCCGACTAGCGACGCGAGACCAGCCATCGGCATGTTCGATTGTGACGCCAAATTTCGCGAAGGTTCTATCGAGAAGTGGGAAGTGATGTGGGACACTGTTCTTAACTCGCATTTCTCCACCAGTAATGGCCGAAAGGGCTAGAAAGGTGCAGACCTCGTGGAAATCATCCTCGAAAATGTGTTCCACTGGGCCTTTCAGCCCCCCTCCTCGGACGTTGAGCGTGGATGTCCCGGTTCCGTCAATATTCGCCCGACCACTTTTTAGAAACGTGCAAAACTCTTGGACATGTGGCTCGCACGCTGCATTCACGAGTCGTGAGTTTCCGTCTGTCGATAGCGCACACATGATAAAATTTTCGGTTGTTGTGACAGACGCATAATCAGGCCAATGGTCTACCGGACGCATCGGCTCACGAAGTTCAATTCTAATGTTTCCTGTCGAGCCGCTTACCGTTGCTCCAAACGCACGGAAAAGGTCGATGTGCGGATCGATCTCGCGGGACCCAAGGGTGCAACCCTTGGCATCTGTCTCTAATACCGCATACCCGAACCGACTGAGCATTGGTGGGATCAGCATCACCGAAGAACGCATGCCGACTGGTAGAAGAACATCTGGATTCAGATTGTCTCCATGATGCAATTTAACCTCGCCGCTCTCGAAATCGGCCTCGACCACGCTTCCTAATTTTCGGAAAAAGTCGAGCATTAGCCGAACGTCAGTGATGTCCGGGACATTTTTCAGCTTAACAGGCTCAGCTATCAGTAGGGTGGCACATAGGACCGGCAGCACTGCGTTTTTGTTTGCGGAGGGTCGAATAGTTCCATTTAACGGCCTGCCTCCATCGACCACGAGCTTGGACACGCGCAATCCTCCCATTCCTTACAATATCGCAGAAGTATAATTCTTAAGCGGTTGGATATCATTGGCGAAGGGCGTCGGCTATTGAAAAACGCTGAATCTTCTCGCTATAGCGACAGTTGAAGCGAAAACTAATTTGCGGCCCATATTGTACGGGCAGTGGATGGGATGGTGGTTGAGGTGGCGGCTTGAGCCCTACTTCACCGGAAACAACCAAATCGAAATCGTGTGGATCGTCAGGCCAGCTAGACCGCCGATAACGGTGCCGCTGATGCGGATATATTGCAGGTCTCGGCCGACGGCGGCTTCAATTTGATCGACGACGGTGCGTGCATCCCAGCCTTGGATGGTTTCGGCCACCATGGTGCCGACACCGGCGCCTTGGGCGTCCGCCAGCTCAACCGCCCAGGATTTCAGGCGCTGGTTTAGGCTATCGCGAAGCTCGTCGTCGCGCTCAATGGCGCGGGCTAAATCTTCGAGGCCCGCTGCAATCGCATTGCTGAGGCGGTCAGTTTCTTCTGGTGATTGTTCGCGCAGGGTCTTTTTAAGGTCACTCCAGACATTGGTGACATAGGTGCGAACCACTTGATGATCAGACACTTCACGGACCCAGCGCTGGAGTTGATCGCGCAAATTTGGGTCATGGCGCAGGTCACGTGCCAGATGGGACAACGCTTCGTCAATCCGCGTGCGAATGGAGTGATTGGGGTCTTTTGCGGCGTCTTTCAGCGTGTCCTTGATCGCGGTCAGCAAAGCGTCCGAGGCCGCAGCATCGACCGAGAATAGCTTGGGCAGCCAGTCCATTTTGTCCGACACGCGCGTGCGGAACATATTTTCTTCCGAATGGATCGCAAGGTCGGCATGAAAGATGATCAGATCAACAATGGCCTTGTGCCGGCCGCCCTTGATCAAAATGTCTAAGCCCTCAGCCAAAAGATGGGCGATATCGGCATTGCGCAGCCGCTCAGTCAGTGTCGTCTGCAGCCAAGTAGCAATCTTGCCTTCGTTTAACAGGCCCAAGATACGTGGGACGGCCCCGGCAATGCCCTGTGCAACGCGGCGTGCGCGGTCACCCTCGGTCAGCCAAGCGGCTGTATTGCCGGCCAGATCCATATCCTTCAAGCGCCGCTGAACTTGTTCAGGCTGCAGGAAGTTGCGCGAGATGAAGCGACCCAGCCCCGCACCGATGCGATCCTTGGACCTTGGTACAATGGCGGTATGCGGGATTGGAAGACCTAAGGGCCTGCGGAAGAGGGCGGTTACGGCAAACCAGTCTGCCAGGGCACCAACCATGGCCGCTTCGGCAAAGGCGCGCACGAAGGGGAGGACCGGGCTAGAGGCCTCAAAATATTTGGTGACGACGAACAAGAGCGTCATCCCAAGAAACAACCCGGTCGCAACCCGCTTCATGCGCCGATAGGCGATGGCCGGATCTTCTTGCATAAGGGTCGTCACAGGCTGTTTATCTGCCATAGAGATTAAGTCTGATCCACTCTTTGCCAAGGGCCGCCTGGACTACCGACCGTGACGGCGACCAAGGGCTGCGACACCGGTATAGAGCTAAGCTCGCGTGGACGGGTTGCCCAAGCCACATAAGAGATGGTGATTGCCAAGGCTGCGGGCAATAACCACCACACGATTTTAGCGGCAGCAAGCCCTGCGGCACAAGCCCAAAGGATCCCAAGACCTAGGCCAAAAAGGACGGTGACTAAGGAACGATCCGGTCTTTGAGTCATTTTGGGTCGTTTGGTTGGCCGCGGGCGCGAAAATTCGATCACGCAAGCCCCCGCGCACGTTGCTGTCCCCATCACCAAGATCGTCAATGCCGCAACTGGCCAAGCCCAAGCAACAAGGGCAGCCACGATGAAAAGCTCAATAAGGGCTGGACCGCTGGCCGCCAAAACTTTGCCTTGCAGAATGATTTTAGGATCCAAGGGGCTGGCCTGTAATAAATCGCGGGCTTCTTCGACAGAGGCGGTCAGCCACGCAAGGCTGGAAGTTAGCATAGTCACGTTGAACACGGTGATGGCCGCAAACATTGCCCCCATAACCGGTGCCATCTCGCCTTGTTCCTCTGGGTTGGTCATCGCGCTCCACACAAAGCCCAAAAAGGGCACCATGGTGAAAAGAGGCACGATCAACTGACTGACAAACAACGGGTCACGCGTCAGGCTCAACCATTCCTTGTGGAAAACCATCACAAGGGCTGGACGGCGGAATTGTTGGGCATGCGCTTTGCGCGCCTTGTGCGGTGCATGGTCATTTTGGCCATTGAGAAACGCGACATCTTGATCATAGCGCTTGCCGGCAAAATGCAGAACCGCAGCAGAAACCACAGCCCCAGCGACGAGGAAGGCCAGCGCACCCAGCCAATCGCCCAAAATCGTCCCGCCCAGCCAACTGAGGTTTGAGGTCAGCTCTACGATCCAGTCGTGGAGCAGAACGAGACTGGCATTTGGATCGTCTTCTTTGGCAGCCAACCGACCGAGACTGCCGGAGCTCGACACCATTTGATAGCCAATAAGGCCAATCATAACGCCAACAGCGCCTAAAGTGATGGTGGCGCGGCGCCCATTTCGCAGGCCAAACCACAACAAAGCTTGCCGGGCGATCATATAGGTGAGGGCGGCATCAAGTATCGCGAACCCGGCAACCACGACATAGATTGAGGCAAACATCGGTGAGATCATCACAATCGATGCGCCAAAAAAGATCGTTGCAAACCCTGCATATATACAAAAGCCGCGCCAAGCGGACGAAATCAAACGCGCGGCCACGAAGCGATGGGGTGGAATAGGGGAGGAGAGTAGAAGGTCTAAGTCCCCCTTCTCCGTGATCGTCATAAACGAACCCATCAGATTCATTGAAATGCCAGAGATCATCAAGGTGAGGATGACCGCCCCTGCCAGTGAGCTGAGCTGTTTGTAATCACCAGCCGCAGCTTCAAAGGTCTTTGCGATCGCATACCCCATGCTAAAACTCAAAAAGGCCACAAACAGGATCGTAAAAACTGGTTTCAGCCAACTGGGCATTTTCTTGCCAAGTCTGCCGAGCCGCCACGACAGACGGATTTGATGGCGGGCGAGCCAAAGGATGCTGCCGGGCACAAACAGGCGATCGAGCATCATGCTGGGCTTCCTATTGATGCGTCATCCACCAGCTGAATGAAGATGTCTTCCAAACTGCCATCGGTTTGCCCAGCTTGTGCGCGCAAGTCTGCCAACGATCCATCGGCCAACAAGCGGCCGCGGTGGAAGATGCCAACCCGTTCGGCCAAACGCTCAGCAATTTCCATCACATGGGTTGTGAGAACAATTGTGGCGCCTTCTTTGGTCTTTTCGACCAACAATTCTTTGACTTGGCGAGCGACCGCCGCATCGAGGCCTGAAAATGGCTCGTCGAGCAACAAAAGCTTAGGGTCATGCAACAGCGCGCCCGCCAAAGCGGTCTTTTGCTTCATGCCACGTGAGAAGGTCTCACACCGCTTGTCGCGCTCTTCCCATAAATCCATCCAGCGCAGTAATTCTTCCGCGCGTTTTTCCGCCACACTGCCTTCAACCGACCAGAGGCCTGCGATAAACTCCAGATACTCAAGCGGGGTGAGCTTGTCATAGAGCAAAGGCTCATCTGGCAGCCAAGCGGTGATGGATTTAACCGCTTTTGGGTCTTTCGATACATCATGACCAAAGACGGAGATACTGCCCTCATCGGCCTGCAGCAGCCCAGCGATCATCCGCATGGTAGTGGTCTTACCCGCCCCGTTGGCACCCAAGAGACCGTAGAAAGAACCTGGTGCCAACGTCAGATTAAAGTCCGCCACAGCGGTCTTTGTGCCAAACCGTTTCGTTAACGATTTGATCTCGAGGGCGGGTAGGGGATGGATGCTCATAGTCGGTCCTGTTCTTCTATCACCTGGTCCAACGCGCAAAGTTCGAAGACAGGCACGCGTTTCTAGCCGAATGGGTGTTTCAAACCCGTGAATCATCTCCGTCAATGATCAAAGGAAATGCAGCCGGAGTTACCGCTATTAGCTGAGGAAAGTCAGCTGAGGATATCCAGACAAACCTTAATGCGTTAAGGTTTGCCCAAGGCGAAGTCTTAACGGCGAATTCGGCGCATTCGTGTGGGGCTAGGTTTTACCAACTCGAGAGGCCCGCAGCCCGAATTAATGATTGTGAACCAGCCCGCGATTGTCACAGTCAAAGCTGGGCTTGGGGCTAAACTTGGTGTTGGCCCGTTGCGCATTTTGTCCCATAACATATATTATGCGAAATAAAACTGGCTAGATTAAGCGACACCCATAGGCCTTGCCCTAGACCATTGGCTCTCATAGGCCTAGATCTAATTGATCGCTTGTTTCCATCAGAATTGGATCGACCATGTTCACCCTACCCCTCACCAGTTTGGTCACGCTTGCTGCGATCATCCTATTCTTTGTCATGGGCTTACGCGTCGCCAAAGCGCGTGGAACCTACAACATCCCAGCCCCTGCTACCTCTGGCGATCCGATTTTTGAGCGCCATTTTCGGGTTCAAATGAATACGCTGGAATGGCTGGCCATGTTCTTGCCCGCCTTGTGGCTCGGAGCGATCTGGCATTCAGACGGGGTCGCAGCAGGCCTTGGCCTTGTCTGGATCATCGGGCGGATCATTTACATGGTGGCCTATGTCGCCGACCCAAAGACCCGTTCGCTCGGTTTCGTGGTGCAGATGTTGGCGACCCTGAGTTTGATCTTGCTGACCTTGTTTCACATCGTCAGATCGTTCCTATAACAAGTGTAATAACAGAACATTAAGTGGGTATCAGGAGATAGGTTATGAAGAGATCAGTTCTGGCCTTGTCTGGGGTAATCGGTGCGGCGCTTGCGCTGGCCGTTGCCGCAGCCAGTCAATCAGCACCCCAAAAACCTAAAACGCCACCACAGCCTACGAAAGCCACGGCCATGTCTTCACCTGATTTGTTTGAGGGCCTGATGGGTGGCCAGGTCAATCTCGCCGATTACCGGGGTAAGGTCGTCCTTGTGGTCAATACCGCCTCGCAATGCGGCTATACTGGTCAATATGCAGGCTTAGAGAGCCTGTGGAAATCACGCCAACGTGAAGGCCTTGTCATTGTTGGTGTGCCCTCGAATGACTTTGGTGGCCAAGAACCTGGAAGCGCGACTGAAATCAAGAAATTCTGCGAACTTAATTATGGCGTCACCTTCCCGATGGCTGCCAAATACACGGTTCGCGGGCCTAGCGCACACCCATTTTATCGCAATGCTTTGAGCGTGTTAGGGCCGAAAGCTGAGCCTAAGTGGAACTTCCATAAGATTTTGATCGGGAAAGATGGGCGGCCCGTGGCCACGTTTGCTTCGGCTGTCACGCCTCAATCGGCAGAGCTATCTCAAGCAATCACTTCCGCCCTCGCCTTACCTAAACGGTAACTTCTTTGGTTCCAAGAGGTTGGCAAAAGGGCTTGGCGTTTGAGTTAAAGGATGACAAGGTCAACCCGTTGAGCCTGAAGTAACAAGGGCCACTGGAGGAAACATGGCGACCGATCTCGAAAAGTCCAATAAAACGGGCTCAAAAGTCGCTTTGTCTCGAATTCTGGCTTTTTCGGCACCCAGCCTCCCGCTTGCGGCGCTCGGCCTGCCCTTGGTCGTCCAGCTGCCACCGCATTACGCGGGCTATATCGGCCTTGAGATTGGCATTGTCGGGCTTCTCTTTATGCTTGCCCGCATTCTCGACATTGGGGTTGATATTAGCATCGGCCTCGCCATGGACCAGACCCGCACCCGTATCGGCAGGTTCTCGCCATGGCTTGTGATGTCCATTCCGGTCATTATGGTTGGTTCATACTTCCTCTTTATGGCAAAGCCCGGCGCCGATGCGGCCTATTTGGCCTTCTGGCTGTTCTTCACTTATGTTGGTTTCTCTATGGGCTCACTATCGCAAATGTCGCTGGGCGCGACGTTGAGCGATAATTATCATGAGCGGTCTCGTGTGTTTGTCTTCTGGCAGGCGGGCAACGTTGTGGGGATGCTTATGGTTCTATTGATCCCTGTCTTGATCCATTCGGGAGGCGGGTCTGCGGCCAGCGGGGTGCAAGGCATGGGCTGGTTCATCGTGATCCTCATGCCCCTCACCGCATTGCTGGCGGCAGGCTTCGCTAAGGAAGAATCTCCTAAAGCTTCTGCTAAGCACACAAATCTCAATGATGTCATTTCACTATTTAAATCAGATGCCTGTCGGCGTTTATTGCTATGCGATCTCCTCTTGATGTTCGGCTCTGGCGTAACTGGCGGGCTGTTCCTCTTCTACTTTGATGCGGTCAAAGGCTATGGCGGCTTGGCGGCTGCCTTGTTGCTGATCTATTTCATCGCGGGCCTAATCGGCGCGCCGCTTTGGACGCTCATTGCACGGCGCTGGGGCAAGCACGTCTCTCTCATCTGCGCCTGTCTCTATGCCGCTATCAGCCAGCCCTTGATCATGTATTTGCCGGAGAATAATTTTGTTGCCGCGGCGATCGGAATGGCTGCGGCTGGGATTGTTTATACTGCTGGTGCCTATCTCCTGCGGGCCATGATGGCCGATATTGGTGACGAGGATTTGTTGCAAACCGGGCAAGACCGGACAGGCCTGCTCTACGCCTTCGTGACGCTGACCGGCAAGGCTGGCTATGCGCTAGCCGTCGGGGTCACTTATGTTGGGCTCGGTCTTTTTGGCTTCAATTCCAAAATTGGCGCCGGCAACACGCCTGAGGCCTTAACTGGCTTGACGCTTCTCTTCATTGGCCTGCCAGTTCTGGTCAATCTATTGGGTGCCTTATTGCTCGTTAAATATCCAATCGACGCCAAGCGCACGGCAGAGCTTCAGGCTGTAATTGCTGCCAAGCGGAGCCTCGACCAGGAAGCATCTCTGCAAGGCTAGAATCGGATCATAGAAGGGGCATGACTGATCCCTCCCCCATCGACCGTCTGCTCACCATCATGGCAGCCCTACGCACCCCTGAGACGGGCTGTCCGTGGGACCTAGAGCAGAGCTTTGCCACCATCGCGCCTTATACGATTGAGGAGGCCTATGAAGTGGCCGATGCCATTGCACAGGGCAATTTGGTCTCGTTGAAAGAGGAACTAGGTGACCTTTTGTTTCAAGTGGTCTTCCACGCTCGTATGGCAGAAGAACAGGGTGCCTTTGATTTCAACGAAGTGGTGCAAGGCCTCTCTGACAAAATGGAAGCCCGCCATCCCCATGTCTTTGGCACACACGCAATCGAGACCGCTGAGCAGCAAACCCAAAATTGGGAGGTTATGAAAGCAAAAGAGCGCGCGGCTAAACTAGCTGAGGATCCCAGTCTGCTCGCCGACATTCCCTTAGCGTTGCCCGCCTTGATGCGCGCAGAAAAACTTACCAAGCGCGCAGCACGCGTCGGCTTTGATTGGCCAAGCTTGAATGAGGTTTTCGAAAAACTCACCGAAGAAATTGGCGAAACCCAAGAAGCAATTGCCGAAGGCGATCAGGCCCATATCGAAGAAGAAATCGGCGACGTTTTGTTTGTGCTGGCAAACTTAGCCCGCAAAGCGAAAGTTGACCCCGAAGTCGCGCTGCGCTCTGCCAATGCAAAGTTTGAGCGTCGTTTCCGTTGGATTGAAGAGGCCCTACAGCGCGACGGAAAAAGCCCTGAAACCTCAAGCCTCGAGGAAATGGACGGGCTCTGGAACCGCGCCAAGCGCCACGAACGGAACCTCTGACAGGATTTGCGGCCATTGCGCCACAAACCGCGCGGCGTCATCGGCGGTGAGGCGAACTTTGAGATGGGTAAAGCCCTGCTCGTCGGTTTCCTCATGTCGTACCGCTCCTTTGCGGAACAACCACGCCCGTGCGGCACCTTGATCGGGGCCAATCACCAAATCTACCGGCCGGGCATCAAGCGCCAATTCGGAGTCAATCAAGGAAAAGAGGTCCTTGACCCCTTCCCCAGTTAAGGCCGACACACACAAGCCCTGTGCCGTGCCATCCAGACCAGAAGCAGCGGCACGTGCTCGAACAAAAGCGGCCCCATCCTCGTCCAAAGCGTCAATTTTGTTCCACGCTTCGATCAATGGCGGACGGCTGTCATGCTCTGACAACACGCGATCTAACACCAACTCTACGTCGCGACGTTGATTATCGCTTTCGGCGTGCGCGATATCGCGGACATGCACCAAAAGGTCGGCTTGGGCGACCTCTTCCAAGGTTGCCCGGAAGGCTGCGACCAATTCTGTGGGCAGGTCTGTGATGAAGCCCACGGTATCGGACAAGATCACATCGCGACCGGTCGGGGTCCGGACCGCCCGCAAAGTGGTGTCCAGCGTGGCAAAGGGCATGTCTTTGGCCAACACGTCGGCAGATGCAGCCCGATTGAACAGGGTCGACTTCCCGGCATTAGTATAGCCAACCAAGGCAATCACCGGATAGGGCACGCGTTTCCGGCTGGCCCTCTGTAGGGCGCGGGTCCGCTTAACTTCTTCTAGCTCTTTTTTTAGTTTGAGGATTTTCTCCGCGATCATGCGGCGGTCCAGCTCGATTTGCCGCTCACCCGGGCCGCCGGTCTTGCCAGTGCCACCGCGCTGGCGCTCCAAGTGGGTCCAGGTTTTGACCAAGCGCGACTTCTCATAGCTGAGACGCGCCAATTCAACCTGCAACCGCCCTTCACGAGTTCGCGCGCGACGCGCAAAAATTTCAAGGATTAGCCCAGTCCGGTCGACGACTTTGACTTGGAGCTCTTTTTCCAAATTGCGCTGCTGCACGGGCGACATCTGATCATCCAGGATCAAAACCTCGACTTTGAGCTCCTCACAATGGGCCTTGAGCTCTTCGATCTTGCCCGTCCCAAAGTAGGCTCCGGGCCGAACCTGACGCAGAGGCTCCAGCCGCGCATCAGCGACTTCGAGGTCAAGCGCTTCAGCGAGGCCACACGCCTCAATTAGTCGCAAATCAGGGTCACGACTGGCAGACGCGTCGCTACGTAGGGGGTGGATGACCAAGGCCCGCTGCACGGGCGCCTGACGATCTATCAAATGCAATTATCCTAGCTCTTTTGCGCGCCTACAGACCATCTGTAGCGGCGATAGCATGAGCCTGAAGACGTACGATGACAAGAAAGACTTAGTCGAGGTCCGCAGGATCGCCCTCAAACATCTGGACCGGCGCGCCGGGCATGATGGTCGAGATCGCATGCTTATAAACCAATTGGACCTGACCGTCGCGGCGCAACAACACACAAAAATTGTCAAACCAAGTGACGACGCCTTGAAGTTTCACGCCATTCACCAAAAAAATCGTCAATGGCGTACGGGATTTCCGGACTGCGTTTAAAAATGTGTCCTGAAGATTCTGTTTTTTGTCGGCAGACATTGTTAGCCCTGTCTTTTCTTGGGTGACGCACCTCGTCACCTGAGTCCCTCATTAGGCAGTCCTTCTGTGAAATTTCAATCCAGAAGGATGCTGTCTAAGGCTTTTTTACTGATGTTTGTTGAGAAAGATAGGTTTCCCGCAGTTTCCGTGCAATTGAGCCAGGTGTGCCGTTGCCAATTTTGTGACCATCCAGCCCAATCACCGGGGTTACAAAGCTGGTAGCCGAAGTAATGAAGGCTTCCTGTGCAGCTAATGCTTCGTCGCGGGAAAAGGCTTTCTCTTCAAAGGCAAAGCCTAGTTCTTGCGCCGTCTTGATGATGGTGTCGCGTGTAATCCCACGCAAAATCGCATGGGTTGCAGGACGCGTTCGTAACAGACCCTCAGAATCAACAATCCAAGCATTCTGCGCGGTACCTTCAGTAACCATTCCTTCTGAATCGACAAACCAAGCATCGGCAAAGCCGGCCTCTAGGGCGGCTTGTTTAGCCAGAACATTGGGCAAGAGGTTGACGGTTTTGATATCCACCCTGCCCCAGCGATTGTCCGGGCAGGTTTGAATTTGAATGCCTTTGGCCGCGCGCGCATCGGCTTGGGTCATATTCATCGCGCGTGCCGTCAAAATAATGCTCGGACGCGAGTGGGCAGGAAACGGATGATCCCGACGGGCCACGCCACGGGAAATTTGCAAGTAAACCAAGCCGTTCTTCAGTTTATTGCGCGCCATCAGTTCGCGCACGATCACCATCAGGCTGGCATTGCCAATAGGCGCCTTGATCTGCAGGGCCGCGAGAGACCTGGCGAGCCGCGCGAGATGGCCCTCTGAATCAAACAAAATGCCCCCACGAACCGCCCAGACTTCATAAACCGCATCGCCAAATTGCAGGCCGCGATCTTCAACATGGATCGAGGCTTCACCGTGGCGCACAAATTGGCCATCGACATAGGCAATTCTCGGCACTTTTAACCCTCCAAATCGAAGCCGCGGGTGCCTTCAACACCGAGGCTTTTCAGCTTGCGGTGCAAAGCCGACCGCTCCATCCCAATGAATGACGCGGTTCGCGAGATGTTTCCACCAAAGCGCGTGATCTGAGCTGCTAGATATTCGCGCTCAAACAATTCGCGCGCTTCGCGCAGCGGCAAAGATACCAATTGATGCAGGCCCGTTCGGTCAGCCAACTCGCCGACGCCAACGCCGTCTAGCGCCAGTGCGGCCGCATCGATCGGCTCAGATGTATCGCCAGAGGCTAGGATCAGCATGCGTTCAACCAAGTTACGCAATTCGCGCACATTGCCTGGCCAACTTGCTGCCTGCATAGCCGCCAATGCCTCGGGTCCGAAATGGCGCTGGGCGACACCATTGGCTTCGGCGACACGTTTAGAGAAGTGCTCGACTAAGCGAGGCACATCATCGCGTCGTTCTGCTAGGGCGGGCGAACGGATCGGCACGACATTGAGGCGGTGGTAGAGGTCTTCGCGAAAGCGACCCATGCTAATGGCTTCTCGAAGGTCACGCGCTGTTGAGGAAATTACGCGTACATTGACCGACACGTCGCTGCTGCCACCTAAGCGCCGGAAGCGTTGTTCTACCAACACACGCAGGATTTTAGACTGCGTTTCCATCGGCATTTCGGCGATTTCGTCGAGCAATAGGGTCCCATTATGGGCATGCTCAAACACCCCGATCTTGGTGGGACGGCCTTCGCTGGTTTCTTCACCAAAGAGTTCTGATTCCATGCGCTCTGGTGCAATCGCTGCGGCCGAGATAACGACGAACGGCCCGTCTGCGCGCTGAGAGCCTGCATGTAGGGCCCTCGCGATCACTTCCTTGCCAGAACCAGATGGGCCCGTGATCAGCACGCGGCTATTCATCGGGGCGATCTTCTCAATGGCTGAGCGCAATTGAAGCATGACTGTGCTTTCGCCGATCAACTCATCACCCGCGACAGCGCGGGCGCGCAGCGCCATATTCTCGCGCCGCAAGCGAGCGCTTTCGAGCGCCCGGCTGATGATCAAGATTAAGCGGTCGGACTTGAACGGCTTCTCAATAAAGTCAAAGGCCCCACGCTTCAGTGCGCTGACAGCGGTTTCGATCGTGCCATGGCCAGAGATCAGAACGATGGGGATGGTTGGGTCTATGCCTTGCACGACTGACAGGATTTCTAGCCCATCGAGACGACTGCCTTGTAACCAAACGTCCAAGACCACCAGATCCGGGCGCCGGGTCCGAAACGCATCTAAAGCCCCGTCTGAATCAGCGGCATAGCGAATGGTATAGCCTTCGTCTTCTAAAATGCCGCCAACTAAATCACGAATATCGGCTTCATCGTCAACGATTAGAATTTCAGCTGCCATGGGAGGACTCCGAGCTTAAGCGCTCTTGTTGGGATGTGTTTGTGTCGGTGGTGTTTGAGGCGTTGTCAGCCATGTGTACGGGTAAATTCATCAAGACCCGCGCGCCGTTCTGGCCGTCAGTTCGGTCTGCAAGTTCAAGTTTGCCACCATGTTCTTCCATCACCCGCGCCACAATAGCGAGGCCAAGGCCCGTCCCCTTGGCGCGCGTGGTCATATAGGGTTCCAGTAGACGACGACGATCATGGACCGGGAAGCCAATGCCATTGTCGACCACTTCGATCCAAGCCATCCTTTCATTAAGGTAAAGGCTGACTTCTATTTGACCTGCGATCTCGGTTTCTTCGCGTGCCCGACGTGTCGCAATCCCCTCACCCGCATTTTTTAAGATATTGGCGAAGGCTTGAATCAACAGGCGGGTGTCCATCGAAACGAGGACAGGTTCGGGTGGCAGGGTGCTGGTGACTTCGATGTCGGGGCTGGCGATCCGTTGGGCAAAGACCGCTTGGCGTAAGGCTTCGCTCAAATCATCGACGGCAAATTTAGGCGATGGCATGCGTGCATAGCTGGAGAACTCATCCACCATGCGTCCAATGTCCGTCACTTGGCGAACGATGGTGTCGGTCATGCGAATGAACACGTCGCGATCCTTGGTAATCACATCAGCATATTTGCGCTTTAAGCGCTCTGCCGACAATTGGATCGGGGTCAATGGGTTCTTGATTTCATGCGCAATCCGGCGCGCCACATCTTTCCAAGCCGCTTGGCGTTGCGCCGCTAACAGGCCGGACACATCGTCGAACGTCACCACCAAATCATCGCCCGCATAGGCGGCACGGACATCAAACAGCAAGGTCTCTGCCCCCACCAGCCGCTCAGCTTGACCTTGCGCCGGGTGAAGCGGGCGAGCGCTTCCGACAATGGCCATAAACTCTGGCGCAATCATCGAGAAGTCGCGGCCCTCAAGGCGATCATCATGGGTCTGTAAAAGTCGACCTGCTGATCCATTGGCGGCGCGGACGCAATTGGTGCCGTCCAAACTGACAACGCCTGCCGATACGCCTTCCAAAACCGCTCCGATAAAGACTGAGCGGGTTTCGGCATATTCCGCAGCCTCTTCTAAAGCGCGGCGTTGGAACTGAAGCTCTCCCGTCATTTTGTTGAAGGTGGTCGCCAAAGCGGAGATTTCATCCCCACCGCCAACTTGGGCGACACGCGCACTCATATCCCCGCCTCGCACGCGTTCGGCCGCATCGGCCAATAAACCAATCGGCGCGCTGATCCGCCCCGCAGACACCAGCCCCAACCATACAGACCCGATCAGCACCAAAAGCACAATTTCAAGATAGGCGAGCGCAAATAAGAGGCGCAGCAAGACTTGGCGCTCTTCAATCACCTGATAGGCTAAAACCGCGGCTTTGGCCTTTTCAAACAAGGCCAGTTGCCCGGGCTCTGGCAGTCTGACCACCGCTAAATAAGAATTTGAAAAGGCATCAAGGCGGTAAAGCGCACGCACGACGGCCGAGGGGTCAATATTGATGGAGACATCGCCTGCCTGCGCGGTGGCAAAGTCACCGGCATCGGGCATGATAAAGTCCGGCACCCCTTGCGGGCGCTGCGCTTGAGCGAGCTTGGTGCCCTGGGCGTTTAAGACATAGGCCGCCACAAACCCACGACGGTCGGCCTGCAGCGCCAGATAATCGCGATAAGCCTGCGGGTCGGCTTTAAGCTGGATGGCTGAAGCATTCAGGTCGACGGCCATGGCCGAGATGTCGATTTTGGTCGTTTCAGCGGTTTTATCGACCGATTGATTGCCCAAGATCCGGGTGGCCTGCACGGCCTCACGCACTTGTTCGGAAAACCACGCCTGTACACCTTGGCCGATGGTCAACGCGGAAAACAACGCAATCAGGATCACCGGGATCACGCCATTGGCAGCAAACAACATCACGAAGCGCAAATGCAAGCGCGCGCCGGTCTGTGCCTTTTTGCCTGCATTGCGGAGCGCCAACACACGGCTGCCAACCCGCACCGACAGATAAGCGATCAAGAGACCGCTGATTACCAAAAGCGCTAAAATCCAAGAGCTTGCCGGGCCAACAATGTCGCCGCCTGAAACCGCAAACAATAGACCTATAAAGGTCAGAATGATTGCGGCGACATAGGCACCCATATCTGTAACGGAGATATGGGCAGCATCGGATAAAGCCGGGCTGCGGGCGCTAACTGGGCTGGAATGAGAAACCGACGGCTGTGAACTCATGTGCCCTGAAAAGCACAATTGTGTCCAAAACGCAACAGTCTAGCCTGTGTTAGGCTTTGCCGCGTCCCACATCAATGTCCAACAAGGCCAAGCGCTTGCGCAATGTGTTGCGGTTTAGACCCAAAATATCCGCCGCTTTGATCTGATTGCCGCGCGTTTCGCGCAGGGTCAGTTCAAACAAAGGTCTTTCAACAGCGGCAATCACGCTCTCGTGCAAATCAGTCATAGACTTACCGGTTGCAGAGGCTTGCGCGATCAATTTTGAAATCGCCGTTCGCGCAACGGTTTCTAGGTCATCATCTTGACCCACATGACCTGTCACAATCGGCTGGCTCCGCTCTCTAAAAAGCTCACGCCGGATCGTATCGGCACCGATTACAGGGTCTGGACTTAGGGCTGCGATACGCCGCATGACATTTTCAAGCTCGCGCACATTGCCAGGCCACGACCAGGTCTCGAGTTCTTCCGCACCTGATTTATCGAGCGCCTTTTCCCCTAACCCGTCCTTTGTGGCGCGTGCCAAGAACGCCCGCGCTAAGTCCGGAACATCGCTCATGCGTTCGCGCAAAGGCGGCACTGTAATCGTCACCACGTTTAGCCGATAATAGAGGTCTTCCCGGAAGCTACCATTCATGACGAGGCCTTTGAGGTCTCGGTCGCTTGCCGCCACCAGTCGCACATCGCCCAAAGCAGGTTTTGGACCGCTGGTATCTGCCAAAATGCGCGCAAGTCTCGCTTGAGTTGGCATCGGCGTATCGGCAAGACCATCTAAGAACAAGGTCCCGCCCGCGGCTTGGGCAAATAAGCCAACGCCATTATGACCTTCGATTGCTTGGTCGAGGCTGCGCGGGTCTAAAGCCGCCAAGCTTAAGGTAACAAAAGGACCAGACTTGCGCCGACCATATTCATGCAGGACGCGGGCGACCAGCTTTTTGCCAACGCCAGATTCCCCTTCAATGAGGACTGTGAGATCAAAGCCTGCCGCGCGCGACAGCGTCCGATAAACTTCTTGCATCGGCAAAGACCGACCAATTAGAGGCAGACGCTCTTCCTTTTCGGCTTTGCGTTGCTGGTTAGAGGCATTAAAATCTTTCTTGCCTTCCAAGGCCCGCCGAACCAGACCTACCATCACGTCGAGGTCAAATGGCTTGGGGAGATACTCATAGGCCCCATGTTCGGCCGCAGACACGGCGGTCAAAAGCGTGTTTTGCGCACTCATGACGATGATGGGCAGCTTGGGCCGCTCCATCCGCATGCGCGGTAAATAGTCGAACAAATTGCCATCGGGCATCATGACGTCGGTTAGGACCAAATCGCCCTCACCTTCCTTGATCCACTTCCACAAGGTTGCGGCGTTGCCTGTCGCGCGGACCTGATAGCCTTCGCGCGCCAAAGCCTGCGACAACACCAAGCGGATGGACGCATCATCATCGGCAATCAAAACATTACGCCCAGCAACACTCATGTTTAAGTCCTATTTCTTTCGACTGGTTCGCAGACCAGTTCTTTGATGGGAGAGTGGCAAACGCACGCGGAAGACGGTCCGTCCTGGCTCAGACTCAAAATCGACAACTCCGCCATGGGCATTCACGATCTTTTGCACCAAGGGCAGACCCAAACCGCCACTGGCTGGCTTGGTCGAGACGAAGGGCTCAAACAAACAATCTTTCACATCCTCAGCAACGCCGCGGCCATTGTCATAGAAGGCGATTTCCAAAGGCAAGTCGCGGGATTCACCCGAAGGCGTGCGCATGCGCACACCATGACGATAGGCCGTCGCCAGAACAATCTCTGCGCCCTCAGGCCGACTTTGCGCCGCCTCGGCTGCATTTTTCGCGAGGTTCAAAAACACTTGAATGAGCTGGTCTTCATCCCCCAGCGCATCGGGCAGAGACGGATCAAAGCGACGCTTGACGCTGATATCGCGGGCAAAGCCATTTTCTGCCAAAGTGGCAACCCGCTCGAGCGAGGCATGCACATTGACGGGTGCAAACTCAATCGGGGGGTCGGCGCCAAAGCTCTCCATCCGATCAATCAAACGACGGACCCGGTCGGTCTCCTCAACGATCAGATTAACTAACTCAAGCTCAGCGGGATTCGCGTCCCGCACCAGAAGCTGTGCCGCACCGCGTATCCCTGCAAGGGGGTTCTTCACCTCATGGGCCAAGGTTCGACCTAAGGCCGCCATAGAGCGGGCACCTGCCATATCCTGCATGCGCTCAGAAAGATCTCGGCCCCGTCCTTTGGGACGAACCACCAAGGCGATGAAGCCGCCGTCTTCACTGGGCGAGGCTGTAATGTCACAAGCAAAATCGCCAAAGCTCGGGCCTCGCAATGTCATGTCCCGACCGCTGACAGGCGATCCCGTTGTGCGTGCCCGCTCAATCAAGTCGTGGATCGGGCTGTCGTCACTGAACAAGCCGAGGATGCCATTGGCCTTGATGCTGCGTACCGACTTTAGAAAAATGTCCTGCGCTGCGCCATTGGCCAAGATGATCTGTCCGCCGCCTTCAACGCCCAAGGCGGGCAACGGCAATGCTTCCAGAAAAGCCGCAGCAATCTGCCCCTCCCGGTCGGATGGCAGACCGGGGACATAATCAACCGATAGGGAGGAATTTTTCAGGCGATCCAAAACAAGCATTTCCAGTTGGTTAGACCATGATGCTTACATAAATGGCAGACTACGTCAAAACAGCAGCTCATATAAAGCTGAATGCGATAAAGTTGAGCATAATGCGCCTATTTTTTGAACTTTATGGGCATAGGGGCGCAGAACATCCGCTCCGTGGTCAAATCTGAGAGGATCGCCAAGTTCACGCCATCGCGGGCAAAGAAGCTGGAGTGTCCGCTTCAAACTGGCTAAGGTTCCGCCATGTCCTCTATCCAATCCTCCCCAATTTTGGCGGTCGCGATCCTTGTTGCTGGTGGCACGGGAACACGTGCGAAACAGACTTCTCCGTCGGCTGGTCGGTCCGGGAATGACAATCTACCCAAGCAATTTCAATCCTTGGGTGGAAAACCAATTCTGCGCTGGAGCTTGGAAGCCTTCAGTCACGATCCCCGGTTTGGAGCGATTGTCGTCGTTTGTGCGCCAGAGATGCGCGACCGGGTTTTGGCGTGTGCGGGTTCCATACCGATCCTGCTGGCAAACGCTGGTGAAACGCGCACCCAATCGGTCGCCAATGGTCTGCGCTCAGCCCAAAGCGTCGGTGCCCAGTTCAGTTTCATCCATGATGCGGCGAGGCCGGGCCTGAATCAGGCAGTCTTGGACAATCTGTTCGCCGCTTTAGAGGCCGGGGCCGATGGTGCAGCGCCGGGTTTGGCAATTGCCGATGCCTTGTGGCTCGCCCCTAATAACCACGTTGAACAGGCCCAAGCACGCGACGGCCTTGTTCGTATCCAAACCCCGCAAGCGTTCAAAGCCAGCCTGATTCAATCCGCCTATGAGACAATAGCCCCCGATCAAATGCTGTTAGACGATGTGGCGGTTGCCAAAGCGCATGGTGCCACCATCCACGTGGTTGCGGGCAGCCCAATGCTTGAGAAAATTACTTGGCCAGAGGATTTTGATCGCATGACCCGCCTCCTCACCCCACAGCTTCTTCCCCGTATCGGGACAGGCTTTGATGCGCATCGGTTTGCGGAAGGCAGCTTTGTGACCCTGTGCGGCATCGAAGTGCCCCACACGCATAGGCTGGCTGGGCATTCGGATGCGGATGTGGCGTGGCATTGTTTGGCGGACGCGATCTATGGGGCCTTATCTGCTGGCGATATTGGCAAGCACTTCCCGCCAACCGACCCGCAGTGGCGAGGTGCAGCTTCCAGCATCTTTCTGGCCCATGCGGGCGACATGGTGACGGCCGCTGGCGGCATGATCAATCATGTCGATCTGACGATTATTTGTGAGTGCCCGAAGATCGGGCCACATCGCGATGCCATGGTTCAAAAGACGGCCCAGCTGCTGGGCCTGCGCGAAAGCCAAGTCTCGGTTAAAGCCACAACGACTGAAGGCATGGGCTTTACCGGTCGCGCCGAAGGCATTGCCGCTCAAGCCACAGCTACCATCCTCCTGCCCGCCGATTTTGGCACTGCTCAAACCTAGGATCCAACCCATGTCGATTTTTCCCCAAGACCTCGTCATGGCAGCCCGCCTGCTGATCGGGGATGCAGAGGCCCGTGGCATCAAAATCACGACAGCTGAAAGCTGTACCGGTGGTCTGGTTGCCGCCCTGTTGACCGAGATTGCAGGCTCGTCAGCGGTGTTTGAGCGCGGCTTTGTGGTCTATTCCAACCGCGCTAAGGAAGAGATGTTGCACGTCCCGGGCGACCTATTGGCAGACTTTGGCGCGGTATCTGAACCCGTTGCGCGGGCTTTGGCCGAAGGCGCGCTGCATGAAAGCCGCGCAAACCTCAGCGTCGCCATCACCGGCATCGCCGGCCCCGGCGGCGGCACCGGCATGAAACCCGTCGGCCTCGTCCACTTCGCCAGCGCCCGCGAAAACCGTTCCATCCGGCACGAAGAGCATTTGTTCGGCGACATCGGCCGCGAAAAAGTGCGCCTCGAAGCTGTGCGCGTGGCGCTGCGTATGTTGCAGGATGGGTTGGAGGCTTAGTTAGAGTTGTCCTCCCCTGCGAAGCGGGGGAGGTGGCAGCGAAGCTGACGGAGGGGGCTTCTACCTGTCTCCCCCTCCACCATGCTCCGCATGGTCCCCCTCCCCCGCTACGCAGGGGAGGAGAAACACCAAGCCCCTCACTTCTCCGGCGCTATCGCCCGCAAGATATCCGTGTGATCATCCGTCCACGGCTTCAGCACTTTGCCGGGCATCATCAATTGCCACATGGGCAGCGAATATTTCGCCAAACGTGCAGGCGTTTTGGCGATGACGATGACGCGAACGCTGGTGTCGGCATTGGGGTTATCTTCGGCCCCATCACGATTTCCTTCCATCGCCACATAGCCCAGCTTGTGCGCTGAATCGGCGACAATGCGACCCAGATCCAAATAGCGGTTGGAGATATGGACGATCATGATCCCGTCGGGTGCCATCTTTTTCATGAAGGAGGCGATGGCTTCCTGCGTGATCATATGGGTTGGGATGGCATCAGAGGAAAAGGCGTCAACCAGCAGAATATCAAACCAATTATCGGGCTGGGCCTGCATCTGCAGGCGCGCATCGCCTAGGATGATTTTGGCATCTGGGGCGCAGCGGTTTACGAAGCCGACAAGGTTAGGGTCGGTTGCGGCGCGCACAACGTCTTGGTCGATCTCAAAGACTTTCCAATTTTGGCCGGGCTTGGCATAGCAAGTGGATGAGCCCATGCCGAGGCCAATGACGCCCGCATGTAGCGTGGTGGGTTTGGCGTTGGTGGCTTCTTCGAACAGTGAGCCGATGGGCGTCTCGCGATAATAATAGGACATGGGCTCGCGGTCGCGATTGGGGTCCAAGCTCATCACGCCATGCAAGGTGGTGCCGTGGGAGAGGTAGCGCCAGCCGGTTGGGGCTTCGCCACTGTCTTCGATCTCCAAGACGCCAAAGAAGCTCCGCTCTCGAAACTTCACCCCATCACCGTCTTCGGTCAGCACTGGCAACAAGAGTGCTAGGCCGCCAATGGCCGCCACCAGTGGGGCCGAGCGCGACGCCATAAGGGCGGCTAAAGCGAGGATGGAGCATAGGATGGCTCCGGCAAACTCAGGCCGATCAATCAGCAAAGCCTCGCGCCAGAACATGGATTCTGTGCCTTCGGCGGCACCCTTGATGGGCACATATTCTTCCAGCCACAAATAGGCATCAAACGCGTTTTGATAAAGGGCGGAAACACCGAGGGCGATGACGACGGCAGGCAGCGCCCATTTCAGATCCGCCCGCTGCCACGGTGCCACGGCCAAAGCCGCCACGAGCGCTAGATGATATTCAATCGTCGTGTCGAGAAGGATGGGTGCCAACAGCGCGGTCGCAGCCCCACCCAAAACACCGCCGAGCGACATCCACAGGTAAAACTCCGTCAAGCGCGCAGGCTCTGGTCGCCGCACGGCAAGCTCGAGGTGGCAACATAGAACGACAATGAAGAAGGCTGCCAAATGGATTAAGAGGCCCCTCAGCCCGCCATCTCCATCCGAGGCCATAATGGCGGCCAATAAAAACACGACCATGAACTTGAGCGGTGCCGCGCCTTCGGCAATTCTGTCGCCAATGGCCGAGAAGGCAATAACGAAGGTCAATAAAAATAGCGCTAGCGGGGGAATCCATATCAGCGGAACAGAGGCGACATCGGTTGTCAAATGGGTCGTAACCGCGACCAGAAGGGCCGAAGGCGGGGCGGCAAAGGCCACCCACCTAAAACGCTCCAGCCAGGTGGTCTTGCGCAGGGCGATTTCTTTTGGCGCTTGGCTGTCCTGTGGCACGGCGTAGATCGAGACGATCAAAGTAATCATCAAGATCACATAGCCAATCGCCCAAATCACGGACTGCATCTTTGCGCCAATCATTGGCTCAATCAGGAAGGGGAAGGCGGCGAGCGCGGCAAAACTGCCCAAGTTAGAAGCCGCATAAAGCCGATACGGGTCAACCGCATCACCCAACCGGGCTCGCCACGCCTGGATCAAGGGCGCGGTGGCCGAGATCGCGATAATCGGCCCGCCTAACGAGAGCAGGAGCGCGCCCAATGTCCACCCAACCGGGCTTGCCACATTGGGGGTACCAACCAAGCCTGAGACATGGATTGGCAGGAACAAGAGGCCCACGCCGAGGACACTGGCATGCACCATCAATTGCTGGCGCGGACGCAAATGGGTGGCGATGAGATGGGCATAGAGATAGCCGATCAAAAGCGCGCCTTGATAGAAGACCAGGGCCGTGTTCCAGACCGCTGGCGTACCGCCCATCATTGGGGTCAGCATTTTTGCAAACAGCGGCTGCAAAGTGAATAAAAGCGCGGCAGACAGGAAAGTCGTGGCCGGATAAAGCCAAGAGACAGACTTTATGAGCGGTGAAGGCGCGGCAGGTGGTGCTGGAATTTGGTCATCTAGAACCGCATCTGTCACGCAGCATTCTCCTAATGGGGCATCTCTATTCTATTTGGGAGTAGCGCCTTTTGGCCTCCGCTGTGAAGGCCAAAATCAGCTTCGAAACAGCTTTATCCATGTTGGCGCGGAGTAATTCTGCCAAAAACGGCTCAGAAAACTCAAAATCCAAGCCCAAATCGACCAAAGTCCCAGACTCGCTTGGCCGGAAACCCCAGACACATTTCAGTGAGCGGAACGGGCCTTGGATGAGGCGAGTCGATATGGTTCGGGCGGTTTCATCCACATCGACATGGGTCGAGAATTGAGAGCGAAACGCCTTATAGCCTACCACGGCTTCACCGATGAAATAGCGCCCCTGTGGTGTTTGCTTAAGCTGGGAAATGCGAGATGCCTTTACCCAAGGCAGAAAGCGCGAATAGGCCGGAACATCGCTCACCAGCGCTAAGAGATCATCTGGCGCGAAAGGCAGTAATTCAATGGTCTCAAACCGGCTCACGATCCCATGTGATCCTGACGCGCGTCTCTTGCGGCCTTAAGACGTGCAAAATCTTCCCCAGCATGGTGGCTGGACCGCGTGAGCGGTGTGGCAGAGACAATCAAAAAGCCCTTAGACAAAGCAATGGTTTCATAGGCTTCGAACTCTTGCGGGGTCACAAAGCGGTCGACTGGGGCATGCTTGCGGGTTGGCTGGAGGTATTGACCAATCGTCAAGAAGTCGACGCCGGCAGAGCGCATGTCATCCATCACCTGCATGACTTCTTCTTTGGTCTCACCAAGGCCGACCATCAGGCCGGACTTGGTGAATTGGCTTGGATCCCGTTCCTTCACCCGCTCTAGCAAGCGAAGCGACGCGTAATAGCGCGCACCCGGACGGATTGAGAGATAAAGCCGCGGCACGGTTTCCATATTGTGATTGAACACATCTGGCTTGGCATCAATCACGGACTCTGCAGCCCCCGCCTTGCGCAAGAAATCGGGCGTCAGAATTTCAATCGTCGTATTTGGCGTCGCCGCGCGGATGGCTTCTATGGTCGCAACAAAATGAGACGCCCCGCCATCATCAAGATCATCGCGGTCCACTGAGGTAATCACCACATGTTCAAGGCCCATGGTCGCAACCGCTTTTGCGACATTGGCGGGCTCTTCAAGGTCAAGGGCGTTTGGCTTGCCGGTTTTGACATTGCAGAATGAACAAGCCCGCGTGCACGTATCGCCCATGATCATCATGGTTGCGTGCTTTTTGCTCCAACATTCACCGATATTGGGGCAGCCAGCCTCCTCGCACACGGTGACCAGGCGGTTTTCTTTCACGATGGCGCGGGTCTGCTCATAGACTTCCCCGCCTGGGGCCCGCACTCGTATCCACTCAGGCTTGCGCATCACGACGCTATCTGGCCGTTTTTGCTTTTCGGGGTGGCGCGCGGCGCGTTGGGCTTGAGTGTCGATGAGCGTAACCATAGCCCTTAAATGAGACCTTTCGCCCCAAAAGGAAAGGTCCAACACCATCCCATTGCGCAGAGGTGATATGGGTTCTTAAGGTAAGCGCAGGCGCTTGGCCGCAGTGCCGGTCTGAAACCGGGCCGAAACCGTTTTGCCGTTCCGTCGCACATTGACCTGATTGACTTGGGCTTCCGTAAAGTCCTGCAGGAGGTTGGAATCCAAGGTCAGCTCACGGCCCCGGTATCGACCGGCTTCGAAGTAGACATAGAGCAAATCGCCCGACAATTCCGCCCCGACAAATTGAAGCGGTATCGAATTGCCTTGTCCGTCGCCAATAAAGAATTGCCGCTCGCAATAGGTCTTAATTGCCGCTTGGCCTTCCACCGTTTCGAAATAGCCCGCGCCGACGGCTCCAAGGTCAAGCGCATGTTCAAGATCGTGGGCGTAAAGCCTGTGCGTAATCTCAAGAATGCCGCTCGACGGATTGACCTCAACCACGCTTAAGGCGGCTTCCAGCCGGTGCGCCAAAGCGGGGCTGCTTGCCAAGCTTATGGCAAGCAGCCCCAGTAGTGCGAGGCCTGTTCGTTTCATCTTAGCGATTGGGACGGGCGCCTGTTGCGCCCCCTGCCCCCGTCGCGCCAGCCCCGGCCTTTGGCGAAACCGCAGGCTTGGTCTGGGTCGACTCTTGGGTCACCGCCAGATCATTGTCTTGCATCTGATTGCGTGGACCTTGAGCGGCTTTAAAGACTTCCAAGCGGGTCGGCTCGATCCGGGTTGGGAAATAATTGTTGGACCGATCCACGTCTGCCGTTTCTTGACGTGGGTCGAGTTCGACTTGGGAAACTTCCTTGGCCGTCATATAGGTCCAATTCACTTTGCGGGCATCATAGCGCCAAATTTCCGCAGGGATGGCGACTGTGTCGCTGGTTCCATCCTTGAAGGTGAATTTCAAAATCACCGGCGATACCGCGCCACCCTTGTTTTCCAAGCTCAAAATGTAGAACCGATCCTTCACATCGAGAACGGCCCGCTCTTCCGGGCTTAAAGCTGCACGGGCTGTCGCCGCCCGTGTTTTTTGCCCTTTGGTTGGCGACAAGGGATCGGTGCGGTCATAATAGTCCAATACCGAAGGGTCGTTGTCGGCATAGATCTTCATGCCTTTATTGTTCAACTGACCCAATTCAATCGGCTTGGCGTCCCGTTCAGCAATCCGGCGAGCCGATTCAATATCGGGGTTCTGGGTGTCGATCGTGCCTTCGCGGACGTTGGTCAAGCTGATGTCGACATGGTCGGTAGAATAGAACCAAGCGCGCCAGAACCAATCGAGGTCTGTGCCAGAGCTTTCCTCCATCGTGCGGAAAAAGTCATAAGGCGTTGGACGTTTGAAGCGCCAGCGTGTGGCATATTCCTTAAACGCCCGGTCGAAACGTGCCCGACCGATCACTGTCTCACGCAAGACAACCAAGGCCGTCGCCGGCTTGCCATAGGCATTGTCGCCCAAACGCTGCACCGAGTCAGATTGGGTCATGATGGGCACTTGGTTGCTGGAGCGCATGTATTCGGTAATGTCGCGCGGGTCACCACGACGCGACGGATAGGCTTCCGACCATTCTTGCTCGGCCACATATTGCAGGAACGTGTTCAGACCTTCGTCCATCCAAGTCCATTGCCGTTCATCGGAATTGACGACCATGGGGAACCAGATGTGACCAACTTCATGGATGATCACACTGATCAAGCCATATTTGGAACGGTCTGAGTACGTGAGGTTGCCAGCGCTATCCTTCTCAGGCCGGGGCCCGTTGAAAGTGATCATCGGATATTCCATGCCACCAACTGGGCCATTGACCGATTGCGCCACAGGATAGGGATAGGCAAACGTCAGACGTCCATAGACGTTGATCGTGTGCGCAATGCTCTTGGTCGAATAGGCTGACCACAAGGGGTCGCCTTCCTTCGGGAAGAAGCTCATCGCCATCACGTCGTTCGCGCCAGGCTGTTTGACGGCCATTGCATCCCAGATGAATTTACGAGACCCGGCCCAAGCAAAATCCCGCACATTTTGAGCCTTGAAGCGCCAAGTCTTTGTTGTCGCGGCCTTGGCTTTTTCGGCAGCGGCGGCCTCTTGTGGTGTGACGATATAGACGGGATCGCGATAGCTGGCGCGTGCCTTTGCCATCCGCTCTTGCTGTGCGGGCGAGAGGATTTCGTTTGCGTTGACTAAGTCACCGGTTGAAGAAACGGCAAAGTCCGCCGGGACTGTGATCGCAACTTCATAATCGCCAAATTCCAGCGTGAATTCACCCCGACCCAGGAAGCTTTTGTTGTGCCAGCCCTCATAGTCCGAATAAACGGCCGCCCGAGGAAACCATTGTGCAGCGAGGAAGATGCAATTGCCGTCCTGATCCGCTTTGGTAAAGCATTCATAGCCGTTGCGACCACCAATCAAGCGAGAATCGCGCATCGGCAAGGTCCAGTCAACCTTGAAGGCAACACTTTGGCCGGGCTGGAGAGGTTCTGCCAAATCAACCCGTAACAGCGTGTCGACCACATCAAACATAAGGCCTGCACCCGCAGGATTGGTCACCTTCGTGATCGTGAAACCACCTTCGCTATCGCGCATGGCTTGTGCGCGGCGGACCTGATTAAAGCTAATCCGACCTGTTTCGTCGGTCGTTTGGGTTAGTTCGGCAATGGAGTTTTTCTTGACATCGTTCTGATCCAACATCAGCCAGAGATAAGTCAGCGTATCGGGTGAGTTGTTGGTATAGGTGATGTCTGCGGCGCCGCTGAGTGTCTTGGTAGCCTCATTCAAGCTGACATTGATCTTATAGTCGACCTTTTGCTGCCAATATTTATGGCCAGGTGCACCCGAAGCAGCCCGATAATCGTTTGGCGTTGGCGCATCTTCTGGATCGAGCTGGCGGAATTTATCTTGAAAATCGCCCTTTGTTTGTTGAACAGCTTGTGCCGAAACAGGGTGAGTGCCCACAACCGCACAGGAAATAGCGATCAAAAAGGCCCAGAAGAGACTAAGGTTTTTCATCTGTATCTTCTGACATGGGATTAGCTCGAATCTCAAGAGGGTGACTGAATAATGCTGGAACGACGGCAACGCATCACTCAAAGAACACAGTTAATTGAGCGCCAAAATGCGTGCTATTGCTGAAACAAATTGCAATCTCGTGTGATCTGGTTAGCTTCGCGTCCAAGCTGGCCGTCGAAAACAGGGTGAAGAAACGCCCAAAACCAGTAAACTTGGAAACGCATTCTAGGACCCCAACATGCCTGTTCGCCCTTATGATGTTGCCCGCACGCGGCGCACTGTGTTTGATGCCTTGGTTGAAGCCCGGGGTCGTTTTGGTGGCAAAAAAGAAATTCTAGAAGACGCAGATCGAGCGCCACTGACGTATGACCGCTTGGTTCTGGGCTCTTTTGTTTTGGGCCGTAAGCTGGCCACTTTGACTGAGCCCGGTGAAAATGTCGGACTTCTGATTGCCAATTCTGTTGGCGGTATGGTTGCCCTGTTCGGTCTTATGGCCTTTGGCCGCACGCCTGCCATGCTGAATTTTACGGCCGGCGTCAAAAATATCCGCGCCGCCTGTAGTGCAGGCCAAGTTCGGACCATTCTGACGGCGAAGCGCTTTGTTGAGCAGGCCAATCTCGGCGCGCTCGTACAGGACCTTCAAAAGGATCATAAGATTGTCTATCTGGAAGATGTTCGCGAGAGTCTTAGCAATCTGGACAAGGCGCGCGGTCTTCTTGACGCAACGGCCCCGTTCTTGGCGCGGGTAAAAACCGATCCTGATTCGACAGCTGTAATGCTGTTCACCTCGGGCACCGAGGGCATTCCGAAGGGTGTTGCGCTCAGCCATGCCAATCTGGTCGCCAATGTCGAACAAGTGGCAGGCCATGTGGATTTGAACCCAGACGATATTGTCTTTAACCCGCTGCCCATCTTCCATTGCTTTGGCCTGACGGGCGGTACTTTCCTCCCGCTTTTGCAGGGCATGAAATGCGTGCTGTTCCCCTCGCCTTTGCAAGCCAAGAACATCGTCAAAATGGTGCGTGAGACCCAGTCGACGATTTTGTTTGGGACGGACACTTTTGTAAACCAATATGCGCGCCAAGCGGACGAGGGTGACTTGAACAGCCTGCGCTTTATCGTCTGTGGGGCAGAGCGGGTGAAAGAAGAGACCCGTCAAATGATGTTGTCGCGCTTTAATGTGCCGATCGTGGAAGGCTATGGCGCGACAGAAGCCTCGCCCATCATCGCCGTCAATACACCCGATCACAATAACCGCCCGGGCACCTGCGGTCGTCTCGTTCCCGGCATTGAATGGAAGCTGGAAAGCATCCCGGGGATTGATGGGGGCGGCAGGCTTTATGTGCGCGGGCCCAACCTAATGCGCGGCTATGTGCGCGTGGACGCACCGGGCGAGATTCAGCCTTTGCCAGGCGGCTGGCATGACACGGGCGATGTGGTCGCAATCGATAAAGACGGCTTTTTGACCATCAAGGGCCGGGTAAAGCGCTTTGCCAAGATTGGCGGTGAAATGGTATCGCTGACAGCAGTGGAGAATTACGCCACCAGCTGCTGGCCGGACAATCTTCATGTCGCCGTCGCGGTGAATGACCCCAAAAAGGGTGAGCAAATCATCTTGCTGACCGATTGTGACTTTGCCGAACGTTCTGACCTTTTTGCTTGGTTCAAAGCCAATGGCGCGGCGGAACTGGCGCTTCCCAAAAAGATTTTGAAGATCAAGGAAGTGCCATTGCTGGGCACCGGCAAGATTGATTACGTCAATGCCCAACGCATCGCACAGGAAAAGCCGGAGGCTGTGGGTGCCTAAGCGCTTACACTCAGTCTAGCGGCTATCGACGTCGGAAATCTCAATCCCAAAGCCGCTGAGCCCCGCAAACTTATGGGTCGAACGGGTCAGCAATTTGATCGAATGGACGCCAAGGTCGCGCAGGATCTGCGCGCCAACACCTACTTCGCGCCAGGTTTGCAGGCGACGTGTCTCAGATTCGGTCTCTTGATGTTGTTGAAACGGCACGCCAACCGTCCCGTCACGCAAATAAACCAGCACGCCGCGGCCTTCGGTACGGAAGGTCTCCATCGCTGCTTTGATGGCTGGGGCCCCGCCAAACACGTCCTTGACCACATCTGCACGATGCAAACGTGTCGGAACGTCCTCGCCAGCACCAATCTTGCCCACCACGAAAGCTAAATGATGAACGGGGTCAAAAGGCGTTGAATAGGCAAAGCCCTGCACCGGGCCATTTTCTGTTTCAACTGTAAAACTCGACACGCGCTCTACGAGTTTTTCGCGGGACTGCCGATAGGCAATCATTTCGGCAATCGAGACGTGCTTAAGATTATGGGTCGCGGCAAAGGCTGCCACTTGGGGCCCACGCATCACCGTGCCGTCGTCATTCATCATTTCACAAATGACGCCAACTTCGGGCAAACCTGCCATACGGCAGAGATCGACCGTGGCCTCGGTATGGCCCGTCCGCACCAAAACGCCACCATCACGGGCAACGAGGGGAAATACATGGCCGGGGCGGACAAAGTCTGCCGCACCGATGTTTGGGTTGGCCAGCGCACGACAGGTGTTGGTCCGGTCTTCAGCAGAAATGCCCGTTGTGGTGCCATGGCGTACATCAACTGAAACCGTGAAGGCCGTCGATAATGGCGCATCATTATTGGCGACCATTGGGTCCAAACGGAGTTTACGTGCGATTTCACGTGTCAGTGGGGCGCAGACAATCCCAGACGTATGCCGGACAATGAATGCCATTTTCTCAGGTGTGCAAAGGCTTGCCGCAACAATCAGATCGCCCTCATTCTCGCGATCATCATCGTCGGTCACCACAATGATTTCGCCAGCGGCGAACGCTTCAATAGCCGCTTCAACGCGGGCATGGGGTTGAGGAGGCCGGCCTGTATTGCCAGCTTCTAACTCTACCCCTGCGCGCTTCAAGATTTCGCTTGGTGTGGTCTTGAGGACCAAAGCCAATGGTCCAGCATGGGCTGCCTTGAACTCCAAAGACCCAGATAGAAGTCGGCTGGCGGCTGAGCGATCACGCCCGATGGCTGCGCCAATATCTTCTTGGGTGGCCCCAACTTCCTTCATGCGATTGCGAAACCAGACGACGTCCATCAGCTCACCTCCAGCATTGCGCAAAAATCGCACAAATTTGTTCTCTGGTGGCTATATCGTGCGAAATTCACACACGTCTAGTGGAGTTAGCAGTTTGGGGCTGGAAACCGAACGTCGGTGCTAATTTACCGAAATTGTCCGACTTATAGTCGATCCGTGATGCTCTTTATGATTTGCCAGCCCGCTTGCGCCTGTTGGCGTGTCTCACTCGGCCAAGCGAGATAAGAAAAACTCACGCCCGCAATGGTTAAACCAACCAATGTCATAAATCCTGCGAACGCTTTTGATGGTTGCGCGTCGGATTCGTGCAGCTTCCGCATAACCGGATCATAGTCGATTTTCTGAAACTTTGGTTTGCGCTCTGACATATAATGCATCGCAACAATCAACCCTGCAGGACAGCAAAGGGCTGCCAAGTGCACGATAGAAAACATCTGATTGAACGCATAGATAAGGTCGCTAAACACAGGCACCCCCTTAGGATGATCCAGTTTTAGCAGAACTCTCAAAATATAAGGTTAGCAAATAAGGTTAATCAATAGCTTGTATGGTCAGCTGAATTAGCTTGGCAGAAAATACTGCCCAAAATTCGAGAGCGTGATCCCAATAAAGATCACGAGACCAACAGGTCCAATCCAAGTGCTGCTGCTCTTGGCCTCGGCATGGCGGCCTAGACGATAGTTTTCAGGCTCTTTAGTTCCCATCATAGAAGCAAGAGTTAGAACAAAAGCAAAGAAAATAGGAATGCCAATCAAGAAACTGACGGGTACGCCAGCTTGCACAGCGATCCATTCAACATCCAAAAACTGGTCCATTCGGTTATTCCTCCTTTCGAGAACTGAATAGTAATACGGAAAATAGGTAATTCTAGACCCTTATGGTTAATTGAAGTGGAAAAATTCTAGTCGAGGGGTCGTATGAAAGTCTAAGGCCATGCTAAGGATAAGTGATGTCACTTTGGAAACGACTCTTAGATCTCGCTGGCAACGCGTTCCACCACGTTCCACCAGAAGCAAACCAAGCTGATCCGTGTTCACCAGACCCGGGGGATATGGAATTTGCCGCTGCAGTGGTTGCACTTGCAGCCAAAATGGCGCGGGCAGATGGCCGGTCTACGTTGGACGAAGCAGCAGCTTTTCGCGCGGCCTTTCCTATTTCGCCAGACGACAGACCGATGTTCGACAAGTTATTCGCTTTGGCGCAAGAGACGGTGCATGGCTATGAAGGTTACGCACGACGGATTGGCAAACGCTATGTGGCCAAGCCCTGTCTTTTGGAGGACGTTTTAGACGTCCTGTTTGCGGTTGCGGCGGCGGATGGCGCGATAACAGACGGCGAGTTGACCTATCTCATGCGTGTGTCAGAGCTGTTTGGCTTTACCGAGACGGAGTTTGCGCGGCTCTCTGCCCCTTATTTCCCAGATCGGGCACCTGACCCTTATACCATGCTGTCGGTATCGATTCAGGCCAGTGATGAAGATATTCGCAAGGCCTGGACGCGCTGTGTCGCAGAGAATCACCCAGACAAATTCATTGCCCGCGGTGCGCCAGTGGAGTTTATCAAGGCGGCACACGAAAAGACGGCGGCCATCAACGCTGCCTATGAGCAGATAAAATCAAGCAGAAAGCAAAAAAGTCGCGCCGCCGCCTCAGGGGAGTCCAGCCGTTCGGGCCCTGAAACCTCAAGAGCCTATCAAAACGCACCCGCGGGATCATAAAACTGGGCACAAACACTTGACGTTAAGCTTTTAAGTGCCAATCTTATGGCCATGCGTTCACTCTCTCACACTGCTCGAGCCATGTTTCACAGCACCATTGCTGTGGTTTCAGGCGTGCTGATTGTTTCAGCCCTCTTCTTTGGCGTGATGGCTATGGCGATTGCGGGCCTTGTGATTGGCTTTGCTGGTGCCGTTCTCGCAAACTTCCGCCAGCCTGAGACTCGCGCTGTGGTGACGTTAGAAGCGCGGCGCACGGGCCGTGGGTGGAGCGTGGACCCTTCGGGCCGCTAACCCACTTTTTCATCACGTCATTTTAACGCGTGTCCGCCGGGCGCGCAGACACGTCTTGAGCAATTGTTTTGACACAAGCCGTGTGTAGCAAACCATTGACCTCAAATTGCTGACTGTGAAACGAGACACGTATGCGTCCAGCCGATTTCCTTTTACTTTTTGCCTGCTGTGTCGCATGGGGCCTTAATCTGCCGCTGACGCGCTGGCTGGTGGGCGATATTCCACCTATTTTCCTAGCGGGTGTGCGCTTCTTAGGGCTTGCACTCCTCTTATCGCCCTTCTTACGCCCCTTCCCGAAACAGTTCGGCCTCGTCTTTGCGATTGCCATGTGTATTGGCGGGGTCCATTTCGCGCTTCTATTTTTAGGTCTGCAAGCCGCACCAGCCAGCGCAGTTGCGATCGTTGGGCAAATTGGATTGCCCATTGTCACCATCCTGTCGATTATCTTTCTGCAAGAGAAAGTGCGTTGGCGGCGAACCTTGGGCATGACCTTGGCTTTTGCCGGCGTGATTGCGATTTTGTATCAGCCCGGTAAGTTCAGTTTTGAAATCGGGCTGGTTTATGTCGTTGCCTCCGCCTTTATCGGGGCCACGGGCTCAATTTTAATGAAGCGACTTGACCCTATCCCTGCGCTCAATTTGCAGGCTTGGGTGGGGCTATTATCGATCATCCCGCTGTTTGGGCTTTCATTTGTGCTGGAGACCAATCAGATCCCATCTCTCATGCAGGCCGACTGGCATGTTTGGGCCGGGATCGTTTTTTCCATTGTCGTTGTCTCAATCTTTGGCCACTCAGCTTATTATCAGCTCGTCAAAAAATACGACATTACGTTGCTTGCACCATTGACCCTGATGACACCGGTGATCGCGGTAGCAACCGGCGTCCTTGTCTTGAATGAACCCATCACGCTCAAGCTGATTATTGGGGGTGGCCTCACATTGGCGGGTGTGTTCTTAGTAGCGGCTCGTGAAAACAAAAGCCTGCCCAGCGACGCGGTGGCACAGGCTAAAACAGGCTGAGATTGTCAAATGTTTGGTAATCCTATTTCTTCCCGCCCGCCGCGCCAAAGCCGGACCCGAAACGTGATGCCGCTTGAGATTATCCAATCCCCCTCGCCCAATTTCGACGAACGTAAGCGGCCAATCCGCTTTGTGGTGCTCCATTACACCGGTATGCAAAGCGCTGATGCTGCTTTGCGGGTGCTGTCCGATCCAGCACCGATGCGCACCGCCTATCTAAACGACATTCCGACAAACCCGCTTTTGCCCGATGGCACGCCTGCACCAAAGACGCTCGTGCCCTCCCCCATGAGCCGGGTTTCGAGCCACTACCTCGTGTATGAGGATGGCCGCATCTTCCAATTGGTCGATGAGGCAAAGCGTGCGTGGCACGCAGGGCGCGGCTTTTGGGATGGCGAGACCGATATGAATTCCGCTTCCATCGGGATCGAAATCGCCAATGGCGGTGATGATTTTGGCTTGCCAGAATTTCCAGATGTTCAGATCGAAAAGGTCATGGCGCTGGTCGGCGACATCATGCGCCGGCATGGTCTGGACCGGCAGCACATCATTGGCCATTCTGACCTTGCCCCGATGCGCAAGTCTGACCCCGGCGAGAAATTTCCGTGGAAACGCTTTGCGGACGCTGGCCTAGCCCTGTGGCCCCAGCCAGCGTTGGAAGATGGGGATCAGCGCAATCTATTTGATGTCGATGGCATGATGGACCGGGGCATTGCTGCGGTTCAAACCGGGCTTGGCACCATTGGCTATGGCGTTACCGTCAATGGCATTTTGGACACCGAAACCCGGGCGACCTTGCGCGCATTCCAACGCCGCTTTCGCCCCAGCAAAGTAGACGGCTTCATCGATGTCGAGACCGTCTCTCTCGTCGGGCGTGTGGCTGCCATCTTGCGCCCGGCATAGCTTTGCCCCATGACAGCGGCGTCAGACGGTCGGGCGGCCGCTCTTGCAAGGCTTGAAAAGGCGCAAGGGAGGAAAGTCCGGGCTCCACGCAAACATGGTGGCGGGTAAGGCCCGCCGGGGCGCTGCTTTCGGGCAGAGCTTTAGGGATAGCGCCACAGAGAATAGACCGCCGCTATGGTCCTTGGATCACAGAGGTAAGGGTGAAACGGTGGGGTAAGAGCCCACCGCTCCGACCGTAAGGAAGGAGGCATGGCAAGCCCCACCAGGAGCAAGACCGAATAGGGACACCATGTGGCACAGCTTAGCTTGTCACGGCTCGTTTGTGGGTTGGCGTGTCCGGGTAGGTCGCAAGAGGCCTTGCGCGAGCAAGGTCCCAGATGAATGGTCGCACAGAGGGGAAACCCTTGGACAAAACCCGGCTTATAGACCGTCTGACATTTTGCCTGTGTGTGCGGGGTCTTTGAGGCGCTGGTGTTTGAAGGTGTCTGCGTGCCTCAAATTTCTGCGCGCAGCACTGGTTTGTCAGGCTTGTCACTTGCTGCGGCCAATCCAGTCAACTTGTTTCTTTTACGGATACATCATTCGGTCTTAACGTCTTTTGTTGGCTGAATGTAGACTGGCGGAATAGGGGGATGTTGGGTCCGTCAGTTGCCATTTGAAGGCCTTGAACGCGAACCGCCGTTTCTAACAAAATTGCTTCCGATCCTTCATGTCGATCACCATCGGAAGGTCAAGACACGAAACGCCATCAAATGATTGGCGATCAGAAACCACCACAGCGGAAAGTCAGTGCGAGTCAGGCGAATGTCGCCAACTGCGTCATCACGTTCAAATAAGCGGTGGCCGATCAGGCCCGGTATGACGTGTGCTATCGGAAAGCCGAGCATCGTCCACAATGGCCATATCGTGAGGCTCGCTCCGATTACACCCAAGCCCGCGAAAACGCCAATGATATGAAGTGCAAGGTTGATGGGGTGCTGATGATCTGCACGATACGCTGTCGCATAAAACTCGTTAAATGACAGTCGCCCCTTACTCGTGTCTGGCATTGCAATTCTCCTTCCAAATGAACTTGGTGTACGATATGAGTGATCACTCATATTTCCTACTCGCATTCACCAGTTGTTCGCTTGGAACCCACCAATGTCTCTTGATCCCCGAAAAACGCCTAAACAAGGGCGCGCCCGCGCGACGTACGACGCGATACTTGAGGCTGCTGCTCACATTATTGCTGGTCAAGGTCTTACGGCTTTTAATACCAATGCGGTCGCCGAGCGTGCCGGAGTCAGCATCGGCAGCCTGTATCAGTATTTTCCGAACAAGGACGCTCTCATGGCAGCGCTCATCCAGCGGCAGCAGGACGCGCAATTGGCCACGCTTCAGGCTGCGGCAGAAATGCTTGGGTCTGAAGAGACGCTGGAGAAAGTCGTGCGCAGCTTGGTGCGCGCTGCGATGCAGCATCATCGTGATAACCATCTGCTTGCCTCAGCGATTGATCATGAAGAAGCGCGACTGCCTGTGGACGACTTGCTCGTTTCATATCTCGAAAAAGCGGGAGTGGTTGTCGAGGTGATGTTAGAGCGATTTCAGCACGAAATACCTGCCATTATGCCCAAGGCCGCTGCGCGCACGCTTCCAGCGCTCGTTCGCTCCGTAACCGATGCATGGGCGAATCTTAGCCCGCCACAGTTGGAAAAGGCCGAAGACGAGGCGGTGCGAGCCGTGCTGGGATATTTGAGAGTGGGTGGCGAATAGGCCTGAGCAGAGGAATGTGCGAACTGGCTCCTATAGATATGCGCTTCGTGCCGCAGGGTGCGGTCCAACCATGGAATGCACCAAGGTCAAGCCGAACTTGAAAGTTTTCTTGACTTGGAACGACTTCAATCCGCGCTCTGCTTGCCTTAAAGTCGCCGGAGAAGTGTTTCTGCGCAAGCTGGGGCGTAAGCCTTTGCCTAGGCAGAGCCTGCGTTAAAAGCGTTCCTCGTCGAAACAAACAAGACGAAGACCACTGTCGTGGCGGTGGTGCATTCCTGACGGAACGCACCCTACGGCACGAAGCGCATTGCTATGCCGGGAACTCCAATATGTTATGCGGAATCATAGGACTCCCATCAAATTTGAGTTGATCGGCGATCTTCCTTCATATTTGGGGATATGTGAATTCCCAGCATTCTTTGAGCGAACGCACTTTTATAAATTTAGCATCTTTCTATACTCGTTAAAATCTTGCGCCGAATGCAAGTAGCTGTTGGGCTCGTCTCTTAGATCAACGCCACTTAGATAGGTCAACGCCTTCCAAATCGTCTTAGCAGACGATGCGGGTTCCATTTCCAACAGGCCGGAATCGTCGGCTTGCAGCGCGCTTGTTGCGAAGTCCGCAATCGCTTCTCTCGACTCGGAATAGGCAGCGAGTCTGTCAAATTTCTCGATTATCTCGGTGAGCGTTACCCTCATAGTTACCACATCCAATGTTATTACCGTTGGCGTCAATGCGATAATGGACTTTTACGCCATCAGTAGTGCGCTTCGCGCGGTAGGGCGCATTCCATCAATGGAATGCACCATGGTCAAGCAACCCCAAAGATCGTCAATGATGAGCCTTAACTAAATGACTTGGAACGGTTCAAGGCCGCACTCCGTTTGCCCCGCCCGACAATTCTTCTTGCGCGCCCAAACTTGACCTAAGCCTTTGCGTAGGCACAGCCTGCGGCAAAGGCTGTCCAAGTAGACGATGCAAGAAACAAGACGGCCGCTTATGAACATGGTGCATTCCTCACGGAACGCACCCTACGGGCGGCGCACCAACCAAAAAGGCCAGAACCGAAGTTCTGGCCTTTATTTCTCAACAAGGACTTAGAGCCTACAGACCCAACACCATCTTGGCGATGATGTTGCGCTGAATTTCGTTGGATCCGCCATAGATGGAGGTCTTGCGCATGTTGAAATAGTTGGGCGAGGTCCAGTGCGCATAGTCAGGGCCAACGCCCATATTGTCACTTTCTTCGCGGAAGCCGCGCACATAAGGGGCGGCATAATTGCCAACCGCTTCCATGGCGAGTTCGGTCAAGCGCTGTTGGATTTCGGTGCCCTTGATCTTCAGGATCGAGGATTCAGGACCGGGCCCCTTGCCAGCTTGTTCGCGGGCCAAGGTGCGCAGCTCAGTGATTTCCAAGGTGGTGAGATCAATTTCGAGCTCAGCAATCTTGCGAGAGAATTCTGGATCCTCAATCAAGCTGGCCCCATCCATGGTTTCAGCGCGGGCGAGTTCTTTCAAGCGCTTCACGCCGACTTTGGAACGCGCAACGCCGGCAATGCCCGAACGCTCATGCGCCAGTAGGAATTTTGCACATGTCCAGCCCATGTTTTCTTGGCCAACCAAATTGGCGACAGGCACACGGACATTTTCCAGCCAGACTTCGTTGACTTCATGGCCGCCATCGATGGTGATGATCGGACGTACCGTGATGCCGGGTGTCTTCATGTCGATCAGCAAGAAGGAGATGCCCTCTTGTGGCTTGCCGTCTGCCTTGGTGCGAACCAAGAAGAAGCCCCAATCGGCATGCTGGGCCAAGGTGGTCCACGTCTTTTGGCCATTGACGACATAGAAGTCGCCATCGCGTTCTGCCTTGGTCTTCAAGCTGGCCAAATCCGAACCAGAGCCTGGCTCTGAATAGCCTTGGCACCACCATTCTTCACCCTTCAGGATGGGCGGCAAGTAGCGGTCTTTTTGCTCTTGCGTGCCGAAGGTGTAAATCACGGGTGCGACCATGTTGATGCCAAATGGCAGGACGGGGATGGTTTGGGCGCGAGCCAATTCTTCACCGAAGATATAGCGCTGGGTTGGGCCCCAACCTGGACCGCCATATTGGGTTGGCCAAGCGGGTGCAGACCAGCCGCGCGCACCCAAAATCCGGTGCCATTCTAGAAAGTCTTCTTTGCCCATGTCGTCACGGTCCGCAAAGGCCCGCAGACGTGCTGGATAGTTCTCTTCGATGAAGGTGCGGATCTCGGTACGAAAGGCAATATCTTCATCGGTATAAGCTAGGTTCATAGGACGCTCCCGTTTAGCGCATCCTTCTCGCCGGATGCTGCCACTTGGGTGAGATCATAGTGCGAAGCGCGATGGGATCAAGCACAATTCGCCATCATCCGCATGCCCTTAACGCAAACGTCAGCTTGCAGGTTTGTGTGGGGCAAACTGCGCGGCAGAGGCGTAACCCCATCGACAGGCTAAAGCCTCCTGTGTCACCTTTCTGCGGCAAGCCTTTTATGAGACCCTGAGCTTATGTCGTTACCGCCTAATCGCCTCATTTCACTTGATGTTTTTCGCGGCGCAACGATTGGTGCCATGGTTTTGGTCAATAATCCAGGAACGTGGAGTGCGATCTATCCACCCCTGCAGCATGCGCCGTGGCATGGCTGGACATTCACCGACACCATCTTCCCATTTTTCATCTTCATTATGGGCATTGCCATCCCGATTGCTCTGGAGAGACGACGGGTCGGCGGGCAAGCAGGTTTGGGCCTTTATCTGCAATTGGTACGGCGCACCGCGGCCCTATTTGGCCTAGGGCTCTTTCTGGCACTCTTTCCCTTTTACAATTGGATGAAGGGCGATTGGATTCAGATTGGCGATATGCGGATCATGGGCGTCTTGCAGCGTCTGGCGCTTTGCTTCTTCTTTGCCTCGGTCCTGTTTCTATGGCTGCGCCCACGTGGATTAGTGATCGCGGCCTTTGCGCTTCTCATCGGCTATTGGGCACTGATGGTCGTAGGTGGGCGTGGTGACCTTTCACCGGAAGGTAATTTCTCGGGGCTGACCGATCGCCTCGTCCTCGGCCCCCATATGTGGAAAGGCTCCCCTCATTATGACCCAGAGGGCCTTCTCTCCACCCTGCCCGCCATCGCGACTTGTCTGTTTGGGGTTCTGACGGGCCAATTGATCCAGTCGCCAAAATCTAACGAGGCCAAAGTGGCGGAAATGTTGGTGTGGGGCTTTGTGCTTTTGACCCTCGGTTGGATGTGGGGCGGCATTTTCCCGATCAACAAACCGATTTGGACCTCTTCCTATGCCGTCTTTATGTCGGGCTTGGCCATGTGTGTCTTGGGGGTGTGCTATTGGTTGATCGACATCAAAGGCAGCGTTTGGTGGACGAAGCCGTTTGTGATCTTTGGCGTTAATGCGCTAGCGCTCTTTGTCGGCTCGGGCATGTTGGGGCGGGTCTTGAACATGGTGCCGGGCAGCACCGCCACAGACGGCAGCCTCATCTCGCTTAAGGTCACGATTTATGAGGCCGTGTTTGCGCCTTCGGCGAGCCCGATGAATGCGTCACTCCTGTTTGCGCTGTGCTTTATCGGCTTGTGGCTGTTCTTGATGTGGCTGCTCTACCGCAAGAACATTTTCATCAAGGTGTGAGCTTGTGTCGGCGAGCCTAGGCCCGCAAACCACCGTCGCTGACCTTAGCATCGCGACCCAACGCCTGTAGCACGCTCTGAACAATGCCTTCCGCATCAAGGCCTGCGAGGCGATATTGTAGGTCTGGCCGATCATGCTCTTGGAACACATCAGGCAGGGTTAAGGTCCGTACTTTCAAGCCGCGATCCAATAAGCCGTCGCTGGCAAGGAAGTGCAGCACAAAGGCACCAAAGCCCCCGACCGCACCCTCTTCAATGGTGATCAACACCTCATGATGTCGCGCTAATTGGCGGATGAGGTCATGGTCCAAAGGCTTAGCAAAGCGCGCATCGGCGACCGTGGTGGGTAGTCCCATGGCGGCTAGCTGGTCTGCAGCCATCAGGCTTTCGGTCAAGCGGGTGCCAAAGGACAGGATGGCCACTTTGCCGCCTTCGCGAACCAGGCGGCCTTTGCCGATTTCTAGAGGTGTCAGGACCTGCGGGATTTCAACGCCATTGCCCTCGCCACGTGGATAGCGGAAGGCGCTGGGCCGATCATCAATGGCCGCAGCCGTCGCTGTCATTAAGGCCAGCTCCGCCTCATCGGCGGCGGCCATCAAGACCATCCCAGGCAAAGCGCCCATAAAGCCAATGTCAAAACTGCCCGCATGGGTCTGACCGTCAGCGCCAACGAGCCCCGCCCGGTCCATGGCAAAGCGCACGGGCAAGGATTGGATCGCCACATCATGGACGACTTGGTCATAGCCGCGCTGAAGGAAGGTCGAATAGATCGCGGCAAAGGGCTTCATGCCATCTGCGGCAAGACCTGCCGCAAAGGTCACCGCATGTTGTTCGGCAATGCCAACATCATAGGTGCGACCCGGAAACGCCTTGCCAAATACATCCAAGCCGGTTCCCGACGGCATGGCAGCAGTGATGGCGACAATCTTGTCATCAGCCGCAGCCAGTTTAACTAAGGCATCGGCAAAAACGCGCGTATAGCTGGGGGCATTGGGTTTTGCCTTGGCTTGTTCACCGGTGACGACATTGAACTTGACCACGCCATGATATTTGTCATCGGCGGCCTCGGCTGGCAGATAGCCCTTGCCCTTTTGTGTGACGACATGAACCAGGACTGGGCGGTCTTCGATTTTCTTGGCATTTTCAAGCACGTGCACCAAGGCTTCTAGATCGTGGCCATCAATTGGGCCGACGTAATAAAAGCCAAGCTCTTCAAAGAAGGTGCCCCCGGTTGCCATGCCGCGGGCAAACTCCTCGGCCTTGCGGGCGGCCTCTTGCAAGGGCTTTGGGAAAACCGAAGCCGCTTGCTTGCCGACTTTGCGCAGCGTCCGATAGCCCGTGCCAGATACTAAGCGCGCCAGATAATGGCTCATGCCGCCAACAGGTGGGGCAATCGACATATCATTGTCGTTTAAGATCACAATCAGGCGCTTGCTGGTCTCAGCTGCCTTATTCATGGCTTCATAGGCCATGCCTGCGGTGATGGACCCATCGCCAATCACGGCGACCACGACATTGTCCCCGCCCTGCAAATCCCGGCTCGCACAGAAGCCTAACGCCGCAGAAATAGAGGTGGCGGCATGGGCCGCACCAAACGGGTCATAGTCGCTCTCGGTCCGCTTGGTGAAGCCAGACAGGCCGCCCCCTTGACGTAAGGTTCGGATGCGGTCGCGCCGCCCCGTCAAAATCTTGTGTGGATAGGCCTGATGGCCAACATCCCAGATCAGAATATCCTTAGGCGTGTCCAAGACATGATGTAGCGCAACAGTAAGCTCAACCACACCTAAGCCGGCCCCCAGATGACCGCCGGTAACCGAAACCGCGTCGATGGTTTCAAGACGCAGGTCGTCGGCTACTTCGCGTAACTCACCAATATTGAGGCCTTTGAGGTCTTTCGGCGATTTGATTTTGTCGAGAGCGGGCGTGAGAGGCGGCATTTGTTTCTATTCTTTTGTTCTCAAACAGAGCGGCTTAGCTCTATTCTATTCTGGACTGTTAAGTTTATGCACGACGATGTGTAATCGTGTCGATGATTTGGTTCAGATAATGGGCCCGTGCGCCAAACATAGATAAGTGCGCACGCGCTTGATCTGCCAGTAACGTAACCCGCTGTTTGGCACCATCAAGGCCTAAAAGGCTCACAAATGTGGCTTTTCCTTTGTCCGCATCCTTACCAACAGCTTTTCCGACTTCTTCAGAGTTGCCTTCGGCATCCAAAATGTCATCGGTGATCTGAAAGGCTAGCCCCAAATCATGGGCATAGGCAGAGAGCGCATGCTTGGCTTCATCGCTGGCGCGACCCATCAGCGCACCTACTTCGACCGCATAAGTAATCAGCATGCCGGTTTTGAGGCGCTGCATCCGGGTTACCGCTGCAATATCATCGCCCAATTCTTCCGCGATCATATCCATCATTTGCCCGCCGACCATGCCACGCGCACCAGAGGCTTCCGCCAATCGACCCACCAAGGCAATGCGAATATTGGGATCGGCGTGGGTTTGGGGATCAGCCAAGATTTCAAACGCGATGGTCAAAAGCGCATCGCCAGCTAAAACGGCTGTTGCTTCGTCATAAGCAATATGAACCGTTGGCCGACCACGACGCAAATCATCGTCATCCATACAGGGTAAATCATCGTGGATGAGGGAATAGGTATGGATGCATTCAAGTGCTGCGGCGACGCGCAATAAGCACCGCTCATCGACACCAAAAAGTCGGCCGGTCTCAAGCACTAAGAAAGGCCGCAAACGCTTACCGCCACCTAATGCCGCATAGCGCATCGCACTCATCAGTCTGGCTTCAGGGCCCTGCACGCGCGGAATCAGCGTGTCGAGCGCAACCGTGATCCTGTCTGCGGTCTCTTCAAGTCGCTTTTCAAGATCGACCGATAGGTCCATGTCTTTAGACCTTATCCAATTCGCGCAGCTTCAAGGCTAACACCTTGTGGGCTTTCAACAATTTGATCGACACGCATTTGCGCGCGCTTCAAACGATCCTCGCAATGCGCTTTCAGGAGTGCTCCACGCTCATAGAGGCTGATGGAGTCTTCCAAGCTCGCCTGACCAGATTCTAGCTTGGCAACCAAAGTCTCAAGTTCCTCTAAGGCAGCCTCGAAACTCAACTCTGCAAGTGTTGGCTGCATGGTTTCTGGTTCAACCGACATTACGACATCCCTCTAACGTTTTCTTCCTAGACCGTGCAGCGTCCGTGGGCAACGAGGCAAGTTTATTAAATACGGCAAGCGAGCGTGTGAAAGCCGTGTCTCATCAATTTGGCTTGGGCCGATAAACCCGGTGGGACCAATGGGAATCGCGTCCGTCATAAACACACACCCATCCGCTGGCCAACAAATGCGGCCGCATCATACGGTTGAACCAGCCATGCGCCAGAAGCCCGACACTCCCCGAACGTTGCGCCTCTTCAATCAGCCAGTCGGCGGCCTTTCTGGCCCGAATTTCTGCCTCTTCCCGGCTTTCTTGGCCTCGGTGGTTGCCAAAAAACCAGGTGATACGGGATATCACGCCCCAGAAGCGCGGCCGGAACAAGATAAAGTCTGGCAGGTCTGGCGGCGGCAGCGGTGCTTCAACAAAAAGGGGCTCGATGATCAAATCCCGCCCTGGGGCCGCCAACGCAGCGGTCTCCAGCGCGCGGCGTAGGCTGGACGACACAATAATCTTGCACGCCTGCAAAGCCTGGATCAGCCCATTAGGAACCACCTGATTTGCTGCAAGGCCACCGGCATCATATTGGGCCCACCAATCAAGATATTGGGTGGAATTGATCCAGATATGCCGATCCAACGCTGGCTTACCGTGACGCGCAATAACGATCATGGGTGTATCGCTTGAGGCAACAGGCGGCGCCGGCCGTGGCGCGACACGTGAATCGGCCTGTGATCCTAGATCATCCAATTTGGTTTCAAACACCCGCTGTTTCGCCCCCAGAGCGTGGTTTGTAGTTTTGTAAGGTCTGCACATGCGCCAGAACACATGCCGCTAGAGCCTGTAAGTGGTAACCGCCCTCAAGAGTCGATACAAGTTTTCCGTGTGAAACGTCCAATAATCGTTCAGTGATCCAACGATAATCGTCTGTTTCCAGGTTGAGGCCAGCCAAGGGATCCAAGCGATGACCGTCGAAACCGGCCGACACAATCACAATTTCGGGCTTGAAGGCGACCAAGGCAGGCAGGATTTTGCTTTCAATAGCTGCGCGCCAAGCAGGGCCTGTTGTGGCCGCGGGAACCGGAACATTCACCAAATTGCCCGCTGCGGTTTCCTCAGCCAGCCCAGAGCCTGGATAAATGCCACCTTGATGGATGGAGGCATAGAAGAAATCTGCATCACGCTCGGCAAGTTCTTGGCTGCCATTGCCATGATGAACGTCAAAATCCACCACCGCGACGCGCTTGAAACCATAAGTCTCACGGGCATAAAGCGCCGCAATTGCCGCAGAATTCCAGATACAAAAGCCCATGGGCGTGTTGGCTTCTGCGTGATGGCCGGGCGGTCTGGTTGCACAAAATGCACGGTCAAACCTGCCCTCTATGACCCCGTCAACACCGGCGATCACCGCCCCAACGCCTCGCTTAGCGGCCTCAATCGAGCCGGCAGATAAATAAGTGTCGGGGTCAAGTTGCTGGCTACGGCCGCCCGCCTCTGGCTCAAGACGGGTGATTTGTTCAATCAAAGCAGCCGGATGCACCCGCGCAATATCGCCAATCTGGCCAAGGGGTGCCTCGATTCGGATCAAATCTGGGCAAGCCGCGTCACTCAGCGCTTCTAGGACGACCCGCAACCGCTCAGGCGATTCTGGATGGCCTGCTGGCGGGCGATGCTCAAAACAGGCTGCATGGGTGATGAGAGCTGTTCGTGCCATAGGGGTTCTGTTCCCAATCCAACTACTCAGGACGCGCAGGTCCCAAAACTTGCTGAAACCGATCTAGATAATCAGTCATGATTCCATCGGCCTTGCGCCCTACTAAATCGCGCATCTCCTTGGGATCATTGATTGTCCAATACTGCACTTTGAGACCGCGCGCCTTCGCCGTGCGGATAAAGTGCGGGTCCGTCAGATCAAATCCCGCGGCATAAGTCGGTATCTGTAGCGCCACCCCCGGCGATTGCACAAACCGAGACAGGCGTAAGTGCGAGGCGATCAGAAAGAGGCGTACTTCATCACCGGAATAGGCGGTGGCAACCTTTGGGCATGCCTTACGAAATGTCTTCATGGCACCATCATGAAACGAAGCCACGATCACTTGATTGGTTTCGTTGAACTGACTGATGAGCGCGCATAAGCGGTTACTCGCGGATTCATTGTCATTCTTGATCTCAATCACCCAGCGCCTTGCTGGGAAGCGCGTAAATGCCTGCTCCAGTCGGGCGATCTTAATCCCCTTGCCTCGAAACGACTGCCCATCAATGACGGTATGATAGCCGGAATCAGCCTTTTGCAACTCAGCCCACGTCTTGGCGGCAATTGGACCCTTCATGTCCGTTATGCGGTCCAAGGTGTCATCATGATGCAGCACCAAGACGCCGTCTTTGGTGAGCTGAAAATCAATTTCCAAAACGTCCGCGCCCATAGAATCTGCCAATTGCAGAGCCTCTAACGTATCGGGCGGCGCGTGGCCCTGCCCGCCGCCATGGGCGATGTTTTCAACTGCGCTTGGCTGCAACGAAGCAAAATAGGGATGGCTAACAGGGGCAGGCGTAGGCCAAGCAGCCACAACCACCAAAGCAATCCCTATTACGGCCAAGAACATCCAGCGACGGCGCATCATTCTACCCCTCAACGACCCCTCCCTGTTAAAGAGGGGTCAGTCCTTGTGTAGCCTGTGACATGGCATGGCTAGCGAGGCTATTGCAAGTTGGGCTAGAAGACAGTCTCTGATTATCTCCGCCACCCCAGAAAGAAAAAGTGCCAATGTCTTCCTTGGAACCGACAAACCTGCGCCGTCTTGGCAAAAGCGACTTGATGATTACCAGCCTCGGTTGGGGTATGTGGCGTTTTGCTGGCATTGACGTGAATGCGGCGCGAAAGCTCGTCGAATCGGTCTTTGAAGCCGGTATCAACTTCTTCGACACAGCCGACATTTACGGCTTTCAGAACCCACAAGTTGGTTTTGGCGACGCCGAAGCTTTGCTGGGGGAGGTGTTCAAGCAGGCACCAAACCTGCGGTCCAAGATGGTGCTGGCCAGCAAGGGCGGCATCATTCCGCCAACGCCTTATAACTCCAGTTATGATTATCTGGTCCATGCATGCGAAGCGTCTCTGCGCCGCCTCAACACCGAAATATTGGACCTCTGGCAGATCCATCGCCCTGACCTTTTGACCCATCCCGCAGAAATTGCGCGTGCGGTCGATCATTTGATCCAAGCGGGAAAGATTCGTACTTTTGGGATATCCAACTACAATGTGGCCCAAGCGCGCGCGTTACAGGCCCATCTCAACACCGACATTGTCTCTTTCCAGCCAGAATTTTCGCCGCTCGCGCTCGACGCCATGACCGACGGGACGTTGGACTTGGCGATGGAGATCGGTGCCTCCGTTTTGGCTTGGTCGCCTTTGGGTGGTGGCCGCTTGGCAAAGGATGGCGACGATGCCCGCACCAAGGCGGTGATTGCAGCTTTGGATGAGGTCGCGGCAACCCATAGTGTCTCGCGCACATCGATTGCCTATGCGTGGGTCGCAGCACACCCAAGCCAACCCATCGCATTGGTGGGCACACAAAATCCACAACGCATTGTGGAAACCCGCGACGTGTCCAAAATCCAGTTGAGCCCTGATGAATGGTATCAAATTCTGGTCGCGTCGCGCGGCGCGCCCATGCCCTGAGGCCGACCGGCCGCTAAAACCCAATCGAAGCTGTGCCCTTAATCTTCGGCAGTTTAAGGGCCAGCATCAAATCGCGCAGCTCCTGTCGGGCGGCCACGTGGCTTAAGGTGAAAGAAGCTGAAGCCCCTTCATCCGTTAGATCGAGTAGGGTAAGGCCTGCTGTGAACATTTCGCGATAAATGACCCGCTCCGACAGGCCGGGTGCGACGCGAAAGCCGATGCGCTGAGCCAAAGCAGCCAAGGCATCACCGACCCGGCGCTTATTCTTAGCATCCAGTGGCGAGAGACGGTTGCGCATCAATACCCAATCAATCGGCTTCCCTTTTTGGGCGGCTTTAACCTTGCGTGCTTCCCATACCATTTCCGCATAGACGCTCGGCTTACCAACATCGCCCGTCACAGGATCAATTTCAGCCAGAAGGTCGAAGTCGACAAAGCTGTCGTTTAACGGGGTAACCAACGTATCGGCACAAGCGTGGGCGGCGCGCGAAGCAGGTGTATCGGCACCTGGGGCATCGATAATCACAATGTCATGGCTGGCTCGCATGTGGGAGATCAGCGCTTGCGTAGCAGCCGTTTCCTCAGCCTCTGCCTCATCGCGACGTTCTGCGGCCGCCTTAGCCAAGTAAAAGAAGTCTGGCGTGGGTAAATCGGCGTCGTTAGAATTCGACCAGCGTGTCCGATTTTCAAAGTAACGCTCAAAGGTACGCTGACGTCGATCAAGATCGAGCGCGGCCACTTTTAGCCCAGAAATTGCGCAAGCAACCGCGACGTGAACCGACAGGGTCGATTTGCCTGCGCCACCTTTTTCATTTCCGACGACAATGACGTGACCCAAGATCGCACCCCCCGTGCCTTCTTGCCCAATTGTTTGGGGCTAAGACTTGAAGGTTGTTTTCGCCAGTTTTGCCTGTCTTGCCAATTGGCAAGCGCAGCAGCCGAGCGCCCAAAAATTGTGGACTATTTTGAAGGCCGCTTGGACCGCTTCGCCACGACTTGTTGCGCCGGGGGCTTGGGCGCGTTTTCTTCTTCCTCAACCCAGTCTGTTGGGGGTGGCAAGCGCTGTCCGATTGCCTCTGGGCCTTGTTGGATGGTGCTGCCTGTTACCAATGCGGTCGGTCGAGATTGCATTTCAGGGCGGCCTGAAGCCCCTGGCCAAATTGGTCTGGGGCGAAATGGCCGATTGGCTGCATCTTGCTCTGGCGTCGACGAAACAAGCGCGCTTGGGGTACCACTGGCGGGTGGCTCTGCCAGCGTTGAAAGGCGCTTGGATAACTCGCGCAACTCGCTTTCTGCCGGATTGATCCATTCAGGATCTTTGGCTGACGCGCGATTTAGATCTGTCGCCACCCGGGCCAACACCTGTTCAATCGGCTCATCCTTGTCGCCACGATCTACCCAAGGTAGAGCATCGGCCAAGGCTTCTGGGATGTCTTGCACGACTGATTTCTTAGTGTCGCGCCAAATCCGTTTGAACGGACCGGCGGGCTTAACTGCCTTTGCCTGAGCTGCGGGCTGTGCCGCTATTTGAAGGATAGGTGCTGCAACTGGAGCTGGCGCAACGGTCACAGGAGCAGGCTGCTTAGGGGCTTCAACTGGTAAAGCGATTGCCACGGGAACCATCGAAACAACAGCCGGCTTTGGCAAGGGTGCCGCTGGCTTGCCACGGAACATCACAATCGGCAGAACCTGACCAGCGGTGCTAGCGGTCTGGGTTTCTGGCTTTATCGGCTTGGCACTAATCGCAGGAACAGCAGCGGGCTTTACGGCCGGGCATGTACAGGCTTCGGTCGCGGGCTTTGCCGATGGGATAAATGGAACATAGGGGCTGGTCGCAAAGGCACCTGCGGACTGCGCCATGGCGCCGGTGCTGAAACACAATGCACCCAATGCGCCCCAAAGTCGGGCGGTCGAGGAAAATTTGAAAGCTTGGCTTAACAGGTTCATGTCAAAAACCCTAGCGCGACGTGGTAAAGAGGGGTTTAAGGCGGCGTCACTTCGGTCCTGCCCCCAAAAGGCCAGAAATCTTCGCTAAGTCGTTGTTTTGGAGAGATTCATGTCGTCCTTGTCGATTGTGCGTACCAGAGCAGATTTGCGCACATTGGTCACCAACTGGCGGCGTGACGGTAAAAGAATCGCCCTTGTCCCCACAATGGGTGCCCTGCATGCCGGGCATTTAGCCTTGATTGAGCAGGCAAAGGCATCCGCAGACGTTGTGATTGCATCCATCTTCGTCAACCCGGCCCAGTTCGCGCCGCATGAGGATTTGGCGCGCTATCCCAGACAAGAAGCCGCTGATATCGAGAGCCTTAAAGCCATTGGTTGTGACGCGCTCTATGCCCCGCATGTGGCAGAGCTTTATCCAGACGGCTTTCAAACTCGCGTTGTGCCCGGCGCAATTGCTGCCCGGCTTGAAGGTGCCTGTCGCCCGCACTTCTTCGGGGGTGTCGCAACTGTGGTGGCGAAATTATTCTTGCAGGTCGATCCTGACATCGCAATCTTTGGCGAGAAGGACTGGCAGCAATTGCAGGTCATCAGCACCATGGTGCGCGATCTGGATTTGAAGGTCGAAATTGCGCCCGCGCCAACCCATCGCGAAGCCGACGGCCTCGCACTATCATCTCGCAATGCGTATCTTTCTGAAGCTGAACGCGAGATCGCGCCAAGGCTAAAGCTAGCGCTCGACAATATTGCGGAGGCACTCACACAAGCGCCTGAAACTCTTAAACATGTGCTGGAACAAACCAAGGCGCAACTTCTTGCCGCTGGCTTTGGCACCATCGACTATCTAGAGGTGTGTCACAGCCAGACCCTAGAGCCTTGGTACCCCGGCGACCCTGCCCGTATCTTGGTGGCAGCCTGGCTTGGTAAGACGCGTTTGATTGATAATCGCGGCCTCGATTGAGTTTACCACGCCCCAAGATCCAATAATTCCTTGCGGAGGGGTTCGGGCAAATCCTCGCCACCGGATACCTGAGTTAGATCTGCAGGGGCGTCTTTCGGCATCAGATAGCGCCAGCCTTGAAAGGCCGCCCGGCGCTGGGGTGCGGTTTGCACGTGGAAATGCTTCAGAACGATTTCACATCGCGAGCGTCCATCCGCGTCGTCGAGCGTGACGATATCCTCAATCTCTTGGCGGACAAGGATTTGGCCTTTAATCACCCAATAGAGCGAGCCGCCTTTTAGGACCGCATCGCGCCGCTTTGGTGACATGCGTGTGTCACAGACAGGGCGCGGATCAAGCCCAAGACTTAAGCGGGTAAAGGCCTGATGATCATGCCAATCCACCAAGTCCTGAATAGACTGCGCACCGACGCAAAGCTTGATGATATGAAGGGCCATGTAACGAGAACTATACCAAATCGCACGAACGAACAGGGCCTGCGATCAGTGCAATTCTTGCCCTTGTTTCGCGCGCCAAGCCGCTTTCAGGCTGGCGCTGGTTGGGCGGGATCCGTCTGGGCTCCAACCTGGCGGTCCAAAAGCGAAATTGAGCCTCTCGCGCCAGGTCTTGGCCTGCCCTACGTCGCGCGCCATACCCACCCACTCGTGAAACGCGATCCGAAATGGATTGAAGGTATGTATGTTTGAAACCACGCCATAAATGGGCTTATCGGTCTTGGTTTCTTCCACAAATGTCCCGAACAGTCGGTCCCAAATGATCAAGACTCCCGCATAATTGGAGTCGAGATAACGCGGATTGGTGGCATGATGGACCCGGTGATGGCTCGGCGTATTCAACACCCATTCTAGGGGTCCCATCCGGTCAATCGCCTCGGTATGGATCCAAAACTGATAAACAAGGCTGAGCCCGGAGAAAAAGGCGATCATCAACGGCGGAAAGCCGATCCAAGCCATGGGTAGCCAAAAGATAAACGTGCCGCCAATCGACCCTGTCCACGTCTGCCGCAAGGCGGTCGACAAATTATAGTGCTGCGATGTGTGATGGACGACATGGCTTGCCCAAAACCATCGCCGTTCGTGGCTGATCCGGTGAAACCAATAATAAGAGAGGTCTTCTAAAAAGAAACAAGCAACAAAGGCCCACGCAGCATAACCAATGTCGAACAGACGGAACTGATGCACATAGGCAATCAGAGCAACCGCCAGACCCCCAGTTAGCAATTTGGCGACCGTGTTACCAAAGCCCATGGTCATGCTGGCAGCAGCATCCTTGGCTTCATACGTCACATCCCCTGCATGACGGGCACGCAGCATTTCTGCAACCACCAAGACGCCAAACAATGGGATCGCCCAAGTAACCGGATCGGGAAGGTTCATGTGGAAAGACCTCTTCCTAGACTTGCTAGCGCTTGCTGAATTTCATTGGCATTAGCCTGAATATAAACGGGCTCAAAGCCAAAATCAGGAAAAGAGATATGCAGACGATCTTCTGCGATGACCACGATTTTCGCTTGATCAAGACTGCGAACCAAAAGCTTGTCGCCTAAAACAATCACCACATAGCCCGCTTGGTCGGTGCTATAGGCCACAGCGGTCCTTTGATTGTGCGAGATCAAAACGTTAAGCTCTGCTTGAAGGCCAGAGTATGCCTGAACAGCTTTGACGACTTCGACTTTATCTTTGAACCTGCGATCAACGCTCAGCCCTAGGCGAAATCCGACAAAAGCTAAGAGGGCTGTGCCCGCAGCGGCCATTAGGACGGTGAGTAATGCCGCATTCATGCGACAACCTCTTGGGCAACAAGGCGGATCAAGACGTCCGCCGCTTTGACTTGGCGACCTTCTTGAACATAGGTCTCAGCGATCACCCCGTCGCGGCTCGCGACCAAGGCATGCTCCATTTTCATGGCTTCCAAGACGACGAGAACTTGGCCCTTTGTCACTTTTTGTCCGGCTTCGGCGTGAAACATCGCGATCTTACCAGGTAGAGGGGCCTTGATCTCGTCGCTGGCTTCGAGGCTATCGGCGCTTGCATCCGCAGACGGGAATGGATAGCGCCATACCTCGCCACGCTCGACCAAACTGGCACCCAAGTCATCAACAAATAAGGTGGCAGCAATATCGCCGCGGCCCTCCGCTTGCGGGCCCCTGCTCTCAGCAATCAAAATGGTCCAGGTGCCGGGCTCGCCATAAGCATGGATCAGGCGGCGCGGCACGACCGCGTGATCACCGCCAAAGCCCGCACTGACCTGCACCGCATCGCTGTGAAGTTCCACCACCACGCGCCGCTCATCGAGTGTGAACCCGACAGACAAATGCGCAGGGGCATTAAGGCGCCAGCCATCTGGCACCTCGAACGGAGAAGCATCGTCTGGCACCTCAAGTTCGCGGGCGATCTGCACGGCAATCGCAGCCAGGCCTAAGCGACGCGCTGCAAGGGCATCTGGCTTCGCGAGCGCACCCGCCTCATCTTCCAACAGCCCCGTATGGACGCCACCATGAACAAAGCTCGGCAGTGGACAAAGGCGGGCCAAATAGCCGTTATTGGTGGTGATGCCCGTTAACACTCGGCTTTCTAGATGAGCCTGTAAATGCGCCAGCGCTTCGTGACGGTCTGCCCCATGCGCGATCGCTTTTTCGACAAGGGAATCATAGGCGTCTGGGAACGTATCGCCGACTTCAAAGCCCGAATCGACCCGGATCGTCCCATCGTCCGGTAAGCCAGCAATGACGCCGGACGATGGCAGAAACCCCTGCGCAGGATCTTCAGCGACGATCCGCGCTTCTATAGCAGCGCCGTTCAACATGATCTTGTCTTGGCCGAGAGGGAGGGCCTCCCCTGCCGCTACACGCAACTGCCACTCGACCAAATCGAGGCCTAGGACAGCCTCGGTCACCGGATGTTCCACTTGCAAGCGGGTGTTCATTTCTAGGAACCAAAAGCCATCTGGTCGCAGGGGGCCCGTGCCATCGGCCACAAATTCGACCGTGCCAGCATTGGAGTAATTCACCGCCTTGGCGATTTTGAGCGCGGCGGCCGTTAAGCTGGCGCGCACGTCTTCGGTCATCCCGGGTGCGGGGGCTTCTTCAATCAGCTTTTGTCGGCGGCGTTGGATCGAGCAGTCGCGTTCAAACAGATGGACAAGGTTGCCGTGTTGATCGCCAAACACCTGCACTTCGATGTGACGGGGACGCAGGACCAAACGCTCCAACATCACGCGGTCATCGCCAAAAGCTGCAGCCGCTTCGCGACGCGCAGACTCGAGCGCTGGAATGAAGGCCGCAACCTCTTCAACCACACGAATACCGCGACCACCGCCACCCGCAACCGCTTTGATTAAGAGCGGAAAGCCAATCTTTTCCGCTTCGGCCTTAAGCCGTGCCGGGTCTTGGTCCACGTCCCAATAGCCCGGCAAAACAGGTGCGCCGACCTCAACCGCAATCGCTTTGGCCCGATCTTTCAGGCCCATGTCACGGATGGCGTCTGGGCGTGGCCCAACAAAGGCGATCCCAGCCGCAGCACAGCTTTCAGCAAACTCTGCATTTTCGGATAAAAAACCGTAGCCAGGGTGAATGGCTTCAGCGCCAAAATCCAGTGCGGCCTGCAAAATCAGATCACCACGAAGATAGGAATCTTTTGCGGCCGCAGGCCCCAAACGCACAGAGAGGTCTGCTTCACGTACGTGCTTTGCACCTTTATCGGCGTCCGAATAGACAGCAATGGTCTTCATGCCCAAACGACGTGCCGTAAGCATGATACGGCACGCAATTTCGCCCCGATTGGCTATCAACAAAGTTTTGAACACGTCTCGTCCCCAGAGATTTGTTAGCCCGTAAAAACAAGTCCCTAAAACTCGCTCTCAGACTGGTTGGGTGCATCCTTCGGCCACCCCTCAATCTTGGTCAAGACTTGTGGTCAGCCGACAGCTCCCAAGATAATTGTCGACGTAAAGAAAACGCCTAAAGCTATGGGTGCAAATACGAAAACGAAAATTGTTGTTCGCCACAGGGCTGAAAACCAGCCGAGGGCATAGGCTCCTTTAAACTGGAAAAAAATGTGACCGAGCACACTTAAAAAAATCCATCCCGCAAGATCAGACCAGCGGATCCAATACGAACTTAGAGCGAGCGCAAGAAACAAAAACGACATGAAAGACAATGAATAAAGGGCAAACACTGCGTGGTCATACAAAGTTACCCCGCGCTTCCAGAATAGCAAAAGCCAGATGAAGGGAAGGCTTATTGGGATTAAAAGGAAAGAGAATTTATATGCAGTATTCTGCAATTTATACAGAAAGAGCTCTGGGTTTTCGAGCTTGTGCTTGAGTTTCTTATTGAATGCTGGCCAGGGCGTCTCGACCTTGACTTCCTCTTTCAAGAACTTGGCGAAAGAGGCCTGAAAATCCCCTCCTTCAATGGTCACATCTTTGGTCTCGCCCTTGGTCACCTCTGAGGGAGAAGCCTTCACCAAGGCGGTAGCGGCATCCACAGCGGCCACAGCCACCTGGTCGCCGGATGCCGCAGCGGCTTTGCGTTCGGCCTGAAGGTCGGAAAGCTGCTTTTCCTTGGTCACTCCCGAATGAGCCTCTGGACTGGCAATCGCCGCCTCGGGCGACGGCTTTGGCACCGGAGAGGCCTTGACCAGTTCAATTTCGGCTTTGCGGTAGCGCGTAATTACCGCTTCCAATGCTTTTGCGGCGGCTTTGACTTCTTGCTGACTGCTTTTGAGGTCATAGGGATCTTGCTCGGCCAAGGGCTTGGCTTTTTCCGCTGAGAGTAGCTCTCGCGCGAGTTTTAATTCCGCACGTGCTTCTTTCAAATCCACTAAAGCGTCGGCCATGCGCTCGCGCGCGGCATCCGCCTTATCCGCTGCGGTTGCAGGATTTACCTGAACAAATCCGGGTCCTCCCACAAAGGCAAAGACCAAGAACATGGCAAACACGGAAGCCAAAAACATCGAGAATGGTGGCACATAGCGGCTGCGATGGCCCATAACATAATTGCGAGTCATCGTTCCGGGGCGAAAGACCAACATGGGCAGCGAGCGCCATGTCTTAGAATCAAAGTGCGTGATCCCATGCACGATTTCTTCCAAGACATGCAGGAAGGAACGATGAACATGAGCCGTTTGACCGCACGCGTGGCAATAATCGCCTGTTAGGATGGCGCCACAATTTTTACACGCGGTACCGATCAGAGCATTGTGATGCTTTCCAGCGCTGCCGGAGGGCGTATCAACTGCCAAGGGTCCTGAATTTTCAAGATTAAGCTCTGCCGCACCGTCCATAATCGCCCCTCACCCGCCTGCCTAGCTTTGGCTGGGCGGGCGGAAGGGGTCAAGACCCCTTTACGACCGATTTGCCCAAGACGGTGGCCTTTTCTCCAGAAAGGCGGCTAACCCCTCTTGCCCTTCGGCGCTGGCCCGCCGCTTGGCAATCCGTTTTGCCGTTTCGTGGGCAAGATGGATATCAATAGGCCGGTCTGTCACATCGCGGACCAATTGCTTGGCTTCGCGCACGGCTTCTGGCGCCGCGGTAAAGGCCAAATCCGCAAGCTTTTCTTCGCGCTTTGCCAAATCATCAAGGTCACTCGCGACCTCTTGGACCAAGCCCAAAGCCAAGGCGCGCTCGGCATCAAAGGGCATAGCGGTGGCAAACAAAGCCCGCGCTTGCCGGGCCCCAATTGCCTCAACCACATAAGGTGAGATCGTCGCAGGCGTTAGGCCTAGGCGGACTTCCGTGAAGCTAAAGCGCGTCCCAGTCAGAGCGATGGCATAATCGCACGCAGCAACAAGGCCAGCGCCGCCGCCAAAGGCACCCCCTTGAACCAAGGCAACCGTCAATTGAGGTAGGCTGTGAAGCGCCAAAAGCATCTTGGCCAGAGCGACCGCATCGGCCTCATTATCTTCTTCATCGTGACGGGCTTGGCGTTGCATCCACTCAAGATCTGCGCCAGCACAGAAGGTGGTGCCGGCACCCTTGATCAGAACAATCCGCACCCCTTCAGACACACGTAGCGTTTCAAAAATGTCGATCAGCGAAGAAATCGTGTCTTCGTCAAAGGCGTTTTTCTTGTCCGGACGGTTCAGCGTGACCATTGCTGCACCATCGGGCGAAATCTGCAAGAGAACGGGGTCGGCGCTTTGGTCTGCTTCTACCATTTGAAAGTCTCTCCTATTACATCCGGAATACACCATAACGTGGTGGGCCAATGGGGGCACCTGCAACACTTGCCAAAGACATGGAAACCACCCGCCTTGTTTGCGCGGGGTCAATGATACCATCATCCCACAAACGCGCTGTGGAATAATAAGGATCGCCCTCTTCTTCGTATTTCTGCCGAATGGGGCTTTTGAAGGCTTCTTCCTCCTCGGCAGACCACGCCCCGCCTTTGGATTCAATGCCGTCCCGACGCAGCGTTGCCAGCACGCTTGCAGCCTGCTCTCCGCCCATCACACTGGTGCGGGCATTCGGCCACGTCCATAAAAAGCGCGGCGAGTAGGAACGGCCACACATAGCATAATTACCCGCGCCATAAGAGCCGCCAATCACGACAGTAAGCTTGGGTACATTGGCGCAGGCCACTGCCGTCACCATTTTAGCGCCATCCTTGGCGATGCCGCCTGCCTCATAATCTTTGCCGACCATGAATCCCGAGATGTTTTGCAAGAATAACAACGGGATTTTGCGCTGGCAGGCGAGTTCGATGAAATGCGCCCCCTTCTGCGCACTCTCAGAAAACAACACGCCGTTATTGGCAATAATCGCGACCGGCCATCCATCAATATGGGCAAAACCGGTGACGAGGGTTTCGCCATACAGCTTCTTAAACTCGTGGAACTCAGATCCGTCGACAAGCCGCGCGATGATTTCGCGCACATCATAAGGGGTGCGAACATCGTCAGGAATAATGCCGTAAAGCTCCGCCTCAGACTCCAGAGGCGCGCGTGGTGCAATGCGGCGAATATGGCCTTCAGGATCATCCAATGTCGCCACACATTGGCGTGCCAGCTCTAACGCATGGGCGTCGGATACCGCATAATGGTCTGCCACGCCGGATTTACGCGCATGTACGTCAGCCCCGCCCAGCTCTTCAGCCGTCACGGTTTCGCCCGTTGCCGCTTTCACCAAAGGCGGACCGCCCAAGAAGATCGTACCTTGTTTGCGCACGATGATGGTCTCATCGCTCATCGCCGGGACGTAAGCGCCACCCGCCGTACACGAACCCATAACGACAGCAATCTGCGCCAAGCCCATCGCACTCATATTGGCTTGATTGTAAAAAATGCGGCCAAAATTATCCCGGTCTGGAAAAACTTCCGCTTGGTGAGGCAAGTTTGCCCCGCCAGAATCGACCAGATATATGCAGGGCAGACGGTTTTCCATCGCCACTTCTTGCGCCCGCACGTGCTTTTTGACGGTCATTGGATAATAAGTACCGCCTTTGACGGTCGGGTCATTACAGACAATCATCGCAGGACGACCGCAGACGTGGCCAATTCCCGTGATCAGGCCGGCACCGGGAATATCCTCCCCGTAAAGCCCAGTGGCCGCCAACGCCGACAGCTCAAGAAAGGGGCTGCCTGGATCCAAAAGCGCCTCAACGCGAGCTCGGGGCAGTAATTTGCCACGACTTTCATGGCGTTGTCGGGATTCCTCAGATCCGCCTAAAGCACAGCGGCTGGTATGGAGGCGCAATTGCTCCACAAGGCCCGCCATTTTTTCCTGATTGCGGGCGAATGCCGGCGAGGCAGAATCGATTCGACTGGTCAAACGGCTCAAGTAACTCTCCACGGTCAGGTTTTATCGCACATATCTTGCGTTGACACTCGTTTAACAGGCTTCTGTCACAATGTCATAGACATGGGCTCACGCTGAGCCGGTGCAATCTGCCCCTTGCGAGGCCTGTGGTGCCTTTAGCTAGGCTCCGACCGCCAGTGTTTAGAATGTATGAGGACAGCCCGATGAAGATCACCACGACAGCCTTTTCTGCCTTAGCTCTGCTGAGTGCTTTTTCCCCTGTAGCCGCTTTTGCTATTGAACCCGCTTGGGTTGGGGTGCGTGCTGGTACCAACGGTGTTGGCGGCGAAGTCGGTGTGCGTATCCTGCCGACTGTGGTTTTGCGGGGCGTCGTCCAAGGCTATGACTACGGCTATGATCAGACGATTGACGACATTGCCTATGATGGCACGCTAAAGCTTGGTTCTTATGGCCTGCAAGCTGACTTCCGTCCGCCAGTCGTCCCTTTCTATTTGACGGCCGGCATCTTTGCCAATGACAACCAGTTTGACCTTGTCGCGACCCCTGCTAGCAATGTGGTAATCGGCAATACAACTTATACACCCGCCCAAGTCGGTACGCTGAACACCAAAGCGACCTTTGACGATATCGCTTACTTCCTTGGTACAGGCGTGAAACTGGAACTGGGCCCGATCGAAACGGCACTGGAAGCAGGTGTCTATTACCAAGGCGATCCGAACGTGGTGTACACCTCGACCGGCCTTTTGGCATCCAATCCATCGTTCCAAACGGATTTGGCACTGGAAACCGCAAAAATCGTAGATGAATTAGACGCAGCGCGTTATTGGCCGATGGTCACCCTACATGGGCGCTACAAGTTCTAATTTCGCAAGGAGAGCCGCCGTGAAGCACAGTTGGTCTTTGTTTCATGGCGGTTCTTTCCAATGACACCCTTTGACTTTGCCGCCATTCCGTTCTTGAGAGACGCAGGCCCAGCCGCGATCAAAGACGTCGAAAAATCGGCAATTTGGTACTCATTACCTGGCGGCTGGCCCCTATTTTTGGAGAGCGAGCCAGCAGACACCTTGTGGTTCGTTCGCTCTGGATCGTTAGGCGCGTTCCGCCGTGGCAGCGATGGCTCAAACGAGTTCATTGGCCATATACGTCAAGGCGAACCTGTTGGTGAAATGGCCTTGGTGGCAGGCGAGCCCCATAGTGCGTCTGTCTTTGCCCTGCGCGATACCGAGCTTCTGGCCTTAGATCGCGCTGCGTTTAATCGGCTGATCCGCCGACATCCCCAATTGATGCAGAATCTGGCGCGAACCATGCTGTTTCGGTCACGCCAGAACCGCCGGCGCAATCCCCGCTCTGATCCGCGTGTATTTGGATTATTAGCAGCCTCGCCTTCCATTGATATTCTAAAGCGCGCCCATATGTTGAAGGATGCTTTGGCTAAACTCGGCAAAAGGGCCGTCGTGGTCGGCCCAGAAGCTGTTACACAGACAGCTTCTTGGTTTGACGAAATCGAGACTTGGAATGATATCGTCCTCCTCGCCGCTGACTTAGGGGATGGCGGCTGGACGAAGCTTTGTTTGCGGCAGGCAGACAGGCTTTGGGTTTTTGGACGCGCCGACACACCCCCGCCTGACATGGTCCTCCCTGCAGGATCGTCCCCTGCCCGCCAGTTTCAATTGGTCGATACCATTTTGATCGCCCCACAAGACCGTTCCGTTGTTGAGGTCAAAGGCTCCTACGCCAAAGCTTGGAGTAGCGCGGCACAAAGCCAGCGTTTGTTTCATTGGCGGCAAGATCGGGCACAAGATGTCATGATGCTGGCCCGAGTGTTATCGGGCACATCGATTGGCCTTGTGTTAGGCGGAGGCGGTGCCCGTGCCTATGCCCATATTGGGGTAGTACGGGCACTGCGGGAGACGGGCATCTCGTTCGACTTTGTCGGCGGCACCTCGATGGGTGGGGTGATAGCAGCCTGTGTTGCCTTGGGCTGGGATGATGGCGAAATTGAGCGGCGGATCTGGGACAGTTTCGTCCGCGACAATCCATTGAATGACTATGTCTTGCCGGTTGTCGCCATGACGTCTGGAGCAAAGGTGGACCAACGGCTTTTGAAGAACTTCGGCGATATCCTGATCGAAGACATGCCGCGCACTTTTTATTGCCTCTCAACCAATTTGACGCTGGGAATGCCCAAGCTTCACCGTAGCGGCGTTTTGCGCGACGCCCTGCGCGCTTCCATTGCTCTGCCGGGTATTCTGCCGCCAGTGGTGTCTGGTGACGACATATTGGTCGATGGTGCTGTGCTCGATAATTTCCCGATCAACTCCATGATCGATCTCCATCGCGGACCCAATATCGGGGTAGATGTGACGCGGCAGCGCGCCTTGAATCCAGATGAGTTTCGTAAGCCAGAGGGTTTCTTCAGTTGGATTACCCGCCATGGGCTGCACGCCGCCCCGCCTATTGCCGAACTGTTGATGCGGTCGGCAACTGCCACGCTCGACCCCGCAAAATCCCGCGACAAAACCGATTTGTTGATCGTGCCAGATATGGCCGGGATTCAGCTGCGCGACTGGAAGGCATTTGATGCTGCCGTTGAAACTGGGTATCGCGCAGCAACTCGTGCCATTCAAAACTCACCCAATGTTCTGAAACCACTTCTCGGTTAATACTTTAGGCAGGTGTGCGGCACTTTTCGTTGAAATTCGCGTGATTTTATGTCGCTCTTGCCCATTTTCTGCCGCAACCAGCCGCTAGAGCGATTAACCAAGCTTCTGGTTAAAGGGATTTGATGTGCGATTGATTGTGGCTTCAGGTGTGGCGTTGGCAGTTGTTGTGTCGTTTGGATTAGGCATTGTGGTTGGCAAATTCGTTCTGTCACCCGATCAACCCCTCGCCACTGCGCCCACCAATGCGATCATGGGGCCAGTCGGCTTAGATAATCCATTAGCCGATCCAGAGGCAGTCCTTTCAACGGACCCCAGCGTCACAGCACCTGCTCCGCCCGCGGTGCCGGTACCGCCGACAACTGGCCCAAATGAAGTGGTAATCCCAACTCCTGGTCCCTTGGTCAATGGCGTAGGGCCGCGCGCCGAATCAGACGCTGCCATGGCCGCAGGCAGCCCGGTCCCTCAGTGTGACGTAAAAGTAAGCCAAGCGACCGCTATCCGTTCTTGGAAGGCACCCGACCGCGTGACCATCATGGCGACCGGGAATGACTGTGCATCTGGCAGCATCCGGGTGACCTTGGAAACCAATGAAGGCCGCGCGCTTTACACGCTGCAAGCCCCGGCGCGCGACTTTGGCATCCCAGCAACCGCAAGCCCCGATCAAATTCGCGACCGCCTAACCACGCTATTGCCTGCCACTGCCGTGAAGTCATCCGCCTATCCCGCTTGGGCAGAAGGCAGCGAAAGCCCCACGCGCAGTGAGTTTACGCGCGAGACCTATGAAGCCATTCGCCAAGCCGATGCGCCTGTGGTCTGCCTTAAGCTTCCCACATCGGCCCAACGCTGCGTCGCTCAAGATCCTAAATCAGGCCAGCTGCGAGTGTTTGCCCGAGGCTGAGGCTTAATGACGTTTTTGTGATTAAATTTCAGTCATGATTGCAAAGAGGGCGTGCATCGTTGCACAATTCGGCCCATCCATACTTCAAACGATAAACTGGGTTTCCTGTATCGCAAGGGTGGGTAAAACGATGGAACGTAGAAATTTCTTGGCGGGGAGTGTCGCAACTTTGACTCTGACGACTGGTTCGGCCGCACTGGCCGCAAAAGCGAAAGCAAAAGCCCCTGCGCGGGTAAACCCGCTTCTAGCGAAATGGGACACACCTTGGGGCGTACCGCCCTTTGCTCAAATCAAGACCAGCGATTTTGAGCCTGCGATCGACATCGGCATGGCGCGTGGTCGTGCGGAGATTGACGTGATTTCTGCGGTAAAGACCCCGGCCACCTTTGAAACGGTTATCGTCCCAATGGAAAAGGCCGGCCAAGACCTCAACCGCGCTACCACGGTTTTCTATAATCTGACCGGCATGCTCAGCACACCGGCGCTTCAAAAGATCGAAGGCCAGCTTTCTTCCAAGCTGTCGGCTCATGCCAGCGCCATTAATCAAGACCCCAAGATTTTTGCGCGCGTCAAGGCTGCCTATGACAGTCGCGCCTCGCAAAATTTGACCGGGCCTCAGACCAAGCTTTTGGAAGACACCTATGCTGGATTTGTCCGCAGCGGTGCCCTTCTTAACGCGGCCCAGAAAAAACGCGTGGCAGAGATTGATGCCCGCCTTTCCACGCTCCAAGTTGAGTTTGGTCAAAATGTGCTGGCCGGACAGTCGAGTTTTGCTTTGCCGTTGAAAACCAAGGAGGATTTGGCAGGCCTGTCAGACAGCTTTATCGCCGCAGCAGCGGCAGAAGCCAAAGAGCGCAAGATCGATGCTTTGGGCGTTGTGACCTTGTCGCGCTCTAGCTTTGAGCCCTTTTTGACCATGTCGACCCGGCGCGATCTGCGCGAAGCCGTCCAAAAAGGCTGGATGGCGGTTAGTGGCACCCCGGGCAAGAGCGATAACCGGCCTCTCATCCCAGAGATCGTCAATCTGCGCAACGAAAAGGCCAAGCTCTTGGGCTTTAAGTCATTTGCACACTTCCAGCTCGACAACAAAATGGCCAAAACGCCGGAAGCGGCGATGGACATGATGATGGGTGTCTGGAAGGCTTCGCTGGCAACGGCCAAGCGAGAACGCGCCATGTTGCAAGAATTGGCTGCCGCCGATGGCCTTGAGGGCCCGTTGAAGTCTTGGGACTGGTGGCATTATGCGGAAAAAGTCCGCAAAGCGAAGTTTGACGTCGATGAGTCCGAAACCAAGCCCTATTTCGAACTGGGCAATATGATCGAAGCCATCCATTGGCATGCCACACGTTTGTTTGGGATTTCGTTCAAGAAGATCACGGGCGTGCCGACGTGGCATCCCGATGTCGTCGTCTATGAAGTCTCAGACGCCGCGGGTAAGCCGATGGCCTTGTGGTATGGCGATTTCTTTGCCCGCCAAACCAAGCAATCGGGCGCTTGGATGAGCAGTTTCCGCGACCAGCAACGCCTAATCGGGGATATCAAGCCTGTTGTGTACAACGTGTGTAATTACACAAAGGCCCCTGCAGGTCAGCCCAGTTTATTGAGCCTCGATGATGTCACCACCTTGTTCCATGAATTTGGCCATGCGCTGCATGGTATGTTGTCGGATGTGACCTATCCCAGCCAATCGGGTACCAGCGTCAAGCGCGACTTTGTTGAATTCCCAAGCCAGCTGATGGAACATTGGGTAACCACACCTGAAATCCTGACACGCTTTGCCAAGCATCACGCGACGGGCGAAGTCATCCCCCGCCCCTTGGTGGATAAAATCATTGCGGCGAAGAATTTCAATCAGGGCTGGGCGACCAGCGAGTTCATGATGGCCGCCATCATGGACATGAAGATGCACATGATTGAAGGGCCAGCTCCCACAAATGTGGATGCTTGGGAAGAAGAGATTCTGTCGGGCATCGGTGCCATCCCTGAAATCGTCGTGCGCTATCGCCCAGGCTATTTCAAACATACGTTTGAGGGTGGTTATGCGGCTGGCTATTACAGCTACATCTGGGCCGCCGTGCTCGAATGCGACGCATTCCAAGCTTTTGTCGAAGCGGGCAATGTCTATGATCCTGCAACGTCGAAGAAGCTGAAAGACTTCATCTTTGCCAGTGGCGGACAGGCCGATCCGATGGACAATTACATCGCTTTCCGTGGCCGCGCGCCGGGCGTCGAAGCTCTGCTGCAAGATCGTGATTTGACGGTTAGTTAGGGTGCAAACAAAGCCCCTCTCCTTTTGGGAGAGGGGTTGGGGTGAGGGTTTACACTCACAATATCGACGCGCGCGTCGCTTAGGTTTCATAGCGCAGATCGTCTCGCCTTTGCGTAAAGCCCCCCTCACCCCCGACCGTCGACCAATTGGTCGACCCCCAAGGGGCGAGGGGAGCTCCAAATGCGCTCAGGTTAAGGCGTCGCGCGGACGACAGAAGCGACTAGACCTTAGTCTTCGTCTTCTTCATCTTCCTCGTCGTCGAGGTCTTCTTCTTCAGCCTCTGGCTCGTCTTCCATCACGACGTGCTCGTCGCCGTGGGCTGCAGCAATTTCTTCAAATTCGGCTACGATTTCTTCGTCTTGAACGCTCATGACATGTCTCCCTCTGGTTGACGGAGGGTAGGCTCGCTCGCTTTCTTGTCGGGCGTGTGATGGCTGTGCGAAGCTTGCGTGAAGATTGGTGGCACACGTGTTGTTATCCCCGATGGCCACAGCCAATCGGGGATGTTGGAGCGCGCAGCACGAGCTGCGCATATCTACGCATAGCCATGCGCAGCTCGTGCTGCGCGGTCCTTTTGGGGGACAGATAAAAACTTATCCCCCACCCACCAAACCGCCCTTAACCTAGTCCCATCTCCAACGAGAGGGCGTTGTTGCTGCAGCGGTGACACCGGTTGGGGATGGGTAAGCGGGACTAA